>Ga0207657_10000468_pt1 | contig 42779 bp, 45 predicted proteins | sample KBSC33metaG_FD_184316 | JGI IMG/M metagenome (GOLD analysis project Ga0207657, IMG submission 184316) | Corn rhizosphere microbial communities from Kellogg Biological Station, Michigan, USA - KBS C3-3 metaG (SPAdes) (version 2) | ecosystem: Host-associated > Plants > Roots > Rhizosphere > Soil ... | reverse complement strand
GACGGGAAGAAGGAGAAGCTGGCCCACCAGATCTGCCTCGAGCTGACCGTCCACACCGCCATCGAGGAAGAGATTTTCTATCCGGCGTGCGAAGGCACGGTCGAGGAAGACCTCCTCAAGGAAAGCTTCGTCGAGCATGACGCCGCCAAGCTCCTGATCGCCGAGATCGAGGCGGGTCGCGGCGAGGGCGACGAATTTTTCGATTCCAAGGTCAAGGTGCTGCAAGAGGAAATCCAGCACCACGTCGAGGAAGAAGAGAAGCCGCACACCGGCGTCTTCGCCCAGGCTCGAAAGGGAGACCTCGATCTCAACGCGCTCGGCGAGAAGATGCTGGCCCGCAAGCAGGAGCTGACAGAGACCTATCAGACGAACGGGCTGCCGAAGCCCGAGCTGACGACAATGGAAGAAGTTTCCGACTAACTCATCGGTGGCGGCGCTACCTCAGCGCCGCCATCCGCATCGCCTGCTCGTCGCGGCCGTAGATGTCGTCGACAAAGCTCAGCTGCCCGTTCTGCGCCTGCGCCGTCAGATAGGTGACGAAAATCGGCACCGGCGTCGGAAGCGCGACGTTCTGCTCCGGCGCCGAAGCGACCGACTGCGGGTCCCGGCCCATCATCCAGCGCGTGAGATGCTGTGCGTCCTCCAGCCGGATGCAGCCGTGGCTGATCGTCCTGTCGTCCTGCGCGAACAGCTCCTTCACCGGCGTATCGTGAAGATAGATGTCGTAGCTGTTGGGGAAGCCGAACTTCACGTGCCCCATCGAATTGGCCGGCCCTGGCAACTGGCGCACGCGGACCTGCAGGCTGCCGTCGGCGACGGCATGCCAATCGACCTTGGTCGGGTCGAGCAAGCTGTTGTCATCGGAACCGGCGGCCATCACCTGATAGCCCTGCCGCTGAAGGTAGCCGACGCCCTGCTCGAGCACATTCTTGGCGATCAGCGAGCGCACCAGCTCCGGCCCGACGTGCCAGTAAGGGTTGAGCGTGGCGTAATAGATGGTGCTCGCCAGCATCGGCGTCTGGGTCTTGGCGCCGGGCTTGCCCACGGCGACCTTCATCGACCCGGCGATCTGGCCGTCCTCGATCATGTAGAGGCGCGCCGAAGCGGTATCGACGATGATGTACTTTTTCTGGAACGGCATGTCGCGCGCCCGGTCGAGGCTGATCAGCACGCGCGGATCGACCGTCCCGCCGTTCGACTGCATCGCCGTCCACGCGGCCTCGCGGAGCTGCGCATAAAGCGGGTTCACCTGGGAGATCGAGCGCACGTAAGCCGCAAGCGACGGCGCGGAAGCGGTGCGAGCCAGGATCTGCATTGGGCTGTCCTGGCGCGGCTGGACCCAGCGGTCGGCGTAGATCATCCCGGTCGGCGGCTGCTGGAGCGTTTGCACGTAGCTGACCCAGGCGATGGACAGCAGGCGGTCCGCCGCACGCAGCGCGGCCGGATCGCCGTTCTGGGCGCGCGCGATCAGCGCTTGCGCCTGCGCCGCAAGCGCCGGGCCATTGTCCAGCCCATCGAGCGAGGACTGCTGGAGAGCGCCGATCAGCGCGCGGGCGCCGCTGCTGTCGGCCCCGCTCCGCAGCCACAACGGCGCGCCGCTACGGGTCGCGTAGAATGCGTCGACGGCCTGCACCGCCGACGGCGAGACCGAAACCGTTGCTCCGGGAAGCTCGGGGGCCGTCGCGGCATACGCGGGCACAGAGAGGCTCATCAGCGCCGCAGCAGCGGCGCCGGCCAGAAACCGGGTTATCACGTTCAGAAACCTTTTAAATTTCTTTTGACGTCACAACGCCGCAGCAGCGCTTCGGGTTCAAAATAAGTATTGACATCCGTTCTGTGTCATTTCGGGCCCGAATGGCTGTTCGCCCCCTTCGGCCGCGACTCGGGCCGTAATCGTCGCTCCGCCTTGCTGTATTGACACTATAATACAGCAGTCGTATCGTCCGAGTGATTTTCGGGAGGACCCGCATGTACAGTCAGCAAGAACTCGACGACGCGGTGGCGTCGGGCGTCATCACGGCCGAGGCGGCGGATGCACTGCGTTCGCACATCGAAAGCCTGCGCTCGACGGCTATCCCCGACGAGGAACAATTTCGGCTCATCACCGGCTTCAACGACATCTTCGTCTCGATCGCCGCCGCGATCCTGCTCTTCGCGGTCGGCTGGATCGGCCAGAGCATCGGTCAGGCCACCGGCCTCGTCATCACCGACCACGGCGAAACCGGGCCGAGCTTCCTGGCGCCGCTCGCCGTTGGCGGGACCGCCTGGGCCCTCGCCCTCTTCTTCACCGCTCGGCGGCGAATGGCGCTGCCGTCGATCCTCCTCCTTCTCGCCTTCGTCGGCGGGGTTCTGGTGACCTCGGCATTCCTGCTCGCGCAGATCATCGGGCCCGACCGGTTCAACGACAACGGTCAGCTCCTCGGAGCCACGGTGGGCGGAATAAGCGCCGCGATCGCGGCAGCCGGTGCATGGCTTCACTGGCGCCGGTTCCACGTGCCGATCACGGTCGCGGCCGGCGCTGCAGCGGTTGCCGGCATCTTCCTCGCCATCGTCATCGCGATCCTTCAGCCCGGCGACGGCGAGAGCGCGAAGAACATCATCCTTGGCTTCGTCCTGCTGCTCGGCATTGGCGTGTTCCTGTTCGCGATGTGGTGGGACGCTTCGGACCGCGCACGGACGACCCGCCGCTCGGACGTCGCCTTCTGGCTCCATCTGCTCGCGGCACCGATGATCGCGCACCCGATCTTCACCTTGCTGGGGCTCAGCAGCGGCAGCGTCAGCACCGGCGAGGCGCTGATCGTGGTCGGCCTCTACGTGCTGTTCGGCCTGACGGCGCTGGCGATCGATCGCCGCGCGCTTCTGGTCTCGGCGCTGGCCTATGTCCTCTACGCGCTGACCGAGCTGTTCAAGCAGTTCGGCGCGGTCGAGCTCAACGTCGCGCTGACGGCGCTGATCATTGGCTCAGCCCTGCTTCTGCTCTCGGCTTACTGGCACCAGGCGCGGCGCCTCGTCGTCAGGCAGCTTCCGTCGAATCTTCAGGAGCGGTTGCCGGCCCTCGATCGCCCGGCGATCATCACCCAACCAGCCGCATAAGCCGGCGCTCGAGCGGGGCCAGCACAAGCGAAAGCTCGTGGCCCCGCTTGAGCACCGCGCCATGCTCGCCGACCAATGCGAACGCCCCCTGCTTCGATCGAAGCGCGGGGCGTTTTTCTATGCGGACGTCCGGCCGCTCGCTGTGCCGCCGGTACGCCGCGAATATCGCCACCTCGGGATCGATCCGGAGCGCATAGTCGCGCCAGTGACCTGCAGCGACCATCCGGCCATAGAGGTCGAGGATGCGCTGCAGCTCCTTGCGGTCGAACGTGGCGATTGGGCGCCGGTCCCAGGGTGGCGGGAACGGCGCGATGACACTCAAGCGCTCTTCACCTCCGGCCGCCGCTGGCGCGCAGCCTTCACCGTTGCCAGTTCCTTCCGCAACTCGGCGATCTCGCTTTCAAGTTCGGCAAGACGCGCGCGAACCGGGTCGACATCTTCGCCGCACGGAGTTCCGTAGGCCATGAACCCGGGGCTGTAGTGGACGGCATCGACCGGGACCGGCCTTGCCGGGATTCCAACGACAGTGGAGCCCGGTGCCACCTCCTTTGTGACGACGGAATTCGCGCCGATCTTCGCGCCCTCCCCGATCTCGATCGGGCCCAGAACCTGGGCGCCTGAACCGATCACCACACCCGACCCAATGGTGGGATGCCGCTTGCCGGCGACTCCGGTCGTCGGATTGGTGCCGCCAAGGGTGACATGCTGGTAGATCGTGACGTCGTCCCCGATCTCGGCGCTCTCGCCGATCACGCTAAAGCCGTGGTCGAGGAAGAACCGCTCGCCGATCTTGGCTCCTGGATGAATGTCAATGGAAGTGAGAAAGCGCGCGAAATGGTTGATCAGTCGCGCCGGGAAATAAAGCCGACCCTCCCACAGCCAGTGCGCGAGGCGGTGGAAGCCGAGCGCCCAGACGCCCGGATAGAACAGCACGTCCCAGCGCGAACGCGCCGCGGGATCGCGCGATTTCACGGAATCGAGATAGGCGATCAGCCCGGATTGCAAGCGCGTTCGTTCCCTTGCCGTTGCCGGAACAATCTAAGGTGCGGACCGATATCGGACAATGGGGTTGCATGATTGTCACTCACCGCAGATTAAACCCGAGTCGCCGACTGGAGTTTACGACGCCTCTTGCGGACGGGTTCCGGTTCCGCATAGCCCCGCCGCGCTAAACGAGGGGGCGGCCGATCTTTTCCGCATATAATCCGCTTTACTCCCTCGCAGGCTTCCTGGTGGGCGCGCTCATCGGCATGACCGGCGTCGGCGGTGGTTCCCTCATGACGCCGTTGCTTGTGCTGCTGTTCGGCTTCCACCCGGCGACCGCGGTCGGGACGGATCTCCTCTACGCCTCGGTGACGAAAAGCGTCGGGACTGCCGTTCACGGCAAGCGCGAGACGGTCGACTGGCGGATCGTCGGCGGGCTGGCCTCCGGCAGCGTCCCCGCCGCGCTCGTCACGCTCAGCCTCATGGGCTATTTCGGGGTGAGCGGCGCGCGCGGCGCATTCCTTCTCAACGTGCTGCTGGGGAGCGCGCTGCTCGTCACCAGCATCGCCGTCTTCTTCCGCCCGTGGATCCTGTCCTGGGCCGGCCATCATATCGAGGCGATGGAAGAGCGCCGGACGACGCAGTGGACCGTGCTCCTCGGCGCGGTGCTGGGCGTGCTGGTGTCGATCACCTCCGTCGGGGCCGGCGCGCTGGGGACGACGGCGCTGCTGATCCTCTATCCCAAGCTGCCGGTGGCGCGGATCGCGGGGAGCGATATCGCCCATGCCGTCCCCCTCACCCTGATCGCGGGCATCGGCCACTGGCTGATGGGATCGGTCGATTTCACGCTCATGTTTGCGCTCCTCATCGGCTCGATTCCGGGGATCATCGTCGGCAGCATGGTCGCGACGCGGACCTCGGATTCGGTGCTTCGGCCGGTCCTCGCGATCACCCTCCTGCTCTCTGCGATGAGGCTGCTGACCGCCTAAAGCGTCGCGTGGACCGTCGCGAGCGCCTTCATCACGGCGGCAATCCGCACCGCGGCCTGGATCGCCTCCGGCTTGACGCCATGCTCAAGAAGCACGCGCTCGTGGCTGTCGATGCACATGCCGCAGCCGTTCATCGCCGAGACCGCGAGGCTCATCAGCTCGAACTCGTCCTTGTGCACGCCGTGCGCGCCGATGAAGTTCATGCGAAGCCGCGCGGGCATCTTGCCGTATTCGGGGTTCGCGACGAGGTGGACGAAGCGGTAATAAACATTGTTCATCGCCATCACCGCCGCAGCGCCGCGCGCGGCATTGGCCTGGACATCCGACAGCTTGCCCGCCGCTTCCGCTTCGGCCGCATCAACCAGCGGCTTGTACGCAGACCCGTGCGCGCAGGCGAGCAGGAGCGCGAGCTTGCGCTCTTCGGGCATCAGCTGGTCGGACAGGATCGAGCCGAGGTTGAGACGGATGTCCTTGGCGTAGTCGGGCAGGGACTCGGCGAATTGCTTGAGCGACATGAAAACTCCTTGGGGCGTGAAAAAAGGGGCGGGCCTGGGGGCCCGCCCCTTGGGATCGGCCGGATAGGGGGCACCGGCCGAAGGTTCCTCCCGGGGGGAGCGGGAGGAAAGAGCGTCAGGCGGCCGGGCGCAGCACCTCTTCACCCGGCGTCCAGTTGCACGGGCACAGCTCGTCGGTCTGAAGCGCGTCGAGCACTCGAAGCGCCTCGGCGGGGTTGCGGCCGACGTTGAGGCCGTTGACCGTCACGTGCTGAATCACATTGTCGGGATCGATAATGAAGGTCGCGCGGAAGGCCACGCCCTCCTCGCGGTCGAGGATCCCGAGCGCCTCGGCCAGCTCCTTCTTGTTGTCGGCGATCCACGGGAAGTCGGCCTGCGCCAGTTCCTCGTCCGAGCGGCGCCACGCGAAGTGGACGTGGGCGGTGTCGGTCGAAGCGCCGATCAGCACCGCGTCGCGGTCCTCGAAATCGGCCTTCAGCTCGCCGTAGCCCACGATCTCGGTCGGGCACACGAACGTGAAGTCCTTGGGCCAGTAAAAGAGCACCTTCCACTTGCCGTTGGTCTCGCCGAGATCGATCGTCTCGCCGGCCGGAAGCGCGGACGTGCCCTGCTGGACCGGAAGCGTGAGGGATGGAATCTTGTCACCAACGGTAAGCATTTTGTCTCCTGATGTTGCGATGCAGCGAATCTTGTTTGCACTGCAACATCTAGGAAGCTGGTCTCAATCGTTCAAGTCTATTATACCGGTCTCAGTGATTGGATTTATCGATTAGATGTCGGTCTACCTCCCCAGCCTGAAGCAGCTCCAATATCTCGTCGCGCTTCGGCGATACGGCCATTTCGGCAAGGCCGCGGAGGCATGCTTCGTTACCCAGTCCACGCTTTCCGCCGGGCTTCGCGAACTCGAGGCGCTTCTCGGCGTGACGCTCGTCGAGCGGACCCGGCGCCTGGTTCGATTCACGGCGCTTGGCGAGAAGATTGCGGACAAGGCGGTGCGCGTTCTTCGCGAGGGCGAAGAGCTGGCCGAGATGGCGCGCGCCGAGGGCCAGCCGCTTCACGGCGAGCTGAGGATGGGTGTCATCCCGACCATCGCGCCGTTTCTCTTGCCCGCCATGCTGCCGCGCTTGCGCAGCGAATGGCCGGACCTCAAGCTCTACCTGCGCGAAGAGACGAGCAGCGCGGCATGCGAAGCGCTCCATCGCGGCCAGCTCGACTGCGTGCTGCTCGCTTTGCCCTTCGCTTGCGGCGAGGTGGATTCCGCATCCTTGTTCGACGATCCCCTCTACGTCGCCTTCCCGCCCGGCGAAGCCCCGCGCACCAGCTCGGTCGAAGCCAGCGCGATCGACGAGAACCGCCTCCTTCTCCTCGAGGACGGCCATTGCCTAAAGGACCACGCGCTGTCCGCCTGCAACCGCCCCGAAATCCGCGCCAATGCGTCGATGATGGGCACGTCGCTCCACACGCTGGTGCAGATGGTGGACAACGGGCTCGGCGTCACCTTCGTGCCCGGCATGGCGATCGAGACCGGAATCCTCCAGGGGACCAGGGTCGACGCCAAGCGGCTCAAGTCCGATCACGGTTTCCGGCGCGTGGCGCTCATCTGGCGCCGCTCCAGTCCCCGCGAGAACGAGTTCCAGATGCTCGCCGCCACGCTGCGCCGGATCGCGCGCGATCTCATTCCAGACTTGGAGCCCGTCACGGTACCGGGCGGCCTCGAGCTTGAGGGAGCGTGCAGCTAGGCCGCGCGCTCCCCTGGCATTGCTACTTCGCCATCTCCGGCTCGGCGATGCCGACCGGCTCTTCCGGCTTGCGGGCCTGGGGGAGGTCGAATCGGTCGGCGTTCATCACCTTGGTCCACGCCGCGACGAAATCGCGCACGAACTTCTCTTCGCTCCCGCGCTCGGCATAGACCTCGGCGGTCGCGCGAAGCTGGCTGTTCGAGCCGAAGATGAGGTCGGTCCGCGTCGCCCGCCACTTCTCCTGCTTGCCGCCGCGGTCTCGGCCAATGAACTCCTCGTCGCCGCTGTCGTCGACCACCTCCCAGAAGGTGTCGTTGTCGAGCAGGTTGACGAAGAAGTCGTTGGTGAGCTGGCCCTTGCGGCTGGTGAAGACGCCTTCGCGCCGATCCTTGTAGTTCGCACCGAGCACGCGCAGTCCGCCCAGCAGCACCGTCATCTCCGGCGCCGACAGGCCGAGCAGCTGCGCGCGGTCGATCAAAAGCTCCTCGGTCCGCACCGAAAGCTTGTTCTTGAGGAAGTTGCGGAAGCCATCGGCTGCGGGCTCCAGCACGGCAAAGCTTTCCTCGTCCGTCCACTCCTGAGTCGCGTCGCCGCGCCCGCCCGTGAAGGGCACCGCGACGTTGGAGCCGGCGTCCCTCGCCGCCTTCTCGACCGCCGCCGTCCCGGCCAGCACGATCGCGTCGGCCATCGACAACGGCCCGCGCAGTTCGTCGATCTTGGCGAGGATACGGGCGAGTTCCTCCGGCTCATTGGCCGCCCAATCCTTCTGCGGCGCGAGGCGGATGCGCGCGCCGTTGGCGCCGCCGCGATGGTCGGAGCGGCGATAGGTCGAAGCCGATGCCCAGGCCGTCTTGACCAGCTGTCCTACTGTGAACCCGGCGCCGAGGATCTTGCCCTTGAACGCCGCGATGTCCGCGTCGGACGGCATCGTGCCGTGCGGGACCGGGTCCTGCCAGATGAGGTCCTCGTCCGGCACTTCCGGCCCGAGGTATCGGGTCTTCGGGCCCATGTCGCGGTGGGTCAGCTTGTACCACGCCCGCGCCCAGGCGTCCTTGAATGCCTCATGGTCGTTGCGGAACTTCTCCGAGATGGCCCGCAGCTCGGGGTCCTCCCGAAGCGCCATGTCGGCCGTGGTCATCATCGTCGGCACCCGCTTCGAGGGATCGTGCGCGGCCGGCGCCATGTCCTCCGGCTTCTGGTTGATCGGCTGCCATTGTTTCGCACCCGCGGGCGAGCGAACCAGCTCATACTCATAGTCGAGCAGCAGCCGGAAATAATTGTCCGACCATTGCGTCGGCGTGTTCACCCACGACCCTTCGATGCCGCTGGTGATCGCATGCGGACCGACGCCGCTTTCGAAGGAACTCGACCATCCGAGCCCCTGCAAGGCGATGTCCGCGGCCTCAGGTGCCGCATCCACGAGGCTGGGGTCGCCCGCGCCGTGCGCCTTGCCGAACGTATGCCCGCCGGCCGTCAGCGCGACGGTCTCCTCGTGGCTCATCGCCATGCGCTCGAAGGTGATCTTGATGTCGCGCGCGGATTGCAGCGGGTCCGGGTTGCCGCCCGGGCCTTCGGGATTGACGTAGATGAGGCCCATCTGGATCGCGGCGAGCGGGTGCTCGAGCTCCATTTCGCGCTCGGGCTGGATACGGGTCTCTTCGGCGTCGACCCATTTCGCCTCGGCGCCCCAATAGACGTCGCGCTCCGCCTCGTAGATGTCCTCGCGGCCGCCGCCGAAGCCGAACACCGGCCCGCCCATCGATTCGATCGCGACGTTGCCGGCGAGGATGAAGAGGTCGGCCCAGCTGAGGCTCGTCCCGTATTTCCGCTTGATCGGCCACAGCAGCCGCCGCGCCTTGTCGAGGTTGCCGTTGTCCGGCCAGCTGTTGAGCGGCGCGAAGCGCTGGTTGCCCGAATTGGCGCCGCCGCGCCCGTCGCCGGTGCGATAGGTGCCCGCGGCATGCCACGCCATGCGGATGAAGAACGGCCCGTAATGCCCGTAATCGGCCGGCCACCACGGCTGGCTGTCGGTCATCAGTGCCGTCAGATCCCGCTTCAGCGCCGGATAGTCGAGCTTCCTGAACTCCTCGGCATAGTTGAAGTCCTCCCCCATCGGGTTCGGCGAGACTCCGCCCTGGTGGAGGATGTCGAGCGGCAGCGAGTCCGGCCACCAGTCGCGGTTGGTTCGGCCCAGCAGCGATCGCACGGTCGTCGGCCGGTCAACCGGACAGCCATCCATATCCCCAGTCTTCGCGTCCATGACCTGCCTCCGATTGTTGCTTTGCCGATGCCGCCTAGGCGTGTCGTCCAACCGACGGAAACGAGATTCCTCGGTCAGGGAGAACAGCAGAATCGATTAGTCGGCCGGTGCTTGCGCTCAGTCCATGTGGCGGAGGCCGACCCGCATGTAATCATAGCCCGTGATCAAGGTCAGCGCGGCCGCTGCCCACAGGCAGATGATTCCGACGAGATGCACCCACGGCTGGTCGGGCAAGGCGCCGCCGAGGATCAGCGCGCCGAGGGCGACGAGTTGCAGGGTCGTCTTCCATTTCGCAAGCGCGCTGACGGGGACCGACACTTGAAGCCCCGCGAGATATTCTCGCAACCCCGAGACGATGATTTCGCGCAGCAGGATGACCAGCGCGGGGATGAGATGCAGCCCGTGGATTTCCGGCACCGGGTTCGACTTGCGGCTCGAGATCAGCATCACCAGCACCGCGGCGACCATGATCTTGTCGGCGATCGGGTCGAGGAACTGGCCGAGCCTCGAAATGCTTCCCCACGCCCGCGCGAGATAGCCGTCGAGATAATCGGTCAAGCCGACGACGCAGTAGAGGACGAAGGTGATCGCATAATCGAGCGGGGCCGGCCGCCACAAAAGGAAGACGAGGATCGGCACCGCGAAGATCCTCGAAAGCGTCAGCAGGTTCGGCAGCGACAGCATGGTTAAGGTGCAGCGTTATAGGGTTTGGCGGCTTCGGCAAAGCTGGCTATGCCGTCGCCCAAGTCCATGACACGCCGTGCGCCCAGGCTTTGATTCAGAACGTTGCCCACCTGCTGCGCGCGCGCCGGTTCCTGCCGCTGTTCGCGACCCAGTTCCTCGGAGCCTTCAACGACAGCCTGTTCAAGCAGGCGGTCGTTCTGTTCGTGACCTACCAGCTGCTCCAGAACCCGGCGAAGGAGTTCCAGTTCAGCGCCATCGCGCAGGGGCTCTTCATTCTGCCCTTCTTCCTGTTCTCGGCATTGTCGGGTCAGCTCGCCGACGACCACGACAAGGCGAAGCTCATTCGAATCATCAAGTTCGCCGAGATATTGATCATGATCGTGGGCGGTGCCGGCCTGATGCTCGAGAACATCCCGCTGATGCTGGCCGCGGTCTTCGCGATGGGCGTGCACTCGACGTTCTTCGGGCCGATCAAATATGCGATCCTGCCGCAGCACCTCGGGCATGACGAGGTCCTCGGCGGCACGGGCCTCGTCGAGGCGGGCACCTATATCGCGATCCTGCTCGGGACGATCATTGCCGGCGTCCTCGCCGCGGAACCCCAATATGCTGCGGGCGCGGTCCTCGTTTTCGCGGGGCTGGGCTTCCTCGCCGGCCGCCAGGTCCCGCCCGCCCCGCCCGCCGCGGAGAGGCTGCCGATCACCTGGCACATCGTTCACGCCTCCATTCAGCTGGTCAGCGGCACCATGCACATTCGCCGGCTGTTCCTCGCCATCCTCGCGATCAGCTTCTTCTGGACCATCGGGGCGGTGCTCATCATCATCTTCCCGCCGCTCGTGAAGAACGTGCTCGGCGCGAACGAGCAGGTCGCCAGCCTGTTCATCGCCATCTTCTCGATCGGAATCGCCATCGGCTCGGTCGCCATCAACCGCCTCTTGAAGAGCGAGGTTTCGGCCCGGTTCGCGCCACCCTCGGTGATCGCGATGGGCCTGTTCGTGCTCGCGCTCCATTTCGTCGCGCTGACGTGGGGCAAGCACGGACCCGAGCTCACGACGCTCGGCAACTTCCTCTTCAACCCGATGGCATGGCCGATGATCTTCTGCCTGCTCGGAGTGGCGATCACCGGCGGAATGTTCGTCGTTCCGCTCTATGCGTTCCTGACGACGACGGTGCCCAAGTCCGAGACCTCACGAACCGTCGCCGCGAACAACATCGTCAATTCGGGTGCGATGGTGATCGGCAGCGCGGTCGCGATCGCGCTCAATTTCGCGGGCGTCGGGCCGACCAAGCAACTGTTGCTCGTCGCCGCCATGTGCATCGTTTCCGCCTGGCTCGGCTGGAAGCTCCACCTGGCCTGCGACGAAGGCCGCTGCCGCGTCGACTAGCCGATCAGGATCGATACGAACGCGAAGCCGGCGAGAAAGGTGATCGCGAACAGCTTCACGTCGTCCGCGATCGGTATCGCCGGCGGCACGGGCGCCGGCGTCACCTCGTACATGCGTCCCTTTCCGAACTGCTTCGGATCGGGCGCGAATGCGGGCCGGGCGAGTTGCATGGCAAATCCTTAACGCGATTTTTACCATGTTTGAACTCGCAAGATGCGGCCGCGGCTCCTCACGTCCCGGCATGGGACAGCAGGGCCGTTAATCGGCTCGAAGCTTAGCCGTTGGCGGCGGTTGAGAAGGTCGTCTGGCTCGCCCGGTGGCGCGCGGCGAGGAGGTCACGGGCCTGCTCGGCGGTCATCGGCTTTCCGAAATACCAACCCTGGCCGATCGTGCCGCCGAGACGAAGGACGGCATTATAGGCGTCCTCGTTCTCGATGCCTTCGACGCAGACCGGCACGGACAGGGAGTCGGCGAGCGTCGTCACGGCGCGGATGATCGCGGCGCTTTCCCGCTTTTCGCTGACGTTCATGACGAAGCTGCGGTCGATCTTGATGATGTCGAACGGAAGCGAGCGCAGATGTGCGAGGGACGAGAAACCGGTCCCGAAATCGTCGAGCGCCAGCTGAATGCCCTGGTTCTTGAGGCTGGTCACGATCGATCGAGCCATGTCCATGTCCGCGAACAGCGAGCTCTCGGTGATCTCGATGACGAGCCGCTCGGCGGGAAAACCCGTTTCGGAGAGTATTCGCACGATACGCTGCGCAAGCCAGCCGTCGGCAAGCTGCGACGGCGAGATGTTGACGGAAATCTTGATCCCCGCGTCCCACTCCGCCGCTTCGCGAAGCGCGTCGGAAATGACCTGCTGGGAAAGGCGGCCGATGAGGCCGATTTCCTCCGCGACCGGAATGAAGACGTCGGGACCGATCACGCCCGAAAGCGCGTGGTTCCACCGAGCGAGAACCTCGAAGCCGATGACCTCGCCGTTGGCAAGGTCGACCTGCGGCTCGAAAAAGGGAAGGAACTGGCCATGATCGAGGCCGAAGCGAATGCCCTGCTCGATCTCGCCGTGAGCAATCAGCGCGCGCTCCATCCCTTCGTCGAACCAGACGGGCCGCGGCACCCGGCCGCTTCGCGCACGGTCCATCGCGATGTCGGCGCGCCGAAGCACATCCGGAATGCGGGCGGTCGCGGCTGGCGTCGTGGCAATGCCGGCAAAAGCACCGACCTGAACAATCCGCTCGTTGAGCATCAGCGGCTGGGTCACGGTGCGCAATATCGCCTCGGCCAGCTCCTCGGCGCGATCGGTTTCGCTTGCCGGCATCGCAAGCGCGATGGCGAATTCGTCTCCGCCCATGCGTCCGATGACCGCCGCGGCGCCGAGCTGCGCCTGGAGCGCGGTCGCGATCGACTTGAGAAGCCATTCCCCGGCTTCGTAGCCATGCTGGTCGTTGACCGACTTGAAGCGGTGGATCTGGAAGGAGATGACGACGAGATTGTCGCCGCGGGCGCCGCCATCCTCGCAGAGCTGCGCAGCCCGGTCGGCGAAACCCTTGCGGTTGAAGAGGCCCGTCGCCGGATCGGTGGTGGCGAGAACCGTCGCCCGCTTCTCCTGCTCGGCCCGAGCCTCGGCTTCGTGCTGGAGGTCGACGTAGCGGCGCCAGCCGAACAGGATCAGCGCGACGTTGAGCGTGAGCGCGGTGCTTGCAACGCGCACGTCGGTGCCGAAATCGCTGCTTTCGATGTGGACGTGGTGGAAAAACGCGCTTCCGTTCCAGATCAGCAGAAGCACGGCGGTGATCAGGATGCCCAGGACCAGTGCGTCGCGCCGCGCGCTGAGCACGGCGGACCGGCGTATTTTCCGTGCTGATTTCGTCCCACGCGCCACGTTGCTGCGATACAGGGCGAAGGCTTAAGATTTTACTTTGGTTAGGATTGCTGACGCGTGGATCCTCATGCTCGCCAGTCCCCCGGATTGGCTGTGCGTCGCGATGGTGCGGACGGCGGGATTTGAACCCGCACTCCCAACGGGAAGAGGATTTTAAGTCCCCAGCGTCTACCGTTCCGCCACGTCCGCTTATCCGGCCAGGTGACGGTAGGTGCGCCCGGCTACTCGGCAGTCACTTCCTTGAGGTTTAAGCGCTCGCGCATTTCCTTGCCCGGCTTGAAATAGGGCACGCGCTTGGCATCGACCGACACGGCTTCACCGGTGCGCGGGTTGCGCCCGATGCGACCATCACGCTGCCGGGTCGAGAAAGCGCCAAAGCCGCGCAGCTCGACGCGGCCGCCTTCGGCCAGCTGATCGGTGATGGAATCGAAAATGGCGCTGATCACGCCCTCGACCTCGCGCTGGGTGAGGTCGGGAAAGTCGGTGCAAAGCTTCTGCACCAGTTCTGAACGGATCATCTAAACCCCGCATTGGAACGTCGGCCCCGCCCCTCTTGGGGCCATTCGAGCCTTAGGCTGTCAGGAAACAGACTCTCGCGCAAGACGCATTTACCCTGGATGAGCGCGGGCGCTTCCGGTCAAGGAAACGCCCGCGTTCCAGTTACTTCTTCTTCTTGGACTTCGATTCCTGGGCTTCCTTGAGCGCTGCGCCGAGGATGTCGCCGAGCGATGCGCCCGAATCCGACGAGCCGTATTGCGCAACCGCCTGCTTCTCTTCGGCGATCTGCATCGCCTTGATCGAGAAGTTGGGCTTCTTCGAGCGGTCGAAGCCGATGACCATCGCATCGAACTTCTGGCCGACCTGGAAGCGCTCGGCGCGCTGCTCGTCGCGGTCCCGGCCGAGATCGCCGCGCTTGACGAAACCGATCGCGCCGTCGTCGCCGACCTGGACGTCGAGCCCGGCATCCTGGACCGCGCGGACGGTGACCGTGACCACGTCGCCCTTCTTGACGCCGCCGGCCGCCGAAGCTCCGCCGGTGGATGCGCCGGCACCGGCGCCGCCGCCGCCCTCGAGCTGCTTCATGCCGAGCGAAATCCGCTCCTTCTCGACATCGACGTCGAGCACCTGCGCGGTGACCGTCTCGCCCTTGCGGTGAAGCTGCAGCGCTTCCTCGCCCGACACGCCCCAGGCGATGTCCGACATGTGGACCATGCCGTCGACGTCGCCCTCGAGGCCGACGAACAGCCCGAACTCGGTGGCGTTCTTGACCTCGCCCTCGACGGTCGAGCCGACCGGGTGAGCAGCAGCGAAGGCCTCCCACGGATTCTGCTGGGCCTGCTTGAGGCCGAGCGAAATCCGGCGCTTCTCCTCATCGACCTCGAGCACCTTCACGTCCACTTCCTGCGAGGTGGAGACGATTTTGCCCGGATGAACGTTCTTCTTGGTCCAGCTCATCTCGGAGACGTGGACGAGGCCCTCGATGCCGGGCTCGAGCTCGACGAACGCGCCATATTCGGTGATGTTGGTGACCCGGCCGCGGAACACGCCGCCGATCGGATATTTGGCGGACGCGCCTTCCCACGGATCGCTCTCGAGCTGCTTCATGCCGAGCGAAATGCGCTGGGTCTCACGGTTGATGCGGATGATCTGCACCTTCACCGTGTCGCCGATGCCAAGCACTTCGGACGGGTGGTTGACGCGCTTGTAGCTGACGTCGGTGACGTGGAGCAGGCCGTCGATTCCGCCGAGGTCGACGAAGGCACCATAGTCGGTGATGTTCTTGACCACGCCCTCGATCACCTGACCTTCGGCGAGGGACTGGATGAGGCCGCTGCGCTGCTCGGCGCGGGTTTCCTCGAGGATGGCGCGGCGCGAGACGACGATATTGCCCCGGCGACGGTCCATCTTCAAAATTTGGAACGGCTGCGGAACGTCCATCAGCGGTCCGACGTCGCGGACCGGGCGGATGTCGACCTGCGAACCCGGAAGGAAGGCAACGGCGCCGCCGAGATCGACGGTGAAGCCGCCCTTGACCCGGCCGAAGATTACGCCCTCGACGCGGTTGCCGGCGGAGAACTCTCCCTCGAGCTTGTCCCATGCGGCTTCGCGGCGAGCGCGGTCGCGCGACAGCATCGCTTCGCCGGCCGAATTCTCGACGCGATCCACATAGACTTCGACTTCGTCGCCGACCTTCAGATCGGCCTTCTGGCCCGGCGCCGCGAACTCGCGCAGCGGAACCCGGCCCTCGCTCTTCAGTCCGACGTCGATGACCGCGAGGTCATTCTCGATGCCCGTGACCTTGCCCTTCACCACCTTGCCTTCGAAGGTTTCGTTCTCGCCGCCGAGGCTTTCGTTGAGGAGGGCCGCGAAATCGTCGCGGGTCGGGAATGTGGTTGTCGCCATGTGTGATTTGTTCTTTCGATCTTCAAACGGGCCTGCCGCGTGGCCGCCACCGTGGCGGGCCTTCACATGCGGACCTGGTCAAATGCACTGCCGCGCGGGCACCATGCCGGCGCGGCATCCTTCGAACGGCTGTTCGCCTGCGGCGCCCAGACAAAACGGCGCGTCAGAGTGCCGGACATTCCCGGAACTCTTACGCGCTCGCGATTAAAGCGGGCTGCCACGAACGACTTAAGCGTCCGCCGGACGGCGCGCGCATTAGCTTAGAGGGGCGCTTGGGGCAAGGCGTGAGCGAATTGCCGGCCGGCGAGCGCCTCGGCTATGAGGCCGACATGTTCGAGGGCTGGGAGAACTTCTATTTGATCGTCGGTCCTTCGGCGGCGGCGCTGATCGGGCTGGTGTTCGTCGTCGTCACCCTGACCGCGGGACGCCAGCGCGACGACACCGAGCGGGGCAAGCATCTCTACACATCGCCGATCGTGTGGCACCTCGGCGTCGTCCTCGTGCTCAGCGGGGCGGCGATCGCGCCGACGATCACCGCGCGGGTGTTCGGAATCGCGGCGGGGGCGCTGGCGTTGCTCGGCCTTGCCCTGGGTGTCCGGAGCGCGGTCGGGATCGCCCGGTTCCGGATCACGGGAGCGGACAGCCTGTTCGACATGTGGTGGTACGGGATCATCCCGGGGGCGGTTTATGTCGGGCTGGGCGGAGCAGCGGTCGCGGTCCTTCGCGGGTGCAGCTGGAGCGCGAGCGCGGTCGCCGCGGCCCTGATGGCGCTGCTCCTCGTCAGCATCCACGCCGAGTGGGACCTCATCACCTTTCTCGCGCCGATGGCGGGACCGGGCGACCGCAATAGCCGTTAGAGCTCGCGCGTCATCTCGATCATCGTCCGGCGAAAGTGGGCGCCTTCGAACATCGCCTGCGCGCCGTGGTTCTTTTCCGCCGTGAAGAGGACGACGCGCGGCGCCCCGAGCTTCGACAGCGCGGCGAGCGCAGCGTCGAGGAGGGCCGTACCAACCCGCTGCCGGCGGTGCGCCGGGTCGACGACGAGGTCGTATAGCGCCCCCGCCGGCCCCCGCAGCGCCATGTAATCGTTCCCTTCCATCCCGGCGTAGGCATAACCGACCACCTCGCCTTCTCGCTCGGCGACGAGCACGACCATCTCCGGTCGGCTGATCTGGGAAGCCAGAAACCGGCCGTAGCGTTCGCGCGTCGCGGGCAGCGCCGCGATGAAGCGCAAGGGATCGAACCTGTGGTGCTCCTCGACGAGCATTTCGCCGAGCCGGCCCATCGCGCTTTCGTCGGCGGCGGTCGCCTCGCGCACGGTCACGGTCGAGCTCATCGCGGCGCTTGTCGCAGCGGCGCGCGGCAGGCGCAATGGGGGTGACCTTTACCGGCGACCAGCTTGGACAAGCAAAGCCTTGTTCATTAACTGGCGCCTAAAGTCTTCGCGTAAACAGGGGTGAGCGCAATGCGTTGGGTGGCATTATCGGCGAGCGCGGCTGCGATGGGGCTGGCATCCCCCGCTTTCGCGCAGGATGTCGCGCCGGTCGCGCTCGAGCGGCCGAGCGTTTCCGTTGCTCCGGCGACTGTCGCGGACAGCGATGTCGGTCCCTTCTACGCGGCGCGTCCCGGCGCGCTCGTGTGGCTCAAGAATGACGACGGCCGCGCCGCGGCGACCCGCTTCATCGAGATTCTCAAGCATTCGGACATCGACGGCTTCGCCGACGGACCGGCCCTTGCCTCGTCGGTCGAGGCCGAGCTGGCCAGCGGCACGCCGGCGGACGACCAGCTCATCTCCAGGGCCTGGGTCCGCTACGTTCAGGCGCTGAGGCGACCCGTGGACGGCGTCAGCTTCGGCGACCCGACGCTGCAGCTGAAACCGCCCACGCCGATGAAGATCCTCGCCGACGCGCTGGCCGCTCCTTCCCTTGCCGCGCACGTGGACTCGATCGCGAGCGTGAATCCCTTCTACGCCGCGCTTCGCAGCCAGGCGCTTTCCCAAGCGCATCAGGACGACCCCCACGTCCGCGCCACGCTCGACCGCCTGCGCCTCGTCCCGGCTCAAGGCCGCGCGATCCTCGTCGACGTCGCCAACGCCCAGCTGATGGAGCTCGAGGACGGCAAGGTCGTCGACACGATGAAGGTCATCGTCGGCAAGCCCGATTTCCCGACGCCGCTCCTGGCCGGGAAGATCTGGTACGTGACCTTCAACCCATATTGGCACATCCCGCAGGACGTCACGAAGCGGAAGGTCGCACCGATCGTATTGAAGCGCGGCGTGGCCTACCTCAAGGCGGCGCGCTACGAGACCGTCGCGGCGTTCGGGGGCGACAAGGAAGAGCCGATCGACCCCACAAGCATCGACTGGAAGGCGGTCGCGGCCGGCGACGTCGAGGCGCACATTCGCCAACTCACCGGCCCCAACAACATGATGGGCAAGATGAAGTTCGGCTTCGTCAACGATTACGGCATCTTCCTCCACGACACGCCCCACAAGGAGCTTTTCGCCAAGAGCAAGCGCACCCTCAGCCTCGGTTGCATCCGCGTCGAGCGCCCGCAGCAGCTCGCCGAGTGGCTGTTCGGGCATGAGCCTGCGGCACCCGGAGACGATGCGGAGCAGAATGTGAGGATTCCCGAGGGAGTTCCGATCTACGTCAGCTACCTGACGGCGCGCCCCGACGCGGAGAAGATCGCGTTCGCCGACGACGTCTACAAGCTTGACCGCGGAGAAGCCGCGCCACCGGTCGCCACCGCATCGGCGAAGCGCTGAATCAGCGCGGGGCGGTCGCCTCGTCGATAAAGGCCCCGCCGGCCTCGGTTTCCGTGACCCACTGCAACTGCGCCCGCGCCTCGGAGCGCGAGGTCCTGATCGTCACGATCTCCCCGACGACAAGGTCCTCCCGCGGGTGCTCGATCTTGAAACCGTTGCGCGACAAATCCTTGAGCTGGACGCTCAGGCACACGCCGTCGGCAGTGACGAGAGTCACCGTCTGCTCGAGCTCGATACGTCGAGCCCGTTCGCCGCGCCGGTCATTCTCCACTCCCCCGCCGATCCCTCCATTCCCGATGAATATTTCGGGTTCACAACACCTTACACAGATTACCAACATTCGCGAGTAAATAAACCCGGCCGCCTCGACGAACGGCTTTGATTATCGACAATATGCCCACGAGCCTGTTGCCGGTCCGGGAAAGCGCCCTAAGGTCGCACCTGCTCGAGGGTGGGAGATAAGGAATTGAGCCTGTTGACGCTGGAGCGCGTGACCAAGCGCTTCGACCGGACGCTTGCGGTCGACGACCTCAGCTTCTCGGTGGCGCCGGCGACGGTCTTCGGCTTCCTTGGCGGCAACGGCGCGGGAAAGACGACGTCGCTGCGGATGGTGCTCGACATCATCCGTCCGACCAGCGGCCGCATCGAAGTCCTCGGCCGGGCGCCCGGTCGCGCCAATGCGCCGGAGATCGGCTTCCTGCCCGAGGAACGCGGGCTCTACCGGCAGATGACCGCGCTCGACACGATCGCCTATTTCGGGCGCCTCAAGGGAATGACTGCGAGCGACGCGAAGCGCGAAGGCTCGGCTTTGCTCGACCGCTTCGGTCTTGCGGCGAATTCCAAAATGACGGTCGACAAGCTGTCGAAGGGCATGGCGCAGAAGGTCCAGCTCGCCACCGCGCTCGTCAACCGTCCGCGCCTCCTCATCCTCGACGAGCCCTTCTCCGGGCTCGATCCGGTCAACCAGGGCCTGCTGGAGGAGGAAATCCGGCACATGTCGGCGGCGGGATCGACGGTCGTCTTCTCGACCCACGTCATGCAGCACGCCGAGCGCCTCTGTGACCGGCTCCTGCTGCTCGCGAGAGGCCGCAAGAAGTTCGAAGGAACGCTCGACGAAGCGCGGGCGGAGCTGCCGGCGCGCATCGCGGTCGTCTCCAGGCGGAGCCCGTCGGAGATTCAGGGTGTCGAGAATGCCGAAGACCGAGGCGAGGCCGGCGATGGCTGGCGGCGCTGGAACGTGCGCCTCGCGCCCGGAATAGCGCCAGGTGACGTGCTCCAGCGATGCACCGCCGAGCAATTCCCGCTTCGTCAATTCGAGCAACTGCATTCGAGCCTGCACGATGTCTTCGTGCACATCGTCGGCTCGGCGGAGGCGTCAAAGTGAAGAACATCCTCCTCGTCGCCGCCCGCGAGTTCCGCCAGATCGCCGGCATGCGCAGCTTCTGGCTGACGCTGATCATCATCCCGCTGTCGATGGTGATCGGCGGCCTTGCGCCCCAGCTCATCGACAAGGACGAGGCGGCGCGGGTGATGGTCATCGACCGCACCGGCGGCAGCGAGGCCGCGGCGATCGCGCAACGCATCGAGCTCGACCGGGACCGCGACATGCTCGGCGAGCTCTCCCGCTATGTCCAGCGGCACCATCTCGAGGACGCGGGCCGCGGGGCGCTCTGGTCGCAGCATGACCGCTGGTACAGCGACGCCGACGTCGCGCAATTCACCGCGTCGGGCGGTGTCAATGCGGCCAAGGCGAAGATCGCGCGGGTCAAGGCGAAGGACACGCCGGAGTTCAAGGCCTCGAAGCCCGATTATCAAATCGTGCCCGTCCCGGCCTCGCTGCAGGGCGTGCCCGAGGCGGGCCTCGACGCCGCGCTGAAGCCGGTGCTGAAGCCCGAGGGCAAGGACGCCAAGCCGGTCGATTATGTGATCCTGGTCCCCGCGAGCTTCGGACAGAGCCCGCTCGTCCGCCTGTGGGCCAATCGCCAGCCGTCACCCTTGTTCGTCAGCAAGGTCCAGGACGTGCTGACGCGCGACCTTCGAGCGCGCTTTCTTAGCGCCCAGGGCGTGCCCGACGCGGCAGCCCGGAGCGCGACGACGATCGCGCCGGCGATCGCAATCTCGACTCCGCCCCCCGGCGGCGGCGCGCGCGAAGCCATGCTCGTGCGCTCGATCCTTCCGCTGGCCGCGGCCTACCTGCTGATGATCAGCCTCATGCTGTCGGGAAGCTGGATGCTGCAGGGCACGGTCGAGGAACGCTCCAACAAGCTGCTCGAGACCGTGCTCGCCTGCGTCAGCCCCGAGGAGCTGATGTACGGCAAGCTCCTGGGCACCGCCGGCGTCGGCCTGTTCATGATCGCGGTGTGGATCGGCTGCGGCGTGTTCGCCGCCTATGCGACGCACGGCGCCATCGCCGACCTGATCCGCCCCGCGCTCGATCCCTTGAGCTCGCCGGGCACCATCATCGCCATGCTCTACTTCTTCGTCGTCGGCTATGTCTCGATCGCGATCCTGTTCCTGGCGATCGGCGCGATGAGCGATTCGATGCGCGACGCGCAGGGCTATCTGATGCCCGTGCTCCTGCTCATCATCCTCCCGATCTCGATCCTCATGCAGGCGGTGCTCGGCGGGAACAGCGGCGGCGTTTTGATGGAGGTCCTCACCTGGGTCCCGATCTGGACGCCCTTCGGCGTGCTTGCGCGCCTCGGCCTCGGAATCCCGACCTGGGAGGTAATCGGCACCGGCATCGTGCTGGGCGTCTATACCGTCGTTCTGGTGGCCCTGATGGGCCGCCTGTTCCGCGCGAGCCTGCTTGCGCAAGGCCAGCGGCCGAACCTGAAGCAGATGGTGTCGAGGATCCGGACGGTCGAGGGCTGAGGATCAGCCTTTGCGGCGAAGCTTCGACGGCGCCGCCGCATGGCCCTCTTCGGGAGTCACGCCGGCATCGCTCATGCGGAGGAACGTGCGCACCGCATCCGCCGAGATGGCACGGCCGAACAGCCAGCCCTGCGCCTCGGAGCAGCCGAACTTCTCCAGCGCCATCCGGATTTGCTCGGACTCGACGCCCTCGGCGCTGATCGGAACGTCGAGCGTGTGGCCGAGCGCGGCGATGGTGTTCACGATCTCGGCGGTGCGCTGGCTCTTCACCATCGTCGTGATGAAGCTCTTGTCGATCTTGATGCGGTCGAGCGGCAGGCTGTTGACCTGCGCCAGGCTGGCATAGCCCGTCCCGAAGTCGTCGAGCGAAATGCGCACGCCGACATTCTTGAGGCTCGCCATGATCGTCAACACCTGCTCGCGATCTTCGAGCAGCGAGGCTTCCGTGATCTCGATCTCCAGCCGGTTCGCCGGGAAACCGGTCGACGACAGCAGCTTCAAAATCTGCTCGGCGAGCGTCGGGTCGCGGAATTGCACGGGCGAGACGTTGACCGCGAGCTTGAGGTGCGCCGGCCAGTCGCGCGACTGCTTCATCGCCTGTTCCATGATCGTCAACGTCAGTGGACCGATGAGGCCGGTGCGCTCGGCAGCCTCGATGAAGGATTCCGCGTCCAGCACCGTTCCGTCCGGCGAGCGCCAGCGGGCAAGCGCCTCGAAACCGACGATCTGCTGGCTCGAGAGGTCGATCAGCGGCTGGAAGTAAGGGACGAAATCGCCCTTCTTGATCCCGGTGCGGATATTCTCTTCGAGCTTGAGCCGCTCGGAAAGCTCGACTTCGAGCACCTCGTCGAACCAGGCGAACGCGTTGCGGCCGTTGCGCTTCGCCGCATAGAGCGCGACGTCGCTCCGCCGAAGCGCGCCTGTCTCGTTCTCGCGCGCGTCGAGCCGCGAAAGCCCGATCGAGGCAGAGACCTGAAGCTGCGCCCCTTCGACGAAGATGGGTGTCGCGAGGCATTGCTGGATTTGCCTTGCGATCTCTTCGGCTTCGCTGTCCTTTTTGACCGTGAAGAGCATCGCGAATTCGTCGCCGCCGGTGCGGGCGCAGCAGGAGCCCTCGGGAGCGCTCTTCTCGAGCGCTTCGGCGACAGCCTTCAGCACCCGGTCGCCGGCGGTGTGCCCATGAAGGTCGTTGACCCGCTTGAAATGGTCGAGGTCGAGAAGCAGCAGCACCGCGTCGCTCTTCGCGTCGAGCAGGTCGACGATCGAGCGCATCAGCTCACGCCTGTTGGCGAGGCCGGTGCCGGGATCGGTGTTGGCGTTTCGCTGCGCCAGCCGCTCGGCGGATTCATAGGCGTCGAGCGCCTGCTTCAAGTCCTTCGAACGGCGCCAGCCGAACAGGATCAAGGCGATGTTGAGAAGGAAAGCGACGGTGAGCGCGCTCGACGAATCGCTGAGGTCCGTGCCGACAATCGCTGCCGGCACGACCTTGCTCCCAAGCATGACGAACAGCAGCAGCGCCGCGATCGTCGCGCAGGTCGTGATGACGTGGCTGCTCGCAATGCGAACCGCCTTGCTTTGTCCCCGCTTCACTCTGGTCCACCTCTTCGGGGACGGAATTTCGCATGAAGAAGTGAAGATTATCCTACATCAAGCTTCGTTCTGGCGGCAGTTTGCGCGCTGGAAGCTCGACAAACCCGGGCCTAGTCTGGAATTCTTGTTCGGGGAGGCGGGGTGAAGCGCATTCGTGTCATTGCGGTAACGGCAATGCTGGCGCTGGCCGGCGGCGCGATCGCATGGGCCTGCGCCGACGGCGGCTACGACACGAGCTGGGCGCCCGAAGAAGCCGCGGGAATCCTCAGCCCCGGCAACGACACTCGATCCAACTTCATCCTGTTGATGGCCGACCGCTACGGGACCAGGGTCGCCGACCCTTTGGAGATGCGCAAAGGCATCGTACCGTTCGATTTCCCCTACAAGGTCATGGTCGAGCGGCTCACACCGGCGTCGGCCGGAGATTCTTTCGACGGGAATCGCGCCAATTATGGCCTGGCGGGCGACGACAACAGCTATTTCGCCTTCGACAGCGGCAACCTCGGCCTCTGTCACACCAACCGCGCGGGCGCGGCGCAGTTCGAGACCGCCCTCAAGGCTGACGCTGCCGTCCCCGCCGCCGAGAAGACCATCCTTTCAACGCAGCGCGGCGTGATCGCCAAGGCCTGTGACAAGGCCGCCGGGATTGCGCTCGATCTGAATGGCGTCACCAGCCCCGAAGGCCGCGCTTTCGCTCATTATCTCGAAGGAACGCAGCTCTTCTACGCCGAGGCGCTTCCCAAGGCGGACGGCGAATTCGCCGCGGTCGGGACCGCCGCTTCGCCCTGGCTCACCGAAACCGCCGCCTACATGCGATTCCGCACCGCACTCGCCGAGGCGATGAAAGGAAGCATCGGCGAGTGGGGCGAAATCGCCGAGCCGGACAAGCGCGACATGGCCGCGATCGCCCGTGCCGACGCCGTGCGCAGGCAATATCTGGCGGCCTACCCGGCAGGCCTCTATTCGACTTCGGCGCGCAACCTCGAACGCAGGATCGCGTGGCTGCGCGGCGACACGGCGACGCTCGGCGCTGCCTATTCGACGATGCTGGCCAAGCCCGAAGCGGCCGGACGGATCCCCGATCTCGCGACGATGGAGGAGGCCGACCGCCGGATCCTTCCGTCGAGCGACGCCGCGGGCGTCACCGATCCCACACTTCTCGCCGTCACCGACCTGATGCGGCTTCGGGCCGGCGATCCGCAATATGACAAGGAGCGGAGCTGCTGCGGCGCCTGGCTGACGCGCGAGGAGCTCGAAGGGCAAAAGCGCTACTTCCAGTCACAGCCGGACCTGTTCGGCTACCTCCTCGCCGCCGAGGCCTTCTACCACCGCCAACAGCCGCGCGAGGTCTTGTCCCTGATCCCGGACGCCGCCCGCCAGGCGAAATTCAGCTACACTCAGTTCAGCCGCCAGGTGCTGCGCGGGTTCGCGCTCGAGGCGCTCGGCGACCGCAACGCCCGCGCCTTCTGGCTGAGCCTGCTTCCGGGCGCGGTCCAGCCCTACCAGCGTGAGGCGGTCGAGCTCGCGATCTTCCAGCACGACAAGAAGGCGGGAGTCGTCGGTCGCCTGCTCGAAACGGGAAGCCCGATCCTGCACCCGCTCATCAGACAAAAGATCATCGAGGACGATGCCGGGCCGGACCTGCTTCGGCAGCAGGCGACGTCAGGCGCAACGCGGCATCAGCGCGAGGTCGCGCTCTATCTGCTTCTAGCGGACGAGCTTCACCACGCCTGGTATCGCGAGTTCGTCGCCGACCAGCGCCTCGTCGGCCCGCGATCTCAGCCGAAAGGCGACGACAGGTATCAATATGGGTCGTGGAGCGTCGCCGACTACGACCCGACCTACAGCGAAGCGCCTGGTCCGCCTCCGCTCTACATCTTCGCAGCCGGCGGCTCGGACGACCTCAAGGCATGCCCGAACATCGAGCGCACGGCCGCGAGCCTCGCGGCGGACGCAGAGGCGATCCACCCGCGCCTGTGCCTCGCGGAGTTCATCCGCGAGAAGGGCCTCGACGGATGGGGCGAGCAGTTCGATGGCAACGGCATCGTGCTCAAAAGCCGCAACGGCTTCCCCGGCGCGCCGCTGCAGCGGATCGACATCTACAAGGCGGTGCTCGCCTCGCCGCAAGCGAGCGCCGACGACAGGGCCTTCGCGCTCAACCGTGCGATCCGCTGCTATGCGCCTGCGGGCAACAGCAGCTGCGGGGTCGCGAACGAGCCGAAGAGCGTTCGCAAGGCGCGCTATCTCGAGCTGAAGTCGAAATATCCGGGCTCGCCCTGGGCCAAAGAGCTCAAGACCTATTGGTGAAGCCGGTTTCGCTCTTCGCGGCGCTGCTTCTCGCCTTCATGCAGGCGGGCTGCAGTCGGGGCGAGCCCGACCGCGTCGTCGCCCGCGACTATGACGAGTTCTGGCTGTGGGCCGGCGTCCAGCCGCCGCCAGAGTTGTCGACCGCGAAGACCGTTTACGTGCTCGACGGCGAGATCGAGGGGACGCCCGCGCGCTGGAAGCCGCTTCGCGCGACGGCGCCACGCACGCGCGGGCCGGATATCTGGCTCGTCGTCCGGACCGACACGATGGATTGGCCGAAGGGCGCCGCCGAGGCGCTGGCGCGGCGCGCCGACGGTTGGGCCCACGAAGGGAACCGCGTCGCCGGCATCCAGATCGATTTCGATGCGAGGACGAGGCATCTCGGCGAGTACGCGGCCTTTCTCGAGCGCTTTCGAGGCGCCCTCCCCCGCCGCTACAAACTGTCGATCACAGGCCTCATGGACTGGAGTGCCAACGGCGATCCGGCGGCGCTGCGAAGGCTGAAGGGCTCGGTCGACGAGGTCGTCATCCAGACCTACCAGGGCCGGAGCACCATCTGGGGCTACGAGCGCTATTTCGAGCGGATGCGGGGCTTCCCGATCCCGTTCAAGGTCGGCCTCGTGGAGGACGGCCGCTGGGTAGAACCCAGGGGCCTCCGCGCCGAGCCGAACTTCGAGGGGTACGTCGTATTCCTGCTGCCGAGACGTCGTTAGGCGGTTTCCAGACGCTCTTCGACCAGCCGCACCGCCTCGGCAATCGCGGCATCGACGTCGAGATCGCTGGTGTCGAGCACAATCGCATCGTCCGCGGGCCGCAGCGGCGCGACCTCGCGCGTCGAATCGCGCTCGTCGCGGGCACGGATGTCGGCCAGCACTTCGGCTTGGTGCGCACGCATCCCGCGTCTCTGGAGTTCCATGAACCGGCGGTCGGCGCGAACCTCGGGCGAGGCCGTCACGAATAGCTTCACGTCCGCGTCGGGAGCGATCACCGTCCCGATGTCGCGCCCGTCGAGCACGGCGCCGCCGGTCTGCCCGGCGAAGGCGCGCTGGCGATCGAGAAGCGCCGCCCGGACCGACGGATAGGCCGAAATCCGCGACGCGATTTCGGAAACCGGCTCGCTCCTCAATTCGGGATCGTCGGGCGCGAAGCCGAGGTCGCTGCATGCGCGCAGGGCCTCGAACTCGTTCGCGGGGTCGCCGCCCCAGCGCCACAGGTTGAGCGCGACCGCCCGATAGAGGAGCCCCGTGTCCATGTGCGGCAGGCCGAAATGTCTTGCCAATGCGCGGGCGATCGTCCCCTTCCCGCTCGCCGCGGGACCGTCGACTGCGATGACCGATCCTCTTTTCGTGGGCGAACTCAACCCTATATCCCTTCCAGGCTCGGCGCTTTGACAGGGGCATATCCCTATGGCAAGGCGCGCCGCCGGACGCCGGGCAAGCCGTGCGACACGCAACATATTTTCTGGAGTTGAGACCCACATGGTGAAGCCCGAATGGGGCACCAAGCGCACTTGCCCCAAGTGCTCGACGCGATTTTACGACCTCGGCAAGGAGGATCCGGTCCACTGCATCGAATGCGGGACCGATTTTCTACCCGAGCCCGTGCTGAAATCGAAGCAGCCGCTCGCCTTCGAGGCGGCCCCCGTGGCCAAGGAGCCCGAGAAGGCTGACGACGATCTTGCCGCCGACGATCTCGCCATCGACGAGGACGCGGAGCCGAGCGCCGACGAGGAAGTCGATCTCGAGACCGGCGATAACGATCTCGGCGTCGAAACCGGCGGCGAGGACGACGAAAGCTAGGAAGTTTGTGGCGCCCGGCGGAGCATTCCCCCTTTTCCAGCGGGGGGAAGTTCGCTTAAGGGGGCGCTCCCAAGGACGTGGGGCCGTAGCTCAGCTGGGAGAGCGTCGCAATGGCATTGCGAAGGTCAGGGGTTCGATCCCCCTCGGCTCCACCAGCCTTCTTCGTGCAGATCCCTTTCCTGAGGCCGATCGCGCCTTTGACCCTTCACTTTAGTTAGTATTTGCCTATGGTGGCCGGGTGACTCGTCTCCGGGGCGCTCAGCTTTGCCCTCGGCGGGTCCGCCACTAGTGGTGGCCCGGCAGCCCCGAACTGCCGGGCCTTTCCATAATTGAGCCTGTCACGGCCGCTTGCCTTGCCGCTGCTCGCGGATGGTCTGCTGCTTCGCCGCCGCTGCATCGGGGCCGACCGACGTCCGCTTCGATGCCTTCTCGATATTCTCGTGCAGCGGGCGATGGACGAACGGAACCAGGATCCCCGTGGCGAGGCCCCACGCGATCAGCGACATCGCAAGGCCGAGCGCTGCCTCGCCTGCCGCAGCTCGGCCCCCGCTCAAGAGCGGGAGAACCAGCACTCCTCCCGCCGCCCACAAGGCGAAGCCGAACGACATTCCAAAGAGCCACCCGCCCCTCACCGCATTCGCCGCGCGCCCGAAAAAGCGCGCGTAGGCGGCACCCGCCGCTGACATCACCACGCAGCCCACGGCCAGCGTCACCGCCCGCGACAAACCAAGAATTTCGCTTTCGACCGCGAGCGACCCGAACGCCATGAGCACTGCGATGGCCGGGATCGTCGCCAATAATCCGGAGATCGCGCCCGCGAGATACGGCCGCTGGCTGGGCCCGGGATCGTAGCCGTGCGCGCTGAGGAAGCCGTATTTCATTGCATGATCGCCTTGAGCGCGGGGCATTCGGCGTAGCCCGGCTGATCGCGATAGAGATCGATGAGATGCTTGTAGGCGAGCCCGACGATGCGCGGCTCGCGGTTGAGGTCGAACAGGCCGACCGGATCGACGAACCCCATCGCCTCGCTCATCGCGATGCTCCAGTCGATCTGGTCGGTCAGGCTGTACCAGGTGAAACCGACGAGCGGCGCGCCGGACTTGGCGAGAAGCTGGACGTTGTGCCACTGCCGCCACAGCCAGCGGGCGGCGCCGTCACTGTCCGCCTTGTTGGTCTCGGTGTGCATCATCGGGCGCCGGTAGCGCTGCCAATATTGGTCGGCGATGACGTACCAGCCGAACAGCTCGCCGAGCGCCTGCGCCTGGCCGTCGCGGTCGATCAGCCGCTCGTTCCATTCGTAATAATCGACGCCGAGGATGGACCGGCGAGGGACGTCGCGGTGCGCAATCTTCTCGATGTCATCCCCGGAGATTCCCTGCGCGCGCAGTAGCTCGCGAAGGCGATCGCTCACGGGATGCGCATAGATGAGGTCGAGCGGAAGGAACCGCCGCTCGTTCGCCTCATCGGCGATCTCCTGGATTTCCGGGTCGGGACAGCAAGGCTGGTAGAATTCGCTGCTTTCGCTGTTGATGAAGACCGCGTCTTCGCGGCGCTTCAGGATCGCCTCGCTCATCGCCATGCTCGCGTTCGCGAGGTTCCACGCGGCGCGCACGTAGGCTCCCTCGTCCCGAAGCTGCTCGTTCCATAGCCCGTCGAGCGCGCTCATCCTGGCGCTGACGTACATTTCATTGACCGGCGTGTAGAAGCGAACCCAGGGATAGCGCCCGGCGAACGCAGCCGCATATTCCGAAAGAGCGGGCACGATGTTCGGGTTTTGGAAATTGCCGAGCCAGTCCGGCACCCCGAAATGGCAGAGGTCGACGATCGGCTCCGGGCCGAACTCGCGCAGCTCCTCCATCTGTGGATCGATACGGTCCCAATCGTATCGGCCGGGACCCTCATAGACGAGATGGAGCGGCGGGCCGTAGCGAATGTGCGTAATTCCGATTTGCCGGGCGAGCTCGAAATCTTCCTGCCACCGCTCGTAATGGCGCACGGATTCCATCTCGTCGCGACGCCAGCGGCCGTTTTCGATGGTCGGATAGCTGCACTCGATTCCGGTCGCGAAGATGAAGCCGGCGGGGGTTTCGCGGCGCGCGGTCCGCGATCGATCGGCCCGGCCCCGAGCCGGCGGGGACGGCTTGCGGCCGGCTCGATATCCGACCGGCCGCCGGTAGATCGCGCCGACGGTCACGCCGAACAGCGCATGAGCGATCAGGATGCTTCCCACGCTGGCCCAGGTCAGCGGAGCGAAGAATTCGCGCAGGCTCAGCGAGGCCGCGTCGGCCGGGACCCGCGTCAAGGCGAGCTCGGGATAGACGATCAAAAGGGCCAGGGTCGCCGGCAGGATCGCGAAGACAAGTCCCTGCATCGCCGGCGGCAGCCGGAAGCGGCCCCAGAAGAAGAAGGCGTAGAATACCGACCAGCACACGCCGACGCCGAGGTGCGCGGCCAGCCCCACGGCATTCGCGAGCAGAGGCGAATGCTGGAACGTCACCGAATTGAGCTCGGTCACGAAATCCACCGCCGGCACTCCGGCGAGGCGGACGATGAGGCTCAGCGCCTCCATCGCGGCGGCGCCGGCAAGGCCAGCGAGAATGGCCTTCGGGAGAGCGACGGATCTGATCATCCGCATGGCGAACGACGCGCCCCGCGCCGCCGTTCCGCAGGCTCAGGTCAGCGGCGCGCCGGTACTCCCAGCCGTTTGTTGCGGATGCAGCTGTTGAAGCCGGTCCAGTCGACGCGCGCGGTGCTTCGCCGCGCATTCCTGTTGCAGAGGTGGATTTTCCATAGCGGCGGATGCTTGGCGGCAATGAACTTCGCCGCGTCGGCCATCGCCTTGCGCTGCTGCTGCTGGCAGCGTTGCTGCCACTGGCAGTTGATTCCGATGTTGAGGATGACGGGGTCGTAGAGCGGGGCGGCGGCGCGTGCGGGGCGGGCGCTCACCGCCAACGCCAATGCCACGACAGAAGCCAGAACCCGAATCGCACACACAACAATCATTCCCGCGCTCACTCAAACACCCGGAAGCGCCCTTGGGAACCGCAACCGGCCAAGAAAAAGCGGCGGCGCCGGTGGCACCGCCGCTTTCCCCATCTCTAACAGCAATTAGTTGAGGTTGTTCGAAACGTTGTTGAACGTCGTATTCAGCTTGTTGCCGATGCCCTGCATCGCGCCAATGGCGGCGACGGCGATCAGCGCTGCGATCAGGCCATATTCAATGGCCGTCGCGCCCTTCACATTCTTGATCAGCTTCACGAACTTGGCCATTTCAGGTCTCCCACATGGCTCCGAGCAACAGGGAAAAGTCTCCCCCGCCTGCGCAAACCAACCCGCGTAGGCTGGGGCGGAATCTCGGCTTGTGTGGTTGAGAAAGGTTTAAATTCGGGCCTTGGCCAAGATGAATTCTTGGTAATTATTTGGCCTCCCCGAACAGCTCGCGAAGGCGATCCGCGACCTCGCGCAACGGCTTGGTCGAATTGCTCCATTCGGCCGGGAGCGGGCTTTGCGAGCGGCGCTGCTGCTGCCGCCCGAAGCGAGCCGGGATGGGCGGGCCGGGGTCATGGTCGACGGCCAGCGCGGAGGTCATGAACGCCCGCCAGATTTGCGCCGGGACGGTGCCTCCGCTGACCTTGCCGAGCGACTTGTTGTCGTCGCGGCCGACCCACACGCCGACCACGAGATCGCCGGCGAAGCCGACGAACAGCGCATCGCGGTTCTCCTGCGTCGTCCCCGTCTTTCCGAATGTGGGCACCGACAGCGCCGCGCGGCGGCCGGTCCCCTCGTTCGCCGCCGCATAGAGGAGGTCGAGCATCGGCGTTCGGTCGCGGCGCGGATCGAGCGAGCCGCCGTTGCGGAAGAAGGCCGCCAGCCCTTCCGGAGCGCTGGCTTCCTCCAGCCCCCGCGCCGCCACCGGATAGTGCCCGCCCGCCACGGCGGCGTAAGCCGAGGTGAGCTCGAGCAGGCTGACGCCCGCAGTCCCCAGCGGCAGGCTGGCTTTGTCGGAAAGCGGGGTCGTGATCCCGAGATCGCGTGCGGCCCGGATGACGTTGCCGCGCCCGACCTCCTCCGAAAGGCGGACCGTCGCTGCATTGCTCGACCGGGCAAACGCTTCGCGAAGCGTGATCTCGCCGCGGTAGATGCCGTCGCTGTTCTGCGGGGACCAGCCGCCGATCGTGATCGGCTTGTCCTCGATGATGCTGTCGGGTGCCCAGCCGGCGCGGAACGCAGCGAGATAGACGAACAGCTTGAACGCCGAGCCGGGCTGCCGCCGCGCCTGGGTGACGCGGTTGAACGGGGACTGCGCGTAGCTCCTTCCGCCGACCATCGCGACCACCCGCCCGTCGGGCCGCATGGCGACGAGCGCCGCCTGGGCGCCGGCGGGGGCGCGAGCCACCGCCCGCTCGGCCATGCGCTGGAGCGTCCAATCGAGGGTGGTGCGAACCTTCACCTCGCCGAAATCGGGGTCCTGCGCCTGCTGCGCCGATGGCGCCACCCAGTCGGCGAAGTAGGAGCCGGTCGGGACGCTCGACGATCGCACGACCGGCCGGGCCGAAGCGACCGACCGCGCCCGCGACTGGCTGATCGCGCCGGTATCCGCCATCGCCTGGAGGACGAGCCTGCTGCGCTTCCGAGCGCCGGCCAGGTTGTGCGTCGGGGCGAGGCGCGAAGGCGCCTGCACCATGCCCGCGAGCATGGCCGATTGCGCGAGGCTCAGATTCTCCGGATCGCGGTTGAAATAATGGTGGGCCGCCGCGCGCAGGCCATAGACGCCGTCCCCGAAATAGACGCTCGACAGATAGCGCGAGAGGATTTCCTGCTTCGTCAGCCAAGCCTCGAGCCAGAAGGCGATGATCACTTCCTGTGCCTTGCGCTTGATGGTCCGGTCGCCCGACAGGAAGTTGGTCTTGGCGAGCTGCTGCGTGATCGTGCTCCCGCCCTGCTTCATGCCGCCGCCGCGAAGGTCCATGACCACCGCCCGGGCAATACCTCGCGGATCGACACCCCAGTGGCGGTAGAAGCGGCGGTCCTCGATCGACACGAACGCCGCGGGGGTGAGCCGGTTGAGCTTGGTGACGTCGACAGGCGCTTCCTTGACCGCACCGCGCCGGGCGATCGCATGGCCATCGTCGGACAGGAACAGGAGCGCGGGGTCGTTGAGCGGCTCGAGCGCTCGCGAGAGGGGCGCGGTGACGACCAGCCAAAGGAGCGTCAGCAGGAGGAGCGCCGAGATCGTGTAGAGATAGATCGGCCAGCGCCGGCGCTTCGGCGACGGAGGGGCAGTCCCTTCTCCAGGGCCTGTCGCCGGATAGGGCAACGGCGCGAACGGATCCGGAAGCTCCTCCACCGGTACGCCGTCGCGACTCCAGATCCCGTCCCTGTCGGCCACCCTGATCTTTTCCAGCTGCTCTACGCCACTAATACACTGCCGACGATATATCCAGAGACTTGCTGAACGGCCGCTTGCGGGTAAACCGCACCAATGCGTCACCTCGCCGCATTCGCCGCACTCGGCACGTTGGCAATATCGCTCGCCGCTTGCCGGCAGGAGCCCGAGGGCGCGGTCAAGGTCATCGCCATCGGCGGTGCGCCGACGCTCAAGGACCCGGCGCTCGGTTCCCTCGCCTTCCCCGACCAGGTGCTCCTCACCAATGCCGCCGAAGGGCTCGTCCGGTTCGACCCTACGGGAAACATCGTCGGCGGGCTGGCCGAACGGTGGACCGTCAGCGACGACGGCCTCAGCTACATCTTCCGCCTCGCCGCAAGGAACTGGCCCGACGGCCGCAAGATCACCGCCGACCAGGTAGCCCGGCTCCTCAAGCGGCAACTCGCAAGCCGCAGCAAGAACGGCCTCAAGGACAATCTCGGCGCGATCGAGGACATCGTCGCGATGACCGACAGGGTGATCGAGATCAGCCTGGTCGCGCCGCGCCCGGACCTGCTCTCCTTCCTCGCCCAGCCGCAAATGGCGATCCTCCGCAACGGCCAGGGAACGGGGCCCTTCCGCGCGACCCCGGCACCCGGCGGAGCAATAAAGCTCAGCCGCGAGATCGTCTCGCCCGACGACGAAACCACGACGAAGCAGGAATTGCTGCTCGCCGGCGCGGGCGCCGAGGACGCGATCCGCGCTTTTGCAGGGAACCAGGCCGATCTCGTCCTTGGCGGCACCTTTGCCGACCTTCCCTTGGCTCAGCGCGTCAAGCTGCCGCGAAACAGCCTGCGGTTCGATCCTGCATCCGGCCTGTTCGGCCTGGTTCCGCTGCGTTCGAGCGGGCCCCTGGACAAGGCGGAGGTGCGGCACCTCTTGAGCGAGGCGATCGAGCGCGACACATTCGTATCGGCATTGTCGGTTCCAGGCTTGAGCGCGCGCGCGACGTTGCTCGAGCCCGGCCTTGACGGGAACCCGGCGCCGCCCGCCCCAGCCTGGACGGCGACGCCCCATGCCGACCGGCTCGCCGGGCTCCAGGCCCGCGCCAAGCGGCTGCTGCTGAAGAATCCCGCGCCGACGATCCGGGTTGCTTTGCCGGAGGGACCCGGCGCGGACTTCCTGTTGCGATTGCTTCAGCGCGACTGGGGCCAGCTCGGCTTCACCGTCGAGCGCGCAAAAAGCAGCGCTGGTGCCGATTTCCAGCTGGTCGACGAGGTCGCCCCTTCGTCCTCGGCAGCGTGGTTCGTCCGCCGCTTCCGCTGCACTGCCGTCGCGGTCTGCGATCCCAAGGCCGACGAATTGATGGACGCGGCAAGGCAGACGCCCGTGCCGGCGCAACGCTACGCCCTGCTCGCCCAGGCGGCGGCCCTGATCGACTCGGGCCAGCTGTTCATTCCGGTCGCGGCGCCGGTGCGCTGGTCGCTCGTCTCCGACCGGATCCAGAACTTCGCCGGGAACCGTTACGCCCGCCACACGCTCACCGACCTTGAAGTGCGCCCCTCGGCCGGAGACTGAGAACCGATGCGGATCGATGAAAAGTTGGCGTTCCCCTCGGTCGGGACCGACCCGCAGTCGGTCAGGCAGCGCGTCGAGGCGATGGAGAAGGTGCTGGAACGGCTGTTCGTCATCCCCGGCACCAGGCAGCAGGTCGGTCTCGACGTGATCCTCGACCTGGTTCCGGTTGTCGGCGACATCGCCGCGGCCGCGCTCGGCGCCTACATCGTGTGGGAAGCGAGGAACGTCGGGATGTCCAAGTGGCAGGTTTCGCGAATGGCGGGCAACGTCGGCTTCGACTGGCTGCTCGGCCTGATCCCTTGGGTCGGCGCGATTCCCGACTTCTTCTTCCGATCGAACACCCGCAACCTCAGGATGATCAAGCGCCACCTCGACAAGCACCATCCGGGAACGCGCACGATCGAAACCGAGGCGAAGCGCCTCTAGCGGCGTCCTGCGATCCAGTCGTGCTCACCCTCGACCTCGTCGGGGATCGCCCGGCCGTAGCGGTCGGTGCTGGGCCGGTATCGGAAGCGCTGCTGGATCAGGCGGCAGGTCAGGGAGTCGAGTTCCGGAACCCCGCTCGACCGGGTCACCGTGCAGCTGGTCACCCGGCCGTTGGTCCCGACCGTAAACACCATCCCGACGCGGCCGCCGACGCCGCGGTCGCGGAGGTCTCGCGGGTAATCGGAAGGACGAATTTCGCCCGCGATCTGGACGAGGTCGGTCCCGCCGTCGTCGTCGGCGCCGTAGCCCTGTCCACCGGTTCCGCCGCCCGCGCCACTGCCGATTGCCGGCCCGCTGCCGCTTCCCCCGCCCGACACCGGCGCCGCGGGGTGTAACGCTACCATCGGAGTCGGGGTCGGCATGGCATGCGATGGAACAGGACCCGGCGAACCGCCGATCGGCTTCGGCATGGCTTTCGGAGCTGCCGAGGTCGCGTGTTTCTCAACTTGCGAAGGCGCGTGCGCCACTGGAGGCGGCGGAGGGCGCTGAAGCGAGACATCGATCAGATGCGAAACCAGCTCGCTTCGTCTCAAGATGTCGACGCGCAGGCCGAAGAGCAGGACGGCGCCAAGCCCCAGCTGAACGGCAAATACCCCCGCGAGCGCGGCGAGGCGCTCGCGGGGGCGAACCGGCATCGTGGCGGGCATTGGCCGCCCGCCTCAGCGCCTAGCGTGTGTAATAGCAGCGGCGATGCGCGGTCATGCTGCGGTCGACAGCGCCGCCCGCAACCGCGCCGCCGACGGCGCCAGCGGCGGTCCCGAGCAGGCCGTGCCCAAGGACGCTACGGCCGACCACCGCGCCGGCGACTCCGCCAACCACCGTCCCCGTCACCGCATGCGAGCGGCGGCAGACCTTGTGCGTGTAGTGGGTCCGGCCGTGATAATAGTGCCGATGGCGCGTCCGCGCGTCCGCCGGCACTGCAACGACCGAGGTGGCGGCAGTCACGGCGAGCGCAGCCGCCGTGGTCATTTTCGATAGTGATGTCATGTTCGATTGCCTCCGTTTCGTGTCGTCAACGATTGTGACGGAGGCAAGTTTCCACAAGCAAGCCGGTAACGGCGGGCCGTTTCTCCGGATCGACGCTCCGAGTCCGGCAGCAACCTATCGCGCGTGAGGCAGCGTGGGTGCCGCCGCCGCGGTCAGCAGCGGCTTCCCGAGGACGTTCCCCGCGGGCGAGTATCGGCAGACGAGATAGTCGCTCGTCGCATTGGAGGCGATCGCGCAGCCGACACGGGTCGTGCTCGGCCAGACCATCTGGGTGTAATGGCCAACCTTCTCCCAGCTTCCCGCGCGGCTGACGGCCGGGAAGACGCCCGGGACGAAGTCCTTCTGCTCGGACGACCAGCCGCCGACCATCGCCTCGAAGCTGAAGGCGCCACGCGTCCCCATCCACAAATTCTCGCCGGTGTCGGGTCGGTGGCTCTGCTCGGAATGCTGGAAGCTGTTCGTCACCGCCAGATAGACCGCATAATTCGCGGCCGCATCCCCGAGCGCGGAGTCCCAGGCGAGCGGCGCGACGCCTGCCTCCGCCCGCACCTGGTTGTGCGCCGCGAGGATGCGCGCCGGCATCTGACTCGCCAGCTCTGTCGGTGTCGGCTGCGCGGCGACGCTCGCCCCGATGAGTGCCGAAAGCAGCCCGGCGCTGGTCCACCCGATCATCGTCATGCGCGCGAATGTGCGCTCGAGGGCGTTACCTAATTCTTATCGCTGGGTCCGGGCTTAAGGGACGTGCCGGCCGTCGATGTTCCCGGCCGTCGCGTAGCGGCAGACGAGATAGTCGGTGCGCCCGTTCGAGGCGAGCGCGCAGCCGACGCGCTGGGTCGCCGGCCAGATCACCTGCGTATAGTGGGAAACGTCGTACCAGTTGCCGGTCCGGCTGACGTTGGGGAAGACGCCGGCGACGAAGTTGCGCCGTTCCGCGCCCCATAGGCCGACCATCGCCTCCGGGCTGTAGGCGCCATGCATCCCATACCACATGTTCTCCCCGATCCCGCGGCGCGCATGGCGGTCCGAATGCTGGAAGGTGCCGGTGCGCGCCAGATATTGCGCCCAGACGGCCGCGCCGGTCGCGAGCGCATTGTCCCACACGAGCTGCGGCACCTGCGCCTGAACTCGAAGCACGTTGTGCGCGGCGAGGAGCCGGACGTTGAACTGCGTCGCGGGCGCTGGCTGCGCAAAAGCGGGTGCGGCGGCGACGAGGGCTGCGAGCGAACCGAGGAGCTTCATCGACATGCGCGGGCCTCCTTCGAGGGAGGTTAGGTCGCCGCGACCGCAGCGTCCACTGCCGTTCTCAGTCTCCGCTGATCGCCGGGTCGATGTCCTCGGGGCGGTCGACGATCGGCCCTTCGGCGTCGCTCAGGACGGGCATTCCGACGTCGCCCTGCCCCACGGTCCGCCCCGCCATCTCGAGCATCCGCTCGAGCGGCACGCGTGCCTTGGCGATGACCTCGTCGCTGAGCTCGATCCTGGGTTCGAGGTCGCGCAGCGCGACGTAGAGCTTCTCGAGCGTGTTGAGGGCCATGTACGGGCACATGTTGCAGTTGCAGTTGCCGTCGCCCCCGGGCACCCCGATGAAGGTCTTGTCGGGCGCGGCCTTCTCCATCTGGTGGATGATGTGCGGCTCGGTCGCGACCAGGATCGTCTGCGCCGGCGAGCTCAGGGCGAAATCGAGGATCGACCGGGTGCTTCCGACATGGTCGGCATGGTCGATGATGTGCGGCGGGCACTCGGGGTGCGCGGCGACCGGAGCGTTCGGATGTTCTTGCTTGAGCTTCAGCAGCTCGGTCTCGCTGAAGGCCTGGTGGACGATGCAAATGCCCGGCCACAACAGCATCTCCCGCCCCAACTTGCGCGCGAGATAGCCGCCGAGGTGGCGGTCCGGGCCGAAGATGATCTTCTGGTCCTTCGGGATCTGGTCGAGGATGATCTGCGCGCTCGACGAGGTGACGATGATGTCGCTGAGCGCTTTCACGGCCGCCGAGCAGTTGATGTAGGTCAGCGCGATATGGTCCGGGTGCGCGGCGCGGAATGCCGCGAACTGGTCGGGCGGGCAGCTGTCCTCGAGGCTGCATCCGGCGTCCATGTCCGGAAGGATGACGGTCTTCTCCGGCGACAGGATTTTCGCCGTCTCCGCCATGAAGCGAACCCCGCAGAAGGCGATCACCTCGGCGTCGGTCTCCGCCGCCTTTCGCGACAGGTCTAGGCTGTCGCCGACGAAGTCCGCGAGGTCCTGGATCTCCGGCTTCTGGTAGTAATGGGCGAGGATGACGGCGTTCCGGTCGCGCTTCAGGCGCTCGATCTCGGCGAGCAGGTCGAGGCCTCGCAAATCATTGGTCTGGACGGTCATTTCTGGCCCTCTGCCGCGCGCCTTCGCTCGGCTTCCTTGATCGCCTCCTCATATGGGGTCGAAAGGTCGATGTAGCTAGGCTCATCCGTCCCGTCGGTCCGGAAGCGCGCGACCACCTTCACGTCCTTGAAGCCGGCCGCGAGCAAGGGCATCGCGAAGCTTCGCTCGACGGCAGCCCGCGCCGACTGCCGCGCGAGCCGCATCGGCACCGCGGCGGTCGCCTGCTTGCGGAGGTCCGCGACGGCCCGGGCGCGGTTGTTCTGGTCGAGCTGCTGATCGGCGTTGGTCAGCTTCGACAGCACGCCGCCACCGCCATATTCCTGCACCGCGTTGATATCGACGTCGGGCCCGGCGACCTCGACCTCGGGGAGTTCGACGGTGAGTTTGTGCGCGGAAGCATCCCACGTCACGTCCTTGGGCTGGAGCCTGGCGAGATCGAGCTCGTAACGAACGTCGCCGGGAAGGATCAAAGTCCGCTGCGAGCTGACCAGCCCGCCGAGCCGCTGCTGCTCGCTCGTCACCACCGACACGTAGCGCGCCGCGAACACCGTCAGCCGGTTCTGCGCGCGCATCGATTCGAGGCTCGCCGTGGCGATGGTCTTCGGGTTGGGCCCGCCGAAAATCCGGTCGGCGATGCCGGTCGACACCCCGAGCAGCACGCCGAGGACCAGCGCGACTACCACCGCGGCGAGCGCGACCAGATTCCTCACGCGGTTGTCCATTCGTCTCCCTGCTGTTGAACGAGACCGCGCCGCTGGAGGTCCAGAAGGTGCGCGAGCACCGACCCGCCGGCCGCGACGACCAGCCGCGCATCGAGACCCGGGTATGCATTGGCGACGATGTCGGGAATCGGCCGCGGCTTCTCACCGGCCAGCTTCAGGATCTGCTTCTCGCGCTGCATCCGGTGACCCATCAGGTGCCGGACATATTGCTGCGGTTTGGTCACCGCGGGTCCGTGCGCCGGGTAGTAGACGCGGTCGTCGCGCTGCCTGAGCTTGTCGAGGCTCTGCATGTAAGCGGCCATGTCGCCGTCGGGCGGGACGACGACGGTCGTCGACCAGCCCATGACATGGTCGCCGCTGAACAAGGCGTCGCCATGAGCGAAGCAAAGATGGTTCGAGGTGTGCCCCGGCGTCGCGACCGCGGTTATGGGCTTGCCGTCGACTTCGAGTTCCTCTCCGTCGTGGAGGACGCGGTCCGGCGCATAATCGCCGTCGAACGAGGCGTCGGCCCTCGGCCCGACCGTTTCCAGCGCCAGCGGGGCGCAGCCGATGATGGGCGCACCCGTCCGCTCCGCGAGCGGCCTCGCCGCCGGACTGTGGTCGCGGTGGGTGTGGGTGCACATGATCGCCACCACGCGCCGACCGGCAATCGCGCTCTCGAGGGCATCGAGATGCTCGGGGAGGTCGGGGCCGGGATCGATGACCGCGACCTCGTCTTCGCCGGCGAGGTAGGTCTGGGTGCCGTAATAAGTGAATGCGGACGGGTTGTGCGCGAGCACTCGGGCAATGCCCGGCTCAACCTGCTCGAACTTCGCGTAGGGCGCGTCCATGCCCCCGTCGCCGTCGGTCAGGCCGGGACTGCTGCCGCGGCGGGCGCGGCGCGTCGCTGGTCGGCACGGCGCGCGAAGGCGGCCGGATAGACCCGGCTGAACAGGGCCTCCATGCTGCTGTCCCAGCTGAACTGGAGCGCATGGGCGCGCGCTTGCTCGCCCATTTGCCGGCGGTCCCCGTTCCAGACCGCAAGGATGTTGGCGGCCATCGCCGCGGAATCGCCGACCGGCCCGAGCCGACCGGTCGAACCGTTCACCCGGTCGATCATCGCCCCTGCCGCGACGCCGACGACGGGAAGACCGGAGGCCTGGGCTTCGACGATCGAAACCCCAAACGTCTCGTCGGCCATGCCCGAAACGTAAATGTCCGCGCTGGCCAACCACCGCGCAAGCTCGGCCCGGTCCTGGCAATAGCCCGGCGTCGCGATGCGATTGTCGCCGAGCCCGGCGATGTCGGCCTTTAGCGGCCCCTCGCCGATCAGCGCCAGCCTGGCGCCCAGCGAAGCGGGAAGGCGCCGGAACGCCTCGGCGACGAGGTCGGGCTTCTTCTCTCCGTCGAGCCGGCCGACATAGACGAGCAATGGCTGGTCCGGCGTCAGGCCCAGTTTCTTCCGCAATCGCTCATCGCGCCGGCCTGGTCCGAACTCGCCGAGCTCGACGCCCAGCGGGACTATGTCGACTTCCGGGATACCCAAGGTCCGAAGCTTCGTGGCGCCACCGTTCTCGCTCAGCGTGAACATGGCGTCGAACCGCCGGTAGAGGGCCCCGCAATAGGAATAGCAGATTCGGGCGCACGTCCCGCCGATGAGCCGTCCAAGAGCTTTCGAAAACGGACGCTCGACATAGACGGTCGGAAAATCGGTCATGTAGGCGGCGACGAGGGCTGTCTCGGGATGCCGCTTGCGATAGCCGATTGCGGCCCAGGGAAGATTGTAGGCGTCCTGGCACTCGATGAGGTCGGGTCGAAACCGCTCCAGGGCGGCTCGGACTGCGCCGTTGCGCAGCATCAGCCTGTAATGCGGGCTTCCGGGCACCCGGGGCGATGCGACGGTCACCGTGATCGCGCGATCTTCCTCGATCACCGCATCCTCGGCTCCGGGCACGATCATCAAATGGCTATGCGGCGTCCCGGCCAGGATGTGGCGCCGCTTGTGCAGCAGATAGGTGCGCACCCCGCCACCGACCTCCGACCAGCTCTGCGTCAGGTCGCAATACAGCTTCGCGCCGGCGGTGCGTCCGAAGTCGGGCTCGTAGAGGTTCACTTCGGTCCAACCCCGGGGGCGTAACAAAGTGCCATTGCCGGCGATGCGGGATCCTGTCGGGAAATTTTACGCATCGCCGATCCGATCTGTCCTCGCTCGATCACGAAACGGCGGAAATACGCCATTTCTTCAATTTGGCACGCGCATTGCTACAATAATCGCGTCCACTTGGTTCCACGCCACGAAGGGGCGGTTGCAGCGGTTCTCTGGTCCCCTGCTCCGCCCCTTCTTCTTTCTAGGCCTCGGCGCCGAGCAGGTCCTTCAGCTCGCCGCTCTCGAACATCTCCATCATGATGTCCGATCCGCCGACGAACTCGCCCTTCACGTAAAGCTGCGGAATGGTCGGCCATTCCGAATATTCCTTGATGCCCTGACGGATCTCAGGGTCCTGAAGCACGTCGACGGTTTCATATTTCGCGCCGAGATGATCGAGGATCGCGACCGCACGGCTCGAAAAGCCGCATTGCGGGAAGAGCGCCGTGCCCTTCATGAAAAGCACCACGTCGTTGCTCTTCACGAGCTCGTCGATACGCGAATTGGAATCACTCACTGTCCGTCTCCGTTGGCACTGCCGTTTCGAGCTGCAGTGCGTGAAGCTCTCCCCCTACGCGTCCCCCCAGCGCCGAATAGACCGCCTGGTGCTGCCGGATCCGGCTCAGCCCGGCGAATTCGCGGCTGACCACGCGCGCCGCATAATGGTCGCCGTCGCCGGCAAGGTCGCGAATGGTCACGTCCGCGTCCGGAATCCGCTCCCTGATCAGCCGCTCGATCTCGCTGGCGGCCATCGGCATTAGAGGCCAAATCCCATCACAGATTCGTCGCCTCGATGATCTGGCGGCGCGCGTCGATTTCCTTGTTGCGGAGCGCCTCGACCACTTTTTCCTCGTCCATCTCGACGCCTGCCGACGTAAGATCGCCGAGCACCTTGCGGATCACGTCGTGGTCGCCCGCTTCCTCGAAGTCGGAGCGAACCACGTCCTTCGCATAGGATTCGGTCTCTGCTTCGGAGAGGCCCATCTGGCGCGCCGCCCATTCGCCGAGCAGCCGGTTGCGGCGCGCGGTGATGCGGAACTTCATCTCTTCGTCATGCGCGAACTTCGTCTCGAAGGCGCGCTGGCGGTCCTCAAACTGGCTCATGCGTTTCCCTTGTGCATTTGCTGGTCGCAGATAGGGGCCGTGGCGGCCCGACGCAACGCGCTAGCGCCGTGCCCGGCGCAGCCGCTGCATTGCAAGGACCACGACGATGCAGGCGACCGTATCGGCGACCCAGTCGAGCGGGTCGCAGTCGCGGTGGATGATCGGCGTCGCCTGCGCGAGCTCGATGAAGGCGCCGAATATGGAAAGCGCGACGATCAGGCGAAGCGCGGACAGCCGCGGATAGCCGAAAACGCCGAGCACTCCGAGCGTTGCGAAGGCGACCGCATGCTCGATCTTGTCGCCATAGCCGACCGGGACCGCGGGCGGCTTCGGGATCAGCGCCATCACCAGCGTGAACAGCGACGCCGCCCAGAAGGCAGACTGCGCAAGCCGGCCGCCGAGATACTTTTCGACGAAGCTCACTCCGCGTAGTTCGCCGATGTCTTCTCGCGGACCTCCTCCGCGGTCACGCCCGGCGCGAGCTCGATCAGCTTGAACGGGCTATCATGGTCCGGCCGCTGGAAGACGGCGAGGTCGGTGATGATCATGTCGACGACGTTCTTGCCGGTCAGGGGAAGCGTGCATTCCGGAATGAACTTCGGGTCGCCGTTCTTCGAGACATGCTCCATCACGACGATGATCTTCTTGACCCCGGCGACGAGGTCCATCGCCCCGCCCATGCCCTTGATCATCTTGCCCGGCACCATCCAGTTGGCGAGGTCGCCGTCCTGGCTGACCTCCATCCCGCCGAGCACGGCAAGGTCGATATGCCCGCCGCG
>Ga0207657_10000467_pt1 | contig 42840 bp, 42 predicted proteins | sample KBSC33metaG_FD_184316 | JGI IMG/M metagenome (GOLD analysis project Ga0207657, IMG submission 184316) | Corn rhizosphere microbial communities from Kellogg Biological Station, Michigan, USA - KBS C3-3 metaG (SPAdes) (version 2) | ecosystem: Host-associated > Plants > Roots > Rhizosphere > Soil ... | reverse complement strand
CGCCAGCATCGCGCGGACGAGCGCCGGCTGGGCGAGGGCGATCTCGTGCGCGGCCCGGACGAGCGCACCCGGCTCGGACCGTTGTGTCGCCCGCGCGAACAGCTCGGACGCACGCTCCAGATGACGGCAGGCGGGAACGAGCACGCGCGCGACGCGCGCCGGCGGCCCGGCCGAGCTCACCATCTGGCGGCAGCCGCCGAGATCGGAGTAGGCGACGAGGAGCGCGTAGAGATCTGAGGTGTCGCGCAGCGCCTTCGCCGCGTCGGCGGTCGTCGTCCCTCCGACCGCGGCGGTGGCGATGTCGACTCGGAGCTGCTGCACGACCTGGCGCGCGTTCGCCCGCCAGTCCACCGGAACGACAGGCGGAGGCCGCCGGGTAGCTCCGCACCCGGCTGCGCAGACGAGAGCTGCGCTACAGGCCCAGGCGCTCCAGCATCGTCTCATTGCGCCGCCACTTCGGGGACGCCTTCACCTGCAGCTGGAGAAAGACGGGATGGCCGAGCAGCGCCTCGACGTGCGGCCGCGCACCGCGCCCGATCTCGCGCACCATCGTTCCGCCCTTCCCGATCAGGATCTGCTTCTGGCTCTCGGTCTCGGTGTAGAGCCGCACGTGCACGCGCTTGTCGTCGATCTCGACCACCTCGGCGGTGACGGCGTGCGGCACCTCTTCCTTCGTCAACCGCAACGCCTGCTCGCGGACGAGCTCGGCGATGCGCGCCTCCAGCGGCATGTCCGTGTCGGTGCCCGGCGGGTAGTACAGCGGCCCGTCGGGAAGCAGCGAGACGAGGTCGCCGCGCAGCTCGCCGATCCCGTCACCGGTCTTCGCGCTCACCGGATGCAGGGCGTGGAAGGCACCGAGCTCCGCCGCCGTCTTCATCTGCGTCGCGATGTGACCCGGCTTCAAGCGGTCGACCTTGTTCAGGACGATCACGACCGGGATGCCGAGGCCGAACACGCGGCGGGCGACGAACCGGTCGCCGGTGCCGATGCGCTCGCGTGCGTTGACGACGAGCAGCACCGCGTCGACGTCGCTCGTGACTGCATCGTCGACGCGGCCCTGCATCCGCTCGGTGAGCGTGTCGATCGGCCTCTGCCAACCCGGCAGGTCGACGAGGATGAGCTGCGCGACGTCGTCGGTGTAGACACCGCGGATCTCGTGGCGCGTCGTGTGCGGCTTGTCGGAGACGATCGCGACCTTCGCGCCGGTCAGTACGTTGACGAGCGTCGACTTGCCGACGTTCGGCCGCCCGGCGACGGCGACGAACCCGGACTTCATCCTGGGAGCGTCCACGTCTCCGGCAGCAAGTCCGCTGCGGAGTACGTCGCGATCGTGCCGTCGTCGCGCCGGAACGAGACTTCCGGGATCCGCCACTCGTGCAACCACTGGCGGCAGCCGCCGCACGGGGAGGCGTTGATCCCGATCGCGGCGATGTCGCCGGGGCGATAGCCGGCCGCGGCCGCGGCGCCGATCGCGCTCTTCTCCGCACACTGGCCGAGGGGATACGCCGCGTTCTCGACGTTCACGCCGGTGAACTCCCGACCATCCGTGGTGCGCACGACGGCGCCGACGTTGTACTTCGAGTACGGCGCATACGCCTTCGCCGCTGCCTCGATCGCCTTGTCGACGAGCTCGTTCACGAGAACACCTGGAATACCACGAGCGTGGCGAGCGCGCCGACGAGGGCGCCGTAGGTGACCTCGAGCGCCGAGTGGACGCCGGACTCGACGCGCGTCTGCGCGACGAGGATCGCCATGATCAGCGCGATCGACGAGATGAGGAAGCGATGTTCCTCGCCCGCCGCGTAGGTCGCCGCCATCCAGCCGGCGAACGCGACGGCTGCGTGGCCGGACGGCACGCCGCCGCGCAGCGGAGTGCCGCGACCGGTGTAGGCCTTCGTGGCGATCACGATGATGATCGTCAGGACCAGAGCGACGAGCGTCAACTCTGCGGGCTCGTGGCGGAGGCGGTCGAGAAGGGTCGCCGAGCGGTCGGCGACCTTGCCCGAGAACACGATGTAGCCGACGGCGATCGCGTTGATCGCCGCGATCAGCACCGCGCCGGCCGCGATGTCCTTCGCGAGCTTCGCCATCGGATCGAACGACGTCGTCGCGATGTCGATCGCCGCCTCGACAGCGGTGTTCAGCATCTCGGCGATCAGCACGAACGTCACGGAGAGAAGGAGTGCGATCAACTCGATCTTCGTCACGTCGACGATCAGTGCCATGACCAGGACGCCGGCGGCGATCGCAAAGTGGATCCGCAGGTTCCGCTGCGTGCGGAGCACGTGGATGATTCCCTCGAACGCGAAGTTGAACGAGTCGAGGAGCGTCGGCGCCCGCCGCATGGTCATTGGAGAAGCTCCGCCTCCCGGGACGTCATCTCGTCGCCGTGGCCGTAGCCGAGCAGGTGCAGGAGCCCGTGGGCGAGCGGCCAGCGCCACTCGTCGCCGACGATCTCCGGGCAGAGAACGACGTCGCCGAGCGCGCGCGGCACGCCCTCCGGCACCTGGTCGCGGCCGTCGATCGGGAACGACAGGACGTCGGTCGCCTCGTCGATGCCGAGATGCTCGCGCTTCAGCCGTCGCATCTCGTCCGCACCGACGAACGCGATCCCGAGCTCACCGTCGTCGATTCCCTCCGCACGCAAGATCCTCCCGGCGAGCTCAACCGCGCCCGCCTCGTCCACCGCCAGGCTGCTCCGGTTCTCGATCTCGACAGAGATCATCTGTTCTGCTCGTCCGTGTGCTCCTTGTACGCCTCGACGATCCGCTGCACGAGCTTGTGGCGCACGACGTCTTTGTTGCTGAACTCGACGAACTGAATACCTTCGACGTCGGTCAGCACGTCGCGCACGTGCACGAGGCCGGACCGTGACTCGCGCGGCAGGTCGATCTGGGTGATGTCGCCGGTGACGACGATCTTCGAGCCGAACCCGAGGCGCGTCAGGAACATCTGCATCTGCTCGGGTGAGGTGTTCTGCGCCTCGTCGAGGATGATGAAACTGTTGTTGAGGGTACGGCCGCGCATGAAGGCCAGGGGCGCGACCTCGATCGTGCCGTGCTCCATGTAGGAGTTCGCCTTGTCGGGGTCGAGCATGTCGTACAGCGCGTCGAACAGCGGGCGCAGGTACGGGTCGACCTTCGCCATCAGGTCGCCGGGCAGGAAGCCGAGCCGCTCCCCCGCCTCGACGGCCGGGCGCGTCAGGATGATCCGCGCGACCTCGCGCTCGTGCAGCGCCGCGACGGCGAGCGCCATCGCGAGATAGGTCTTGCCCGTGCCTGCCGGGCCGATGCCGAAGGTGACGGTCGAGCGGCGGATCGAGTCCACATAGCTCTTCTGCGTGACCGTCTTCGGCGCGATCTTCTTCCCGCGGTGCCGCCAGACGACCGTTTCGAAGACCTCGCGTACGTCCTGGCCCGCTTCGAGCGTGCCGAGTACGGCGTCGACGGTGTGCGACCCGATCTGGTGGCCGCCTTCCACCAGCTCGACGAGCTCGTCGATCACGGCCCGCGCATCCGCGACCTGCTGCTCCTCGCCCTGGAGGGTCAGCTGGTTGCCGCGCAACCGGAGCGTGCAGGCGAGCCGCTCCTTGAGCGCATCGAGGACGCCGTCCGAGATCCCGGCCAGCTCGGCTGCGACAGCGTTCGAGACATCGAGCGTTTGCTCCATAGAGCCCCAGTGTAGGTTGCCTCCGTGGCCAGGAAGTGGTGGACGCTGGTCGCGGTTTGCATCGCGACCTTCATGCTCCTGCTCGACATCACGATCGTGAACGTCGCCCTGCCCGCGATCGAGAAAGCGCTCCACGCCTCGTTCTCCGACCTGCAATGGGTGGTCGACGCCTACGCCCTCGCGCTCGCCACGTGCGTCCTGACCGCAGGCGCGCTGGCCGACCTGTTCGGGCGGAAGCGGCTGTTCCTGCTCGGCATCGCGCTGTTCACCGCCGCCTCGGCGGCGTGCGGCCTCGCGAACGACGCGCTCTTCCTGATCATCGCGCGCGGGGTCCAGGGGATCGGCGGGGCGATGATGTTCGCCACGGCGCTCGCCCTCCTCTCGCAGGAGTTCCACGGGCGCGAGCGCGGCACGGCGTTCGGCCTGTGGGGCGCGGTGATCGGCGCCGCCGTGGCGATCGGGCCGCTCGCAGGCGGGATGCTCACGTCGTGGCTCTCGTGGCGCTGGATCTTCCTCGTCAACATCCCGATCGGGATCGGCGCGATCGTGCTCGGCCTGCGCCAGCTGCACGAGTCGAGCGATCCCGAGCACAGCCGGCTCGATCCACCGGGCGTGGCCACCTTCACGATCGGGCTGTTCGCCCTGATCCTCGCGCTGATCGAAGGCAACGACCACGGCTGGACAAGCGGACTCATCATCGTGCTGCTCGTCGTCGCCGTGATCGCGCTCGCCGTGTTCCTCGTGACGCAGACGCGCCAGGGCGCCACGATGATCGACCTGGCGCTGTTCCGGCGGCCGGCGTTCGTCGGCGCGCAGACGACTGCGTTCGCGATCTCGTCCTCGATGTTCGCGATGTTCCTGTACCTGACCCTGTACCTCCAGAACATCCTCGGGCTCTCGCCGCTCGAGACGGGCGTGCGGTTCCTGCCGCTTTCGGTCGTCTCGTTCTTCGCGGCCCCGCTCGCCGGGCGATTGACCGGACGCGTTCCGGTGCGGGCGCTGCTCGCGTTCGGCCTCGCACTGAATGCGATCGCGATGTGGTCGATGAGCCGCGTGAGCGCGGGCTCGCACTGGACCGTGTTGCTGCCCGGCTTCATCATCGGCGGCGTCGGCATCGGGTTCGTGAACGCGCCGCTCGCGACAACCGCGGTCTCGACCGTCGCGGTGCAGCGCGCAGGCATGGCGTCCGGCATCAACAACACGTTCCGCCAGGTCGGGATCGCCACCGGCATCGCCGCACTCGGTGCGATCTTCGCCTCCAGGGTTCCCGACCAGCGCTCCCACGTCGAGTTCGTGCACGGGCTGCACGACATCCTGCTCGTGGGCGCGGGAGTCGCTGCGGTCGGTGCGGTGCTGGCGGGCCTACTCGTGCGGCGGCAGGACTTCGTCGCGTCGGGCCCGGCGCAGGAAGCGCACTAGGCGAGCTTCTCGCGGAGCATCTGGCTGACCGCGGCGCCGTCTGCCCGGCCCGAGATCTGCGGCATGACGTCCTTCATCACGCGACCCATGTCGCGCATGCTCGTCGCGCCGTTCTCGGCGATCGCGTCGTCGACGATCCGCTCGAGCTCCTCTTCGGTGAGCGGCTCCGGCATGAACTCCTCGAGCACGGCGAGCTCGGCCTCTTCCTTCGCGGCCTGCTCCTCCCGGCCGCCGCCCCGGAACGCCTCGGCGGCTTCGATTCGCTTCTTGCGCTCGCGCTGCAGCACCTGGAGCTCCTCCTCCTCGCTGAGCGGCCGGAGCAGGTCCTTCTCCGCCGACTTGAGGCTCGCGAGGATCAGGCGCAGGGCGTCGCGGCGCGCGGTGTCGCCGGCGCGCATCGCGTCCTTGACGTCGTCCCCGAGCTCATCGATCAGCGTCACAGCGTTTCTCCCATCGGGCGGCCCCCGAGAATGTGCCAGTGCAGGTGGAACACCGTCTGCCCACCGCCGGGGCCGACGTTGACGACCACGCGGTAATCCGTCAAGCCCGATTCTGCCGCGGTCTCGGCCACGAACGCCAGCATCCGCCGCGCTTCGTCCGGCGGAAACTCGGAAACGTCGCGAAACGTGTCGACGTGGCGCTCCGGCAGGACGAGCAGATGGACCGGCGCCTGCGGGTTGACGTCGGCGATCGCGACGAACCCGTCGGCAGCCCGCACATGATCCCCGTCGCGGACGAGCGTGCAGAAGAGGCAGTCCTCATGCGGCTCGGGCAAGGATCCCCTCCTCCGTCACGCGCGCGGCGCGAACGCTCACGAGCTCACCGACCGGCGCGTCGACGAGCCACGGCGTGTAGTCGTCGCCGTACCCGCGCCCGGGCCGGTCGACGAGGACGACGTCCTCGGTCTTCTCGCGCCAGCGCGCGAGGCACAGCTCGTGCGAGAGCGCGCGGAGACGCGCGCCGCGCTCTTTCTTCTCCTGCGGCGGCACAGGATCGTCGGCCGCCGTCGCCGTGCCGGGCCGCGGCGAGTACGGGAAGACATGCACCTTCGTGAGCCCGGCGCGCTCGACCGTCGCGAGCGTCGTCGCGAACGCGGCGTCGTCCTCGGCGGGGAAGCCGACGATGACGTCGCTCGTCAGGTTGAACTCGTCGGCGAGCGGTGCGAGTCGGCGCAGGTAGGTGTCGACGCCGTACCGGCGGCCCATCGCGCGGAGCACGCGGTCGTCGCCGGACTGCAACGGGACATGCAGGTGACGGCCGACGGTCGGCGTCTCGCGCAACGCCGCGATCAGCGCGTCGTTTACGTGGTTGATCTCGATCGAGCTGAGCCTGAGGCGCCGCAGCCCCGGTGTCGCTCCCACCTCTCGCACGAGGCGAGCGAGGTCGTACCCGGCCGTGCGGTCGCGGAAGCACCCGAGGTTGATGCCGGTGAGAACAACCTCCTGATGGCCTTGCGCGACGCGGCGCTGCACCTCGGCGAGCACCGCCTGCGCGCTCCGGCTGCGGGACGCGCCGCGCACGAGCGGGATGACGCAGAAGTTGCACGAGAACGAGCACCCGTCCTGGATCTTCACGAACGCTCGCACACGGTCGACGCGCGCGTCGGCCTGCACGCAGCCGATCGCGCCGACGTCCCCCGCGACGAACGCGGCGGTCTCCTCGGGCGCCTTCGCCACGACGACGACGTTCGCGGGAAGTCCCGCGAACGCGGTCCCGCGGAGGTTCGCGGCGCACCCGGTCAGGTAGACGCGGTCGTGCGTGCGGGCAGCGCGTGAAGCTGCCTTGCGGCTCTTCGCGACGGCCTCGTTGGTGACGCAGCACGTGCTGATCACCGCGACGTCGGCCGCGCTGCTCTCCGTGTGCCCGTCGCGGAGCAGCGCCTCGCGCACCTCGTGCGCGTCGACGTGCGAGACCTTGCAGCCGAGAAAGTCGACGGTGAACGTCGCCACGGCGGGGATCGTATGCGTTACGTCGCGCGGAAGAGGTCGCACGCCCAGCCGTCGAGCTTCCGTCGTGCCACGTGCCCGAAGCCGGACAGCGATGGGACTTCAGACTCGATATAGCCGGAAGTGACGAGTGTCGTGCACTCGATGCGCGAGGTGAGCGCCTCGACCGACTCGAGCGAGATGTTGGCGACCACGACGTCCGCGCTCGGCAGGCGTTCGTCGGGCGTGACCAGGCGGACATCGAGGTCGACCCCGTTCGCGGCGGCGTTCTCGCGCGTCGCCTCTACCGACGGTTCCTCGACGTCGACCGAGGTCACCGGCCCGAAGCCGAGCAGCGCGGCCGCGACCGAGAGGACTCCCGAGCCGCAGCCGACGTCGAGCAGCGATTGCGGCTCGAGCTCCTGGAGCGCGGCGAGACAGAGTTGCGTCGTCTGGTGGGACCCGGTCCCGAACGCGCGCCCGGGATCGACGACGACGACGAGCGCATCCGCCGGAGGACGCTCCCACGGCGGCCCGACCCAGAGGCGGCCGACCCGCACCGGCCGGTGGAACGCACGCCACCTGTCCTCCCAGCCGGACTCGACGTCCGCGGCGCGCCCGCCGCCGAAGAACGCCCACATGCGCTCCTCACCGGCCGCGTCCGTGTACGCCGCCAGCTCGATTCCGCCCATACGATCGACCTCCTCGAAGCCTTCCGGGAAGATCTCGATCATGGTCGCGCGCGCCTGCTCGGCGCGTTCGTGCCCGACTTCGATCGCGACACGGCGGAGCGAGCTCAGCGGAACGCGCTCTTCAGCTTCTCGAAGAAGCTCTCGTCGTGCTTGTAGGTGTTCTCGTCGCTGATCGCGTCGAACTCCTCGAGGAGCCGGCGCTGCTCGTCGCTCAGGTGGCGCGGCACCGACACGTTCACGAGCACGCGCTGGTCACCGCGGCCGAAGCCCTGCAGGACGGGCATGCCCTTCCCTTTCAGGACACGCACCTCGCCGGGCTGCACACCGGGCTGCAGCTCGAGCTCGATCGGCCCGTCGAGCGTCTCGACGGGCAGCGTGGCCCCGAGCGCGGCCTGCACGATCGTCAGATCGACCTGGGTGTAGATGTCGTTGCCTTCGCGGACGAAGCGCGGATCGGGCTTCACGCGGACGAGGACGTAGACGTCGCCGGCGCGACCGCCGAGCGCCCCCGCGTGCCCCTCGCCGGAGACACGGATGCGCTGGCCGTCGTGGATGCCGGCGGGGACGTCGACGTCGAGCTCCCGGCGCTCACGCGTCCGGCCCGCGCCGTCGCATTCGGTGCACGGGTGCTCGACGATCGCGCCGCGACCCTGGCAGATCGGGCAGGCGGCCGTGCGCACGAACTCGCCGAACACGCTGCGCGAGACCTGCTGCAAGCGGCCCGTTCCGTTGCACCTGTCGCAGCGAACCGGTGTCGTGCCCGGCTCGACGCCGTCACCGCCGCAGCGCGCACACGTGGCGGCGACGTCGAACGGCACCGCCACCGTCGTCCCGCGCGCAGCGTCGGCGAGCTCGATCGTGATGTCGGCGCCGACGTCGCCGCCTCGCTGGCTCCGGCCTCCTCGGCCGCCGAAGAGGTCGTCGCCGAAGAACGCCGCGAAGAGATCGCTGAGCCCGCCCATGTCGAAGTTCGTGGGCGTGAACCCGCCCGACCGGAGACCGGCGTGGCCGTACCGGTCGTACAGCGCGCGGGTCTCGGAGTTCGACAGCACCTCGTACGCCTCGGTCACCTCGCGGAAGCGCGCCTCCGCCTCGGGCTCCGTCGACACATCGGGATGCAGCTGCCGCGCGAGCCGCCGGAATGCCTTCTTGAGCGTCTGCTCGTCGGCGTCGCGGCCGATGCCGAGGAGCTCGTAGTAGTCGCGGTCCGCCATCAGCCGTCCTCGGAGTAGACGTCTTCGACGAAGCGTGAGAGCTCCGCCGCGGCCGCGCGCACCGAGCGCAACGCCTTCTCGTAGTCCATGCGCAGCGGCCCGAGGAGGCTCACGGAGCCGAGCGTGCGGTGCGCGACGCCGTAGGTGGAGCCGACGAGCGCGAGCTGCTGCAGCCCGGGCTGGAGGAGCTCTTCGCCCACGCGGGCGAACGGACGCCGCGGGTCGAGGCGCTGCGCGAGCACGTCGAGGAGCGCGGCCCGCTTCTCGAGCGCCTCCATCAGGCTGCGATACGCGCCGATCTCCTCGGCGCGCATCTCGTCGAGCAACCCTGCCGTCCCGCCAACGAAGAGCTGCCGGTTCTCGTCGGCCGCCTGCTCGAAAGCTCCGCGGATCGCCTGCAGGAACGCGCGCTCCTGCCGGCGGAGCGACGGCTCGTCGAAGGCGAGCTTGACCGCGCGCGATCCGATCCGCGCCCCGCGGACCCGCTCGACGAGGTACTCGGCCGCCCAGGTCACGAGGCCGGAGTCGACCGGCTCCGAGAATGCGAAACGCAAGTCGGTGACGCTGCCCGTCGACGCGATCACGACCACGAGCACGACGTCCGGCTGGAGCAGCAGCACCTCGACGTGACGAACGGTCGCGGCCTCGAGCGGCGGCGCGGAGACGACCGCCAGCAGCCGCGTCACCTGGGAGAGCATCTCGGTCGTCGCCTGGAGCGCCTCCTCCACCTCGGCGCGCGCGGCCGGCAGGCCCAACGGGAACTCGTCCGGCCGTGACTCGGGCCGCTGGAGCAGCTCGTCCACGTAGATGCGGTACCCGGACTCGCTCGGGACACGCCCCGCGGAGGTGTGAGGGTGCGTGAGCAGGCCGAGCCGCTCGAGCTCCGCGAGCTCGCTCCTGACGGTCGAGGGCGAGACGCCGAGCCCCGACCGCTCGACGAGGTTCCGCGAGCCGACGGGCTGCCCGGTCGCGACGTATTCCTCGACGACGAGGCCGAGGATGTGCTGCTGCCGGGCGGAGAGCAGGATCTGCATCGCCCCCATGGTAGGCCGCCGGTCAGGCGAGGAGCCGCGCGGTCACGCCGCCCCCGAGCAGCCGCCCGCGCGGGGTGAGGGTCACGGCCCCTGCCCGGTGGACGGCCAGCCCGCCCGCCGCGAGGCGATCGAGCGCCTCGGAATCGACGACGTCGCCCAGTCCGGCCAGCGCCAGCGGCTCGTCGAGCCGCAGGCCGAGCATCACGCGCTCGGTCGCGCGCTCGCCGGTCGACAGCAGCTCCAGCTCGCGCTCCGGACGGCGCCCGCCGGCGTGCGCCGCGAGGTACCGGTGGAGCGACGGCGCATTCCGCCACCGCCGGTTCTCGATTGTGCTGACCGCGCCCACGCCGAGGCCGAGGTAGTCGTGACCGAGCCAGTAGCCGAGGTTGTGCCGCGCGCGGAGGTCCCGCCCACCCGCGCGGTCGGGAAGCCGGCAGAAGTTCGCCGTCTCGTACCAGCGGTACCCGGCGGCGGTCAGCCGCTCGACGACCTGCTCGATGTACGACTCCAGCCGGTCGGCCTGGCGCAGGAGCTCGGCTCCGTGAGCGTGCGTGAAGCGGGTGCCCGGCTTCGCTTCCAGCTCGTAGGCGGAGATGTGCTCCGGCTCCAAGGCGACTGCCTCGTCGAGGTCGCGTACGAGGTCGGCGGGGGTCTGGCCCGGGATGCCGTAGATGAGATCGAGCGATCTGTTGTCGATTCCGGCATCAGCTAGACGGTGCACGGCGTGGCGGACGTCGTCGGGCCGCGCGCGGCGATCGAGCACGGCCAGAAGGGCGGTGTTGAACGTTTGTGCGCCGATCGACACGCGATCGACACCGTTCCGTGACAGCAGCGCGGCCAGTGACGGCGTGACCGTCTCCGGGTTCGCTTCCACGGTCACCTCGCGCGCCGGCGGCAACGCGGCGAGCAGACGCTCGAGCTGATCGGCCGCCGTCAGCGTCGGCGTGCCGCCGCCGAGATAGACGCTCTCGAGCTCGGGAGCGAGCAGGTGGCGCTCGAGCTCGAGCTCGCCGAGCAGCGCGTCGACGTACGCGCCGTGTCGGTCGGCGTGACCGACGACGGTGACGAAGTCGCAATACCCGCAGCGCGATGCACAGAACGGGAGATGGACGTAGAGGTGCCGGGCGCCGTCGGGCACGTCAGCGCTTGGCGACGTCGTTCAGGTTGAGCACCGCGAGGAACGCTTCCTGGGGCACCTCGACGCCGCCGACCTGCTTCATCCGCTTCTTCCCGGCCTTCTGCTTTTCGAGCAGCTTCCGCTTGCGCGTGATGTCACCGCCGTAGCACTTCGCGAGCACGTCCTTGCGGCGCGCCTTGACGGTCTCGCGGGCGATGATGCGCGCGCCGACCGCCGCCTGGATCGCGACGTCGAACATCTGGCGCGGGATCTCCTGGCGCAGCTTCTCGACGAGCGCCTTCCCGCGCTCGTACGCGAAGTCACGGTGGAGGATGAGCGACAACGCGTCGACCGGCTCGCCGCCGACGAGGATGTCGACGCGCGCGAGGTTGCCCGGCCGGAAGCCCGCGAGGTCGTAGTCGAAGCTCGCGTAGCCGCGCGTCCGCGACTTCAGCTGGTCGTAGTAGTCGAGGACGATCTCCGCGAGCGGCAGCTCGTAGGTGAGATGGACGCGCTGCTCCGACAGGTACTCGAGGTGGTCGAAGCTGCCGCGCCGATCGTTGCAGAGCTCCATCACCTGACCGACGAACTCCTTCGGGACGATGATCGACGCCTTGATGTACGGCTCTTCGACCTCGTCGAACGAGTCGGGCAGGTCGGCGGGCGTGTGCACCTCGACCCACTCCTCGTTCAGGGGTTTCACGCGGTAGGCGACGTTCGGCGCGGTGACGATGAGGTCGAGGTCGAACTCGCGCTCGAGCCGTTCGCGAACGATCTCCATGTGCAGGAGCCCGAGGAACCCGCAGCGGAAGCCGAAGCCGAGCGCTTGCGAGGTCTCGGGCTCGTAGAAGAGCGCTGCGTCGTTCAGCTTCAGCTTCTCGAGCGCGTCGCGCAGCTCCGGGTAGTCGTCCGACTCGGTCGGGAAGAGCCCGGCGAACACCATCGGCTTGACGTCCTTGTAGCCCGGCAGCGGCGCCGCCGCAGCGCGCTTCTCGGCGGTCAGCGTGTCGCCGACGCGCAGCTCCGACACGTCCTTCAGTCCGGTGATCACGTAGCCGACCTCCCCCGCCTGCAGTTCCTGCACGGGGCGCATCGCAGGCGACATGTAGCCGATCTCCTGCGCCTCGAAGCGCGTGCCGAGCGCCATCGCACGCAGGTGCTCGCGCGGCCGGAACACCCCGTCGACGACGCGGACGAACGCGACCACGCCGCGGTACTGGTCGTACGACGAATCGAAGATGAGCGCGCGCGGCGGTGCGTCGAACTCGCCCGCCGGCGCGGGGATCCGCTCGACGATGGCGTCGAGCACCGCGTCGACACCCTGCCCCGTCTTCGCCGAGATGCGCAGCACGTTCGCCGCGTCGTCGCCGATCAGGTCTGCGACCTCGGCCGCCGCTCCGTCGGGGTCGGCCTGCGGCAGGTCGATCTTGTTGACGACAGGGACGATCTCGAGGTTGTTCTCGATCGCGAGGTACGCGTTCGCGAGCGTCTGCGCCTCGATGCCCTGCGCGGCGTCGACGACGAGCAGCGCGCCCTCGCATGCCTGAAGCGAGCGCGAGACCTCGTAGGTGAAGTCCACATGGCCCGGCGTGTCGATCAGGTTGAGCTCGTGCCCCTTCCAGTGCACGCGCACCGCCTGTGCCTTGATGGTGATCCCGCGCTCGCGCTCGAGCTCCATCGAGTCGAGCATCTGGTCGCGCATCTCGCGTGCCGAGACCGTGTCGGTCAGCTGCAGGATGCGGTCGGCGAGCGTCGACTTGCCGTGATCGATGTGCGCGATGATCGAGAAGTTGCGGATGTGCGATTGGTCCATGGCCTCTAGCCGCGGCGGCCGCGGCTCCGCAAGGAGAGTAGCGCCTGCATCTCGCGCACCGAGAGCGCGCGGCAGACGGCGACGTACACCGTCACCGAGGCGACGAGCGCGGTCCCGAGCGACGCGACCTGGGCGGGGAAAGAGCGGCCGAGCGCGCTGTCCAACGGGTGCCAGACGAACCACGCGACGATGGCGACCGCTCCGCACGCAACGATGACGCGGGACACCGAAGCGGCGATCAGCGTTCCGTCGAGACGCCCGAGGCGTCGTCGGAGCACGAGGACGAGGATCGCGGTGCTGACGACGTTGCAGACGGCCGTCGCGAGCGGGATGCCCCACGTGCCGAATCGGTAGAGAGCTGTGTCCAGAATCACGTTCAGCACCAGGTTCCCGACCGCGACGGCAGTCGGAAGCCAGTTCTCCTGCAGGCTGAAGAACGTCCTGTTCAGCATGAGCATCGCGCCGTTGAAGACAAGACCGGCACTGAACGCCGCGAGTGCGCCGGCGACGACGGGCGTCTGATTCGGATGCCAGTGGCCGCGCTGGTACAGGATCCGGATGATCGGCTCGGCGAGAACCGCGCTGAGGACCGCCGCGGGCGCGAGCAGGAACGCGATCTGGCGAAGCCCGGTCGAGACCGTGTCCGCGACGCCGCGTAGGTCACCGCGCGACGCCAGCCGAGCAAGTGTGGGAAAGAGCACGGTCGCGATCGCGACCGAGAACATCCCTTGCGGGAGCATGTAGACGAGGAACGCCTTCTGGATCGCGGTCGGCGCGAGGTCTGCGTTCACGAACCGCGAGGCGAACCAGGTGTCGATGAGTGCGTTGACGTTGATCAACCCGAGCCCGAGCGTGACGGGAACCATCAACCGAAAGACGCGTTTCACCTCGGGGTCACGCCAGTCGACCACCACGCGCAACCGCTCCTCGCCTCGATCGAGCCCGCGGAGCCACGGCATCGGCAGCAGCACCTGCACGAACGTCGCGATCAGGATCGAGACGGCATAGACGTAGTACTTCGCGTCGACCGAGCTCGCGTGCGGGACACCGATCGCGAGCCCGATGATGATCGCGAGGTTCCAGAAGATCGGCGAGACCGCCGGGACGGTGAAGTGGTCATAGCTGTTGAGGACGCCGACGACGATCCCCGACACGCCGAGCAGCGCGACGATCGGAAACAGGACGCGCGAAAGGCCGACTGCGAGCTCGGGATGGGAGCCCGGGTTCCCGAACAGATCGATCATCCACGGCGCGACGAGGATGAAGAGCGCCGAGAGAGCCGTCAAACCCAGCAGCATCAGCCAGAAGAGGCTCGACGCGACGCGCCACGCGCGACGCCGCTCGCCCCTCTCCAGCAGATCGCTGAACACCGGGACGAACGCCGACGACAGCGCAGCGTCCGCGACCAGCGCACGAATCAGGTTGGGGACCTGGAACGCGACCGTGAACGCGTTGATTCGACCGGCAGCGCCGAAGTAGTAACTCGCGACCATCTCGCGGACGAGGCCCATCACGCGCGAGAGACCCGTGGCGACGCCGAAGATCGCCGTGTTGCGCGCGATGCGGGCCGATGCCGACGGCAGCACGGGCCCCGGCGGGACGTACCCCACCCCGGGCTCCGACACGAACGCCGTCTCGGCAGGAAGCAGTGCTACCTCGTCGTGGATCCGGTCGGTGCCCCACGTGCGCTTCCCCGCTGCCCGGCGTCGCGCGTTGCGTTCAGCCAACCGGGCCTGACGCTCGAGGGATCGCCGTTCCTCGTCCACAGCCGGAGCATACGGAGCGCCTCTGCTACCCTTCGCGCGCCCGCAACTGCGGGCCTTTCTTGCCTATGCCGAACATCAAGCAGCAGAAGAAGCGCGTCCGGACGGCCGCCGAGGAACGCCTCGAGAACCTCCGCTACCGCTCGACGATCAAGACGCTGACGAAGCGCCTCGCGACCGTCGCCGACAGCGGGGACTCCGCCGCGATCGAGAGCGAGCACCGGGAGCTCGTGAAGCTGATCGACCGGGCCGTTTCTCGCGGTGCGCTCCATCGGAACGCCGCGGCGCGCAAGAAGTCGCAGGCGGCCAAGCTCGCCGCCGGCTCCGCGTCCTAGTCGTCGCGCAAACGCGCGAAGAGATAGACGTCGCCTCGCGGCTCGCCGGGGTAAACGGGTCCAGCGCACCCTCAGCCAGGAGAGAAGCGTCTGCGACGCCAAACCGCCTGAGCACGAGCGTCACGCCGCCTGCGGCTCGGTGATCTCGACGAGCGCGAGCTCGAGCTCGAGCTCGTTCGCGAGTCGCGACCCGCCCTTCAGTGCGTGGTCCAGCGCTGCCAACCGAATGAGCGCGGCGTCCAGCTCGCGCGCGCTGAAGTTGCGCACCTGCGCGTAGAGCTTCTGCGCCGGAAACGGCTTGATGCCGAGCTTCGAGGCTGCGTCGGCCGACGACACGCCGGCCGCCTCGAGCCGGTGCGCCCGGCGCGCACGGCGCAGGTGGTTGGTCAGGCTGCCGACGAGCCGGGGGATCGTGCGCGACACGGGATCGCCGGTCCGGTCGAGCATCCGCTCCGCCGCACGGAGGACGCCGCCGACGTCACGCGCGCCCCAGGCGTCGGTGAGGTTCCACGGCGGCGACTCGGCGCGCGGCGCGACCAACAGGTCGACATCCGCGTCGGTCACCTCGTCGCCTCCCGCCCAGATCGCCAGCTTGTCGACCTCTCCGGCGAGCTCGTACAGATCCTCGCCGACGAGCTCGGCGAGGCGGCGGCAGGCAGCGGGCTCGGCGATCGCGCCGTGGACGGTGAACTGCTCGGCGATCCACTTGTGGATCGCGCGCGACTGGACGTCCCAGACCAGGACGTCGCCGGCCGCCGCGACCGCCTTCGCGATCGGCGAGTCCTTCTTCAGCTCGCCGCCGACGAGCGCCAGCGTCGTCCCCGGGGCGGGCGACTTGAGGTAGTCGGCGATCGCCTTGGCATCCGGCGCCTTCCACGACTCGACGTTCTCGAAGACGACGAGCCGCGCGCCGGAGCCGAAGAGCCCGAGGGCGTTGCACGCGGCGACTGCGTCGTCGCCGGTCGCCTCGGCCGCGTCGTGCAGCTCGACCGCGTCGGAGTCGAAGCGGCCGCGCAGCCTCGCGACCGCGCGGTCGACCTTCGGGCGGTCGCCGCCCGCGATCAGATACGCGGGCTTCAGATCGTCGGCCATCACTTGCAAGGATAAGCCGACGATGCGGATCGAGCGCCACGACGACCCGGCCGAGTTCTTTGCCCGCGTTGCGCCCTTCCTGGAGCGGCGTGAGGCGCAGCACAACCTCCAGCTGGGCTTTCGGACCCGCCTGGAGGCAAACCGCCACGCGTTCGGCGCGAGCGACCCGCTGCTCTACGCGGTGCTCGACGACGGCGGGAACGTGACGGCGGTCGCCACCCAGACGCCGCCGTTCGGCCTGGTGCTGTCGGAGGTGGACGATCCGGCGATCGTCGATGCGCTCGCGGACCGCCTCGCGGCGGACGGGGCAGAGCTTCCGACCGCAAACGGACCGGTGGCGGCCGCGCGCGCGTTCGCCGAGCGGTGGGCGCGCCTCACCGGCGCGATGCCCTCGGTGCAGACCGAGGAGCGGATCTACGAAGCCGACACCGTGGTTCACCCGGACGGCGTCGGCGGCGCGATGCGCCGCTACTCCGCAGCCGACCGTCCGCTCGTCATCGACTGGATGAGGGCGTTCTTCGACGAAGCGATGCCCGGCTCGCCCGAGGCGCAGGTGGAGCAGTTCGTCGACGGTCGTGCGGCGGGTGCCGGCTCGATCGTGCTCTGGGAAGACGACGGCCGGCCCGTCTCGCTCGCCGGCCACGCCGGCGAGACGCCGAACGGCTCGCGCGTCGGGCCGGTGTACACGCCACCGGAGCTCCGCGGCCGGGGCTACGCCTCCGCACTCACCGCGGCGCTCACGGCACAGCTGCTCGAGCGGCGGCGGTTCTGCTTCCTCTACACGGACCTCGCGAACCCGACCTCGAACTCGATCTACCAGCGCATCGGGTACCGCCCCGTCACGGACGTCACGGTCTGGCGGTTCGCCGCAGCCGGCGCCAGCTGAACGCGACTCCTCCGATTGCAGCGATCGCGGCGGCGGCCGCAGCTCGGCCGGACACTTGCGCGGCGGGCAGCGCCGAGACCGCGCGGGCACACGTCTCGATGTAGACGGCGACGAAGCCGTTCGCCCACGCGAGCGCGGCGGCGAGGCTCGGCGCGAACGGTGCCGTCGCGGCGGCGGCGAACGAGAGCCCGAGCAGCACCGGTACGGCCGGCTCGACGAGGGCGTTTGCGATCACCCCGTAGAGCGGCACCCGTCCGAACTCGAGCCACAGGATCGGCGCAGTGACGAGTGTGCACGCGGCCGAGATCGCGAGCGCCGAACGCAGCCAACCCGGCATCGGGTACCCGTCGAGCGCGTGCAGGAACGGCCCGCCGAGCACGAAGATCGCGGCAACGGCGCCGAACGACAGTTGGAAGCCGGCGTCGAACAGCGCGTACGGGTTCCACGCGAGCAAGGCGCAGGCTGCGACGAGCAGCAGGTGCCACGCGTCCCGCAACCGGCCGGCGAGCCAGGCGACCGACACCGCTGCGCCTGCGATCGCGGCGCGGATCACGGACGGCTGCGGGCCGACCGCGAGCACGTACGCGCCGATCGCGGCGAGCGCGCCCGCGTGCCCCCACATACGGCCGATGCCGAGCGCGACGGCGAGCGCGAGCACACCGCCCGCGAGCAGCACGACGTTCTGGCCCGAGACCGCCAGCAGGTGGTAGAGCCCGGCACGGCGGAACGCCTGCTTGGAGCCGTCGGACAGGCCGCCGTCGTCGCCGAGCAGCACTCCTTCGACGAGCGCGCGGCGCTCTCCCGTGAGCCCGGGCGAGGACGACCGCCTCAGCCAGCGACGCAGCCCGTCTGCGACACCGCCGAGCCCACCGCGGCGCCCGACGACGTGCCACTCGTCCACGTGGAGGACGACGTGCACGCCCTGCCGGCGCAGCCAGGTGCGCTCGTCGAAGCCGTGCTCCGGCCCGCGCGGCGCCTTCACGACCGCGAGGACGCTCAGGCGCGCACCCTGGGGAGGCGCGCGCCCGAGCGGGAGCTCGAGCTCGACACGCTCACCGCGTGTCTGTGCCATCTGGCGCAGCTCGAATGCTCCGTGCCGCACTTCGGCGGTCGTGACCACGACGAACCGGTTGGCCGTGCCGATGCGCGCCGCGAGGACGGTGTGGTCGAGCTGGTCGAGCCGCGCACTGCCCCACCACCAGGCGACGACGAGTGCCAGCGCCGCGAGGAACGCCGTCCGCCCCCACCCCACCGGCGCGACCAGTGCTGAGACCAGACCGGCCGCAACCGCCGGGGCCGCCGCGCCGTGGATGCGCGCTGCGTCGCTCGCCGCGAGACCGACGGCACACGCAGCGACGACCACGTGCGCGGGGAGCGGGCGCGTCACGGAACGACCAGCCCCCGCAGGTCGGCGATCCGTGCGGGGCCGATCCCGGAGATCGCGTCGAGCTCGTCCACGGAATGGAACGCGCCGTGCTGCGTGCGGTAGTCGACGATCTTCTGCGCCGTCACGGGGCCGACGCCCGGCAGCGCATCGAGCTGCTCCGCAGTGGCGCTCGACAGCGAGAGCGGCCCACTCGCGGGAGCACCGCCTGCACCTGCGGGCGCACTCCCCACGGAACCGCGCCGCGGCACGACCACCTGCTGCCCGTCGGAGACGGGTGCGGCGAGGTTCACACCGGTGCGGTCGGCCTTTCGCGTCGTGCCCCCGGCCCGCGCAACCGCATCGGCCACCCGCGAGCCCGGCGAGAGGTGGACGAGCCCCGGCCGGCGGACCGCGCCTTCGACGTCGACGACGAGGCCCGGCGCCGCGCGCGGACGGGCCGAGGCGGCAGGCGCCACACGAATCGGCGCCACCGTGAGCGCCGCCGAATGCGCCCCCGGTCGCACGTGCCGGACACCGAGCACGACCAGTGCGAGGACGAGCAACCCAGCCGCCACGAGGCGCCGCGTCGAGACCGCGATCGGTAACGCATCCACCCGGCCAGGCTGCCGCCAAAGGTGTCACACGTGGGAAACGGCTTCGTGCCGAAAGAGAGAAAATTCAGACGACGATGTTGACGAGCTTGTCCGGCACCACGATCACGCGCTGCTCGGCCCCGCCGTTCACGTGCGCCTGCACCTTCTCGGACGCGCGTGCCCGCTCGATCAGCTCGTCGTTCGACAGGCCGGCCGGAACACGAACGCGGTCACGCACCTTGCCGTTCACCTGCAGCACGAGCTCCACCTCGTCGCGAACGAGCAGCGACTCGTCGGCCACCGGCCATGGCGAGTCCCACAGCCGCGACTTGCCGAGCACGCCCCAGAGCTCCTCGCACACGTGCGGGGCGTACGGCTGCAGCACCGAGACCGCCGTCTCCGCGGCGAACCTCGCAGCCGGATCGTCGGGTGTCTTCGACAGCTCGTTGACCAGCTCCATCACGGCGGCGATCGGCGTGTTGAACACGAACCGGCGATCGATGTCGTCGGTCACGCGCGCGATCGTCTCGTGCGCCTTGCGCGCGAGCGGCGTGTCGACTCGCTCGGGCGACTCGGGCTGCGCCGCAGCCTCGTGCACGACGCGCCAGAAGCGGCGGACGAAGCGCGCCATCGGCTCGATCCCGTCCGGGCTCCAGTTGATGTCCTGGTCGGCGGGCCCCTGGAAGAGAATGTAGATGCGAATCGGGTCGGCGCCGAACTGGTCGACGAGCTCGTCGGGCGACACACCGGCCTGCGACTTCGACATCTTCCGTCCGTCGAGCAGCACCCAGCCCTGGTGGAACAGGCGCTGGAAGGGCTCGCGGAAGCCCAGCATCCCCCAGTCGTTCATCGCCTTGACGAAGAAGCGCGAGTAGAGCAGGTGCCCCTTCGCGTGGTCGATGCCGCCGATGTACTGGTCGATCGGCAGCCACGCGTCGACCAGTCTCCGCTCGAACGGCGCCTCCGCGTTGTGCGGATCGCAGTAGCGCAGGAAGTACCAGGACGAATCGACGAATGTATCCATCGTGTCGGCCTCGCGCCGCCCCGCGCCGCCGCACGACGGACAGGCGACGTTCATGAACTCCTCGTTGGCTGCGAGCGGCGGCTTGCCCTTCGGGCGGTAGTCCTCGACCTCCGGCAGCAGCACGGGCAGGTCGCTCTCCGGCACCGGCACGATCCCACACGTCTCGCAGTAGACGACGGGGATCGGCGCACCCCAGTAGCGCTGGCGCGAGAAGCTCCAGTCGCGCAGGCGGTAGTTGATCGCCGGCTTGGCGCGACCGTGGGCGGACAGCCACTGCACGATGTCGCCCTTCGCCGCGTTCGCCTCCTGTCCGTCGAACTCGCCCGAGTTGACGAGCGTCCCATCCTCCGAGATGACGGACACGACCGGCAGCGCGAACGCGGAGGCAAACTCGGCATCGCGCTCGTCGTGCGCCGGCACGGCCATGATCGCGCCGGTGCCGTACTCCATCAACACGTAGTCGGCGACCCAGATCGGGATGCGCTCGCCGTTCACCGGGTTCGTCGCGTAGCGCCCCGTGAAGACGCCGGTCTTCTCGCGCTGCTCGCGCTCCTCGGTGGGTCGCGCTCCCGCGATCCGCGCGTACGAGCGCACGTCGTCCGCCTGCTCGGTTCCTTCGACCAGCCGGTCGACGAGCGGCGACTCGGGGGCCACGACGAAGAACGTCGCGCCGAACAGCGTGTCGGGTCGCGTCGTGAAGACGGGGATGTCGATATCGAGCTCGTCGACCCGGAACAGCACCTCGGCCCCGTCCGAGCGCCCGATCCAGTTCGTCTGGATCTTCTTCGTGCGCTCGGGCCAGTCGATCGTCGCCAGATCGTCGAGCAGCTGGTCGGCGTACGCGGTGATCTTGAAGAACCACTGCGCCATGTTCCGCGTCTCGACGACGGCGCCGCACCGCCAGCACTTCCCGTCGACGACGTGCTCGTTCGCGAGCACGGTCTGGTCGTTCGGGCACCAGTTGACCGGTGCCTCCTTCCGGTAGGCGAGCCCCTTCTCCAGGAACTTCAGGAAGAGCCACTGCGTCCAGCGGTAGTACGTCGTCTCGTGCGCGGACACGACGCGCTGCCAGTCGATCGCCCAGCCCATGCGCCGCATCTGGTTCGTGATCGTCGCGATGTTGCGCTCGATGATCTCGAGCGGGTGACCTCCTTCGCGGATCGCGGCGTTCTCGGCCGGCAGCCCGAAGGAGTCGAAGCCCATCGGGCGCAGCACCTGGTGTCCGGTGCGCCGCCTGAAGTGCGTGACGACGTCGCCCATCGTGTAGTTGAGGACGTGGCCCATGTGCAGCTGCCCGGACGGGTACGGCAGCATCTCGAGCATGTAGAAGCGCGCCGCGTCGTCCCCGGGCTCCGGGTCGGGCGCGTGGAAGGCCTGCTCGTCCTCCCAGACGGCCTGCCACTTCGCTTCGATCTCGTGTGCGTCGTATCTGTCCATGAAATGAAAAAGCCTCTCGCGTGAGAGGCCGTCGGGAGCCGGCGCGGCTCGACGCCGCGAGGTTCCCTGGGTCAGCTAAGGAGCAGCTCCATCGCCCTCCATCTTGCCAGGCTTTCGGCCTGGCCGCCACCAGTTCCAGTCCCCGAGCAGCGCCATCAGGCTCGGGACCAGCAGCGCCCGGACGAGTGACGCGTCGATCGCGACGGCGAGCGCGATCCCGATCCCGACCTCTTTCACGATCACGATCCCCGACGTCGCGAACGACCCGACCGCGACGCAGAAGAGCAGCGCGGCCGCCGTGACGACGCGGCCCGTGCGTTCGAGGCCGAGCGCGACCGCCTCGCGGTTCGGCAGCCCGCTCTCGTGCGCCTCACGGATGCGCGACAAAAGGAATACGCCGTAGTCGGTCGCGAGCCCGAAGGCGATCGCGAACAGCAGCACGGGTTGCGTGAGCTCGAGCGCGCCCTGGCTCGAGTAGTGAAGGACGCCCTCGAGCCGGCCGTCCTGGAACACCCACACGAGGACGCCGAACGCAGCGCTGAGGCTGAGCGCGTTCATCACCACCGCCTTCAACGGCAGGATCACCGACCGCGTGACGAGATAGAGCAGCGCGATGATCGTGAGCGACAGGATCGCCCCCGCTGCGGGCAGATGGCTTCGCAGCGACGACGACGTGTCGAGGTACCACGCGGTGACGCCGGCGACGGACGTGCCGGGGAGACCGCGGATGCGGCGGACGAGGTCCTTCGCACCGCCGGACATCGGCCGCGCGACCGGCGTCACGTCGGCCGCCCACAATCCGCCGCCGAGCGGCCGCGGCGCCGTCATCGAGGCGACCCCTCCCAACCGCCGCACGCGGACGAGCGTCGAGCGGGCCGCGACGACGTGCTCGGGGACGCGCGCGTGGATCGCGTCCTGCACCTGGCGCGCGCTCGCGCTCGTCGGCAGGACGGACGCATCGACACCGGTAAACCGGACGCCGAGGAACGGCAGGCCGAGCGCGACGAGCACGGCGGACGTTGCCAGCGCGATCGGCAGCGGCCATCGCATCACGCCGTGGGCGAAGCGGTACCAGCCGCCGCTGCCCGGAAGACGACCGCGCCGCAGCGCGAGCGCGTCGACGCGCCGCCCGAGGAGCGCGAAGAGCGCCGGGATGACGAGCAATGCGACGACTCCTGCGAGCAGGGCGACCGCCATCCCACCGATCGCCATCGAGCGGAGGAACGCGAGCGGGAAGACGAGCAGCGACGCGAACGCGGCGGCGACCGTGACCGCGCTGAACGCGACCGTCCTCCCGGCCGTCGCGACCGTCGTGCGCAGCGCCGCCTGCGGCTCGGAGTGCGCGAGCTCCTCGCGATAACGCGAGAGCAGCAGCAGGCTGTAGTCGATCGCAAGCCCGAGCCCCGCGCCGGTGACGAGGTTGAGCGCGAACACGGAGATGGTGACCGCCGAGTTCGCCAGCCGCAGCATCGCGAGCGTCGTGACGATCGAGAGCACGCCCGCAGCGACGGGCAGGAGCGCTGCGACGACGCCGCGGAAGATCCAGATTCCGAGCGCGAGCAGGAGCGGGAACGCGATCAGCTCCGCCCGCAGCAGGTCGCGCTCGGACTGCCGTCGCACCTGCTCGCTCGCGACGGCCGGGCCGCCGACGAGGCCGGGCGCGGCATGCTCGATCCGGCGCGCGGCGCGACTCGTGTCGCTCCCGTTCCGAAGATAGGCGGCGACCACGACCGAGCCCGCGCGATCCTGTCGCCGCACCACGGCGACCGCAGGGTCCCGGCGAAGGATCGAGGCGGCGCGACCCGCGTCGGCGCGGGACGCGACGATCACGATCGACGGGCCGGGAATGACACCCGTTCGCCGCGAGAGCAGCTGGAACGTCCGGTAGCTCTCGGAGCCCTTGTCCTGGTAGTCGTTGTCGCTCGCGCTCAGATGCGACGGGGTGCTCGCACCGAACGCTCCGGCCGCGACGGCGAGCACGACGGCGGCCGTGAGGATCCGCCGGGGACGGCGCCAGGCGAGATCGGCGAGAAGAGCGAACACGCATCGGCCACAATGCCTGACGTGCCACGCGTATTCGACCTGCTTCCCGACGGGGCGTCGATCGACGGCGGATCGCTCGTCCTCGGCGGCGTGCCCGCGACCGACCTCGCCGCGAGGTTCGGGACGCCACTCGTCGTCTACGACGAGGAGACGCTGCGCAACCAGGCGCGCGCGTACCGCGCGGCGGCCCCGGACGCACTCGTCGCCTACGGCACCAAGGCCTTCCCGTCGGTCGCCGTCCTGCGGCTCTTCGCTGAGGAAGGCCTCGGCGCCGACGTCTCGACCGCCGGCGAGCTCGCGTTCGCGCTCCGTGCCGGGCTCGACGGGCAGCGGCTCGTCGTGCACGGGAACAACAAGGAGGACGAGCTGCTGCGCGGAGCGTCGGAGGCAGGCGCGCTCGTCGTGCTCGACTCCATGGACGAGCTGGAACGCGCGCGCGCCGCCGGAGTCGAGCGCTTCCTCGTCCGCGTGACGCCGGGGATCGAGGCCGACACGCACGAGGCAGTGAAGACGGCGCACCACGGCTCGAAGTTCGGCCTGCCGCCCGACGACGCGGTCGAGCTCCTGCGTCGCCTGCCGGCGTGCGAAGGGCTGCACGTCCACGTCGGATCGCAGCTGATGCACTTCGGCGCCTCATTGATGACCGTCGACTGGGTGGCGCAGTTCGCCGCCCGCCTGCGCTCGGAGCTCGGCTGGACACCTCGGTTGATCGACCTCGGCGGCGGGCTCGGCGTGCGGCACGTGATCGAGGAGCCGTCGTTCAGCATCGAGGAGTTCGTCGGCGGCCTCGTCGGCGAGCTGCGTCGCGCGTGGCACCTGCAGCAGTTGCCGGAGCCGAAGCTTGCGCTCGAGCCCGGCCGGTCGCTCGTCTCGCGCGCCGGGGTCACGCTCTACACGGTCGGCGGCGTGAAGCGCGCGAGCGCGGCGACGACCTACGTCACCGTCGACGGCGGGATGTCCGACAACCCGCGGCCGGCGATGTACAACGCGCGCTACACCGCCCTGCTCGCGTCGCGGGCCGAGGCCGAGCCCGACGGTGCGTTCGCGGTCGCAGGGAAGCACTGCGAGTCGGGCGACGTGCTGATCGAGCGCGTGGAGTTGCCGCTTCCTCAGCGCGGCGACGTCCTCGCGGTGCCCGTCACCGGGGCCTACACCCTTGCGATGTCGTCGACCTACAACGCGGTGCCACGGCCCGCGGCGGTGCTCGTCGCGGAAGGCGAGGCGCGATCGATCCGCCGGCGCGAGACGGTCGACGACCTCCTCGCGCTCGAGAGCTAGAAGAGCCGGTAGGAGGCGCGCGACAGGAACAGGCCGTGGCCGCGCCCGTTCGTGCACGTGAGACCGCCCGTGCGCGACGTACAGGAGAACCCATGGCTTCGCCAGGTGTGGCCGTAGGCGAGGACGATGAACGTCGGCGTGTCACGGCCGATGTCGTAGAGGACGCCACCGGTGCACACGGGCTGGGCCTTGCCGGTCGTCGAGAGCTCGAAGCCGTGCCAGTCGAGGCCGGCACGCGCCTGGCAGCCGTTCTGGGCGGCACGCGCGTACAGGGCCGTCCTGATGGAGCAGAGCAGGTTCCCGTGCGTCGTCGGCTTGATGGGGACGTAGAAGCAGGAGATGTTGCGCGTCGGCGTCTTCACGCCGGGAAGCGGGGCCGCGTGCGCCGCCGCCGCGGCCACCGCAGTGAGGAGCGCGAACGCGACGAGGGTGCGCTTCACGAGGACGAATCGTAGGGACATCGCTGCCGCGGCGCAGGCGGGTCGATCGCGAGCAGCTCCTGGACCGAGACGGCGCGAAGACCACGCGCGCGGATCGCCTGCAGGATCCTCGGCAGCGCCCGCACGGTCCAGGGATGGAGGTCGTGCAGGAGGATGATCGATCCGGGCCGCAGGCCGTGCTCGACGTTCCGGACGATCGCCCCGACCCGGGCATGCGGGACGTCGTCTCGCGCATCGACGTTCCAGAACACCTCGACGAGCCCGAGCTGGAGCGAGATGTCGTCGGTCGCGCGCGAGTGCTCCGCGTACGGGGTGCGGAACAGCCTCGGTTTCCAGCCGACCTGCGAGCCCACCTCGTACTGCGTCCGCATCAGCTCGAGCCAGACGAGCCAGTGCGGCAGACGGGTCAGGTGCGCATGCGACCACGTGTGGTTGCCGACGCCGCCCATTCGAGCCTCGGCGTGCGCGGCGTCCGGCCAGTAGGCAAGCCGGTTGCCGACGTCGAAGAACGTCGCATGCGCCCCGGCGCGCTGCAGGATCCGGAGCAACTGGGCCGTGTACGGGCTCGGCCCGTCGTCGAAGCTGAGGGCGACTGCGTCACCGTGACCGCCGCCGCACGAGACGATCTGCCGCCGATCGAGCACCTGCTGCACCGCGTGGCGCTGCGCCCAGGCAGGTGGAAAGCTGGGCCGACCTCGGCCCGGGGTGGGCCGCTCCGGCGCCGCCATTGCCGCCGGGATGAAGGCGACGAGGAACAAGGCGGCGAGCAGGGGTCTCATCACATACGGAGCTTGAGCGCGAGCACGTTCGCGACGAACGGCTTCGAGACGTTGTACACCCCGTGCTCGTTGACCGCCCGCTCGCCCTGGTACCAGCCGGCGAGCGCGAGCGACTCGTTCCCGTGGAACACCTGCAGCAGGTGGCGGAGATAGAGGATGCCGACCTCGATGTCGCCGTCGACCGTGTGTGGGATCGACTTACCGGCGAGCACCGTCTCGACGTACTCGCGCGTCGTCGGCAGCGTCTGCAGCACACCACGGGCGCCGGCCGACGAGACGATCCGCGTCTGGTAGCCGGACTCCATCCAGGCGAGCGCGCGCACGAGGTGCGCGTCGACGCCGAGCTGGCCCGACCAGTAGTCGAGCCGTGCGCGAACGTCGCTCTGCGTTGCGGCGAGACCGGCGGTACGCGACGGGAGCCGCAACCGCTGCCCGATCAGGATCGGCTTGCTCGCATCGATGTGGTTCAGCGACGCGACAGCGGCGATCGTCGTGCCCGCGCTCTTCGCGATCGCCGTCAATGTGTCGCCCACGCGAACGACGTGGACGGTCGTCGCCACCGCCTTCGGCACGGCGGTGCGAACCGGGACGCGATCACGGCGCGCGATCGTGGAGAGCGTCCGGGGGCCGACGATCGAGTCGGCCGACAGGTGCATGAGCCGCTGGTAGCGCTTCAGCGACGCAGCGGTCTCGGCGCCGAAGTACCCGTCGAGCGCGCCGTTGTACACGCCGCGCCGCGTCAGGAGGAACTGCAGCACGGAGACGTCGAGCCCGAAGTCCCCGCGCTTCAGGATGCGCGACCCGAACAGCGGGCGCCCGAGCGGGCCGAGTGCGATGCGCGTGCGCGTGTCGGCGGCGCCGATCGGCAGATGGTGCGCGCGCTGGAAGGCGTGGACGGCCGATGCCGTGCGTGCGCCCGCGACCCCGTCGATCTGCGCAAGATAGAGCCCGTGCGCGCGCAGGGCGACCTGAAGCCCCGCGATCTGGGGGTTGACGCCTGCGAGGGCGCCGGCGGGCGCGGCGAGAGCCGCGACCGCCGCAAGGGCGGCGAGACGAGTCACGGGATTGGGACCTTTCGCGCCGTCCCACGCGCCTCCTTCAAATCGGGCGGAGCCGTTCTCGCAGGCGCTCGATGCGAGGCTCGTCGAGCCCGGCGTGCGCCAGGTACGCCTCCACGCTGCCGTAGTCGCGCTCGAGTTGCTCGAGCGCCTGCTGCATCGCCCCCGGCGGCGTGTGCTGCATGAACAGGCGGCGCGCCCGCTCGTCCTCGTCGGGCGCCGCGTCGACCCAGGAATCCGGCGCGCCTGCCCGCCGTTTCTCGCTCAGCGAGTAGTCGCGTGCGATCTCCTCGATCGGCGCGCCCGCAAGACGGAGCAGCAGCGCGGCGACGAGCCCGGTGCGGTCCTTGCCGCCCGCGCAGTGGAAGACGACGGCGCCGTCCGGCGCGTCGGCGATCGCAGCCAGCGCGACCGCGAAGTTCGGCGCGAACGCGCGCAGGATGCGCGTGTAGGCGATCGCCCAATACCCCGCCGGGTCGTCGACCGCCATGTAGTCGCGAATGTCGTCGCTGAAGTCGGGGTCGAGCACACCGAGCAGCGACACGTGCACGACATCGATGTCGACCGCGCTCGGCGGGTCGTCGTCGAGCTCTTCCGGCCAGCGGAGATCGACGATGCGCGCGACGCCGTGCGCGGCGAGCGAACGCCAGCCGGCGTCGGTCAAGAGCCTGATGTTGTCCGCGCGCACGAGCACGCCGTAGCGCGTCTCGCCGCCGTCTGCGAGCGCGATGCCGCCCAGGTCCCTGACGTTCAGGGCCCCTTCCCACTCGAGATCGCGCGTCATTTCCCGCTCCCGCGAGCCCACGCTCACGCGGCGGCGGTCTCCGCGCCGAGGTACGCCTCGATCACCGCCGGGTTGCGCTGCACCTCGTCGGGCGTGCCTTCGGCGATCTTGCGGCCGAAGTCGAGGACGTGGATGCGCTCGGCGATTCCCATCACGAGCCCCATGTGATGCTCGACGAGGAGAACGGTGAGGTCGAAGTCGTCGCGCATCGTCGTGATGAACGTGCCGAGCTCCGAGACCTCCTCGTGGTTGAGGCCGCCCGCCGGCTCGTCGAGGAGCAGCAGCCGCGGCTCCGACGCGAGGGCACGCGCCAGCTCGACGCGCTTGAGCGTCCCGAACGGCAGCCCCGCGGCCGGGCGACGCGCGACGGCGGCGATGCCCACGTAGTCGAGGATCTCGAGCGCGCGCGCGTCGCCTGTCCGCCCTCCGAACGGCCGCGTGCTGGTGTGCGCGCCGACGAGCACGTTGTCGAGCACCGACATCGTCTTGAACAGCTCGACGTTCTGGAACGTGCGCGCGATCCCGCGGCGGACGACGCGGTGCGGCGGTGTGCGCAGCAGGCTCTTGCCGTCGAAGTCGAGCGCGCCCGAGTCGGGCTTGTACAGCCGCGTGATCACGTTGAAGAGCGTCGTCTTGCCCGCGCCGTTCGGACCGATCAGCCCGACGATCTGCCCCTGGTCGACATCGAGCGAGACCTCGTCGATCGCCACGATCCCGCCGAAGCGGCGCGTCACCTCCCGGATCGACAGCAGGGCCACGCGACGAGTCTATGCGTCAGTTGGACGTCTGGATCGGCGGGCACGGCGCGCTGCCGGCGCCCGCGATGTCGATGAAGTAGACGGATCTCGGTGTGTCGGGCGGAAGGCCGATCGTGAGGGTGACCAGCGACCAGCGGCGAGGCCGGGTCCCGGCGGCGGGCGACTGGCGCACCACCGGCACCTGTGCCTGCGCCGACCTCGGGAACGTCTTCGCCCGCTCGAGCCGGACGCAGTAGTGCGCCCGCAGAACGCGGACGGCGGCGTCGGGCGCCTCGAGACCGCGCACGTCCGGGACGGCCGCGCGTCGCGCCGGTTTCGGCTTCGGCTTCGCGGTCGTGCCGCAGCCTCCGACGGCGAGCGCGGCGAGGACCAGCACGACGATCCGGCCCCTCACGGCTCGACCCTCGCAAGCGCCCGGGCCGCGTCGACGCAGAGCGACGCTGCCTGGTTCCAGCCCTCGACCGTGACCCACACACCGGCCGCGTGCACCTGCGCCCGGCAGGTGCGCTTCACCGGTCCCGGGCCGGTCGCGAGAGAGCGGCGCAGAAGGGCCGTGCCGGGCGCTGGTGCGCCGCCGGGCTCGAGCCAGTAGATCGGCTCACGCGCCTTCGCCTCCGAGAGCTGGATGCGATCGGCGCCGCGGCCGTACGCGAAGTAGACGCCCTTCGTCAGGCGGACCGGCACCGGCGGATCGTGCGACAGCAGCTGAAGCTGCGCGTACTGGAGCGGCAGGCCCCGGAACGAGCGACCGAGCCAGACCGGCGTCCACCCGACGCGTCTCGCCGCCCGGTTCGGCGCGATCGTCTGCAGGTGGCTGCTGATGCTCAGGGAGGCGACGGGCTTGCCTGCTCTGAAGTCGGACGGCCGGTACGGGCCGGTCCCGATCTCGGCGACCCTCCAGGTCGGCTCGACCGGCCCGCCGCGCGCGCCGAGCGGCTCGATCACGACGGGGCGGTACGTCCCGGCGTCGATGCCGACGCGCTCGCCGAACAGCCCGTACGCGAACCGCAGCCAGATCACGCTCCGCCCGTCGAACGTGCCTCTGCCGATCTCGCGCGCCTGTCCGCTCTTCAACGCCGCGCGATAGCGGCTGACGAAGGCGGTCAGCGCCGGATCGAGCAGCGGCTCGGTGCGGTCCCGCGGCACGAGTGCGTCGACGACGACGCCACCGTTCGTCGAGGTGATCGCTCGGAGCAAACGTCGGTCGGCGTCGTACCAGTACTCGATCGTCTGCGGCACCGGGCGCTCACGTCCCGACGAGAGGGTCACGATCGTCTCGTTCGGGACGTGGCTCGCGATCACCACGTGCAGCACCGGGCCTTGACCCACCGCGGCCAGTGCGCGTCCGACGAGGCCCTGGCCGCGACCGTGCCACGGCGCGACCATCCCGAGCACGACGACCGCACCCACGACTGCGGCCACCGCGAGCAGCCGCCAGCCGTGTGACGTCCGGGTCGGAGGCTGCGTGGCGACGACCGCGTCGGCGATCGCGAGCAGGTCCGGGTCGTCGCGGAGGAGCTCGACGACCTCGCGGTCGGGCCCGGCGCTCACAGCAAGTCTCCCAGCCGATCGCGGAGTGCCTCGAGGCCGCGCGCGAAACGCATCTTGCACGCCGCTTCGCTCGTCCCGACCCGGTCTGCGACCTCGGCGAACGACAGTCCTCGCAAGAGCTTCATGACGACCACGGTTCGTTGCGTCTCGGGAAGCGCCGCGATCGCTTCGCGCAGAGCCGCTGCGACCTCTGTGCCGTACACGGGCTCGGCCGGAGCGAATCGCATCTGCTCGAGCTCACGCAATGAAGCATGCTGGTGCGCGAGTCTCCGGGCCCGGTCCGCGAGACGGCGCTGCGCGACGGTGTACAGCCACGCGAGCACGGGCGAGGCGCCGGGCTTGAAGTCGCCGAGACGCTGGGCGGCGTCGAGGAAGACCGACTGGGTGACGTCCTCGGCTTCGAAGTCGTCGGGCGTTCGGCGGCGGATGTAGCGAAAGAGCTGCGCATGGTGGCGGCGAAACGCGTCCTCGGAGCGGTCGGGCATCCACCGCATTCTCGTTCGGGGAGCCGAAAAGTCACGGAACCGCATGGGGTCGGTTTCCCGTTCTCCGAGAAGAGGAAGGAACCGACCATGATTCTCAACGGCCTCAATCGTGTGCCGGTCACCGTGCTCGGCGCGGCCGGGGCGGGAGCACTGCTCTGGGTCGCGGGCGCGCACGTCGACCGCTCCTCGACCGGCGGCTACTGGGCCGCGACGGGGCTCGTCGTCGCGGCCGGGCTCGTCTTCGGCCTCTCTCAGCTCCGCGGCACCGGCGGGCACCCGCCGGCGATGCTCCTGTTCGGGTTCGTACCGGTCCTGATCGTCGCGGGCTGGGTGATCGTCGGCATGCAGCCGAGCTCGAACTGGTTCGCGCATCACGTCCGGGCGTGGTCCGGCGACATCGGCGTCGGGAGCGTCGTGCGCTCGCTCGGCACCTGGATCGGCGTGCTCTCGTTCGGCATCGGTGCGACGCTCGCGGCGGCGGTCGAGCCGTTCGACCCGCGGCGGCGCCAGCTCGCGCGACCCGTGCGGGCCGAGGACGAGGTGCCGACGCCGCAGCCGGCGCCGGAGCCCGTGCCTCAGCCGGACCCGAAGCCGGAGCCCGAGCCGGTCGGCGAAGAGACGCTCGTCAGGTGACGGGCAGCGCGCAGGCGAACCGCTCGCACACATAGACGGCTGTCTTGCCGTCGACCTCGGTCCGTCCCTCGAGCAGCGGGATGTCCGCGGCGGGGCCGAACGCGACCACGTCGGTCGGCGCGGCCGCGGCGAGCATCCGTCGCGCGACCTCGGCGTTCGGGTCGCCGACGACCGCGAGCTCGCGGTGCGGCGCGAGATGCTGGTCGAGCGCGACGAGCGTCCAGCCGAACGACGTCGGTGATCGCTCGAGCCCGGCGCGCACGAGCCGCAGCACCGAGACACCGCGGCCCTCGAGCTCGTCGTCGCCCCAGATGCGCGCGAGCCTGAGCAGGACGTACGCGAACATCGCGTTCCCGCTCGGCGTCGGATGGTCGTCGACTTCCTTCTTTCGCGCGACGAGACGTTCGCCGTCGACCGGCGCCTGGAAGAAGCCGCCGTGCTCCTCGTCGGCGAACAGCGTGAGCGCGACCCGCGCGAGTCGATACGCCTCGAGCAGGAACCGCGGCTCGCCGCTCGCCGTGTGCAGCTCCATCAAGCCGTACGTGACGTCGGCGTAGTCCTCGAGGTAGCCCATTCCCTTCGCGACACCGTCGCGCCACGTGCGATGAAGGCGCCCGTCGGAGGTCGACAGCGGGCCGAGGAGGAAGTCGGCCAGGCGAACGGCAGCGTCGAGCCGGCCCGCCTGCGCGAACGCGGCGAGGGCGAGCCCGTTCCACGACGCGATCGCCTTGTCGTCGCGGAGCGGCTGCGGCCGCTGCTCGCGAATCGCGAGCAGGCGTGCGCGCAGACCGTCGTCGAGCTCGCCGCGCAGCACGAACCGGTCGTGCTCGAAGGGCTCGAAGAGCTCCTCGGGCGCGCCCTCGCCCGGGGCCCACGTGAACGTCAACCCTTCGACACCGTCGGTGTCCGCGTCCTGCGCCGAGGCGAAGCCGCCGCCGTCGAGCGCGAGCTCCCGCTCGAGGTAGTCGAGCGTGCGGTCGGCCACCGCGCGATAGCGGTCCTCGCCGAACCGCGCTGCTGCGTGCAGGTAGACGCTCGCGAGCAGTGCGTTGTCGTAGAGCATCTTCTCGAAGTGCGGCACGAGCCAGCGTGCGTCGACCGAGTAGCGGTGAAACCCGCCGCCGACCAGGTCGTACATGCCGCCGGCCGCCATCGCGTCGAGCGTCCGGCGTGTCATCTCCTCCTCGCCGCGGCGGAGCAGGAACTCGAGCACGGGCGCCGGCGGGAACTTGGGCGCGCGCCCGAACCCGCCCCACGTCGGGTCGAACACGTCGAGGAGGCTCTCCTGTGCTGCGTCCAAGAGCCCGGATGTGAGCGCATCGTTCGACGCGGCGAGCAGCGAGCCCGAGCGGATGTGCTCGGCGAGGTTCGCGCTCGCCGTGCGCACCTCGTCGCGACGCGTCGCCCACGCTTCCGCCACTGCGAGCAGGACCTGCCGAAACGCCGGCAGCCCGTGGCGCGGCTCCGGCGGGAAGTACGTGCCGCCGAAGAACGGCTCACCGTCGGGCGTCAGGAAGACGGTCATCGGCCAGCCGCCGCTGCCGGTCAATGCGACCACCGCGTCCATGTAGACCGAGTCGAGATCGGGTCGCTCCTCGCGGTCGACCTTCACACAGACGAATCGCTCGTTCATGACGCGCGCGGTCGCTTCGTCCTCGAACGACTCGCGCTCCATCACGTGACACCAGTGGCACGCCGCGTACCCGATCGAGAGCAGGATCGGGAGGTTCTCGACACGTGCCTGCGTCAGCGCCTCGTCGCCCCACGGGTACCAGTCGACCGGATTCGCCGCGTGCTGGAGCAGGTACGGCGACGTCTCGTTCGCGAGCCGGTTCATTGGCGGCGAAGCCGCCTTACGCCTTCGACCGCCAGGGTCAGCGCGCCGGCGATCCCGAACGCGACGAGCAGCGCGACCCACGCGTGGTTCTCGAAGAACCTTCCGCCGAAGTAGCCGAGCACCGACGCGTACACCGCCCACGACAGTGCCGCGAGCGCATCGAACGCAGCGAAGCGCGGGTAGGGGAAATGCGTGATGCCGCAGGTGAACGTCGCCGCGGTGCGGCCGCCCGGTACGTATCGGGCGACGACGAGGAGAAGGCCGCCGCGCTCCTCGAGTTGACGTTCCGACCAGGTGAGCGCACGTTCCGTGCGGTTTCCGGCCAGGAACCGCTCCTGGAACGGCCGTCCGACGAAGCGGCCGAGCGCGTACGAGATCCCGTCGCCGCAGTAGGCGCCGAGCGCGCCTGCCGCGATCACCCAGCCGAGCGTCAGATCGCCGACGACGGAGAGGAGACCGGCTGTGATCAATGCAGCTTCGCTCGGCAGCACGGGGACGACCGCGTCGCCGAGCGCCAGCGCGAAGACGATCAGGTACGCCTCGGGCGGCTGCGACAGGAGGTCGAAGGCGGAGTGGAACACGGCGGGATCATCGCGGTCCGGGACTAGGATCGGGCGCATGGACGATCTCCGCGAGCTGTTCGAGCTGACCGCTGCGATCGCCGCGGACTTCTACGAGACCCTCCCGGACCGGCCCGTGTACCCACGGGCGTCGGTCGCGGAGCTCCAGGCGGCGCTCTCGGCGCCGCTGCCGGAGCACGGCCTGCCCGCGCGCACGGTGATCGCAGAGCTCGCCGCTGCGGTCGACCCCGGGCTCGTCGCCGAGGCGTCCGGCCGCTACTTCGGCTTCGTCGTCGGCGGAGCGTTGCCGGCCTCGATCGCCGCCGACTGGCTGACGTCGACGTGGGACCAGAACGCGGGCCTGTTCGTGCTCGGGCCGTCGGCGTCGATCGTCGAACAGGCGGCCGGCGCCTGGCTGATCGAGCTGCTCGGGTTGCCGCGGCACGCGTCGTTCGGATTCGTCACCGGCGCGCAGATGGCGAACTTCACCGCTCTGGCGGCCGCGCGCCATCACGTGCTCGCGCACGCCGGCTGGGACGTGGAGCGCGACGGGCTCCAGGGCGCGCCGAAGATCCGCGTCGTCGTCGGCGCGAAACGGCATGGCACGATCGATCGTGCGCTGCGCATGCTCGGCCTCGGCGCGCCCACCGACATCGTCCCGGTCGACGCGGAAGGTCGCATGCTGGCGGGCGAGCTCCGCATCGGCGACGAGCCGACGATCGTCTGCGCACAGGCGGGCGAGGTGAACACCGGTGCGAGCGATCCCTTCCATGCGATCGCCGACGCCCGCGACGTCGCACCGAACGCGTGGGTCCATGTCGACGGCGCGTTCGGTCTGTGGGCGGCTGCGACCGACTCCCTCCGCCACCACGTCGACGGCGCCGACCGCGCCGATTCGTGGTCGACCGACGCGCACAAGTGGTTGAACGTCCCCTACGACTCCGGCCTCGTCTTCACCGCGCACCCGGACTCGCACAGCGCCGCGTTCTCGGCGCGCGCCGCGTACCTGATCGTCGACGACGAGAAGCGCGAGCAGCTCGACTGGAATCCCGAGCACTCACGCCGTGCACGCGGCTTCACCGTGTACGCGGCGATCCGCGCGCTCGGTCGCACCGGCATCGCCGAGCTGGTCGAGCGCACGTGCGCGCATGCCAGGACGTTCGCCGCCCGGCTCGAGGTGATGGGCGCGGAGGTGCTGAACACCGTCGAGCTGAACCAGGTGCTGTTCCGGTTCACCGACGACGCACGCACCGAGGCAGCGCTCGCCGCGGTGCAGGCGGGCGGCGAGGCGTGGATGAGCGGCACGGTTTGGGACGGGCGGCCGGCGATCCGGATCTCGGTCTCGAACTGGCAGACGTCGGACGACGACGTCGAGCGGACGTTGGCCGCGTTCCGCGAGCTCGCACCGGCGTGAGACGCAGCTACGAGGACTTCACCGTCGGCGACCGCTACCGGTCCGAGGTCGCGCGCACCGTGACGGAGACCGACAACCTGCTGTTCACCATGCTCGCCATGAACACGAACGAGCTGCACTTCAACGACGAGGCGGCGCGCGCGAGCGAATGGGGGAAGCCGCTCGTCAACTCGACGTTCACGCTCGCGCTCGTGCTCGGCCTCTCGGTCGCCGACACCACGCAGGCGGGCGGCGTCAACCTCGGCTGGACCGAGATCCGGCTCCCCCACCCCGTGTTTGTCGGCGACACGCTGCGGTCGGAGACGGAGGTGCTCTCGGCCCGCGAGTCGCAGTCGCGGCGCGGTTACGGGATCGTGGAGGTGAAGACGTGGGGGCTCAACCAGCGCGACCAGGTCGTCTGCGAGTTCGAGCGCAGCTTCCTCATCCCGAAAGCGTGGCCCGCGCGATGATCGCCTTCCCGAATCACGGCGAGCGCCGTCGCGGCTACGCCGGGCGACGCTGTCTATTCCGGGTTATCGCGAATACGCAAGATCGCGCCACAGCTCGCGAAACCCGATCGACTCGTAGAGCGCTCTCGGACCTGGGTATGCGTCGTCGCCGCGCGAGCCGACGAGCGCGGTCTCCGCTCCGTGCGCGCGCAGCTGGTGGAGAGCGTGCAGGCAGACGGCGCGCCCCAGCCCGCGCCGCTGCAGGTCGTCGCGCACGCCGACCGGCTCGAGCTCGCCGACGCGGTTTCGCTCGTCGAGCCACGCGAGCGCGTATGCGGCCACCGCACCATCGGGATCGACGACGACGCAGTCGAGCTCGGCGCGCCACGGCGCCTCGCGTCGCACAGTCTCGTAGACCACGTCGGTGAACCGCGAAGGCGCAAACGCCGACCGGTGTGCGGCGGACCGCGACGCGAAGCCGTCGTAGTCGGCCATGGTCGCGAGGCGAAAACGACCCGGGACGCTCGGGTCGTCGATCGTATCGAGCGCTCTCGAGTTCCAGCGGATCCACGGCGCTTCCGGATCGTGCGCGAACCCGTGCCGCTCGAGCGTCGCGATCGTGCTCGCGTCGGTGCTCTTCACCGCGACGAGCTCTGGCTCGGACCACTCGATCCACTCGTCGAGGAGCGCCTCGTACCCGGGCCGAAGCTCGAACGACAGGCCGCGCACCGGCCGGCGGCCGCTGCTCCAGCCCCAACCGACCAGCAGGTCGCCGTCGAAGCAGAGCCGCGCCTCCCAGTCGTCATGGGGGAGCCGCTGGGCCATGAACGCGTAGCCGATCCCGTGCCTTCCGTTCGGCCAGAGCTCCGAGAGGAGCTCGAGCATGAGCCGGAGGTCGCCCGGCTCGTACGAGCGGCTGCGGATCACGGCCAGCGGGCAGCGCGGTACAGGTAACCCTCGAGCCGGCGGCCGAGCACGTCTTCCAGCCACAGGGAGATCTCCACGAGCGCAGCGACGTCGATCCCGGTGCGAACGCCGTCGCGCTCGAGCTGCCACACCAGATCCTCCGTGGCGATGTTTCCCGTCGCATTCGGCGAGAACGGGCAGCCGCCGAGACCGCCGATCGACGCGTCGAGGACGGATGCGCCGCCGTCGAGTGCAGCCCACGCCGACGCGTAGCCGGTGTTGCGCGTGTTGTGCAGGTGCGCGCCTACGCGCGGACCGAGAATCGATACCCGCTCGACGAGCCTCCGCACCCGCTTCGGCGTCGCGACACCGATCGTGTCTGCGAGCACGAGCTCGTCGGCGTCGTCGAACTGCTCGCACAGACCCGCGACCGCGCCCGGGTCGACCTCGCCCTCGAACGGGCAACCGAAGGCGCACGACAGCGTGACCGTGACCGGACGCGAGGCCGCGGCGACGATCGCCCGCACGCGGCGCACCGCCTCGTCCAGCGTCGCATTGCCGTTTCGCTGGTTGAACGTCTCGGTCGCGGCGAGCGTGCAGTTGACGCGATCGAGCGTCGTCGCGGCGAAGCGCGCGTAGCCGCGCTCGTTGAGCACGAGGCCGGAGAGCTCGGCGTCCCCCTTGTCGGCGCCGGACACGACCTCCTCCGCGTCCGCCATCTGCGGCACGCGGTCGGCGCGCACGAACGCCACCGCCTCGATGCGCGGGACCCCCGCGGCCGCGAGGCGCGTCGCAAGCGCGGCGCGCGTCGCGTGCGGCAGCGCATCCGGTTCGTTCTGCAGCCCGTCGCGCGGGCCGACGTCGCAGATCAGGACATCCACGCCCGTAGGTTTACTCGACGAGCTCGGCCGCGGCTGACGCGAACACCTCGGTGTGCCGGTCGACGTCGGCCTCCGACGTCGCCGGGGACATCAGCGCCATGTTGTGGAACGGCGTCAGGAGCACGCCGCGGTTCAGCGCATAGAGGTGAATGAACCGGTCGAGCAGGTGATCCTGGCCCGCCGCGGCCTCGCTGCCGTTGCGCGGCCGCTCCGGGCGGAAGAGGTACTCGACGCGACAGCCGAGACGCGTCACGTGCCACGGCAGTCCGTGCTTCGCGATCACCGAGGCAACGCCCTCCTCGAAGCGCTCGCCGAGCGCGATCATCCGCTCGAACGCGTCGCCCGTCAGCACATGGGTGAGCGTCGCACGCATCGCAGCGAGCGAAAGGACATTCGCGGCGAGCGTGCCGCCCACCCCGCCGACGTCCGAATCGTCGACATCGATCGCTGCGTCGATCCGCGCCGCGACCTCCTCCGTGCAGCCGTACGCAGCCGACGGGATGCCGCTGCCGATCGCCTTGCCGACCGTGACCACGTCGGGATCGAGCCCGTGCGCGGCGGTGAAGCCGCCCGGGCCGGCGCACATCGTGTGCGTCTCGTCGATCACGAGCAGTGCCCCGTACTTCCTCGTCAACGTGCGTAGCGCATCGTGGAAGCCGGCCTCTGCGTGAACGATCCCGATGTTCGTGAGCGCCGGCTCCGTCAACACACACGCGACGTCGCCGTGCGCAAGCTCGCGCTCGAGCGCCGCGATGTCGTTCCACTCGACGACGCGCGTCGTCTCGTCGAGCGGCACCGGCGGGCCGAGGTTGCCCTCTCGCTCGACGACCCGGCCGCCGTCGAGGGCCGCGAAGGTCTCGTCGACGGTGCCGTGGTAGCACCAGTTGAACACCAGCACCTTCGGCCGGGCGGTGACGAGCCGCGCGAGCCGGATCGTGAAGCGGTTCGCGTCGGTTGCGGTCAGCGCGAACTGCCAGCGCGAGACGCCGAACCGGCGCGTGAGCTCCTCGCCCACCCAGAGCGCGTCCTCGCTCGGCAGCATCAGCGTGATCCCGCGCGCCGCCTGCTCGGCCACGACCTGAACCACGGGCTCCGGGGAGTGGCCGGTCATCGCCCCGGTGTCGCCGAGGCAGAGGTCGACGTACTCGAGCCCGTCGACGTCGCGGAAGCGCGCATCCCACGCTTTCTCGGCGAACACCGGGAAGCCGCCCGCCCAGCGCAGCATCCAATGCATCGGCACGCCGCCGAGCAGCGACGACCGCGCACGCTCGGAGAGAGCGCGCGACTTCGGGTGCGTCGCCGCGAAGGAGTGCAGCTCCCGCGCGAGCAGCCGCTCGGCGCGCTCCCTCACGGCGTTCGGTCGTCGATGCCGTGAGGCGAGCCGTACTCGCCGAGCAGATCGAGGAACGGCACGGCGTCGAACGCCTCCGGACCGAGCACGCCGCTGCCCGACCACGTCCCGGCCGCGATCAGCTCGAGCGCGACGACGGGGTTGATCGCCGTCTGCCACACGACCGCCTGGGCGCCGTCGCGGGCCATCGTCTCCTCGTTCGAGGCCACGTGGTAGAGGTAGGTCGCCCTGGGCTGCCCGTCCTTGCCCGTACCCGTGACGTACGTCCCTGCGCACGTGCGGCCGTGCATCCGGTCGCCGAGCGTCGCCGGGTCCGGCAGCGCGGCAGCGACGACGTCGCGAGGCGCGACCTGCATGCCGCGGACGGTGACCGGCTCGGTCGAGTCGAGGTTCAGCTTGTTGAGCGTCTTCAGGACGTCGATGAACTCCTCGCCCAGCCCGTACTTGAAGGTGACGCGGTTGCAGTCGATCCACCGTGGCACGAGCAGCACTTCCTCGTGCTCGACGTTCACGCACTCGATCGGCCCGATCCCTTCCGGGAAGTCGAACACCTCGGGCTCCGAGAACGGCTCGGTGGTGTACCAGCCGCGGTCGCGCTCCCAGATCACCGGCGGATTGAGGCACTCCTCGATCGTCGTCCAGATCGAGAACGTCGGTGCGAACGTGTAACCGTCGACGACGAGATCCGCGCCGTCGCGCACGCCGACCTCGTCGATCTCCGAGAACAGGTGGTCTGCGGCGTAACGCGCGAAGACGTCCGACAGGCCCGGCTCGACGCCGATCCCGACGAGTGCGAGCAGCCCGCGCTCCCGCCACTCCGCTTCCTGCGCGAACTGGAGGTCGCCGAGCTTCGTGCCGTTGCGATCGGAGAGCGTCATCGCCATGTCGAGGTACGTGCAGCCTGCGTCGAACGCCGCCTGGAAGATCGGCGGGTTGAAGCGCGGGTCGGCCGCGTTCAGGATCGCGTCGCACCTCTCTGCGCGCGCGAGCTCGGCGATCGCGGCTGCGTCCGATGCGTCGAGCTGCGCCGCGCCGAAACGCTCGTCGCCGAGCCGGTCGACGAGAGCCTTCGGCCGGCCCGGGTCGAGATCGGAGAAGACGATTCGCTCGAAGAAATCACGGCGCGCCGCGATGGGGGCGACGGCCGAGCCGACGCCCCCCGTCCCCACGACCAGGACTCTCACGGAATGCGCGTGCCTGCCTCGCGCGTCGTCTCACCGGCCAGAGCGGGCGACTTGATGTGCATCCGCTCCTGTGCCTCGGTGAGCACGTCGCCGAGGATGCCCGTCATCTCGTCGAACTCGGCCTGCGTCGCGATCAGCGGCGGCGAGATCTGGATGACCGGATCGCCGCGATCGTCCGCGCGGCAGATCAGGCCGCGCTCGAAGAGCTTCGGCGACAGGAAGCCGCGCAGGAGCGTCTCGCTGTCCTCGTCGCTGAAGCCTGCCTTCGTCTCCTTGTCCTTCACCAGCTCGAGCGCGTAGAAGTAGCCCGTCCCGCGCAGGTCGCCGACGATGTCGAGGTCTAGCAGCTGCGCGAGCGTGTCGCGGAACGCGTCGCCGTTGTCACGGACGTTCTCGACGATGCGCTCGCGCTTCATGATCTCGATGTTCTTGAGCGCGATCGCACACTGCACCGGGTGGCCGCCGAACGTGATCCCGTGCGTGTACATCGACTGTGCGCCCAGGAACGGCTCGAAGACCTTGTCGGTCGCGATCACGGCACCGATCGACGCGTACGCCGACGACAGCCCCTTCGCGCTCGTGATCAGGTCGGGGCGAATGTCGTACTTGGCGGAGCCGAACCACTCGCCGAGCCGCCCGAAGCCGGTGATCACCTCGTCGGCGCAGAGCAAGATCCCGTACTCGTCGCAGATCGCGCGAACGCCCTGGAAATAACCGGCCGGCGGCGTGAATGCGCCGCCCGCGTTCTGGACCGGCTCCATGATCACCATCGCGACGGTGGACGGGCCCGCAGCGATGATCGCCTCCTCGAGATCGTCGAGCAGGAACGCGGTGAACTCCTCTTCGGTCTCCTCTCCCGGCCGGTGGTAGCGGTTGGTGTTCCGCACGTGGAACGTCTCCGGCACGAGCGGCTCGAACACGTTCTTGATCGCGGCGATGCCGTTGATGGAAAGCGCGCCCATCGTCGTCCCGTGGTACGCCGTGCGGCGGCCGATCGCCTTCCAGCGACGCTCGCCGCGCGCCGCGTGGTACTGGCGCGCGAGCTTCCACGCCGACTCGACGGCTTCCGAGCCGCCCGAGACGAAGAACACGCGATTCAAGTCGCCGGGCGCGAGCTGCGCCACCTCGTGTGCGAGCTCGATCGCCCGTGGATGGGCGTACGACCAGTTCGTGTAGAAGGGCAGCTCCTTCATCTGCTCGTGCGCCGCCTGCCCCACCTCGTCGCCGTACGAGTACCCGATCTGCACCGCGAAAAGGCCGGCGAGCGCATCGAGGTACCGCTTGCCGTGGGAGTCCGTGAGGTAGCAGCCGTCGCCGCTGACGATGATCGGAACCTCCGAGTCGCCGTACGCGGCCATGCGAGTGAAGTGGAGCCACAGGTGATCGCGGGCAGTGCGCTGCAGTTCCTCCGACGACATGGGTGTACGGCTGTTGCTCACGAAGCTCCTTTCGTGCGACGGGTCTGGACGAAAACGTTCACGAGCATCGCGCTCACGGCAATCAGGAAGATTGCACTCCCGATCACGTTTACCTGCGGCGGCGCGCCGATCCTGGCCGCACCCCAGACGAACAACGGGAACGTCACCTCAGACCCCGAATTGAAGTACGTCACGACGAAGTCGTCGATCGAAACAGCGAAGCAGAGCAGAAGCGCTGCGAGGATCGCCGGTGCGATCAACGGGAGCGTCACCTTCCTGAAGGTCACCCACTCGTTGGCTCCGAGGTCCATCGCCGCCTCCTCGAGATGGCGGTCGAAGCCCACAAGCCGCGCTCGCACGGACACGACGGCGAAGCTGATGCAGAACGTCACGTGCGCGATCAGGATCGTCCAGAACCCGAACACGAAGTTCAGGTTCAGGAAGAGCGTCAAGAGCGAGGCTCCCATGACGATCTCCGGCGTCGACAGAGGCAGGAAGATCAAGAGGTTCGTGACGCTGCGTCCCCGGAAGCCGTACCGTACGAGCGCGAGCGCGATCAGCGTGCCGAGAATCGTGGCGATGACGCTCGCGAGCAGGGCGATCTCGAGCGACAGGATGATCGCGCTCTGGATCCCGGGAACACCGTTCCAGTAGCGCCAGTTGTCGAAGGTGAACTTGTTCCAGGTGTAGTTGAACTTCCCGACCGGCTGGTTGAACGAGAACGCGATCACGATCGCGATCGGCAGCAGCAGGTACAGGAAGAACAGCACCGAGTAGACGGTGAGCGTGTGCCGGCGCACGAACGACCAGACGCTCACCGCGATGTTCGTCTTCGGAGGCGCGGGAATCGCGACCGTGCTCATACCGCCGGCCCCGACAGTTGTTCGGTCCCGACCGCGCGTGCATACAGGATGACGCCGACGAGGATCGCGCCCATGAGGATGAAGGACATCGCGGCCGCGGCCGGATAGTCGGTCAGCTCGAGGAACTTCGACTGGATGACGTTCCCGATCATGTGGTTCTGAGGCGCCCCGAGAAGCTGGGCGTTGATGAAGTCGCCGGCGGCCGGGATGAACGTGAGCAGCGTCCCCGCGACGACGCCGGGGAGCGAGAGCGGGACGGTCACGCGGATGAACGCTTTCCAGTGGCTTGCGTAGAGGTCCTGCGCAGCCTCGATCAGTCGCACGTCGATCTGCTCCAAGGAGACATAGAGCGGCAGGGCCATGAACGGCAGGAAGTTGTAGGTGATGCCCGCGACGACGGCGGTGCTCGTCGCGAGCAGGTGCCCGCCGGGGCTGACGAGATGCAGATGCTGGAGCGTGCGGACGACCAGCCCGTTGTCGGACAGGATCGTCTCCCACGCCAGCGTCCGGATCAGGTACGTGACGAAGAACGGGGCGACGATCATGAGGAGGAGCAGGTTCTTCCAACGCCCGCCGCGAAACGCGATCCAGTAGGCGACGGGGTAGCTGAGCACCAGCGCGAGCACGGTCGCGATGCCCGCGTACTCGATCGACCGGACGAATTCCGACCGGTAGTCGGTGACGGCGGTCTTGTAGTTGCCGAACGCCCACGTGAACGCGTAGCCGAAGTCGATGTTCCCCGACTGCAGCGACTGGTAGCCGAGGAACCCGAGCGGGACGACGAAGAACACCGCCAGGAAACCGAGCCCC
>Ga0207657_10000466_pt1 | contig 42880 bp, 35 predicted proteins | sample KBSC33metaG_FD_184316 | JGI IMG/M metagenome (GOLD analysis project Ga0207657, IMG submission 184316) | Corn rhizosphere microbial communities from Kellogg Biological Station, Michigan, USA - KBS C3-3 metaG (SPAdes) (version 2) | ecosystem: Host-associated > Plants > Roots > Rhizosphere > Soil ... | reverse complement strand
GAGCGAAAGACGCTGGGTTCCCGCTTCCGCGGGAACGACGGAGCTTTGCAAATTTCCATGGGGTTTAGTAGCGCTTCGTCGTCCCCGCGAAGGCGGGGATCCAGCGGCTCATTGGAGCGAAAGACGCTGGGTTCCCGCTTCCGCGGGAACGACGGAGCTTTGCAAATTTGCATGGGGTTTAGTAGCGCTTGGTCGTCCCCGCGAAGGCGGGGACCCAGCGGCTCATTCGAGCGAAAGACGCTGGGTTCCCGCTTCCGCGGGAACGACGGAGCTTTGCAAATTTGCATGGGGTTTAGTAGCGCTTCGTCGTCCCCGCGAAGGCGGGGACCCAGCGGCTCATGCGAGCGAAAGACGCTGGGTTCCCGCTTCCGCGGGAACGACCGAGCTTTGCAAATTGTCGTGGGGGTTTTGTAATGCTCAATAGAAGCACCATTGCCGGATGAGATCGTCGTAAATCGCCACCGCCTGCTCGACACGATCGACCAGGCAGTATTCGTCGGTCTGATGCGCGAGCTGCGGCTCGCCGGGGCCGAGCACGCAGATCGGCACGTTGCGGTAGACCGTGTTCAGCACCGCCGCGTCGGTGAAATACGTTGCCGTGCGCGGTTGCGGCCGCTCACCGAGGTGCGCCTGCGCAATGGTGAAAACCTGCTGCATCCAGGGCTCGGCGGGATCGCAGTAGATGGCTTCGACGTCGATCATCGGCGCGATCTCGATCGCGTCTCCGAGCGCGCGCTGCAGCCGATCGCGAACGCCGGCGTGCCGCTGGCCGGGAATGGTGCGGATGTCGATGCCGATCGTTGCACGATCGGGAACCGAATTGATGTTGAGGCCCGCGTGCAGCGTGCCGATGTTGAGCGTCGGCCGGCCCATCAACGGATGCGCCTCGACCCCGAAATCGAACGCCTGCAAGGCGCGCACCGCTTGCGCCGCCTTGTGGATGGCGTTGTCGCCGCGCTCGGGCATCGAGCCGTGCGCGGTCACGCCCGAGGCGCGCGCCTCGAGCCACAACGCGCCCTTGTGCCCGACGAGCGGGTAATTCGCCGTCGGCTCGCCGACCAGCAGCGCGCCGACGCTGCCCAGCAAGTCGGTCTTTTGCGCGAGGAACGCCGCGCCGCCGCAGCCGCACTCCTCGTCGGCCGTCAACACCAGCGTTACGCCAGGCGACCGGCGCAATCGCCCGGCCTGCGCGATGGCAGCGATGACGAAGGCCGCGACGCCGCTCTTCATGTCGCTCGCGCCGCGGCCGTAGAGCCGTCCGCCTTCGAGGCTCGCGCCGAATGCGTCGCGCTTCCATGGCGCGCCGCCGAGCGGCACCGTATCCATGTGGCCGGTGAATCCGAGCGACCGACGATCGTCGCGGCCGCCGATGCGTGCGACGACGCTGGTTCGGGTCGGCGCGAAGGCAGCGTAGTGCACGTCGAAGCCCGCGGCTTCCAGCAGGCCGCCGAGGTGGCGCGCGCACGCCTCTTCGGCGCCGGGTGGATTGATCGTGTTGAATGCCAGCAGTTGTTTCGTGAGCGCAACCGCGTCAGGAAAGTGCTCCATGGAATGGCCCTTCAGTGCGAAACGGGTGATGGCGGCATCGCGACCGGCTCGCGCAGATGGCATGCGACGAAGTGCTGAGGCGCCGCTTCGACGAGGGCGGGGTCGTCGACGCGGCAACGATCGAACGCATGCGGACAACGCGTATGGAAGCGGCAACCGGACGGCAGTTCGGTGGGACTGGGAACGTCGCCCGCGAGGATCGCCCGCTTGCGCCGCACGGTGGGATCGGGCACCGGAACCGCCGCCAGCAGCGCCTCGGTATACGGGTGCAGCGGACGATCGAACAGCGCACGCGTCGTCGTCAGCTCGACCAGGCGGCCGAGATACATGACGGCGACACGATGGCTGATGTGCTCGACGACGGCGAGGTCGTGCGCGACGAACAGATACGACAAGCCGAATTCGTGCTGCAGATCGGCGAGCAGGTTGATGACCTGCGCCTGCACCGACACGTCGAGCGCCGAGACCGGCTCGTCGCAGACGATGAGCTGCGGCCGCGGCGCCAGGGCGCGCGCGATGCCGAGCCGTTGCCGCTGCCCGCCGGAGAATTCGTACGGATAACGCGGCATCTGGTCGGCGCGCAGGCCGACCCGCTGGAACAGCGACAGCACGCGCGCGCCGATATCGCCGGCCGACGCCGTTTCGAAATTGCGGATGGGCTCGGCCACGATGTCGGCGGCGCGCATGCGCGGATTGAGCGATGCGTACGGATCCTGGAAAACGGCCTGCAACGCTTGCCGGTAAGGACGCATCGTGGCGGCGGGCAGCCGGTCGATCCGCTCGCCGCGCCAGGCAATCGTGCCGGCCGTCGGCGCGGTGAGTCCCAGCACGGTGCGCGCGATGGTCGACTTGCCGCAGCCGCTCTCGCCGACGAGACCGAGCGTCTCGCCCTCACCGATCGTGAAGCTGACGTCGTCGACGGCGTGCACGACGCCGCGTCCGGTGCCGAAGAGGCCGCTGCGCAGCGCGTAATGCTTCACGAGATGCGTGACGGCGAGGAGCGGCTCGCCGGTGCGCTGCGCACTTGTATGGCCCCCCCACGCTCGCGGCTTCGCCGCTTCGCTGCCCCCTGAGGGGGCGGAATTCGCGCTTTGAGGCGGCTCTGCAGCGCTCATTGGAGCACGTCCCGCGTTGCCGGCTGCGCCGGGCGGGGTGATGGTTCGCCAGGCACACGCTGCGACTCCCAGCACGCGGCGAAATGCGCCGCGGCCTTCTCCTCGAGCACCGGCGATTCGGCGCGGCAACGCGGCGTAGCGAAATGACAGCGCGGCGCGAATGCGCAGCCGGTGATCGGCTCGGAGAGCGACGGCACGGTGCCGGCAATTTCCGCGAGGCGCCGCCGGGTACCGCGTTCGCCCGCGTTCCCGACGCCGGCACCGCGAAGCTTCGGGATCGAATCGAGCAGGCCGCGCGTATACGGATGACGCGGTCGGGCGAAGAGATCGGCCACCGACGCTTCCTCCACCTTGCGGCCCGCGTACATGACGACGACGCGTTCCGCCATCTCCGCGACCACGCCGAGGTCGTGCGTGATGAGCACGATGGCGGCGCCGGTCTTTTGCGACAGCTCGCGCATCAGGTCGAGGATCTGCGCCTGGATCGTGACGTCGAGCGCCGTGGTCGGCTCGTCGGCGATCAGCAGCCGCGGCGCGCAGGCGAGCGCCATCGCGATCATCACGCGCTGGCGCATGCCGCCCGAAAGCTGGTGCGGATACTGGTTGACGCGCCGTTCCGGCGCCGGTATCCGCACTTCGCGCAGCAGCTCGATCGAGCGCGCGAGCGCCTGCTCGCGCGACATTCCGCGATGCAGGACGAGCGCCTCGGCAACCTGGCGCCCGATCGTCAACACCGGATTGAGCGAGGTCATCGGCTCCTGGAAGATCATCGAGATCGCGTTGCCGCGGATCTTGCGCATCTCGGGCTCGGGCAATGCGAGCAGGTTGCGTCCCTCGAACAGCACCCGCCCCCTGACGGTTCTGCCGGGTGGCGACGCGATCAGCCGCATGATCGACAGCGATGTCACGCTCTTGCCGCAGCCCGATTCGCCGACGATCGCCAGCACTTCGCCGCGCATCACGCGAAACGAAACGCCTTCCACCGCGCGCACGACCCCGTCACGCGTGAAGAAATACGTCGTGAGGTCGTCCACCTCGAGCAATGCGTCGGCGTTCGCCTTCATCCCATGTGCCGCGGTCATGCTCGTCACATCCGCCGCGCGAGGCGCGGATCGAGCGCATCGCGCATGCCGTCACCGAGCAGATTGACGGCGAGGACCGTCAGCGACAGGCAGATGCCCGGAAACAGGATCAGGTAGCCGGCGATCTGGAAGAGGCTCCGCCCCTCGGCCATGATGTTGCCCCAGCTCGGAATGTTGGGCGGCGTGCCGGCACCGATGAACGACAGGATCGCCTCGGTGATCATCGCCGAGCCGCAGACGTACGTTCCCTGCACGAGCAGCGGCGCCACGATATTGGGCAGGATATGGCGCGCCAGGATGCGCGGCAGCGTCGTCCCGGCGGCGATCGCCGCCTCGACATACGTCTGCTCGCGCAGCGTCAGCACGAGGCTGCGCACCAGGCGCACGACACGCGGAACCTCGGCGAGCGTGATTGCGGCGATCACGTTGCCGATGCTCGCGCGTGTCAGCGCCATCAGCGCGATGGCGAGCAGCACCGACGGAATCGACATCAGTCCGTCCATCACGCGCATCACGATCGCATCGAGCCAGCGGATGTAGCCGGTCACGAGCCCGATGGCCACGCCGAGCAGCGTCGACACGACGGCGACGGCGAGGCCGACGATGAGCGAGACGCGCGCGCCGTACACGACGCGGCTGTAGACGTCGCGCCCGAGCATGTCGGTGCCGAACCAGTACGCCGCCGACGGCGGCCGCAGCCGCTTTGCGGGCGACACGGCCTGCGGGTCGATCGTCGCGAGCCAGGGCGCGAGGATCGCGACCAGCACCATGGCGACGAGAATCGCGCCGCCGACGAGCGCCATCGGATGCCGGCGGAACGCGTCGCGAAAGCGCGCCCACGTCGGCGATACCGATTTGCCGGCGGTCATCGGCGGGGCGGGAAGCGCGGTTGCCATTGGCTGTGCCGATCAATACGTGATGCGCGGATCGAACAGCGCGTACGACAGGTCGACGACGAGATTGACGAGAACGTAGACCGCCGAAAAGAGCAGCGTCACGCCCTGGATGATCGGGTAGTCGCGGCGCAGGATCGCATCGACCGTGAGCCGGCCGATGCCGGGCAGCGCGAACACGGTCTCGGTAACGATGGCGCCGCTGATCAGCAGCGCGACACCGATGCCGATGATCGTCATCACCGGGACGGCCGCGTTCTTCAACGCGTGGCCGATCAGCACGTCGCCGGGTGCGAGGCCCTTCGCCTGCGCGGTGCGCACGTAGTCCTGCGCGAGCACGTCGAGCATGCTGGCCCGCGTGATGCGCGTGATGAGCGCCACGTAGACGGTGCCGAGCGCGATGCTCGGCAGGATCAGATGCCGCAGCCACTCCCACGCGCCGTCGCGAAAGTTGCGGTAGCCCTGGACCGGCAGCCAGTCGAGGTGCACCGAGAACGTGAGAATCAGGATATACGCCAGCACGAACACCGGCACGGAGAAGCCGAGCACCGAGAACGCCATCACCGCGCGGTCGAGCCAGGTGCCCGCCTTCGCCGCCGCCAGCACGCCGAGCGGCAATGCCAGCGCGATCGACACGACGAGCGTGCACAGCGTCAGCGAGACGGTCGGCTCGATGCGCTGTCCGATCAATTGCGTGACCGGCAGGTTGGTGAAGATCGACGTGCCGAGGTCGCCATGCGCGAGCGCCCGGACCCAGCGGCCGAATTGCACCGCGAACGGATCGTCGAGACCGAGGCGCTCGTGAATGCGGTGGATGTCCGCGTCGGTGGCGATGTCGCCCGCGATGATGGCAGCGGGATCACCGGGCGTCAGGTAAAGCAGCGAGAAGACGACGAACGCCACGACCGCCATGACGACGACGGTCGACAACAGGCGCCGCAGGATGTACCGGATCATTCGCCGTCAGGCCCGCGCAGCCGGCGACCTGGCCGGCGAGGAGGCTATTTCTTCTCCACGTTCCACATGAAGGTCACCGGCGCGATGATGACACCCGAGAGGTTGGTGCGGTAGGCGGTGGGCAGGATGAACTGCGCCGTCGGCACGTAAGGGACGAAGTCGAACGCCCGCGCCTGCACGGCATCGGCCGCCTTCTTCGAGGCGGCAGCATCGCCCGCGGCAAACCACGCGTCGCGCAATTCCTCGAGCTTCGTGTCGGTGGGCCACCCGAACCAGGCCTTGTCGCCCGAGCCGCGAAGGGCGAAATTCACCGCGGGGTTGGTGACATCGGGACCGACGAGCCACGTATGGAAGATCGACCAGCCGCCCTTGTCGATCGGCTCCTTCGACGAGCGCCGCGTGATGAGCGTGCCCCAGTCGCCCGCCTGCACCTCGACGTTGAGCCCGAGCTTGCGCAGCGTCTCGGCGGTCAGCAGCGATTGCGAGTGCACGATCGGCTGGTCGGTGGCGTCGATGATGACGATCTTCTCGCCCTTGTAGCCCGCCTCCTTGATCAGCGCCTTCGCCTTGTCGAAATCGCGCTTGCCCTTCATCGGCCCGGCGCCGACCTCGCTCGCCAGCGGCGTACCGCACGTGAAGTACGAGTAGCACGGGTGCCCGTTCTTGACGTCGCCGGCGATCCCCAGCACGTAATCGTTCTGGTCGATCACGTACAGCAGCGCCTGGCGCATCTTCTGGTTGTTGAACGGCGGAAACAGGAAGTTGAAGCGCAGCACGCCCATCGACCCGAGCGGGTCGATGTTCTCGACCTTCACGTCCTTGTTCTTCGCGAGCACCGGGATCAAATCCGGCGGCATCTGCTCCCACCAGTCGACCTCGCCGGCGTTGATCGCCGCCGCGGCGGTGGCCGAATCGGGAATGTAGATCCACTCGACGCGGTCGACCTTGACGACCTTGCCGCCGGCCGCCCACGACGGCGGCTCCTTGCGCGGCACGTAATCGGTGTTCTTCACGTAGACGACCTTGCTGCCCGGCACCCATTCCTCCTTCACGAACTTGAAGGGTCCGGACCCGATCGCTTCGGTGATGTTCGTCGACGCGTCGGTCTTCGCGATGCGCTCCGGCATGATGAACGGCACGTTCGACGACGGCTTCGCGAGCGCCTCCAGCGTGAGCGGGAACGGCTTCTTCAGCTTGAGCTGGAAGGTCTTGTCGTTCACGGCCTTCCACGATTCGGTCGCTTCGGCGAGCTTCTGGCCGAGCGCGTCGCGCTTCGCCCAGCGCTCGACCGAGGCGATGCAGTCGGCGGAGCGCACCGGCGCGCCGTCGTGGAACTTGAGCCCGTCGCGCAGCGTGAACGTGTAGGTCAGCTTGTCCGGGCTGAGCTCGTACTTGTCCACCATCTGCGGCTGCACCTGGAATTTCGCATCGGTGGCGAACAGCGTGTCGTAGATCATGTACCCGTGGTTGCGGGTGATGTACGCGGTCGTCGTGATCGGGTCGAGGATGCGCAGGTCGGCCTGCGGGATGAACTTCAGCACCTTCTGCCCCTGCGCGAGCGCGCCCGGCGCACCGAGCGCCGTCGCGAGCACGAGCGCGGCCGTGAGAGCCATGGAACGAAACACGGTACGTCCGGTCATTGTTGTCTCCGATGGGAAAGCGGCTGGAACAGTCTGCGAGCTGCGCAATCCGGCGCTGAACGTGGCGTGCATTCTAGCCCCGCCCGCGGCCCGGCGGCCATGCGCCTGCTAGGATTGCACGCAGGCGCTCGCTCGCCCGTCCCGTCACCGCCGCCATGCACGTCGAGCCACCCTTCGTCCCCGTCGATCTCGCCAGTTGTGCGCGGCGCCTGCGGGCAACGACGCTGCACGAGCTCTTCGCACGCGACGCCGGGCGCGTCGCTGCGCTGACGCTCGGCTGGAACGACTGGCACGTCGACCTTTCCAAGGAGCGCATCGACGCCGACGCGCTCGACGTGCTGCTTCGTTCCGCCGAACAGGCGAACCTGCCGCACTGGATTGCCGCGCTGTTCGCCGGCGAAAAGATCAATCTCTCCGAGCATCGTGCAGTGCTGCACACGGCGCTGCGCGCACCCGCGTCGGCCAGCATCTACGTCGACGGCGTCGACGTCACGGCACAAATGCGCGCGACGCGCGAGCGCATGTCCGCGATCACGGCCGCCATTCGCGAAGGCCGCCGCAAGGGCGCCACGGGACGCCCGGTGCGCTTCGTGATCAACATCGGCATCGGCGGCTCCGACCTCGGGCCGCGCCTCGCATGCGAAGCGCTCGACAGCAGCGAGGACGCGCGAAGCGGCGCACCGGGGGCCGGCTTCATCTCCAACGTCGACCCCGAGCATGCGACGCGTGTGCTCGCCGGACGCGACCCGGCGTCGACGCTCTTCGTCGTCACGTCCAAGACGTTCACGACGCAGGAGACGCTCGCAAATGCGCACGCCGCGCGTGACTGGCTGCGCCGCGGGCTCGGCGACGATCGCGACCTCGCGCCGCATTTCATCGGCGTCACGTCGAACACCGAAGCCGCGCGGCAGTTCGGCGTGCGCCCCGACGACATCCTGCCCATGGCGGACGGCGTGGGCGGCCGCTATTCGCTCTGGTCGGCCGTCGGCCTCGTGATCGCCATCCGCGCCGGCTGGAAGGCGTACAGCGACCTTCTCGACGGCGCGCAGGCGATGGACACGCACTTCCGGATGGCGCCGCTGGCACGCAACCTCCCGGTCGTCCTCGGGCTCGTCGGCTACTGGAACGCGCGCTGGCTCGGCCACCGGCAGCGTCTCGTCGTCCCGTACGCACAGGCCCTCGCCCGGCTGCCGGCGTACCTGCAGCAGCTGTCGCTCGAGAGCAACGGCAAGAGCGTGCGCCGCGACGGCACGCCGGTCGATGCGACGACGGCTCCCGCGCTGTGGGGCGATGTCGGCACCGACAGCCAGCACGCGTTCTTCCAATGGCTGCACCAGGGGACGCAGGAGGTGCCGGTCGAGTTCATCGTGCCGGTGCGCGCGGCGCACCCGCTGGGCGACCAGCAGACGATGCTCGTCGCAAACGCGCTCGCGCAGGCGCAGGCGCTGATGACCGGACGCGGTGAGCTCGCATTGAAGAGCGAGTTGTCGAGGCAGGGTCTCGGCGGCGCCGAGCTCGACGCCGCTGTCGCCGCGCGGCGCTGTCCCGGCAATCGCGCATCGACAACGCTGCTGCTGCCGCAGCTCGATGCGCACAGTCTCGGCGCGTTGCTCGCGCTCTACGAGCATCGCACGTTCGTCGAAGGCATGCTTTACGGCATCAATCCGTTCGACCAGTGGGGCGTCGAGCTCGGCAAGACGCTCGCGAAGCCGATCGTGGCGGCGCTGGCCGGCGCCGTGTCGCTGCCGGACGGCACCGACGCATCGACGCGCGAGCTCGTTGCCCGCGCGCGCTCGCTCGCTTCAGCGCGGCGCTGAGCCGCGCCTGCTGTCGTGTTGCGCGCGGATCGCCTCGGCCAGCGACGTGACCGCCGACGCATAGAGCCGGCTCTTGTTGTAGCGCGTGATCACGTAGAAATTCGGAAACACGATGCGCAAGTCCTGCGCATCGGTGTCGCCATCGGCATCGGCCGTCTCGAGCGCGAGGAGGCCGACCGGCTCGGGCGACATCGGATCGGGCAGCCGCTCCGCGGCGACGCCATCGGCATTCCATGCTTCAAGCGGGCGCCGCTCGCTCAACCCGCCGTCGAGCCTGCGCAGCACCGCCTCGCGCTGCGATGACGCGATCATCGCCTTCGACCAGATCGGCTGCCCGCGCAGCCAGTCGTGCCGTGCCAGGTAGTTCGCGATGCTGCCGACCGCATCGTCGCCGCTTTGCCACAGGTCGATGCGGCCGTCGCCGTCATAATCGATGGCATAGGCGCGCACGCTGCCAGGCATGAACTGCGCTACGCCGAACGCTCCCGCGAACGAGCCCTTCGGCACGAGCGGGGAGAATTTCTCCTCCCGTGCGAGCAGCAGGAACTGCCGCAGCTCGCCGCGGAAGAACGCTGCGCGGCGCGGGTAGTCGAAGGCGAGCGTCGTCAACGCGTCGATGACGCGGTAGCTGCCGACATTGCGGCCGTAGAACGTTTCCACGCCGACGATCGCAACGATGATCTCCGGCGGCACGCCGAAATCACGCTCGGCACGCGCGAGCGCATCGGCGTGCGCCTGCCAGAACGCGACGCCGCCGTCGATGCGCGCAGCCGTCAGGAACTGCGGCGCGTATTCGAACCATTTCGGCGGCGCGACGATCGGCCGCTCCATCGCCTCGACGATCTTCGGCTGGTAACGCACGTCGCGAAACCAGCGCGTCAGCGTCTTGCGCGAGAAGCCGTGGTCGCGCACGAGCTCGTCGATGAACGCGCGCACGTCGGCGCGCTGCTCGTATCCCGACGCGGACTGGACGGCGGAGGGGCGGCGCGGCGCCGCATCGGACGGGAACGCCGTGACGCCGGCGAGGGCGGCCGCGAACGCGGCGAGCAGGCGATACCGCAAGATCGTGATGCTCCTCGGGAATCGGCAATGGTATCGTCGCACGCGTTTCAAGTCGACGACCGACGCGCCCGACATCGATGCAAAGCCTCTATCCGTTGTTTCGACCGCTGCTTTTCGCGACCGATCCGGAATTCGCGCACGATCTCGTGCTGCGCGCACTCGACGCCGCCGCGCGAGCCGGTCTTGCGCGAGCCGAGGCGACGGCGCCAGCCACAACGCCGGTCTCCATAATGGGCATCCGCTTTCCCAATCGCGTCGGCCTCGCGGCGGGCCTCGACAAGAACGCCGCGCACCTGCGCGGACTCGCAACCCTCGGCTTCGGCTTCCTCGAGGCGGGAACCGTCACGCCGCGATCGCAGCCCGGCAACCCGCGTCCGCGCATGTTCCGCCTGCCGGCGGCACAGGCGATCGTCAATCGGCTGGGGTTCAACAACGAAGGGGTCGAGCGTTTCGTCGCGAACGTCGCTCGCTCCGGGTATCGCGGCATCCTCGGCGTCAACATCGGAAAGAACTCCGACACGCCCAACGAGCGCGCGGCCGACGATTACATCGCGTGCCTGCGCGCCGTGCATGCAGTCGCGAGCTACGTCACGATCAATGTCTCGTCGCCGAACACGCGCGGATTGCGCGACCTGCAGGCAGAACAGGCACTCGACGCACTGCTGCTGCGCATCGTGAAAGAGCGCGACGAGATCGCGCAGCGGCACGGAAGGCACGTGCCGCTCGTGGTGAAGATCGCGCCCGATCTTGCGCAAGACGCGGTCGGTGCGGTGGCGCGACTTTTGATCCGGCACCGCATCGACGGCGTCATCGCGACGAACACGACGCTCGCTCGCGACGGCGTCGAGGGACTCGTGCACGCGGCCGAAGCGGGCGGCCTGTCGGGTGCGCCGCTGCGCGGGCGCGCGATGGCGACGCTGCGCACGCTCGTATCGACGCTCGACGGTGCGCTGCCCGTCATCGGCGTCGGCGGCATCCTGGCCGGCGACGACGCACGCGAGCGGGTCGCGGCCGGCGCAACGCTGGTGCAGCTCTATACCGGACTCATCTACCGCGGGCCACGCCTCGTAAGCGAGTGCGTGCGCGCGCTGTCCGATGCAGGTCCCCTTTCAAGCGCCGCATGAGGAGCAACCGATGACCGGACGACCGATGCAGACGTACCACGGCAGCTGTCACTGCGGCGCGGTCACGTTCGAGATCGACACCGACTTTCCCGAGCTCACGACCTGCGATTGCTCGATCTGCCGGCGAAAGAACGCGCTGATGGTCAAGGTGCACGAATCGCACTTTCGCCTCCTTTCCGGTGCCGACGCGCTCACCGAGTACCGATTCCATACGATGACCGCGCGCCACTTCTTTTGCAGGACCTGCGGCATCTATCCGTTCCACCGCAAGCGCGTGACACCCGATCATTTCGGCATCAATGTCTTCTGTCTCGACGGCTTCGATCCCGCCGCGATTCCGGTGCGCCGGACCGTGGGGGCCGGGATGCCGTAAGAGCCGCCGGGGCGTCCCGATCGCGGCGCGACGTCACCGCGCACGCCGCGACACCAGCATTCGCGCCTCCGCCTCGGCGACGACGATGCCGTGCTGATTCGCCGCACTGCCGGCGAGCACGACGATGCCTCCGTCGTGCTTCGGCTTGTCGATCGTTTCGGTGATCTGCCACGTCGTCGTCAGCGTGTCGCCGGCACGCACCGGCGCGATGAACCGCGCGCGGTGCTCGAGATAGGCGATCGCCGTGCCGTGAAAGTACATGCCCACGGCGGCCCCCATGATCGACGACGTGAGCATTCCGTGCAGGATCGGCGTTCCGAAGCGCGTGCCCTTCGCGTACTCGGCGTTCATGTGGTGCGGATTGGTGTCGCCGATCAGTCCCGCGCCGACGACGATATGCGTCTCGGTGATGGTGAGCGCGCTCGAGAACGCGTCGCCCGCGCGCACGTCGTCGAACCAGCGGCCGCTGCCGACGAGGCCGTTCATGGCGCGCCCTGCCCGCTTGCACGGAACGCTTCGAGCTCGGCGAGGCACAGCTCGGTGAACGCGATGCCGCCGTAGAGCGGCAGCACGAAGATATTGACCAGCGGGATCAGCGACAGCGGCGACAGCGCGAGGCCGAGACCCATCAGGCGGGTCCTGCTGCGCGCGATCACCGCCGCGATCTCGGCGCGCGCCGCGTGCTCGGCGAGCGCGTCGTAGCGGAACATCCGCTGCGTGAGCCAGGCGTTCAGCGTGAGCGACGCGACCGCATACAGCGGCGGAATGAACAGCAGCACGAGCGATGCAAGCCAAAGCGGAATGAAGAGCGCCAGGGCTGTCGCCGCGTTGCCCAGGCTGCCTGCGAAGGTGCCGCCCCGGAGCGGCGCGACCGTCGGGTAGTGCCGTGCGGCCACGGTGCGCACGATGACGGGCATCGCGAGCACGGCGATGGCCGTCAAAGCCGTCGCGGCCGCGAGCGCTGCGAACATCAGCACGGCAATCACATCGGCGGCGACGCGCGACAGCGTCGACGCGCCGAAGATGCGCGTCAGCGCGTCGGTGAGCGGATGCCAGCCGGCCACGGCAATGCCGGTCCACACGACGGCGGCGACCACGAGCGGGAGTACGGCGAGACCGACGATGCGCGCCGTGAAGAGGATCGGCACGGCGCGCGAAAGCGCACCCGCGATCGACGTGGCGAACCCCGCGCGGATCAAACCGAGGCGGTTTCGAGCTCGAAGCGGTCGGCGAGCTCGGAGATGACGCTCGTGAACGCGCGATCGATCAGCGGCTCGGCTTCGACGAGCCGCGCGCGATTGGCGCGGAACTGCTCGGCCAGCTCCTCGGCGGTCATCGACAGCGCCTTCTGGCCCTGACGGTTGGTGAAGAGATAAGTGCCGCGCAACGGGCTGATCCATGCGAGCTTCGCGAACGACAGCTGCGCGTCGGCGTCCTCGAATTCGACCCACATGCCGCGATCGAGGCTGCGCGCGATTTCGAGGAACTCGTCGTCGACCACGTCGAGGCCCGCGTCGCCGGTCGCAGGCTCGGCCGGCGCCATGGCGAGCGCAAGCGCTTCTGCGCGCGCCGCGGCTTCGGCATCGCCCGACGCCTTGGCGACGACCGCTTCTGCGCGCGCAGCCTCGGCCACCGCCGCCGTCGGCGACGCCACCGTAGCGAGCGACGGCTTCACCGCCGCCGCGTGCGCCTCGACCAGGTTGGCCATGAACGACTCGCGCTCTCCCGGCACCCACTGCGCGGGCGGCGCACCGGCGGCGAGCCGCTTCAGCAGCGACGGCAGCAGCGCGACGAGGTGCTTGCGATCCTCGGGCGTCTTCTTCGGCTGCACGCTCCAGACGAGATCCTCGAGCGTTGCGACCGCCGAGCTCCAGGCCTCGCTGTCGTCGCCGTCGCGCAGGTAGATCCCCTCGAGCGTGACCTGCCATTTCTGGCGGAGGAACTGCGCGAGGAAGCGGGGAATCGGATAGCTTTCGACGCGCCGCTCGACTTCCGACTTGGCGATGACGCTTGCAAGGTCCTTGCGGTCGCCTTCGTTGATCGCTTCGGCGGTGGTGGAGAAATTCTCCTCGGCGGCGCGCTCTTCGCTTGCGAGGAACGCCTCGAGCTCGGCGCGGAGCTCGTCGAAGATTCCGAGGTTGTCGCCGAAGCCGTCCATGATCCGGCGCACGATGCGATCGATCGTGCGATACAGCGGATCGTCCTGCCCCATTGCGGGCGACCAGCCGAGACCGGCCGCCGCGAGCGCGTTGACGAGCAGCCGCGACGGATGCGTCTTCCTCGCGAAGAACGCGCCGTCGAGCATCGCCACCTTGAGCACCGGGATCTGCAGCCGCGCGAGCAGCGCCTTGATGCCGTCGGGAAGATCGCGCGTCTCGAAGATGAAGTCGAACAGCATCGCGACCATCTCGATGGTCATCGCCTCGAGCTGATTCGCGCGCTGCCCGAGCGGCGATTCCTGGAGGTCGCGCAGCACGTTGTGCGTGCCCTCCGGGATTCCGGAGAACGCGACCTGCATCCCTTCGACGTCGAACTGCGAATCGCCTGCCTGCAGTCGCGTCAGGCCCTCGCGCAGACCCGGGGTCGCGACGATCGGGTTGCCGGGGATGTAACCCGACGCGGTGGGCGGCAGCGGCGGGTAGACGCGCGTGGGCGGCGCAGGATGGCCGGCGAGCGGAAAGCCGCCGTGCGACGCGGCGCGGCGGAACATCGCCATCACGTCCATCTCGGGCGACGGTTGCGCCGTCTCGGGCTTGTCGTCGGTGGCGCGCTTGCGTTGCGCGGGCGTGCCGCGCGAAGGCGTCCTGCGTACGCTGGCCGGCGGGATGATGCGCAGGTTCGCGAGGTGCCGATTGACGTCGGCGTAGATCGACGCGACCTCGCCGAGCGGCGCCTGGTTCAGCTCCTTCAGGATCTGGAACTTGACGCGCCCGTCGGTCTTCAGCGTGTCGAGCGCTTCGGCGAACGCACTGACGATCGTTGCAGGACCGAGCGGATTCGCGGCGTTTTCGAGCACCGACTTGCCGAGCAGATGCCCGATGCCACGATTGAGCGTCACGAGCTCCTCGTGGCAGACGTTCTCGACGACGCGCACGATGTTGCCGGTGATCACCGACTCGTCGATGATGTTGAGGTCGACGAGTGCGAGCTTCGTCGCATCGGCCTTGGAAAAATCGGCGCGCTCGTCGGCCCGGCCTGATACCGTGTCCTCGATCCGGGTGCGAAGCCGCTTCTCGAACTCGGCCATCAGCGCCGCGCGCCCGGTGATCAGCACCTGCCGCGCCTCGAGGAAGAGCTGCTGCTCGTCGCGCACGTCAGATCGGCCGGCGCGCTCCATCAGCATGTCGCACACCCGATCACACAGCGCACTGAACGACAGGAGCAGCCGGTGCACCGTGATGTCACGGCAGTCGGCGAGAATCTTCGCGAGCTCCCGGGGAACGGGACGGCGAGCCGGCGCAACGCTGGTCGTCACGTTCGGGGGCACGGGCTCGCGGCCAGCGGCTTTACGGTGGCTGCCATTGGGCAAATCGACTCTAGCACGGGGACGCATTGTATGCCACCGCGGCGCCCTTTCACGTGTGCCGCGACAGCGCCTGCCACGCTTTTTCGACACGCTTCAGCGAAACCGGCACGCTGGTGCGAAGCTCCTGCGCGAACAGCGACACGCGCAGTTCCTCGATCAGCCAGCGGAACGCGTCGAGTGCCGGTGAAACGGCGCCTCCGCGCCGCTCGGCTTCCGCGCGCTCGACGTAGCGCGTCCACCAGGCTTCGACCTGCGCCGCGTGGCGACGGTCACGCCCGGGATCCTGCGCATAACGCTGGAGCCGCCGGACGAGCGCCTGCAGGTAGCGCGGCAAATGCGTCAGTTGCGCCCACGGCGTTTGCGACAGGAAACCGGGGTGCACCAGCGCATCGCGCTGCGCCCTTGCTTCCACCGCCAGCATCCGCTGCGACGCCGGCAGTGCTTCGATGCGCTGCGACAGTGCGTGGTGCTCGCCGGCGATCGCGGCCAGCAGGCCCATCGCGCTGTCGAACACGGCCGGAAGACGTGCGCGGGCGCGCTTGACCTGGGCCGCGAATGCGTCGCGGTCGCGCGGCAGCGGATCGTCGCCGACGAACGCGCGGTCGGCAACCGCTTCGGCAAGATCGTCCTGCAGCTGGTCGAGCGTGATGCCGCCGCGCAACGCAAGGCCGATCGACGTCCATGCATTCGCTGCCTTCACCCGGCGCGCAAGCAGGTCGCCGAGCTCGAAACCGATCAGGCGCACGACGCCCTTGCGCGTCGCCGCGAGTGCCGCCTCGCGCGTGTCGAGCAGCATCAGCGCAACGCCGCCGGCCTCGGCGACGAGCGCCGGGTAGCCGGTCACCCGCTGGCCGTCGCGAACCGTCGCCAGCGTCTCGGGCAGCTCGCCGAAATCCCAATGGCGCATGCCACGGCGCTCGAACGCCGGGCCCGCTGCGGCGAACTCGAGGCGCGCCGCATCGGACAGCCGTTCGCGCAGCGCCGCGAGATCGCGGTCCATGCCGAGCTCGCGCCCCGACGCGTCGACCACGCGCAGGTTGATCACGAGATGCGCGGGAAGCGCGACGCCGCGGAACACGTTCGCGGGCGGCGCGTCACCGAGCCGCGCCTGCAGGTAGGCGCGCAATGCGTCGTCGAGGCCGCGGTGGTGATCGTGAACGTGCTCCAGAAACGCGGTCACTGTCTCGGGCAGCGGGATCAACCGGTTTCGCCACGCTTTCGGCAACGCCTTCAGGTACAGCGTGACCTTGTCGCGGATCATGCCCGGCACGAGCCACGACAGCGTCGCTTCGTCGACCCGGTTGAGAAGCGCGAGCGGCACGGTCAGCGTCAAGCCGTCGAGCGGATGGCCCGGTGCGAACCGGTACTCGAGCGGCAGCACCGCACCGGCGATCGACAGCGTCCGTGGGAACAGCGCTTCCGTCACGCCGAGCGCGGCATGACGCATCAGCGCGTCGCGCGTCAGGAAAAGCCGCTTCGGATGCGTGCGCTCGTCGCGCCGGCGCCAGGCTTCGAACGCCGCGCGTGAATGAATCCCGTCGGGAAGGCGTTCGGCGTAGAACGCGGCGATCGCCTCGTCGTCGACGAGCACGTCCTCGCGCCGCGTCTTGTGCTCGAGCTCGGCGACCTCGGCGATCAGTGCACGGTTGTGCGATGCGAACGGCGCGTCGACGCCCAGTGCGTCGGCGACGAGCGCTTCGCGGATGAAGACATCGCGCGCGTCCCCGGGCGCCAGCGCACCGTAGGCCACGGGCCGGCGCGCGATCAGCGTCAATCCGTACAGCGACACGCGCTCGCTCGCGACGACTTCGCCGCGCGTCTTGTCCCAATGCGCATCGAAGTAGTCGCGCGTGACGCGCTCGCCCGCGACGGCCTCGATCCAGTCGGGCTCGACCCGCGCCGCGCAGCGCGCGAACAGGCGCGTCGTCTGCGTGAGCTCGGCAGCGACGACCCATTTCGGCGCCTTCTTCGCGAGTCCCGATCCGGGATGCAGGAAGAAGCGGATGCCTCGCGCGCCATCGTACTGGCCGCCGAGCGATGCCGCGGGCTCCGATTTCACACCGATATTGCCGAGCAATCCCGCGAGGAGCGCGCGATGGATTGCGGCGTAGCGCGCCGCGTCGATCACCGGTGGCAGTGCGAGATCGACCTTCCATTGCGCCTCGGTCAGCGCGGCGACCAGCTGCGCATGCACGTCGCGCCATTCGGTGAGGCGCAGGAACGACACGAAGTGCGCGCGGCACGCCTCGACCCGCTTGCGATGCGACAGCGCCTTCTGCGCCGGGCTGTCGAAGAACTCCCACAGCGCAAGCAGCGACAGGAAATCCGAGCGCGGATCGCGAAACACGAGGTGCGCCTGGTCGGCCGCCTGCGCGCGGTCGAGCGGCCGCTCGCGCGGATCGGGCACCGACAGCGCACTGGCGATGACGAGCCCCTCGGCGAGACAGCCGTTGTCGCGTGCTGCATGCACGATGCGCGCGACGCGCGGGTCGACCGGCAGCTTCGCGAGCTCGCGTCCGAGCGGCGTCAGCGCGCGTTGCGCGTCGACTGCGCCGAGCTCGTGCAGCAGCTGGTAGCCGTCGGCGACAGCGCGCGGCGACGGCGGATCGAGGAATGGAAACGCCTCGACGTCGCCGAGCGACAACGAGGCCATGCGCAGGATCACCGCGGCGAGCGAGCTTCGCAGGATTTCCGGATCGGTGTAGGCGGGCCGCGCGGCGAAATCCCCGGCATCGTAGAGCCGCACGCACAGCCCGTTCTGCACGCGGCCCGAGCGCCCGGCGCGCTGGTTCGCCGCGGCCTGCGAAATCTTCTCGATCGACAGCAGCGTCGTCTTGTTGCGCACCGAGTAGCGCTTGACGCGCGCGAGGCCGCTGTCGATCACGTAGCGGATGCCGGGCACCGTCAGCGACGTTTCGGCGACGTTCGTCGCGAGCACGATGCGCCGTCCGCGCGATGGCGTGAACACGCGTTGCTGCTCGTCGACGGTCAGTCGCGCGTAAAGCGGCAGGATCTCGATCGCGCCCGCATACGGGCGGCGCGCGAGCGAGCGGCGCAGCACGTCGGCCGTCTCGCGAATCTCCCGTTCGCCGGGAAGGAACACGAGGATGTCGCCCGGGCCTTCGCGCCACAGCTCCTCGGCGGCCGAGGCGACGGCTTCCTCGAGCTCCTCCTCGTCGTCGGCCTCGCGATCGCCGGAGCGAAGCGGACGGTAGTCGATGTCGACCGGATACGTGCGTCCGGAAACGGTGAGGATCGGCGCCGGGCGGCCGGCGCTTGCGAAATGTGCGGCGAAGCGCTGCGCATCGATCGTCGCGGACGTCACGATCACCTTGAGATCGCGGCGCCGCTCGAGCAGGCGCTTCAGGTAGCCGAGCAGGAAGTCGATGTTGAGGCTGCGCTCGTGCGCCTCGTCGATGATGATCGTGTCGTAGCGGCGAAGGTCGCGGTCGCCCTGCGTTTCGGCGAGCAGGATCCCGTCGGTCATCAGCTTGATGTACGCATCGGGCCGCGTGCGGTCGGTGAAGCGCACCTTGTAGCCGACCGCCTCGCCGAGCGGCGTGTGAAGCTCATGCGCGATGCGCGCCGCCACCGCGCGCGCGGCGATCCTGCGCGGCTGCGTGTGGCCGATCAATCCGCGCTCGCCGCGCCCGGCGGCGAGGCAGATCTTCGGCAGCTGCGTGGTCTTGCCGGAGCCCGTTTCGCCCGCCACGATCACCACCGGATGATCGCGGATCGCCTTCTCTATCTCGCCGGCGCGCTGCGCGACCGGCAGCTCCGCGGGATAGGTGACATGCGGCTTCGCGGCCGCGCGTGCGGCGACATGCGCAGGGTCAGGGACGGCTTTCCCGCTGTGGCGCTTCGGCACGGGTTGCACTCGCGGGTGAGGCGCCTGCGGCCCGGCGCATCGGTTCGTTGCGCAGGTATCGCGTGAACCACACGGCAACGCCGATCGTCGCGATGGCATCGATCGCGAACGGCAACCATGCCGCCGACTGTGCCGCCTTGACGGCGCCACCGAGCAGCACGATCGTCGCCGCGAACGCGGGGACGATCCGCGGATCGTAGCGCAGCAGCATCAGCAGCACGCCCGACGCGACGACGCCGGCGATCAAACCGCCGACGAGCGCCGCCGGCAGATTGGCGCGGCCTTGGGCGAGCGCCGCGGCACACTCGAGCGCGAGCACGACGACGACGGCAAGCCAGAGCCGTTGCGAGAATCCGTGCGTGAGACGCGATACGACGTAGACGACGAAGAGCTCGGCGCTCGCGAGGCCGATGAAGCCGACGCCGGACAGCGCTGCACCGGCGAGCGGCCACGCCTGCGACGCCCATGCGGAACCCGGCCACGTGGGTGCGTCGGGGATGGCGAGCGCGCTCAATGCCGTCTGCAGCCCGACGACGAAGGCACCCGCCGCCACGGCGGCGGCGAAGGCGGGCAAGCGCCCGATGCGAAGGCGCGCCGGCGCCATCGTTGCGCCGAACGCGCCGACGCCGGCGCAGAGCGCCAGCACCAGCGCACCGATGAGCCCGGATGCGATGGCGCCCGCGATCTTGCGCGTCAATTGCGACGCAAGCGGTTCCGTCGTCGACAGCCCCATCGCGATCACCGGCCATGCATTCGCCGCAGAGAGGAGCGTGACGACGAACGTCGTCGCGAACACGATCGCGAGCGCGCGCGTGTCGACGCGATGGCGCACGAAGCCGAGGATGCCGACGACGAGTGCAGCGAGGCCCGCGGCGAAGAAGACGACGAGACCGCCGAGTGCTACGACCTGCAGCCGGTTGTCGATTTCCTCCTCGGCGCGCGTCCATGTTTCGGGCAGATGGATGAAGCGCCCGGCAGCCGACACTTCGTCACCGGCGACCACGACCGCGTAGCGCGCCTCGGCGCCCGGGCCCACGGCGATCCGCGGATCGCCGAAGACGAACGACCAGTCGGCGCGGGCGGGCCGCTGCTCCTCGTCGGCCGCCACGATCGTCAGCGGAGCGGGATCGACGCGAAAGCGCGTCTTCAACGCGTTCTGCGCCAGCCCCAATGCCGCGTCGCGCGAAAGATGCGCGCCGGGACGCGATTCCGGCAGCGCGTGGCTCATGGCGCGCACGCTCGCGTCGTTCGCGATGGCGATTCGCCACTCCTCGGCGCGCTCGACCACGTCGCCCCCGAACATCGCGTAGCGCACCTGCCACACCGGGGGTGCGAGGATCGTTCCGATCAGATGGCGATAGACATCGGGGCCCGCTTCGCGCCACACGAAGCGGTGCCACTGCCACTGCTGCGCATCCTCGGTCGCGAGCCGGACCGTGGCGTAGCGCCGCCACTGGGGACCGAGGTGCACACCCTGCGCAGCAAGCGCCGCATCGGCGGCCGCGATTGCTGCGTCGCGATCGAGCGTGAGCGCCGGCACGTCGGCGCGAAACGGCGCGAAGAGCGCCCATGCGGCGATGCCCGCAATGCCGAGCACCGGCAGCGCGCGCTGGAAGGCGCCGGACACCCGTCCGATCGTGAGCGTGACGCCACCGTGTGCCGCTTCCGGTCCCTGCGCGCCCGGAGTCCAGCCGCCATTGCGCAAGCGCTCGGGCAATTCGCGCCAGGCGCCCGTCTGCAGGCGGCGCAACACGACGATCGCGAGCGGCACGAGCGCCGCGGCGACGACCAGCGCCTGCTGGACGCGTGCCCCGGGCGCATCGACGAGGAACAGCGGGATCGAAAAGAGCGACAGGTCGAACGTCGCGTGCAGCAGGATCGTCGGCAGCAGCCCGAAACGCAGGAAGATGAGCGCCCACGCGATCGACGGCAGCAGCAATTCGATCGGCCGCGAATAGGCCGGGAAGCCCGGATAGCTCGCGTGCGCGCCGCCGAAGACCAGCGCCTGTACCACCAGCGCGACCACGATGCCGAGCGTGCGCCGCCCGTAACGCGCACCGATCAGCGCGCCGAGCGACAGCGGGATCGCACGGAATGCGCACTCCTCCCAGAAGCCCGCCTGCAGCGAGATCGCGATCGGCGTGAGCGCCGGTACCGCCGAGCCGAGGATGTTCGGGTCGGTCAGCACCTCCGAGGGCTGCCACCATCCGAGCCAGCGGTTCGTTGCGTAGTAGAACGCCGCGACGAGCGCAAGCTCGAGCGGCACGAACAGATAGCCGCCGAGCGTGCGGCCGGCAACCTGCGGCGAGCCCGCCGCTTCGCGCGACCAGAGCCGCCACAATTGCGGTTGATGCGGGAATGCGCGCCGTGACAGGCTTTCCGCCGTCATGAACACGAGCGCGTATGCGAGACCGCCGGCGGCGGCGATCAGCACGGCGAGACCCGCATGCTTGAGCCAGAACGTGGTCGCGGTTTCGGTCGTATCCGCGCCGAACCACGACGTGCCGGCGGAAGCGAGCGATGCGCACGCCAGCAGAGCGCCGACGACGAGCCCCGCGACCACCGGCGCACGCCACAGCAGCCAGTGCCTGCGCGCGAGCCACAGCACACCGAGGACGCAGCCGCCGAGGCCGTAGAGCAGCGCGGCGGATACCGTGGCCAGACTCGCGATCAGCGTGTTCGCACTGCGGAGCGATTCGTAACGGCGACCGAACGACTCGGGAACGTGCACGAACGGCGCGACACCGATCAACTCGTCGCCCGCCACCGCGAGCACGAGGCGGATGCGCGCATCGCCGAGCGGCTCGGGTCGCTCGTAGGTGAAGCTGTGGTCGACGCGTCCGGACAGCTGCGTCTGCTGCGACTGCTCGAGCAGCGTGTACGCCGCGATGTCGACGCCCCAGTCGTCGTGCGCGCGCGTTTCGGCGATCGCGCGTGCGCTGGCCGGATCGAGCGCCTTGCGCGCGGCGTCACGGACGTACGCTTCGGGAAGCCGGCGGGCAAAGCCGATCGGCGCGCCGGCCGGCGAAAGGCGGATGACCGTTTCGTCGATCGTTCCGAGCGTGAACAGCCGCACCTCCCACCAGAACGGCCAGTAGCGATCGCCGCGCGCGAGCTGCGTGAAGGCGCTCTTGCCGCCGCCTTCGAGCTCCACATAGTTCTGTGTCGCACCGTCGTGCGAGAAGCGCGCCGCCACCCGCGCGCCCTCCGGGGCAAGATGCAGCTTCGCGGCGACCGCGCGCGCCGCCGCGATCGCCTCGACGCGCGACATCTTCACATCGAGATTCACGATCGGAATGGCGAGCGGAAAGAGCCGTGCCGCGACGACGAGCGCCGCGACCGCCACGACGGCGTACGCGATCCAGAACGCGGGTGTGCGCGTGATCGCCATCACGGGGCCGGCTTGTCCCCGATGCGCTCGCCGGTGACGCGAGCGTCGGGTAGCGCGAGGCCGATGACGCCACGGGACGCGAGATGCTGGAGCTCGCGCTCGCCGAGCCCGAGCCGCTCGCGCAGCACGTCCGCCGTATCGGCGCCGAGGAGCGGCGGCGCGCGGTCGTAGGCGAGCGGGGTGCCCGACAGGCCGAGCGGCGTGCGGATCTGCGGTACCGTCCCCGCAAGCGGATGCGCAAGATCGACGCGCATCGCGCGAGCCTGCACCTGCGGATCGGCGAACACCTGGTCGATGCGATTGACCGGGCCGCTCGGAATGCCCGCCGGCTCGAACGCCGCGAGCCACGCGTGCTGCGGGCGCGTTCGCATGACGGCGTCGACCATCGGCACGAGGATGTCGCGGTTGCGCACGCGTGCGCCGTTGGTGGCAAAGCGCGGATCCGCCGACCACTCGGGCCTGCCGGCGATCGCACAGAATGCGCGAAACTGGCCATCGTTGCCCACGGCGAGGATCAGCTGCTGTGCGTCGGCGCAGACGAACGCCTGGTACGGCACGATGTTCTGGTGCGCGTTGCCCGCGCGCGACGGCACCGCGCCGCTCACGAGGTAATTCATGTCGATGACGGCCATCATCGCGACCGACGAATCCAGCAGGCACGCGTCGATCCACTGTCCCTCGCCGGTGCGGTCGCGATGCGCGAGTGCCGCGAGGATCGCGACCGACGCGTACATGCCGGTCATCAGGTCGCTGATCGCGATGCCGGCCTTCTGCGGCCCGCCGCCCGGCAGATCGTCGCGCTCGCCGGTCACGCTCATGAACCCCGACATGCCCTGCACGATGAAGTCGTAGCCGGCGCGTGCGGCATAGGGTCCCGTCTGGCCGAAGCCGCTGATCGACGCGTAGACGAGCCGCGGGTTACCCGGCGCGAGGCTCGCGTAATCGAGGCCGTATTTCGCGAGGCCGCCCACCTTGAAATTCTCGATCAGCACGTCGGATCGCGCCGCGAGCGAGCGCACGAGATCGCGTCCTTCCGGTTGCGTGAAATCGATCGCGACCGACCGCTTGCCGCGATTGCACGCGAGGTAATACGCCGATTCGCGCGTCTCGTGGCCGTGGCGATCCTCGAGGAACGGCGGGCCCCAGGCACGCGTGTCGTCACCGGATCCCGGGCGCTCGATCTTGAGGACGGTCGCCCCGAGGTCTGCGAGCAATTGCGTGCACCACGGACCGGCGAGCACGCGCGAGAGGTCGAGAACCGTCAGGTGGGAAAGCGGACCGGGCATGGCGCGCGAAGCGCGGCCCCCGGCCGCAGCGCGCATTTTAGCCGGCGTTCGCAATGGCGGAACTCGACGTTCTGCCGCCGGTCGCACTTCTGCACATTGGGTGTTGCTCTCGGCAGGAGATGTCCATGGACGATTCGATGAAGCTCTCACGCCGCACGGTCCTCAAGCAGGCGATCTTCCTCTCCGGCGTCGCGGCGGGGCTCGTCGCTACACGACCGGCATACGCGCAGAAGGCTTCCCAGGCTGCCATGAAGTATCAGGACAAACCGAACGGTACCTCGGAGTGCGACAACTGCCAGCACTTCCAGCCGCCGAAGTCCTGCGCGATCGTCGAAGGCGACATCAGTCCCAAGGGCTGGTGCATCGCGTGGGTGAAGAAGAGCTGACCGATGGCACGGCTCACTGGATCGCCTTCACCATCTCCTCGACGACCTTCTTCGCGTCGCCGAAGACCATCATCGTCTTGTCCATGTAGAACAGCGGATTGTCGAGGCCCGCGTAGCCGGACGCCATCGAGCGCTTGTTGACGATCACCGTCTTCGCCTTGTACGCCTCGAGGATCGGCATGCCGTAGATCGGGCTGCCCTTCTGCTCGGCCAGCGGATTCACGACGTCGTTCGCGCCAAGGATCAGCGCGACATCGGCGCTGCCGAACTCGCCGTTGATGTCCTCCATCTCGAACACCTGGTCGTACGGCACTTCGGCTTCGGCGAGCAGCACGTTCATGTGCCCGGGCATGCGGCCGGCCACCGGGTGGATCGCATACTTGACCGTGACGCCCTTGTCGCGCAGCTTCGTCGCGAGTTCCTTCACCGCATGCTGCGCACGTGCGACCGCGAGCCCGTAGCCCGGCACGATGATCACCGTTTCCGCGTTGCCCATGATGAACGCGGCGTCGTCCGCGCTGCCCGACTTCACGGTCTTCTGTTCGGCACCCGCGGCGGCGGCGCCCGGCTCGGCGCCGAATCCGCCGAGGATCACATTGATGAACGAGCGGTTCATCGCCTTGCACATGATGTACGACAGGATGGCGCCGGAGCTGCCGACGAGCGAGCCGGCGATGATCAGCATCGGGTTGTTGAGCGAAAAGCCGATGCCCGCCGCGGCCCAGCCGGAGTAGCTGTTCAGCATGGAGATCACGACGGGCATGTCGGCGCCGCCGATCGGGATGATGATCAGCACGCCGAGCAGGAACGCGATCGCCGTCATCACGATGTACGGCAGCCACTTCGCCTCGTCGGACGACAGGAAGAATGCAACGCCGAAGCCGATCATCACGAGTGCGAGCACGAGGTTCAGCAGATGCTGCCCCGTGAACACGACCGGCGCGCTGCGGATGCGACCCGACAGCTTGCCGAACGCGATCACCGAGCCCGAGAACGTGATGGCCCCGATGAACGTGCCGATGAAAAGCTCCAGCTTGTTGCCGCTCGGCAGCGGCACGTGGAGACCGAATGCGCCCGGATCGTGGATGGCCGAGATCGCGATCAGCACGGCCGCGAGGCCGACGAGCGAGTGGAACGCGGCGACGAGCTCGGGCATCTGGGTCATCTGCACGCGCCGTGCAACCACGGCGCCGGTCGCGCCGCCGACGACGATGCCGGCGAGGATCATGCCGACGTTCTTGGTGTTCGAATAGACGAGCGCGAGCGTGACGACGACGGCGATCGCCATGCCCGCGATCCCGAGCAGGTTGCCGCGGCGCGCCGTCGACGGGTGCGACAGTCCCTTCAATGCGAGGATGAAGCACACCGACGCGACGAGGTACCACAGCGCGACCTGGTCGGCGGTCATCGCGAAGCTCCGCTCGTTTGCACCGAAGCCGGCGTGCGTTCCTTCAACGGCAAACGCTGCGCGCGGCTCAAGGCTTCACCGCCGGCTTTGCCGCCGGCTCCCTGCGCTTGAACATCTGCAGCATCCGCTGCGTGACGAGGAAGCCGCCGAACGCGTTGATCGACGCGAGCACGACGGCGACGACGCCGACCCAGCCGCCCCAGTCGAACGCCACCGGACCGGCGGCGAGCATCGCGCCGACGAGAATGATCGCGGAGATCGCGTTCGTCACCGACATCAGCGGCGTGTGCAGTGCCGGCGTGACGCTCCAGACGACGTGGTAGCCGACGAAGATCGCCAGCACAAAGATGATCAGGTAGAAGACGATCGGATCGACCATTTTGTTATCTCCGCCTCATTTGCGTACCACCACTTGCCCGTTCTCGCATACGAGCGTCGCCTGCACGATCTCGTCGTCGCGGGCGATCGCGAACTCGCCCGACTTCAAGTTCAGCGACAGCGCGACGAAGTTCAGCACATTGCGCGCATAGAGCGCCGACGCATCCGCGGCGACGAGCGCCGGCAGGTTGGTGAGACCCACGATCTTCACGCCATTGCGCACGACGACCTGTCCCGCGTCCGAGCCTTCGACGTTGCCGCCCTGCTCGACCGCGAGATCGACGATGATGCTGCCCGGCTTCATCGCCGCCACGGTGTCGGCCCTGACCAGCTTCGGCGCCGGCCGTCCGGGAATCAGCGCGGTCGTGATCACGATGTCCATCTGCGCGCAGCGCTGCGCGATGATTGCCGCCTGCCGCTGCATCCACGCCGCCGGCATCGGCCGCGCGTAACCGCCGCTGCCCTCGGCGATCTCGCGCTCCTCGTCGGTTTCGTACGGCACGTCGACCCACTTGCCGCCGAGCGATTCCACCTGGTCCTTGACCGAAGGACGAACGTCCGACGCCTCGATCACCGCGCCGAGCCGCTTCGCCGTCGCGATCGCCTGCAGGCCGGCAACGCCGACGCCGAGGACGAGCACGCGCGCGGCCTTCACCGTTCCGGCCGCCGTCATCAGCATCGGCATGAAGCGCGCGTATTCGTTCGCGGCGATGATCACTGCCTTGTAGCCGGCGATGTTCGCCTGCGACGACAGCACGTCCATCGACTGCGCGCGCGTGATCCGCGGCAAGCGCTCCAGCGCGAAGCCGTTGACGCCGCTCCGCGCAATCGCTTCGAGCCCCGCGGTATCGAAGGGATCGAGCAAGCCGACGAGGCTTGCGCCGCCTGCAAGCGCCGCGAGCTCGTCGCCGGCGGGTGCGCGCACCTTGAGGACGAGATCGGCGGCGAGTGCCGCACGCGCATCGGCGATGCGCGCGCCGACCGCCTCGTACGCGGCATCGCTGACGCTGCTCGCCATGCCCGCGCCGGTTTCGACGACCGCCTCGTGCTTGCCGCTCGCGAGCAGCTTTTTCAGCGTCTCGGGTGTCGCGGCGACGCGCGTTTCTCCGGGTCGCGTCTCGCGGGGAATGCCGATCAGCATGTTCTTGTTTTCCTTGGATCGCTCGCGAGCGAGCGTGGAACACGTTTCGCGCCGATTGCTATCGTGCCATAAACCGGTTCCCGTGGCCGCGCCACGCCGGCGATCAGATCAGTGCGGCGATGGCCTTGCCGACGTCGGACGTGCCCGCCTTGCCGCCGAGATCGCCCGTGCGCGGCGCTTTCGCATCGGCGAGCAGGCGCTCGATCGCGGCGACGATTTCGCGTCCGGCATCGGGGTAGCCGAGAAAATCGAGCATCAGCGCCGCCGACCATATCTGCCCGATCGGGTTGGCCACACCCTTGCCCGCGATATCGGGCGCCGACCCGTGCACCGGTTCGAACAGCGACGGATGCATGCGCTCGGGATTGATGTTGCCCGACGGTGCGATGCCGATGGTGCCGCATACGGCCGGTCCGAGGTCCGACAGGATGTCGCCGAACAGGTTCGATCCGACGACCACGTCGAACGCCTGCGGGCGCTGCACGAAATGCGCGCAGAGGATGTCGATGTGGAACTGGTCCACACGGATGCCGGGGTAGCTTGCCGCCATCGCACGGAAGCGCTCGTCCCAGTACGGCATCGTGATCGAGATGCCGTTCGACTTCGTGGCCGACGTCAGATGACGCTCGGGGCGCGACGCGGCCAGCTCGAATGCGTACTTCAGGATGCGGTCGACGCCCTTGCGCGTGAACACCGATTCCTGGACGACGAACTCGCGTTCGGTGCCGTCGAAGAGGCGCCCGCCGAGCGACGAGTATTCACCTTCGGTGTTTTCGCGCACGACGACGAAGTCGATGTCGCCGGGCTTGCGATTGGCGAGCGGCGTCGCGATGCCGGGCATCAGCCGGCACGGCCGCAGGTTCACGTACTGATCGAAGCGGCGGCGAAACTGGATCAGCGATCCCCAAAGCGATACGTGATCGGGGACCGTGGCCGGCCAGCCCACCGCGCCATAGAAGATCGCCTCGAACGCCGAGAGCGTCTCGAACCAGTCCTCGGGCATCATCCGGCCGGTCTTCGCGTAGTAGTCGCAGCTCCAGTCGAAATGCGCGAACTCGAGACCGATGCCGAACCTGCCCGCGACCTTCTCGAGCACGCGCAGGCCCTCGGGAACCACCTCCTTGCCGATGCCGTCGCCCGGGATGACTGCAATTCGGTGCATGGATTACCCCTCGTGTCGAATGGCGATTATAGGATGCGCCGCATTGCGCGACGCGCTTCGGCTCATCCGTTCGTTCGATGGCGCGCCCGGCCGGCGCTCCTTACCGTGTGCACGCAAGCACTTCACACACGGAAAGGAATCGCGATGGGCGAGCGCCGGTACTGGATTGGAGTTGTCGCGCAGGATCACGTCGAGGCCGCGGTTGCGCACGGCTTCGTGCAACTGAATTACGGCAAGGCCGCACCGCTGGCGCGCATGCAGCCGGGCGACGGTCTCGCCGTCTACTCGCCTCGCGCAACGTTCCCCGATGGCGCGCCGCTGCGCGCGTTCACGGCCATCGGCCGCGTTGGCGACGGACCCATCTTCGAGGTGGCAACCGATGAACCCGCCGTCATCTGCCGGCGCAGCGCCGCATGGCTCGACGCGACGCCGGCCCCCATCAAGCCGCTTCTGGACGAGCTCTCGTTCATTCGCAACAAGGAGCACTGGGGCGCGGCGTTTCGCTTCGGCGTGCTGCGCGTGCCGCGCGACGATTTCCTCGCCATCGCAGCGGCGATGGGCCGCAATCCCGCAATCGATTTTGCCTGAGCCGTCCCGCATCGCGAACGATGTGCCGCGAACCCGCTGCTCGTCGCGCCGGCGTGTCCTGCCCCGCGGCCCGCCGGGCGCCGTGCCGCGCTGCGCTATCATGCCGGAAGCCTTCCCGGCGCGCGCCGCATGAAACAGACCTTCCTCGATTTCGAACAACCCATCGCCGAGCTGCAGCAGAAGATCGACGAGCTCCGCTACGTCCACGAGGACTCGGCCGTCGACATCTCCGACGAAATCGCGCGCCTCACGAAGAAGAGCCAGCAGCTCACGAAGGACATCTACAGCAAGCTCACCGCGTGGCAGATCGCGCAGGTCGCGCGCCATCCGCAGCGTCCCTACACGCGCGACTACATCAGCGGCATGTTCGGCGAGTTCCGCGAGCTGCACGGCGATCGTTCGTATGCCGACGATCCGGCGATCATCGGCGGCCTTGCCCGCTTCAACGGCCATCCGTGCATGGTGCTCGGCCAGCAGAAGGGTCGCGACACCAAGGAAAAGATCCACCGCAATTTCGGCATGCCGCGTCCCGAGGGCTACCGCAAGGCGCTGCGGCTCATGAAGCTCGCCGAGAAGTTCGGATTGCCGCTCTTCACGTTCGTCGACACGCCGGGCGCGTATCCGGGCATCGGTGCCGAGGAGCGCGGGCAGTCGGAGGCCATCGGCCGCAACCTTTACGAAATGGCGGGACTGCGCATCCCGATCATCACCACGGTGATCGGCGAAGGCGGGTCGGGAGGCGCGCTCGCCATCGCGATCGGCGACGTGACGCTGATGCTGCAATACTCGACCTACTCGGTCATCTCGCCCGAAGGCTGCGCGTCGATCCTCTGGAAATCGGCCGAGCACGCCTCCGCGGCGGCCGAAACGCTCGGCATCACGGCCGGGCGGCTGAAGCAGCTCGGGCTGGTCGACAAGGTCGTGAACGAGCCCACCGGCGGCGCGCATCGCGATCATGCCGCGATGATGGTCACGTTGAAGAAGGCGCTGACCGAAACGCTGCGCCAACTGCAGGAGCACACGATCGAGGCCTTGCTCGAGGCACGCGAAGACAAGATCCTCGCTTATGGCCGATTCAAGGAGATCGCTCCCGGCTGACGACCGCGCGCACGACGGCGTCGGCCGCGCGGTCGCCGATCTTCTCGTGCAGGCGCTGCCCGACGGCGGCGGCGTCGGCGTGGCGCTCTCCGGCGGGCGCGATTCGATCGCGCTCCTCGATGCCGCGTCGCGCGTCGCACATCGTGCGGGCATTGCGCTCGTCGCCTTCCACGTGCATCACGGCCTGTCGCCGAACGCCGACCGGTGGTCGCTGTTCTGTCGCGAGGCGTGCGCGGCGCGCAACGTCGCGTTCGCTTCGCGGCACATCTGCGTGCCGCACGATGCGCGCGTCAGCGTCGAGGCGGCGGCAAGGAAACTGCGTTACGACGCGCTCGCCGCACTCGCGCGCACGCACGCGGTCGACGCGGTCCTGCTCGGCCATCACGCCGACGACCAGGCCGAAACGGTGCTGCTGCAGTTGCTTCGGGGCGCGGGGCCGCGCGGCCTGGCGGCCATGCCCGGCATCGCCGTCGATCGCGGCGTGCGCTGGCTGCGCCCGCTCCTCGGAATCACACGCGAGGCGCTCGATGCATACGTCGCGCGGGAGCGGCTCGACTACATCGACGACGAAAGCAACGCCGATGCGCGCTATCGCCGCAACGCGTTGCGCGCCGACGTCGTGCCGGCGCTGCGGGCAATCGCGCCGGGTTATCCCGGTACGTTGCTGCGAGCGGCGCGGCTTCAGGCGGAAGCGGCCGCGCTGCTCGACGAGCTCGCCGATCTCGATGCGCGCGATGCTTGCGACGGCGCCACGCTCGATCGCGCGGCCCTGCGCTCGCTCGGCGCTCCGCGCGCGCGCAACCTGTTGCGCTGGTTCTTGCGCCAGCACGGCCTGCCGGCGCCGTCTTCGGCGCGGCTCGCCGAGATGCTGCGGCAATTGACGTCCGCCGCTGGCGACGCGCGCACGGCGCTCGTGCACGCAGGCGCCGAACTCGGCGTGCACCGTGGACGCGTGTGCGTCCATCCGCGTGCGCCGGACGGGTATTCGCTCAGGTGGACGGGCGACGGTAGTATCGCGTTGCCCCACGGCACCGTTGTCCTTTCAGCGACCGCCGGCGGCGGCATCGCGACGCGCCATCTCGCCGGGACGGCCGTAACGCTTCGCTCCGGCACGCCGGGAGAGCGCTTGCGAATCGGCGGCGGCCTGCGCCGCAACGTCGCCGATCTGCTGCGCGAAGCGGGCGTGCCGCCATGGGCGCGCACCGGCATGCCGCGCGTCTACTGCGGCGACGCGCTGGCCGCGGTTGCCTGCGCCGGCGTCGACACCAGCTTCTTGGCCGCCCCCGGCGAGGCCGGCGTGGCGCTCGAATGGCGCCCCGTCTGACGCACGCGCCCGCGCCTGCCATCGACGACGCCTTTCCTGCAAAGGGCGCGTTCGCCGCGCGACTGCGCGCGGGCCGATCCGCCCGGTTGCGCGGCGTCTGGCCAACGCGGCAATCGCGACCGCGTCACATGTTATAATTTTGAATTTACTTGCTTTTATCTTGTCGGAGCGGAAACATGGCTGTTGAGCGCACCCTTTCGATCATCAAGCCCGACGCGGTGGCGAAGAACGTCATCGGCGAGATCTACTCGCGCTTCGAAAGGGCCGGGCTCACGATCGTCGCGGCGCGCATGGCGTGGCTGTCGCGCAGGGACGCCGAGGGCTTCTACGCGGTGCATCGCGAGCGGCCGTTCTTTCGCGACCTCGTCGATTTCATGACCACCGGCCCGGTCATGATCCAGGTGCTCGAAGGCGAGAACGCGATCGCGAAGAATCGCGAGCTGATGGGCGCCACCGATCCGAAGAAGGCAGCGGCCGGCACCATTCGCGCCGACTTCGCGCGCTCGATCGACGCCAATGCCGTGCACGGTTCCGACGCAGCGGAAACGGCGGCGAACGAAATCGCCTACTTCTTCCCGGCACACAGCATCTACGCACGGTAATCGGAGGACGGCGCGTCGCGATGCAGAACCTGCTCGACCTCGAACCCGCGGCGCTTGCCCACTGGTTCGCCGAACGCGGCGAAAAGCCGTTTCGCGCGCGCCAGGTCTGTCGCTGGGTGCACCAGCGCTTCGCCGCCGACATCGGCACGATGAGCGATCTCGCGAAACCGCTGCGCGCGTCGCTCGCCGGCGCCGCCGCGATCCGCGCACCGGCGGTCCTGCGTGATACCACCGCCGCCGACGGTACGCGCAAATGGCTGCTCGACGCGGGCAACGGCAATGCCGTCGAGGCGGTCTACATTCCCGAGGACGACCGCGGAACGCTCTGCATTTCATCGCAGGCCGGATGCGCGCTCGACTGCGCGTTCTGCTCGACCGGGCGGCAAGGCTTCAATCGCAACCTGAGCACCGGCGAGATCGTCGGCCAGTTATGGCACGCGAACCGGACGCTGTTGAACGACGGCATCCAGCCACCGTGGGTCGAAGCCGGACGGGCACCGATCACGAACGTGGTGATGATGGGAATGGGCGAGCCGCTCGCGAACTTCGACAACGTCGTTCCCGCGTTGCGCACGTTCCTCGACGACAATGCCTACGGGCTTTCGCGACGGCGGGTCACGCTGTCCACGTCGGGCCTCGTGCCATGGATCGACCGGCTGCGCGACGAATGCCCGGTGGCGCTCGCCGTGTCGCTGCACGCGCCCACCGACGCGCTGCGCGATCGCCTCGTGCCGATCAACCGCCGGCACCCGCTCGCCAGCCTGATGGCCGCGTGCGTGCGCTATCTCGAGCGCGCGCCGCGCGATTTCATCACGTTCGAGTACGTGATGCTCGACGGCGTCAACGACCAGCCCGAGCACGCGGCCGCGCTGCTTGCGCTCGTGCACGACGTGCCGTGCAAGCTCAACCTGATCCCGTTCAATCCGTTCCCGGGCAGCGGCTTCGCAACCAGCCCGCGCGAGCGCGTCCGCCGTTTTGCTGCCACATTGCAGGATGCCGGGATCGTGGCGACAATCCGCAAGACGCGCGGCGACGACATCGATGCCGCGTGCGGACAGCTCGCCGGGCAGGTGCACGACCGCACGAAGCACCGGCTCGCCGCCCGCATTCCGCTCGCTGCGCGCTGAACGGCGCCTCATCCCGGACATCTGCGCATGAATCGCCTTGCATCGTCCCTGCTCGTCGCGGTCGCGGTCGCGCTCGCCGCGTGCGCATCGAAGCCGCCGGCGCCGCAGCAGGCGCAAGCACCGGCACCTGATACAACGCCCATCAAATCGCAGGAGGCCACGCCGCAGGAGCGCGCAAAGATCCGCACCGATCTCGCTGCCGGCTATTACCAGCGCGGGCAGATGGACATCGCGCTCGAGGAGCTCGGCAATGCGAAGGCCCTCGATCCCACCTATTCGAAGATCTACGATATCTACGGCCTCGTCTACGCGATGCTCGGCGAGCGCGCGAAGGCCGAGGAGAACTTCCGCCAGGCGCTGGCATTGGCGCCCGACAATTCCGAGATCCGCGAGAACTGGGGTGCGTATCTGTGCGGCACCGGCCGCGCGCGCGAGGCGCTGCCCGAATTCGAGCAGGTGCTGAAGGATCCGCTTTACCGGACGCCGGAAATCGCGCTGATCAACGCGGGCAAATGCAGCGCGGCCGTCGGCGACACGAAGAGCGCCGAGGAATATCTGCGCCGCGCGCTGTCCGCGTCGCCGGGCAATCCCACCGCCGCTTACAACCTCGCGCTCCTCGCGTACCGCGACAAGCGGATGGGTGAGGCGCGCGCGTGGATGGTGCCCGTGATGCGGCAGGCATCGCCGTCGCCGCAGGCGCTCTACCTTGGCGTGTGCATCGAGCGCAAGCAGGGCGATCGCGAGGCCGAGCGCTCGTACGAATCGCAATTGAAGAATCGCTGGCCCGATTCGCCCGAAGCGAAGGCGGCGGCCGGCGGGACATGCGAATGAACGCGCCGCGCACCGACGCTCCGGCGGACGCCAACGCGAAGGAAACCGGCGCGAGCGCGCGCATGCAGGACACGGCGGGCGCGCGGCTTCGCGCGGCGCGCGAGGCGACGGGATTGTCCGTCGATGCGGTCGCGCAGCAGCTGAAGCTCGCACCGCGGCAGGTGAAGGCGCTCGAGGACGACGATTGGCAGCGCCTGCCCGGGCGCACGTTCGTCCGCGGTTTCGCACGCAACTACGCGCGCTTCGTGCAACTCGATCCCGACGCTGTGCTCGCGCTGCTTCCGGCGTCCGACACCACCCCTGCACTCGAACGCCCGGCGCTGACTGCATCGCGGCGTCCCATGGGCGAAATCCCCGTCGAGCGCATAACGAGGCCGTCCGCGGCGCGCTGGCTGGTTCCGCTGCTGGTCATCCTGGTCATCGCCGCCGTTGCCTATTTGCAGCTGACGCGCTCGTCGTTCCATCTGCCGGCCCTGCTGTCGTCGCTTGCGCAGCGCGACACCGAAAGCGCACCCTCGGTTTCGGGGACGCCTGCACCGCCGGTGACGACGGCGTCGGCGCTTCCGAATCCGGCGGCCGCGCCGGGAGCGCCTGCCCCGTCGACCGCGACGGCCACGCCCGCCGATGCGACGAGCGCCACCGCGAGCAGCGCCATCAAGGTGTTGCCCACACCGCCGGCAGGCGATTCCGCCGCTGCGGCAGCAACCGCGCCGCCCGCGAGTGCCGGCGGGGCGCCGGCGGAAACGCCGCTCGTGCTGACGTTCAAGGGCACATCGTGGGCCGAGGTCAAGGACGCGAAGGGTCGCGTCGTGCTGCAGATGACCGGTGGCGCCGGCATGACGCAGACGATCTCCGGCGTGCCGCCGCTCGAGCTCTCGCTCGGCAATGCGCGCGACGTCGATGTCACGTTTCGCGGGCAGTCGCTCGACCTGACCCCCTACACGCGCGGCAACGTCGCGCATGTTTCGCTGCAATGATGCGCATCGCTGCGACTGCGCGCATCGCTACTACGACGCGCATTGCCGAAACGAGGCGCATCGCTGCAATGACCCGCATCGCTACGACGACGCGCATTGCTGCTATGAGGCGCACGGCTGCAACGACGCGCATCCTGCCACTGCGAACCGGTCGAGCCACGTGATCGAGCGCGAAGCGATCATCCGTCGTTCAAGCCGTCGCGTCGATGTCGGCGGCGTTGCCGTCGGCGGCGGCGCGCCGATCGTCGTGCAGTCGATGACGAACACCGACACCGCCGACGTCGCCGCCACCGTCGAGCAGGTGCGCGCGCTCGCTGTCGCGGGGTCCGAGCTCGTCCGCGTCACCGTCAACACGACCGAAGCGGCCGCCGCCGTTCCCGAGATCCGCAAGCGTCTCGACGACAGCGGCTGCATGGTTCCGCTGATCGGCGATTTTCATTTCAACGGCCACAAGCTGCTGGCCGAGCATCCGGCATGCGCAGAGGCGCTCGCCAAGTTCCGGATCAACCCGGGGAACGTCGGCAAGGGCAGCAAGCGCGATTCGCAGTTCGCCACGCTGATCGAGCTCGCGATCCGCCACGACAAGCCGGTGCGCATCGGCGTCAACTGGGGCAGCCTCGACCAGGCGCTGCTGGCGCGCATGATGGACGACAACGCGCGCAACGCGCGCCCCGCGGAAGCCGAAGCGGTCATGCGCGAAGCGCTCGTCGCGTCGGCGCTCGAAAGCGCGGCGCAGGCCGAAGCGCTCGGACTGCCGCCCGAGCGGATCATCCTGTCGTGCAAGGTCTCGAACGTGCAGGACCTGATCGCCGTCTACTCCGATCTCGCGCGCCGCTGCGACTACGCGCTGCATCTCGGCCTCACCGAAGCTGGCATGGGCAGCAAGGGCATCGTCGCGTCGACGGCGGCGATGGCCGTGCTCCTGCAGCAGGGGATCGGCGATACGCTGCGCGTGTCGCTCACGCCCGAGCCGGGCGGCGATCGCACGCGCGAGGTGATCGTCGCCCAGGAACTGCTGCAGACGATGGGGCTGCGCTCGTTCACGCCGATGGTCACCGCGTGTCCCGGCTGCGGCCGCACCACCAGCAGCTATTTCCAGGAACTCGCCGGACACATCCAATCGTTCCTGCGCGCATCGATGCCGGCATGGCGCGAGCGCTACCCGGGCGTCGAGGCGATGCACGTCGCCGTCATGGGTTGCGTCGTCAACGGGCCCGGTGAATCGAAGCTCGCCAATGTCGGCATTTCATTGCCCGGCACCGGCGAGACGCCGGTCGCGCCGGTCTACGTCGACGGACAGAAGACGGTCACGCTCAAGGGCGATCGCATCGCCGAGGAATTCGAGCGCATCGTCGTCGACTACGTGCGTGCGACGTACGGCGGCGAAGCGAAGTCGGCCGCGCTCGTGCCGCAGCAGAAGACGATCGCCGTCAAGGCGATCGAGTCAGCGCGAAGCAGCAGTGCGGTCCCGCGCTGATTCGCGTTGATCGCATCGGGAAAAACCATGGCAGCTGCATTGCAGGCCGTACGCGGCATGAACGACGTGCTACCCGACGAGGCGGCCGTCTGGCAGCGCTTCGAGGACACCGCGCGCAACGTGTTCGAGCGCTACGGCTATCGCAACCTGCGCGTGCCCGTCGTCGAGCCGACGCCGCTTTTCGTGCGCGGCATCGGCGCGCACACCGACGTCGTCGAGCATGAGATGTACACGTTCGAGGACAAGCTCAACGGCGAAAGCCTGACGCTGCGTCCCGAGGCGACGGCCGGCATCGTGCGTGCCGCCATCGAGCATCACCTGACGTACGAGCGGCCGCAGCGCATCTGGACCGCCGGCCCGATGTTCCGCCACGAGCGGCCGCAGAAGGGGCGCTATCGGCAATTCCATCAGCTCGATGTCGAGGCACTGGGGTTTCCGGGTCCCGACGTCGATGCCGAGCAGATCGTGATGCTGGCAAGGCTGTGGCGCGCGCTCGGGCTCGATGGCATCACGCTGTCGATCAACTCGATCGGCGACCCGGCCGAGCGACGCCTGCACCGCGAGGCGCTGATCGCACATTTCGCGCGCCATGCCGACATGCTCGACGCCGATTCGCAGCGGCGCCTGCACGCCAATCCGCTGCGCATTCTCGACAGCAAGCATCCGCCGCTGCAGGACGTGATCGCCGCCGCGCCGCGGCTCGTCGACCAGCTCGGCGACGCATCGCGCGCGCACTTCGACGCATTGCGGGCGCTGCTCGACGACGCCGGGATCGCGTACAGCGTCGATGCACGGCTCGTGCGCGGGCTCGACTACTACAATCGCACCGTTTTCGAATGGGTCACCGGCGCGCTCGGCGCGCAGGGCACGGTCGCGGGGGGCGGGCGCTACGACGGGCTGTTCGAGGAACTGGGCGGCAAGCCCACGCCGGCGTGCGGATTCGCGATCGGCGTCGAGCGCATGATCCTGCTGCTCGAGGCGCAGGGCAAGGCACGCGCCGCGGCGCCCGATGCCTACGTCGTGCACGCCGGCGACAAGGCGGGCGCGGTCGCGCGCCACGTCGCCGAAACGCTGCGCGATCACGGCGCGAGCGTCGTTCTGCACGCCGGCGGCGGCAGCTTCAAGTCGCAGATGAAGAAGGCCGATGCGAGCGGCGCCCGGCTCGCGATCATCGTCGGCGACGACGAGGCCGCGGCCGGCACCGTCGCGATCAAGCATCTGCGCGAAGGCGGCGACCAGGTCGCCGTGCCGCTGGCCGACGTCGTTGCCCGCTTCGCCGCACTCAATACCGGTAAGGATGAATATGGCTCTTTATGATCTCGAGGAACAGGACCAGATCGACGACCTCAAGGCATGGTGGACGCGCTATGGCGGAACCGTCACCGTCGCGCTCGTGCTCGGGCTGCTCGTCGTCGCTGGCATCCAGGGATGGCGCTGGTATGCGGGCCACCGCGCCGAGAATGCGTCGGTGCTGTACAGCGCCGTCAGCGAGGCCGCGCGTACGAAGGACACGGCCAAGGCGAAGGATGCCATCGCGCAGATCACCGATCGCTATGCGAGCACCAGCTACGCGCCGCGTGCCGAGCTGCTCTACGCGAAGATGCTCTACGACGCCGGCGATCGCAACGGTGCGAAGGCACAGCTCGCATGGGTCGTCGATCACGCGTCCGAGGAAGAGCTGCGGACGATCGCGCGCTATCGCCTCGCGCAGATCCAGATCGACGACAAGCAATACGACGCAGCACTCGCGACGCTCGATGCGAAGCACCCCGCGTCGTTCGACGGCATGTACGCCGATCTGCGCGGCGATGCGCTGGCCGCCGCCGGACGCGGCGCCGACGCGCGCGCGGCGTACGAAAATGCGCTCGCGAAGCTCGATCCCAAATCGGCGTATCGCAACTACGTGCAGGTGAAGCACGACGCGATTCCCGCGACGGCGAAGGTGGCCGAATCGAGCGCGCCGGCAGCGAACGCGTCGCCGGCGGCCCCGCCCCCGGTCGCGGCGGGCGATGCCGCGCAAGGCAAGGCCCGCGGAGCGGCGAAATGACGCGAGCGGCATCGGTGATGCCCGTGCTTCGCGCCGCATCGGCCGCGATCGTCAGCGTCGTGCTGTGCGCGGCGTGTGCGACGCTTTCCGAATCGCCGCTGACCTCGTGGATGTCGTCGATCCCGACGCCGTCGTTCGCCTGGCTCACCGGCGGGAGCCACAAGCCGGGGCCGCTGCCGGCGCTCAACGCCGCCGTCACGCCGCGCATCAACTGGCAGCAGAGCGTAGGCAAGGCCGCGCCCGGCATCGCGCCGGCGATCACCGCGTCGGCCGTCTACGCGGCCGCCAGCGACGGCACGCTGATGCGGCTCGATCCGGCCACCGGACGCGTCGAATGGAAGGTCAGCGCGGGCCAGGCGCTGTCGGCGGGCCCGGGGGCGGATGCATCGCTCGTCGTCGTCGGCACCGCCAAGGGCGACGTGCTCGCGTTCGACACCGCCGGCAAGGCGCGCTGGACCGTGCGCGTGTCGAGCGAAGTCATTGCGCCTCCGCGCATCGACGAGAACGTCGTCATCGTGTTCTCGGGCGACGGACGCATCTACGGGCTGTCGGGCACCGACGGCAGGACACTGTGGGTCGATCCGCGCACGAATCCGCCGCTGACGGTCCGCAACGCGGCCGGCGGGGTCGTGTCCCGCGGCGGCCTGTTCGTCGGCACCGCCGGCGGACGGCTCCTCGCGATCGATGCGCAGACCGGGACGGTCGCCTGGGATGGCACCGTCGCCACACCGAAGGGCGCAACCGAGCTCGAGCGCATCGCGGACGTCACGAGCCTTCCGTATGTCGACGAAAAGGAGGCGTGCGCCGCGGCGTACCAGGGCCGTGTCGCCTGCTTCGACGTCGTGCGCGGGTCGCTCATCTGGACGCGCGACGTATCGAGCCTCGCCGGGATCACCGCCGACGCGAATCGCGTCTACGTCGTCGACGACAAGGGTAGCGTGCTCGCGTTCGACCGCACGAACGGCGCGTCGGTCTGGAAGCAGGACGCGCTGGCAAAGCGGCGCATCGGCGGCCCGCAGCTGATCGGCGACGAGGTCGGCGTCGTCGACGTCGAGGGTTACCTGCACCTGCTGTCACGCAGCGACGGCACGTACGTGGGGCGGGTTGCCACCGACGGCAGCCAGGCCACGACGCAGCCGGCGCCGCTCGGCGGCGGCATGCTGTGGCAATCGGAAAAGGGAACGCTCTTTTCGGTTTCTGCTCGTTGAACCGATGTAGGGTCAGAGACGACTTTCAGCGACCATCGAGCGGCAACCCGGTGACTCGTCCGGAAAGTCGTCTCCGACCCTCATGCTCCCCACCATCGCCCTCGTCGGCCGTCCCAACGTCGGCAAGTCGACGCTCTTCAACCGGCTGACGAAGACGCGTAACGCGCTCGTCGCCGATTTTCCGGGCCTGACGCGCGACCGTCATTACGGACGCGCCCGCGCGGGCGAGCGCGAATTCCTCGTCGTCGACACGGGCGGTTTCGAGCCGGTCGCGACGTCGGGCATCCTGTTCGAGATGGCGAAGCAGGCGCGCGCGGCCATCGCCGAATCCGACGTCATCGTGTTCATCGTCGACGCGCGCGAGGGCGTCACGCCGCAGGATCACGCGATCGCGTCGCTGTTGCGCAAGTCGGGGCGACCGGTGGTGCTCGCGGTCAACAAGGCGGAAGGACTCGCGCCCGAGCGCAGCGTCGAATTTCACGAGCTCGGTGTCGGCGAACCGCTGCCCATTTCGGCTGCACACGGCGAAAACGTGCGCGACCTGATCGACATCGCGCTCGAGCAATGTCCGCCGCCCGCCGAAGCCGAGCCGATCGACGGGGGCCAGCGGCGCATCAAGGTCGCCGTCGTCGGCCGGCCCAACGTCGGCAAGTCGACGCTCGTCAACGCGCTGCTCGGCGAGGAACGCGTGATCGCGTTCGACCAGCCCGGCACGACACGCGACTCGATCCATCTCGATTTCGAGCGCGGCGATCGCCGCTATACGCTGATCGACACCGCCGGCGTGCGCCGGCGCGGCAAGGTGAGCGAAGTGGTGGAGAAGTTTTCGGTGATCAAGACGCTGCAGGCGATCGAGGACGCGAACGTCGTGATCCTGCTGCTCGATGCCGGCGACGGCATCACCGAGCAGGACGCGCACCTCGCCGGCCACATCCTCGAGGCGGGGCGCGCGATGACGATCGGCATCAACAAATGGGACGCGGCCGACAACGAGCAGCGCGCAACGGTCAAGCGCGAGTTCGACCGCAAGCTCGCATTCCTGGGCTTTGCCGAGCATCACCACATCTCGGCGCGCGAGGGACGCGGCGTCGATGCGCTGCTGCGCGCCGTGGACAACGCGTATGCCGCCGCGATGGCCAGGCTGCCGACGCCGCGGCTGACACGCACGCTGCAGCTGGCCGTCGAGCGCCAGCAGCCGCCGCGTGCGGGCTACGTGCGCCCGAAGCTGCGCTACGCACACCAGGGCGGCGTCAATCCGCCGCTCGTGATCGTCCACGGTTCGGCGCTATCGCACGTGTCCGACGGCTACCGGCGCTATCTGGAACATTTTTTCCGCGACGCGTTCCAATTGCGGGGCACACCCCTTAGGATACAATTCAAGACAGGCGCCAATCCGTACGCGAATTCCAGTCGGTAACCAGAAAAACAAGCGCGGAGCTCACCGATGAGCAATAAAGGGCAAATGCTACAAGACCCGTTTCTGAATACCCTGCGCAAGGAGCACGTGCAGGTTTCCATCTACCTGGTGAACGGCATCAAGCTGCAGGGACAGATCGAATCGTTCGACCAATACGTGGTGCTGCTGAAGAACACCGTCACCCAGATGGTCTACAAGCACGCGATCTCGACGGTCGTGCCGTCGCGACCGGTCGCGATGCCGCATCAGAATCACCACGAAGCCGAAAGCTGACGCCGCCCGGCACGCCGCTGTGCCGCGCACCGCGCGGCGTCGGCCCGCGGTGAGCTAGCCGGCATGTTCGAACGCCCCGATACCGGCGATCGCGCGCTCGTGGTCGCGCTCGACATCGGCCGCGTCGACGGCTCCGACCGGCTTGCCGAAATCGCGGCGCTCGCCGCATCGGCCGGTGCCACCGTCGTCGGCAATCTGCGCGGGCGCCGGCCCCGTCCCGACGCAGCGCTTTTCGCCGGACGCGGCAAGGTCGACGAGATCGCCGCACAGCGCCGCGCGGCCGACGCCGACCTCGTCATCTTCGACCACACGCTATCCGGGGTCCAGCAACGCAATCTCGAGCAGGCGCTCGAATGTCGCGTCGTCGACCGCACTAGCCTGATCCTCGACATCTTCGCGCAACGCGCGCGCAGCGCCGAGGGCAAGCTGCAGGTCGAGCTCGCGCAGCTCAATCACATGGCCACCCGGCTGGTCGGCGGATGGACCCACCTCGAGCGGCAGAAGGGCGGCATCGGCTTGCGCGGCCCCGGCGAGACGCAGCTCGAAACCGACCGGCGCCTCATCACCCAGCGCGTCAAGCTGCTGCGCGAGCGCCTGCGCCGCGTGGCGCGAAGCCGCGCCACGCAGAATCGCGCGCGCCGGCGTGCAGCGGTACGCACGGTGGCGCTTGTCGGCTACACCAATGCCGGCAAGTCGACGCTCTTCAACCGCCTGACGGCGGCGAAGGTCTATGCGGCGAACCAGCTTTTCGCGACGCTCGACACGACCCTTCGCCGCGTGCACGTCCAGGGTGCCGAGAACATCGTGCTGTCCGACACGGTCGGCTTCATCCGCGACCTGCCGCACGATCTCGTGGCCGCGTTTCGCGCAACGCTCGCCGAGGCGGCCGACGCCGATCTGCTGCTGCACGTGATCGACGCAAGTGCGCCGAACCGCGACGAGCAGATCGACGCCGTCGACGCGCTGATCGACGAGATCGGCGCAGGCGAAGTACCGCAGATTCGCATCTACAACAAGAGCGACCTCGCCGCGACCGCGGCCGGCGTCGAGCGCGACCCCTGTGGTACCATCTCGTCGGTCCGCGTGAGTGCGGTCACCGGCGCCGGGATCGCCGAGTTGCGCGCCGCGCTGGCCGAACGCTTCCCGGCCTCGCCGCTTCCCGTTTCCGAACCAACCGACACACCGGCGCGTTCCGGCTTTTGAGCCTTCCGGTTCCCTGGGCGCGTGTGCGCCGAACTTTGCATGCTCCGAGCCCGAGTGGAACCCGTATGTCGCTGAACGACCCGCAGTGGGGTAAGCGAAGCAACAACAGCGGACCACCCGACCTCGACGAGATCTGGCGCAACGTCAATCGCCGGATGAACGAGCTGTTCGGGCGCCGCCGCGAATCGCCCGACGGCGGCGATGGCGGTGGCGGCGGAATGCATCTGCCGCTCGGCGGCGCGGGCATGCTGATCGTGCTCGTCGTGGTCATCTGGCTCGCCAGCGGCTTCTACATCGTCGACGAAGGCCGGCGCGGCGTCGTCACGCGCTTCGGCAAATACACCGAAACCACGCAGCCCGGTCCGCGCTGGCACCTGCCGTTCCCGATCGAGACGGTCGAGCTCGTCGACTTCTCGCAGGTGAAGACGATCGAAGTCGGCTACCGCAACACGCCGAAGAACAAGATCGACAAGGAAGCGGTGATGCTGACCGATGACGAGAACATCATCGACATCCAGTTCGCCGTCCAATACAACCTGAAGAGCGCCGAG
>Ga0207657_10000461_pt1 | contig 43133 bp, 28 predicted proteins | sample KBSC33metaG_FD_184316 | JGI IMG/M metagenome (GOLD analysis project Ga0207657, IMG submission 184316) | Corn rhizosphere microbial communities from Kellogg Biological Station, Michigan, USA - KBS C3-3 metaG (SPAdes) (version 2) | ecosystem: Host-associated > Plants > Roots > Rhizosphere > Soil ... | reverse complement strand
AATCGCGAGCGCTGCCACCGCGGTCGCGCTGGCCTTCGTCGGCACCCATACCTCGACGATCCGCATCGGCGCGGGCGGGATCATGCTGCCCAACCATGCACCGCTGATCATCGCCGAGCAGTTCGGAACGCTGGAAAGCCTGTTTCCCGGCCGAGTGGACCTGGGGCTGGGGCGGGCGCCGGGCACTGACCAGGCGACGGCTTATGCGATGCGCCGCAACCTCTCGTCAGACGCCAACCAGTTCCCCAACGACGTCGTCGAGCTCATGGCCTATTTCAAAGGCGAGAACGGCCGCGTCCGCGCCGTCCCGGGCGAAGGGCTCGACATCCCGATCTGGATTCTCGGCTCGAGCCTGTTCGGCGCCGAGCTGGCGGCCATGCTGGGGCTCCCTTACGCCTTCGCCTCGCACTTCGCGCCGCAGATGATGATGGAGGCGATCGAGCTTTATCGCCATCGCTTCGAGCCGTCGCAGCAGCTCGCCCAGCCTCATGTCATGCTCGGCTTCAACGCGATCGTCGCGGACACGGACGAAGAGGCCGAGCTTCTCGCTACGTCGCAGCAGCAGGCGTTCGTGGCGCTGCGCACAGGAACGCCCGGCAAGCTTCCGCCGCCGAAGCCTGGCTATGCCGACACGCTGCCGATGGAGGCGCGCGCGATCCTCCGCTCGATCCTGTCGGTTTCCGCGATCGGCAGCCCCGAGACCGCCCGCCGCCAGCTGCACGAGTTCATCGCCCGCACAAAGCCCGACGAGCTGATCGTCACCGCGCAGGTTTACGACCATAAGGCGCGGCTGAGGTCGTATGAGCTTTTCATGCAGGCCGCGAACCAGCCCGCCGACTCGCTCGCCGAATAATCACGTCGCCCGACGAGCGCCGCATTCGCGCCCGATTGCGTTGCGAACAGGCTCTTGCACCACTAACGAGCCGAGCATGCCCGACCGCGCCGAAATCTCCGCCAAGACCCTCGAGCTGATCGAGCCGTTCAACAAGAAGGGCGTCGCGGTCACCGAGGCCACGCGCTTCGCGCAGGACCTCGAGTGGGACAGCCTCACCGTCCTCGACTTCGTCGCCAACGTCGAGGACGACTTCGACGTCATCATCACGATGAACATGCAGGCCGAGATCGAGACCGTCGGCCAGCTCATCGACGCGCTGGTGAAGCTGACCGCGTGATCGACCTCTTCTCCAAGTTCGATCCGCTGATCGAGCAGCGCGAGACGCTCCTCGAAACCGGGCTCACCGATCCGTTCAACCTGGTGATGGAAAAGGTCGAAAGCCCCACCGTCGCCATTTGCAACGGCAATCGCACGATCCTTCTCGGCACCTACAATTACATGGGGATGACCTTCGACCCCGACGTCGTCGCCGCGGGCAAGCAGGCGCTCGACGAATTCGGCTCCGGCACTACCGGAAGCCGCGTCCTCAACGGCACCTACGCCGGCCACAAGGCCTGCGAGCAGGCGCTCAAGGACTTCTACGCCATGGACCACGCCATGGTCTTCTCGACCGGCTACCAGGCGAACCTCGGCGTGATTTCGACGATCGCGGGCAAGGACGATTACATCATCCTCGATATCGACAGCCACGCGTCGATCTACGACGGCTGCGCGCTCGGCAACGCGCAGATCGTGCCGTTCCGCCACAATGACGTCGACGCGCTCGAAAAGCGGCTGAAGCGGCTGCCGCCCGAAGCCGGCAAGCTGGTCGTTCTCGAAGGCGTCTATTCGATGCTCGGCGACGTCGCGCCGCTGAAGGAAATGGTCCGCGTCTCGAAAGAAAATGGCGCGATGGTCCTTGTCGATGAGGCCCATTCGATGGGCTTCATCGGCGAGCACGGCCGCGGCGTGGCCGAGGCGCAAGGCGTCATCGACGATGTCGACTTCATCATCGGCACTTTCTCGAAATCGGTTGGAACGGTCGGCGGCTTCTGCGTGTCGAACCACCCCAAGTTCGAGATCCTCCGCCTCGTCTGCCGCCCCTACGTCTTCACCGCCTCGCTTCCGCCGTCAGTCGTGGCGACCGCCGCCACCTCGATCCGAAAGCTCATGGACAGCGCCGACAAGCGCGCGCACCTATGGGAGAATTCGAAGCGGCTCCACGCCGGGCTTCGCCAGCTCGGCTTCACGCTTGGCACCGACGAGCCGCAGTCGGCGATCATCGCTGTCATCATGCCCGATCTCGAGACCGGCGCCGCGATGTGGGAAGCGCTCCTTCACGAAGGGCTCTACGTCAATCTCGCGCGCCCGCCGGCGACGCCCGCAGGCATGACCCTGCTTCGCTGTTCGCTCTGCGCGCTCCACAGCGAGGACCAGGTTGGCGAGATCCTCGGCATGTTCGCTGCGGCAGGCCGTGCAACCAACTGTATAAGTTGAGGAAACTGTCGGGAACCTTTCACTTCCCCCCAATGGTTAACGGGGTTAGATTGGCGGCATGACAGGGGACGGGGAAGAGGGCGAAGTCCGCTTCGACTGGCGTCGCGGAGGCGCTGCCGCCGCCGGCCTGCTCGCCGCGCTGGTGCTCGTCGCCATGGTCTTCATGGTCAAGTTCGCCAACGACGCGCGCGAGAAGGCGCTCGACGCGGAGCGGCACTCCTACGAAGTGGCTCTGATCGTCCGCAATGCGAGCGCCAATATTTCCGGGGCCGAGGCGGCGCTGGCCCGCTTCGTGCTCGACGAGCACACCGACCCCAACGGCAATATCTACGCCGCTGAATGGCAGCTCGCGGGCTACCAGATCCAGCAGCTGCGCGATCTCATGCGGAGCAATCCCGAACAGACTCAAAGGGTCATCCGGGTTCAACAGCTTTACGCCCAGCGCGGCCAGGAGTTCTCGCTCGCCGCCCGCGCGGCGATTCAAAATCAGGGCGACGCCGGAATCAGCTATTTCTACGCCGCGTCAACGAAGAGCACGGGGCGCGACCTCGACAGAGCGCTCAATGCCGTCATCAATGCCGAGCGCGAGTCGCTTCGCGACAAGATCCAGCAAAGCCAGTTCTTCTCCGACCAGGCCGACCAGTTCACCGCTTATCTGTCATGGCTCGGAATCCTCGTCGGCCTCGGCGCGATCTTCCTCGCGGTGGTGTCGGTCGCGGCGCTTCGCCAGAACACACTCGCCCGCAAGCTCGCCGAATCCGAGGGCGAGCGCGCCGAGAATCTCGAGCTCGCTGTTCGCGACCGGACGCAGGAGCTGTGGGAGGCCAACCAGGCGCTGAAGGCCGAGGCGGCCGAGCGCGAGGCTGCCGAGGCGCAGCTTCGCCAGGTCCAGAAAATGGAAGCCGTCGGCCAGCTGACCGGCGGCATCGCGCACGACTTCAACAACATGCTCGCGGTCGTCGTCGGCGGCATCGACCTCGCGCTCCGCCGCCTCAACGGCCCGCGCCGGGAAGTGATGATGCACCTCAACAATGCGATGGAGGGGGCGACGCGCGCCGCCGCGCTGACCCGCCGCCTGCTCTCCTTCGCCCGCTCCGAGCCGCTGCTTCCCGAACGGGTCGATTCGACCGACCTCATCGGCGGCATGTCCGACCTCCTCGACCGGACGCTCGGCGAGCGCATCCGGATCGATGTCGAGCTCGATCGCGAGGCCTGGCCGATTTACGTCGATCCGCATCAGCTCGAGAATGCGATCGTGAACCTCGCGGTCAACGCGCGCGATGCGATGGAAGGCGAGGGGCTGATGCGGATTTCGACCGAGAACGTCCGTCTCGCCGGCAACCAGGTCGGCGACATCCGCCCCGGCGATTATGTGAAGATCAGCGTCACCGATACCGGCTGCGGGATGACCCGCGAGGTGCTCGAACGCGCCTTCGAGCCCTTCTTCACCACCAAGCCGGTCGGGAAGGGGACCGGCCTCGGCCTCAGCCAGATCTTCGGCTTCGCCCACCAGTCGGGCGGCGAGGTCGGAATCGAAAGCCAGGTCGGCCGCGGGACCAGCGTTTCCATCTATCTTCCGCGCACTGAAAAGGCCGCCGAGGTGCGCGTCCATCCCGCCGTCCAGCGCCGCGAGGAAGCCGACGCCCATGTCCCCGGCGCGCGCATCCTGCTCGTCGAGGATGACCCGCGGGTGCGCACCGCGACCGTCGGCGCGCTCGAAGACCTCGAGTACGAGCCGGTTGCGTGCGGCAGCGGCGCCGAGGCGATGGAGCTGTTCGCCGGCGAGGAGTTCGACCTCGTGGTCAGCGACGTCATCATGCCGGAGATGAGCGGGCCCGAGCTGATCCGCCACCTCAAGAAGACGAGCCCGCACGACTTCGCCGTGCTGTTCGTCACCGGCTATGTCGGCGAGGGCGAAAGCGACGACCTTCGCGGCTACGAGCTCCTGCGCAAGCCCTTCACCGTCGGCGCGCTTGCAAGCGCGGTCGCCGCGGCTCTGTCGCGCACCAGCGAACCGCCGAGAGCCGCCGCGAAGGGCTAGCGCACCGCCCCCGACCGGATCAGCTTGGGAAGCAGGGTGATCGCCGCGAGCAACGGGTGGCGCTGCTGCCACGGCTTGAGCTTGATGTCCGTCCCCGCATGGCGGTTGATCTTCCACGCGATGTAATCCGCGCCGTTGGCAAAGGTCAGGCTCGCCTTGGCCAAGCGGGCCACCGAATAAAGCTTCCCGTGCCGCTGCTTGCCCCGCCACCACCGTCGAGCATGCCCCTGCATGCTTCCCGCAGCCGGCAGCCGCTCCAGCGCGGCCCTGCCGAACCGCTCGTAACGCTCGGGGTCGGCATCGACGATCGCGCTAGCTCGGCTCGAGCGCTCCGCCCTCAACTCTGCTGCGAAGGTCAGCTCGAACGCCCGCTTCCACAGCCCCGCCACGTCGGCTCGGTCCGCGAGCGGGAGAGTCCAGCCCAGCAGTGCCGACGCAGCCTCGCTAACGGTATCGGTCAGTCGCTCCGCCGCTTGCCTGTCCGCCCGCCACACCAGCCGTGAGGGCTGCGCGAAGCGCGCGGCGGTCGAGACGGTCCATGCCTTGGGCGAACACTCGTGCGCGAAGTCCGCCTCGCTCAGAACCGCATATTTCGAAACGAGCCCGTCGTGCTCGAAGTGGAAGACGTTGGGCGGGATCAGCCGGTTCGCCGCTGCGAGCCAGCGCTTCGAGTAGGCGTCGCGATAGTCGGATACGATGAGATAAAAATCGAGCATCAGCCCGTCGAGCTGGCTCTGCCTGAGGCACGATCCGTAGAACAACACCGCCCGGCTCGCCGCGCCATGCTTCGCCGCGATCGCCGTCGCCATCGCGTTGACGCGCGGGTCGACGGGCGCGCTCAGTTCCTCGGCGACGAGCCTGCGTAGCTCGGACACGAAACGTGGGCCTCAGGCGGCGAGCTTGACGAACGACAGAGGATTGGCCGGCCGCAACTGGATCGGGTTGCCGGCCTCGGCGCGGAACGTCTCGCCGTCGAGGATGACGTGCGAGCTCTCGCCATGGATCGTGACCTCGTCCACCTCCTCGAAATGGACCCCGCGCATCTTCTTGCCCTTGTAGCCGCCGGTCAGCCCCGCCGCGAGCACGCGCAGCACCGTCCCTGCGCGCTCCTCGATCGCCAGGACTTTCAGCGGCCCGCGCCCTTCGCCGCCGATCGTGTTCGACAGCAGCATCTTGTTGAGCGTGGTCACGGCAAGGAAGGCGAACCGACCGGAAATCCGCTCGTGTCTGGGCATGTCGAGGTCGGTCATGGTTGCGGGGGACGGAAGGAAGCTCGCCTTCAGCTTGAGCGCCAGCTGCGCCACATAAGCGAGGAAGGTGAGGCCGTGGCTGACGCTGTTGGGCAGGCCCAGCGGATAGATTTTGTGTCGGCAATACAGCATCGTCTCGGCGAGCCCCGCGCCGCCGAGGAACATGCCGATGACGGGCCGGTCCTCGTCGCCGTTGCGGCGCAGCGCCAGCAGCTCGCGGGGAACCGTGTAGCGCGCGAGCTCGTCGCTTCGCGCAAGCTGGATCAGCCGCTCGAGAGTCGCGATGGCGTCACCGCGAGCGCCGAGGTCGAGCGCGATGAGGTTGGTCTTGCCGCTCGGAAGCACCGCGACCGGGGGCGGCTCGCCCTCGAAATGGCCGCCGTTGTAAAGCTCGGTCAGCGTCGCCTGGACCGTCCCGTCGCCGCCGTTGATCGCAAGCACTCTGGGCCGGACCCGTGCGATGATCTTCATCGCCTCGCCGATCTGGCTCGCCTGCTCGACCTCGTAGTGGAAGACATCGGGGTGGCTGTCGCAATATTCGCGGATCTTGGGCAGCTGGGCGATGTTGCCGGTCGACTTCGGATTGGACAGCAAGGCGATGCGGGGCCGCCCGTGAAAGCCGCAGGACGCGGCGGCACAGGCTTCCGCCCGCGCTCGCTCGTCAGTCTCTGGCGGCACTTTCAGCATGAATTCGCAAAACCGTCCGCTATAGGGCCTTCACAAGGACCGCTGTTCTTCTTTGGTTCAGGCACACCGGTCCGCTATGGAATCTGTGCTGCCTTTGCGGCCAAATGATGGTGCTCGGAGGACTTCAATAAGCCGCGATGCTTCCACGCCTCCGCCTCATCGACTCCTATCTCGCGAAATCGATCGCGGTGCCTCTGATCGGCTCGCTGATCCTCGCCGCGATGCTGCTGCTGCTCGACAAGATGCTCCGGCTTTTCCAGTACGTGGTCGACGCCGGCGGGCCGGTGAGCGTCGTCTGGCGGATGCTCGCGAACCTGCTTCCCGAATATCTCTCGCTCGGGATTCCCATCGGCTTGATGCTCGGCATCCTGCTTGCTTTCCGGAAGCTCGCGCTGTCATCGGAGCTCGACGCGCTTCGCGGGATCGGGGTCGGCTACGGCCGGCTTCTCCGCATTCCCTACGCTTACGCTATCCCGCTCGCGCTGCTCAATCTCGGGATCGTCGGCTACCTCCAGCCCTACACCGAGTATAAATATGAGGCCCTGCGCTTCGACCTCAACTCGGGCGCGCTCGGCGCGGCGATCAAGGTCGGCGAGTTCAACCGGCTCGGCAAGCGCATCACCCTGCGGATCGAAAGCAGCGAGAAGAAGGGCACCGAGCTCCACGGGATCTTCGTCGAGACCGACGACGGCAAGGGCACGACCGTCGCCGCCACCGCCCAGCGCGGACGCTTCCTCTCGACCGACGATCCCGACAAGATCATCTTCCGCCTGAACCAGGGCAGGCTCGTCCAGCAGTCGCCGAGGTTCAGCGTTCCGCGAACCCTCGCGTTCGAGAGCTACGACCTCCCGGTCAGCCTTCCCGCGATCGAGCAGTTCCGCCGCCGCGGCGGCTCGGAGTCCGACGAGCTCTATCTTCATGAGCTTTGGCGAATCGGTTACGGCGGCGGCGCCTCCAACCATCACCAACAGATCGAAGCACAGGCACGTTTCAATTTCCGGCTGGTCGAAGTGCTGATGATGCTGACGCTCCCCCTCCTCGCGGTCGCGCTCGCCGTGCCGCCCAAGCGAAGCTCCTCGGGCCTCGGCATTTTCATCGCGATCCTGATCGTCGTCGCCTACCACAAGATCAACCAATATGGGCAGCAGGCCGGCTCCAACGGGCAGCTCAACCCGATCCTCGCCTTGTGGGTGCCGCTCGCCTTGTTCGCGACGATGATCCTGTGGATGTACCACGTGCTCGCGCACCGTCCCGGCGGGCAGCCGATCGGCGCGCTCGAGCGATTCTTCGCCAAGGGCGCCAAGGTCGCGAAGGCGATGCTCCCGCGGTCGAAAGCGGCGCAAGGCGAAGCATGATCAACCTCGCTTTCTTTCCGTCGCGGCGGCTCGCCTTCTACATGGTCAAGCTGTTCGTGACGCGAACGCTCGCGGTGCTGTTCGCGCTGGTGCTGGTGCTGATGACTCTCGACCTCCTCGGCGAGGCGGGAAAGATTCTCGCCATCCCCGGCAACGGCGATTCCGCGCTGTGGCATTATGTCGCCTTGCGCATCCCTGTCCTCGTCTCGCGCTTCCTCCCCTTCTCGGTTCTCTTGGGAACCCTGATCGCCTTCGTCGGGCTCAACCAGAACAGCGAGGTCGTGGCGATGAAGGCTGCGGGCCTCTCCGCGCACCAGATCCTTGCCCCGCTGGTGCTCGCCAGCATCGGCATCGCGGTCGGCCTGTTCGGATTCAACGAGTTCGTCGTCGTCAAGAGCTCGCGCGTCGTCACGGCCTGGTCGAACAACGACTACAAGCCGATCCCGCCGGTCAGCGGCGTGCTCAGCAACGTCTGGGTCCTGAAGGGCGACGACCTCGTCCGCGCCGGGATCGTCAGCGGACGCGGCATGGGCATGCGGCTCGACCAGGTCAGCATCTACGACCGATCCGGGGGGATCCTCCAGCGGGTCATCAACGCCACGCACGCGACTCCTACGGGCAATGGCAGCTGGCTCCTCGAGAAGCCCGAGGTTTACGACGCGAACATGAACGTGATCCGCCGCTCGGCCACGATGGAAGCCCTCGAGGGGGTGACGCCCGACCAGTTCACGCTCGCCAAGGTCGATCCGACCGAGCTCGATTACTGGACGCTCAAGAGCCGGATCGGCGAGCTCGAGGCGGCGGGCCGCCCCACCGACGAGGCGCGGGCCGGCCTTGCCCACAAGATTTCGCAGCCTCTCTCGATCCTGCTCATGCCGCTGCTCGCCGCCGTCGCCGCCTTCGGGCTCGCCCGCTCGGGCCAGGTGCTGATGCGCGCCGCGCTCGGAATGGCCCTCGGCTTCACTTATTTCGTCGCCGACAATTTCAGCCTCGCGATGGGGAATGCCGGCGCCTACCCGCCGATGATCGCCGCCTGGGCGCCGTTCATTCTGTTCCTGCTGATCGGCGAAACGGTGCTGGTGCGGACCGAGGAATAGCTCAGCGATCCTGCGGCTGGACCGGCGGCTCCGGCGGCGGCGGCGGATAATAGACGCCTTCGCCGGGCCTCGCGGGAACCGTCGTCACCGGCTGAGAATCATAGGGCTCCTGGCGCGCCGTCGTTAGCGCCTGGCTTCCGACGCGATGCACGATGTGCGGCGTGACGATGATGTAGAGCTCGGTTTTCGAGCGCGTGTTGCGATCCGTGCGGAACGCCTGCCCGACCAGCGGAATGTCGCCGAGGACCGGGATTTTCGACTTGTTGTTGATGTTCTCGTCCTGCGTCAGCCCCCCGATCACGAAGGAATCGCCGTCGCGAACGGTCGCAGACGTTTCCGCCTGGCGCTGGCTGATCGTCGGATATCCCTGGCTGAAGCCCGTCACGCTGGAGACGACGGCATAGACGTGGCTGCTGACGAACCCGTCGCCGCTCACCCGCGGGGCGATCTGCAGCGTCACCCCCACGTTCACATACTGGACCTGCTGCGAGACGCCGTTGACGCCGGATAGCGTGATGGCCGTCAGGATCGGAAGCGCGTCGCCGGTGATGATCTTCGCCGTCCCGCCGCTCTGCGCCGCGATCCGCGGCTTGGACACGATTCGCCCATTGCCCTTGCGGATCTCGGCATAGAGCGCCGCCTGGAGCTGGACGCTGCTGAGGCGGTTGCCGCCCGGCACGCCGACGGGAATGAACTGCCCGCTCTGGAACGTCGCGACTCCGAGCTGCCCGTTGGCATTGGCGAAGTCGATCCCGATCGCCTTTGCCCCGGTCTCGGTCAACTCGACCATTTGCGTTTCCAGCACGACACTGTCGACGGGGATGTCAATCATCGCGATCATCGCCTTCAGCCGCGCGATCTCGTCCGGCGAACCGCGCAGCCAGATCGCGTTCAACCGCCGGTCGATCGCGATCGACGCGTTGATCGACTGGCCGAGCGGCTCGTCGTTCGCCCCAGGCGCCTGGGTCGTCTGCGCCGGCTGGTAGGTGTTGCCGGTGAGGCTGTTCGAGCCGAACGACGGTTGTTCCGGAATGAATACGTCGTTGGACTTCACCGTTGCGTCGGTCAGCAGGCCGACGACTTCCGATACGTCGGCATATTTGAGGAGCACGAGCTGGTAGCCGCTCTGGCCTTCGGGCGGACCGACGAATTGTGCGCCTCCGCCCACATTTGCGATGGGCGCTTCGACGCCTTTCTGGCCGGGCACGGCGCCGGTGCTGACGACGACGTCGATCAGCTGGTCGCCGTTGCGCGAGGCGGTGATGGTGGCGTTGGTGTTGACGAGGAAGTGAAGCACCAGGACGCCCTCGGCCTGGACGAACTGGATGTTCCGGACGAGGCCCTTGAGGCCGCGCGGCGCAACCGCCGAAGAGGTGCGGGTCGCGAGCGCGAGCGCGAGCGCCGGATCGCGGGGATCGTTGGCAAGCGCCTGGAACGGATTGGCGGTCGGCTGAAGCGTCAGCTGGAAGTGGGATTCGGTGGCGCTCTCGCTGACCAGCCCGACCTTGGTCAGCGCGACGGGACGCGGCACCGGCGCGGCTTGTGCGGCCAGTGCGACGTTGCTCGAGCCGAAAGCAACGGCGCCAACGAGCCCGAAGGCGATCAGGATTCTCGCAATCGTGCGCAGCGGCTCAGCCAGTCTCATCTATGTGCAATGATTAGGGAAAAAGCGGGCCGTGCCAAGGCACAGCCCGCAAGTTCGATCGAAAGATCCTAGTTGCTGAATGCACCGATCCCCTTCGGCGTGCCGAGGCCCGTCGGACCGTCGTAGCCCTGTTGCGCCTTGCAATAATAAGCGACCGGGCACGAGCTACCGTTGCTGCCGCTCGTCACGTCCGTCAGCGACGAGGTGTGGGTGTAGATCGACTGCGCGCCATTGATGCTGCCGTTGGCGAGCGCGAACAGGCCGCCGATGAACGGCGCCGAGGCGCTCGTTCCGCCGAAGATCATCCAGCCGCGGGTCGAGCGGCTCATCGGACCGTAGACGGCGACTCCGGTGTTCGGGTCGGCGACGGAGGAGATGTCCGCTTCCATCCGCCCGCCGCACGCGTCGGTGACTCCGTTCTGCCAGCTCGGCTTGGCGTGTCCGAGGCCGCATCCGCTGCCCGCGCCGTTCCAGGCCGTCTCAGCATAGCCGGCGCCACTGTGGGTCAGGCTGGTACCGCCGACCGCGATCGCGCCCGGCGCGGTCGCCGGCCACTGCGCGCCGTAACCGTAGTCGCCGGTGCTGACCGTGATCGCGATCTGATTCCCCGCATAGTGCGAATCATAGGCGGCGTAGGATGCAGAGTCCGTGTTCCCGTAGCTGTTCGAGATCGCGCGGATGCCGGTGATGGTCTTGGCGTAATCGACCCCCGTCCACAGGTTGGAGAAGGAAGCCGAGCTCGCCTGGACGAGCACGATCTTGCAGTTCGGGCAGGCGGCGCTGGCCATGTCGAGATCGAGCGCCTGCTCCTGGTCCCAGCCGACATCCACGCGCGATGGCGGCTTGCCGCCGGTCTGGCCGACGATCTTGAGACAGCCGCTCGCGGTGGTGCATGCCGGAAGACCATATTGCGCCCGGTAAACCGCCAGGTCCGCTTCGGCTGTCGGGTAAGCGAAGGCATCGACGATAGCGATGGTCGGCGTTCCCGATCCCGCCGGGACCGCATAGACGGTCCGGAGCTCGGTGGCGCCGTAGCCCGATGGAGTTGCATTGGGATTACCCACCGGCTTGCCGTTGAGCGGGTTGCCGCGCGCATCGGTGACGACACGGGCGAAGCAGCGCGCGGTGCCGTTCGGATTGCCGCGCGGGCAGGCCGCCGCATGCCAGGTATGGCCGCTAAGTTCGAGCTGCGCCCGCTCCGATTGCGCGAAACCGGGCACCGAAGCCGTCATCGCAATCGCAGACGCAACTCCAAATACTCCCCAGATACGTAGGTTCATCCTGTTAACTCCCCTGTTACTCGTGAAGCGAGCGCGAAGGATGCTGACAGCGATTTTGGCGATTGCAAATTAAGGTTCGGACGTGAGGGGAAATCGCGGGCGCGACCGCCGAGCAAATCTCGCGAATCGGAAAAAACCGTTGCGACTCGGGCATTTAACGGCGTCGGTAAACGCAAATTTCGGTTACCGAAGTGTCGATTATCCGACAGTTAAGACGGCCGTACGGGGCTGTGCAGCGACCGCCGATGAACAGCTCCTGCGGCGCCGCGTTTCAGCCTTGAAGGAGCCCGCCATGCGCCATCTCGCACCGCTCGCCTTGTTGCTGCTTTCGGGCTGCGTGTCGTCGAGCAGCGTACGTCCGCTGCGCGACTATGAAATCGCGATCGGTCCGTATCACGAGCGTTCAACGCAGAGCTTCGTCGGAAGCCTGATGTACGAGGGCCGCTGCCTGCTGTTCGACGGCGAGAACGGCTCAGCGCGGCTGCTTCCGATCTGGCCCGGCGGGACGAGGTTCGAGGAATCGCTCGTCACCTTTCACCAGCCCGCGAAAAGCGACCAACGCGTCGCAATCGGCGAGGAAATCCGCCTCGACGGCGTGCCCACGCAATGGTCGGCGCTCGACCCGCGCGCTTTCGCTCCGTTCCACCAGCAATGTGGCTGGGCCAAGCCGTTCTTCGTCTCGGGACTTGCGCCCGCCAACTAGGGGTTGATCGCCCGGATCCGCACGGGTCCGAGCGGCGAGCATGCGGCATTGGGACAGCTGTGATCGAACCACAGCTCACCATCGCCGATCATCGCGCCCTGGTCGCGGACGAACAATTTGTCTGCGCGCTGCCTCGCGATCGCCTGCTTCACGCGCGGAGTGAAGATGCGGTCGAAGTCGCGCTCGACCGATTTCGAATCGCGGTAGGTGCGCACGCCGCCGGCAGCGTTGACCCGCAGCGGGAAGGAAATCAGCCCGGTCACCGCGCGCCGGTTGCCCGAGCGCATTGCCGACTGAAGCCGCGACAGGAAGGCGGCATAGGCGCGGTCGGGTGAGATTGCCTTCGTCGCGCTCGGCGCCTGCAGCGTCGGCCGCGGAATGCGCGTGCCCATCACCACGAGATTGTCCGCCATGCCCTCGCTGCTCGCGACGGCCGGAGGAGCGGGCGGCGGCGGTGGAGGGGGAGGGGGAGGCGGCGGCGGGGCGGGAGGCGCCGCGACTGTCGGGATCGCAGGCGCCGCTTCTTGGTCCGCCGGCGCCGACCTCGCGCTGACCTTGGCATCGCGATCGCTGGCCGGGGCCGCGTCGACGGGGACCACGGGCGACCGGGCCGCAGGTGCCTGGGCGATTTCGGCAGGCGCGGCCTGCGGTGCCGAAGGGAGGGCAGGCGCGGGCGCTCGGACGGCGGGGGGCAGGGCCGCGGTCGGTGCGTCCGGCGCAACAGGCTGATGATGAATCGCTGGGGGAGGCGAGGCCCTCTCGGCCGTTTGCGGCGAATTGCGCAGTCCGATGAACGCCGCGGGAACGCCGACGACCACGAGCAGTGTCGCGGTGACGAGCATCGCTGCCTGCGGGCGGTGCACCCACCCGCGCGATCGCGCCCTCTCCGGAGCCGAAGCGGGCGCGCTTTTCTCTCCGTCGAACTTTCGAAGCGCCGTTTCGATCGCCTGGTCGCGGCGCGCCGGGCGCGGCGGCGGCGGTTCAGGCAGCCAGCTCCTCTCCTCCTCGCCCGCCATCTATCGCGCCTCGCCCATGTCTCGAATGAATAGCGGCAATCGCCTTTGTGTCGAAGTGTTTGGAGGACCGCCGGTGCGGCGTCCACGCGCCGGCGGCCCAACCCTCACTCGCCCAGGCTGGCGAGCGTCCGGGCGCTCTTCGCCGCGCGAACCATCTGCACGAACTCCGAGCGGTAGCCGAACTCGTCATTGCCGCGCGCGGCGGAAGCGATGTGAATCACGTCGTCATAGCTCAGCGACCCGGCATATTTGCCGCCGCGAAGCAGTTCGGCGAACCCTGCCACGGCCGCCGCGAAACGCGCATCCAGCGGCGCCGCCGCGAAGCTTCTGTATTCGAGCGCGCGCGTGATCGGCGTGGCGATCAGCTTGCTCGTGCTCGACTTGGGCAGCTTGTAGCGGATCTTCACATAGCCATATTCGCTGCCCGAAGAGGCGACCTTCGCCGGAGCCGAATAGCGAAGGTCGCCCATCGTGCGAGGTCCACCGACCGGCACGATCTCGTACAGCGCCGTGACCGTCTGGCCCGCGCCGACGTCGCCCGCATCCACCTTGTCGTTGTCGAAATCGTCGCGGTTGAGGGCGCGCGTTTCGTAGCCGATCAGCCGGTACTCGGCGACCGCGGCCGGGTTGAACTCGACCTGGATCTTCACGTCCTTGGCGATCGGGAACAGCGTCCCGCCCGCTTCCTCGACGAGCGTCTTGCGCGCCTCGTTCAGCGTGTCGATGTAAGCCGCGGCGCCGTTGCCGTTCTGGGCCAGCGTCTGCATCAGCGCGTCGTTGTAATTGCCCATGCCGAAGCCGAGCACCGAGAGGAACACGCCCTTTTCGCGCTCGCGCTCGATATAGCCCTTCAGCTCCTCCTGATTGGTGATTCCGACATTGAAGTCGCCGTCGGTCGCGAGGATCACGCGGTTGACGCCGTGCGGGTCGAGGTTCGCTTCCGCGAGCCTGTAGGCCTGACGGATGCCCTCAGCACCCGCGGTGCTCCCGCCGGCGCCGAGCGAGTCGATGACGGCCTCGATTTTCCCCTTGTCGCGGACCCGCGTCGGCTCGAGCGCCGTCCCGGCATAACCGGCATAAGTGACGATGGAGACCGTATCGTCGGGCTGCAGCTCATTGAGCAGCATTGAAAGCGATTGCTTTACCAGCGGCAGCTTGTTCGGCTCCTGCATCGACCCCGACGTGTCGATCAGGAAGACGAGGTTCGCGTGCGGCTGCGTCGTCCGGCTCACCGAATAGCCCTTGATCCCGATCCGGACGAGCTTGCGTCCAGGCGACCACGGGCTCGGCATCACCGCGACATTGGTGCTGAACGGCGCCTCCTTCGTCCGCGGCGGCGCGTAGTCATAGCGGAAGTAGTTGATCAGTTCCTCGCTCCGCACCGAATCCGGCTGCGGGAGGACGTTGCGGTTGAGCGACGCGCGCACCCACGAGTAAGACGCCGTGTCGACGTCGATCGAGAAGGTCGAGACCGGGACCTCGCGAACGATCTTGAACGGATTTTCGTCGGCATGCGTGAACTTGTCGCGGCCCTGATCGTGGTACGGCGGCGACGCCCATTGCGGCACGTACATGCCAGGAGCGGGCGGCGGGGGTGGCGGAGGCGGCGGCGGCGCCATCGTCATCATGTCCATGGGCGCCGCGCGCGCCAGCGCGGGAGCCGGCAGCTGCGTCCCGGTCACGACGATGCTTTGGGCCTTGGCTTCCTCGGCACTATCCGACGTCGCCGCGACCTTGTCGTCGACCCCCGACTTCGCGCAGGAAACAAGAAGCAGGGCCGCGAGGCTGAGGCCCACATTATGATGGTTGCGCCACATGGCAGACTCCCTTTTCTCGGCGGCGCGAAATTGGCCGCTCAGGAACTGGGACGCGGCAGCGCGGGAAATCCTTTGAAGATTTCTCCCAACTGCGAAATAACGGCGGCTTGCGAGCAGGATGGCGTGGGGCCGTGACCGCTGACCATTATCGGATTCTTGGGGTTGCGCCGGGGGCGGAAGATGCGGTGATCCGCGCCGCCTATCGCGCGCTCATGCGAATGTACCACCCGGACACCAACAGCGATCCGAAGGCGCAGTCGCGGGTGCGGGAGATCACGGCGGCCTTTGCGGTGCTCGGCGATCCGGAACGGCGCGCTGCCTATGACGCGGGCCAGATTTTCGGCCCTCATGGCGCAAGTGTCGACGGCGCGTGGCATGTGCCGGATCGGCGGTCACCGCCGCCCATGCGCCTGGCCGGCCTTGCCTCCATCGCCGTCGCGCTCGCCGTAACCCTAGCCTTCGCGCTTCCGAGATCACAGCCGGAACCTCAGGCGCTTCGAAGCCTCGCAGCCTATCGCGGAATCACGACCAGCGAGCCGCCGGTCAAAGCCCTTGCCGCGCCGGAAGAGCGGTCAGTGGAAAGCACGGTCGCCGCGGCCCTTTCGGTTGCAAGCCCCGCGACCGCCGTCTCGCTGCCACCACCGCGGCAGGTCGCGGTCCCGCCGCCGCCGACCGAGCGAGCGCAGCTGCCGCCGGCGCGCGAGATCGCACAGGTCGAGCGTCGCAGACCGGCGGCGCCCGTCAAGGTCGCCGAAAGCGCCCGCCCGGGTCCGAATCCCGTTGCTGCACCAAGCTGTCCGCAATGCAGCGACCGTCGCGCACAGGTCGAGCGGCTGGCGACCGGCTTCCTCAAGCAGTCGCTCGAGCATGCCGACTTTCAAAAGCAGCAGCTGTTGCTGAGCGCGCGCAACCGCTCGGCGGCGTCGCGCAACATGTGCCGTTCGGACGACTGCGTGACCGAAGCCTATTTGAGGCAGATCCGCGATACGACGACGATCATGGAAGGGCACATCCCCAACCCCTGATCAGCCGCCGACGAGCCGCCGAACCTCGTGCATCCGCCAGGCGACGGTATTCTCGGCGACGCCCAGTATCTCGGCTGCTTCCGCGTGCGTCAGCTGCTGTCCCGCGACCAGCACGGCCGTGTCGCGAAGCGCGGGCTTGAGGCGGGCGATCGCGCTCTTGAGCCACACCGCGTCATAGGCATCGCGCCCGTCCGGCGTTTGCGTAAGGCCGGCGACGACCGTCAGCCGCTCCATCATGCCGCCGAGCGAGCGCCGCCGCCGCCGGAAATCGCGGCACGCGTTGAAGGTGATTCCGGTCAGCCAGGTCGTGAACTTGGCCTCGCCGCGGAAGCTCCCGATCTTCTCGACCAGCGCCAGGCACACGTCCTGTGCGATATCGTCGGCGTCGCTCCGCGATCCGGTCAGCTGCCAGGCGAGGCCGTGGACCCTGTCGTAATGCCGGCGCAGCAGCGCCTCGAACGCCCCGCGGCTCCCCGCCGCGGCGGAGGCGACAAGATCAGCATCCGCAGCCCCCTCGACATCCGCCATGCACCGCACGATGCATGGCGACTGCCGTCAAGACAACCGCCGACTAACGCGAGCGGCGGAAGCGGTAGCGGCCGTGGACCGGAGTTGCCTGGTAAGTGTCGCCCGAGCTGCAGGTGACCTGATAGACTCCGGGCGATGCGCCGGCGACGGCGCCGGTGACCTTGCCGCACGAATAACCGATCCGCTCGATGGTTCGGGCGACGACGGCATCGGGCAGCGGCAGGCTCGCCGCGACGGGCTGCGCGTCCGTCGCGTCGGTTTCGGTTTCCGCCGACGCGAGCTCCAGCCCCTGCGGCTGCGCCGCTGCCGCGCTGACCTCGCGCTCGGCCGTCCTCGCGAACCGCGACTGCGAGGCGGAGCGCCGCGGCGTGGCGGGCGAGGGGACCGCGGCCATCTCGAGGGGCGCGGCGGCCGCTGCAGGGGCTACTTCGGCGACCTGCTTGGCTACCGGCAGGGGAACCGTCACGGCGGGCGGCGCGGCGGCCGATGCCGCATCGTCCTTCACGGAGAGGCCGGCGAAGGCCCCGATCAGCCCCGCGGCCCCGATCAGGCCGCCGACGACCAGCGCCGGGCGCCGCCATTCGAACGGCTGCTCGTCGCTGCGGGAGCGTGCCGCCGCCGCGCCGCGCTCGAGGATTCGATAGATATCGGTCTCGGCCACCGGATCCGGCTTCAAGAGCGGCTGCGGCTGCGGCTGTGCTTGCGGTATGACGGGAGCGTCGAACGCGGCGGGCTCCGCCAACCGGCGCAGCGAGGCCGCGATGGCGGATGCACGCTCGATCTCCGGCGACGGTTCGCCTTGCGGAGCCGTGACGAGCGGCTCCGGGGCGGGAGGCGTCGGCGTTGTTTCGGTCGGCTTCGTCGCGGCAGCCGAGCCCACGAAGCCCGGCCACGACGCCTGGGTCACCGCGAACGCCCACTGGCGCGGCTCGGGCTTCGGGCCGAGCCCGATCGAGCGGTCGTAATCGCGCCGCCGGCCGGCATCGCGCAGGATTTCGTAGGCCGCGCAAATCCGCGCCGCATCGCCGGGCGCGTGCGATCCGAACAGGCTCATCCGACTCGCGAACGCGCGAGCGATCTCGCCCTCGTTCGCCGTCGGCGCCAGTCCCAGCACCTCATAATGATTCGGCCGCGACATTACCGAGCTGACCATGCTGCCCCTCCCGAAAGGAATGTCCCCACGAGGACTCGCTCGAGTCCTAAGTGTCGGAACCTGCAACGGTTTTTCAGGAGAATCCAGCTCGGTCCGCCGACCTGGGAAGCCGCTTCGTCGGCAACGCCGGAGCTCGTCCCCGGGCTACGCGGAAATTAACCCGGCGCAGTTCGAACCGAGTGATCCTAGCGCAGCCTGGCGATCTTCACCCGGTCGAGCTTGGCGCGGTCCTTCACCGATTCCTCGCTTCGGGTCAGCGCCTTGGCGATGGCTTTCAGCGCCATGCCCTTGCCGGCGAGCGTGTGCAGCTTCTGGATCTCATCCTGCCGCCACGGCTGCCGGTGCCGCTCGAACCGCTCGCCCATCTTGCCTGCCCCTCCCGTCCTGATGGCGAAGCATTAGCGCAGATTGGCGTGGGGACGAAAATTCAGGCCTGGTTGAGAACGATCGGCTTGCAAGGCTGCGAGGGTTCAGCAGGCTCGTGGTCCTTCGCCGGAGCCTGCGCGCCGGTCTGCTCGATCTTTTTGTCCTTCTCGATGCCCGTGGCGGGGCCGAGATGCTCAAACGGCACCGCTTCGGCGCGTCCCACCGGGCGGACGATGCCCGCGCCGCCCGCGAACCGAGGGCCGGGCGCACAGGCGGCCGCAGTTTCGGCCAGCATGATCAGGGCGAATGCAGCGCTCATTGCGCCCGCACTGCCGTAACCGTCGCCGTCGGTTCAATCCGCTCGCGGCAGCCTGTGCCGAACCGGCACGGCGGGGCCCGGGTTTCATAAGGCTCCAAAGCGACGGGCGAGGCCGAGGCCGACGGTGACGGCGAGAACGAGAGTGCTCGCGCCAAGGCCGGCGAGCGCTCCGCCGCTGCGCGAGCGCGCGTAGGTTCCAGCGACGAACAGCTTGAGAAGCGTATTGGCGATGATCGTTCCTGCAAGCGCGAGTGCCGCGAGCTGGCGGTCGATCGCCTCGACCGGCAACCCTGAAAGGGTGACGATCGCGGCGTCGACGTTGAAGGTGCCGGTGATGAACAGCGAGCCGGCGACGCCCGAGCGGCCGAAATGCCCCTGCGCCCAGCGCGTCGCGAGCACGCCGGCGGCGACGATCGCGGTGAAGCCGAGGGCTGGAAGCAGCTCGATCGGATTGGTCAGCGCCAGCTCCTTCCCTCCGGTGCCCCTCGGCGCGCGAAACCAGGCGATTGCCGCGGCCGCCCAGGCGGTCAGCGCGGCGGGCGCCGTGACGAGGATGAACGGGATCACGGTCGAGGGCGAGAGAACCCCGACGAGCAGCATCACTCGAAGGTACATGACGGCGGTGGCGATGAGGATCCCCGCAGTGAGCGGGCCTTCCTCGCCCGCGCCCAGCCGCTGCGAGAAGGACGCCGTCACCGCGGTCGAGGAATAGGCCCCGCCGATGACTGCGGCCGCAAGCACGCCCTTTCGCTGGCCGATGGTTCGGCTCGCGATGTAGCCGGCGAAGGAAAAGCCCGTGATCAGCAGCACGATCAGCCACAGCTGGAACGGGTTCCAGGCGTCGAGCGGGCCGAGGTTGCGGTTGGGAAGGAACGGAAGCACCGCCGCGGCGATCACCGCAAATCGCGCGAAAGCCTGGACGTCGGTCGAGTTGAGCTCGCTGACGAAGCGGTGCGACTGCGTCCGGGTCGCGAGGAGCAGCGTAACAACCGCCGCGCCCGCGACCGCAAGCGCCGGCTGGCCCGCACCGGCGAGCAGCCCGAGGCCAAGCGCAACGATTGCGGCAACCGCGCTCGTCGTGTCGCGCCGCTTGCTGTCGCGCACGTAGCCGACGACGAGCAGCGCGCCCATCGAGAAGGCGACCGCGGCGGCGACCAATGGATGGATCAGCTGCGCGAGGATTCCGCCGAGCGCTCCTCCCGTGCCGACCAGCGTATAGGTGCGCACGCCGGCGACGCGGGTGCCCGCTTTCTCGCGGCGGAGGCGCCAGCCGCGCTCGATGCCGATCATCAGGCCCGCGGCGACTCCCGCGCCGAACTGGAGCGCAAGCGGTGTCAGGCGGCGGGATTCGGCATGATGGCGGGCGCTGCCTCCTCCTCGAGGCCGAGCTTCTTCTTCGTGTCGCTGAGCAACTTCTGGAATCGCGGGTCGTGGCGCAGCGGATCGAGATCCGTGTCCGTTTCGACAACCTTCAAGAGAGAAAGCGTGCACATTGGCACGGTGCTCTGAAGAAGCTTGAGCGCTCCTTCGTTGTCGTCGAGATGCGCGGCGAGAACACAAGCGAAATTGTAGCGCATGTTCAGATTATCCGGGTCGATCAGCAGCGCCCGCGCAATCCATTCACGAGTCCGCTCCTCGTCCCGCAGAATGGCGTATCCACCAGCGAGGATGCCCAGCGCGGCGCCGTTGCTTGGATCCTGCTGGATCGCCTTCTGGCCTTCGGAAACCATCATCTTCGCCGATTCGCGAAGCTTCTCCTCCTCACCAAGCGCACGATAGCAAGTCGCGAGCAGCGCCCATGCGTGGAAATCGCTCTCCATGATTTCCGCGGCTTTTTCGTAGTGCCGAGTGGCGCGTGGAACGTCCCGGCAAATGAGAAAGAAGCGCCCGGCTTCCTTGTTCACTTCCCACGATTCCGGCCCGAGACGGATGGCTTCCTCCATCTCGATCTTCGCGGCGTCGAACTGCTGCTTTTCCACCAGCCGGTTGATCTTCGGCAAGCGCGCCTCGGCGATCGTCGGGTCGATCGCCAGCGCGGTGTGGGCGGCGGCGAAGCCATCGTCGACCTTCTGGCCGAAGGCATAGCGGAGGCTCGATTGGGCGATGGCGAGGAGAGCCCAGGCCTGGGCATATTGCGGATCAATCTCCACCGCGCGGCTGCAGATGCGCATCACGCGCTCCTCGCGGCGCGGATCGCCGTAATTGCCGGTGATCCAATATTGTCGCGCGAGCAGGTAGAGATTGTAGGCCTCGGCGCAGGTGGTGCCGCGCTGCTCGATGGCCTTTTTCTCTTCGGGCAGGAGCCTCAATTTGAGCGCCCCGACGATCGCCTTCGAAATCTCGTCCTGGATCGCGAAAATGTCCTCGAGGTCGCGGTCGTAACGCTCGGCCCAGAGATGCTCGCCGCTGGCGCCGTCGATGAGCTGGGCGTTGATGCGGACGCGGCCGCCGGCCTTGCGGACGCTTCCTTCGAGGACGTGGCTGACGCCGAGCTTGCGCGCGACTTCCGCAACGTCGACCGACTGGCCCTTGAAGGTGAAGGCGGTGTTGCGCGCGACCACGCCGAGCGCGGAGATCTTGGAGAGGTCGGTGGTGATGTCCTCGCTGATCCCGTCGCTGAAATATTCCTGCTCCGGGTCGCCGCTCATGTTCTGGAAGGGAAGGACGCAGATGCACAGCGGCCGGCGGCGTCCCCCCGTCTTGGCCACGTCGGCGGGCGCGGCGCCAGCGAGCGCGCGAACGCTTCCCTTGAGCTTGGCCCAGCCAGGTGCATCGCTCTTCCCGTCCCAGCCGCTGAGGTCGGCGCACTGAATCTGATTGAAGGGAAGCGGCGGGATCGAGCCGTCGATACTGGCCTGGACGATCGTTCCCGCAGAGCGGGCGGTATCGGCCTCGGCGCGGACCCACTGCGACCTGGCGGCTTCGGCGGACCACAACACCACCACGGCCTTGGCCGACTTCAGCCGTTCCTCGATGACGTCGGCATAAGCGAGGTGGGCGGGCAGCTCGTCGTCGCGCCACACGGCATAGCCGTCGCTGCGCAGTGCATCCACCACGCGGACCGCGACGGCCTCGTCATTGCGCGCATAAGAGACGAATACGTCCGCCATCAGGGTTTAGCCCCTCAACCCTCTAAGGGCATGAATATCAGGACTTTGGCGGAGAGTCTTGCCTACTCGGCAGTCGTCGGGTCGATCGTCTGGTGGATCTTCGAGACCTTGTTGACCGGGAAGCCGCCGCGGCGGCCATGCTCGCGGATCATCTCCTCGTTGGGCGCGCGATAGACGCAGTAGAGCTTGTTGTCGGTGACGTAGCTGTGCACCCACTGGATCTGCGGTCCCAATTCGCCGAGCACGTTGCAGGATGTCTGCGAGGCCATTTTGATATCGTCAGGGTCCAGCTGGCCGACGCCGGGCATCTCTCGTTCGATCACAAACTGCGGCATGCCTGTCTCCCTCGTACTAGCGAGACGCTCCATACCGTATGGGAGCGCGCCGCGATAGCGAACGAGAGTTAGGCTATTCGCCGCTGAGGCGGTCGATCGCGCGGTCGAGCCTCGCGGAAATGCGCTCGACGTCGGCGTTGAGCGCGCGCAGTTCCTCGACGGCGTCGATGGGCGCGGCGGCCCCTTCTCCCGCGGGCTCGCTCTGGAGCCGCGCGGCGCTGACCGCAGCAGGCGAGATCGGATATTCGAACTCGCAGCCGTAAAATTCGCCGCTGTTCCAGACGACCGCGACGGCGATCTTGCCGGCGTGGGGAAGCTCGACCTCGAAGCCCGAGCCGACGAGCATCGGAGTCGCGGTTTCGAGCAGCATTCCGGTGAGCGAAATGTCGCGGATGGTGACCGAGCCGTCCCCCGCCGCAGCGCCGAGCTTCAGGGCGCGGCGCGGTGAGCGCCGGCGTTCGCCTTCCTGGGGAAGTTCGTCGAAATGAGCGAAGACCGGCATGCGCGCCTCCTATCGGCGAGCACTGGCGGCTCAATGGTTAACAAGTGGTAACCGGCGGCTCAGGATGGGCCGAGCCGCTGCCTCAGCTCGGCGAGCTCCCAATAATCGTTGCGGCTGAAGGGGAGGAGCGCGCTCAGCGCGGTGAAGCTGCTTCGGCCGAGCGCGCGCTTGAGCCCGTCGAGCTCCGCCAGCGCCGAGCGGATTTCGGCGGGGTCGAACTCGGCGTCGCCCGCCGCCTCCTCCATCATCGCTTCTTCCGCCTCGGCGATCAGCCACGCCTGCAGCTCCCAGTAGCGACGGATGCGCTTCGCCGCTTCGGGCCCGAGCCGGTCGGCGAGCGCGGCGATCCTCGCTCCCGCTGCGCTGTCCGGCCATCGGCCGGCGCGAAGCGCTTCGACCTGGGCGCGGTGGTTCGCCGAATCCGCAGCGAGCCAGCGCTGCGCTTCCGCCGCTCCGAAATAGAAGACCGCGATGATCGCGATCGGTGCGAACAGCACCGCGCCCATCATCGCGAGCAGGGGTTGTTCGGGGAACTGGTTAAAGGCGGTGTGGATGGCGACGGCGGCAAGGTAGCCCGGGACGAACCACCACAGGCGAAAGTCGAAATCGCCGGCCGCCTCGCGCGTCTCGCGCTCGGACAGTTCGTGCGCGATGGCGGCAAGGACGGCGAGCGTGGTGCCGTGCATCACCGCGGTGCCGAGACCGCGGACCAGCCAGGTTCCGGCGTCGTAGAAGGGGAATAGCGTCAGGTAGAAGACATTCTCGACGACCGAGAAGCCGGCGCCGATGGCGAAGCCGGAAATGACGGCGTCGAGCTTGTAGCCGATGCGGTTCAAGCGAAAGAGGCCGACGATGAGGATCCCCTTGAGGAATTCTTCGATCCACGGCGCGACGAACCGGCTGTAGGTCGAAAAGCCGATCGGGAGCGTGTCGAGGAAGCGACCGCTGATCGGGTAAGCGACGAGCGCGGCGAGGCCGCCAAGCACCAGCAACAGGAGGATCTCGCCGAAGCTCATCAGCTTGAACGCGTCGAGCCAGACGAACACCGCAAGGAGAAGGAGGACGGGGACCAGGGCGAGGCCCCAGTGCGCGCCCTGGGCGAGGAGGTCCGGCATCACAGGATCTTCAGCGAGGCGAGCCACTCGGTCTTGCGGTAGCGGCCGTCGGCCCATCCCGCCGCCGCCCCGACCGAGAAGATCATCGGTAGCCGGACCGCGACCGTGAAGTTGAGGTCGAATTGCGCGCCGACGTCGTAATAACGATGCCCGCTTCCATCGGGCGCCGCCGTCGCCATCGCCCCGGTGAATACCGCCGGCCGGATGTAGCTCAGGTAGAAGGCCGGCGTCCCGACCTCGGCGAAGCGGATCGGCGGCAGGTTCACTTCGCCGGTCAGCTTGGCGAAGCGCCGCGCGGCGATCTCGTCGATCTCGAAGCCGGGAAAGCTCTCCATCTCGCGGTACCGCTTCTCCGGGCGGTTATCGACGTAATTGTTGCGGAAGGCGCCGAAGTAGAAGGAAGCGAGCGGGTGAATCGCCTTGCCGCCGGCAAGACCGCCGCTCGCGTAAAGCCAGGCAGAGGAATTGGACCAGGGCAGCGGAACGCCATAGTCGACGCCGCCGAAAATCTTCGGAAAGGCGAGGCGTTCGGCCGGCGAATAGTCGAGGTCGGCGGCTGCGCGCCAGAGAATGCCCTTTTCATGGTCGACCCCGCCGAGGGCCCGCGTGGTGTTGGTATATTTGGCACCCGCCTCGAACGAGACCACTGTTCCCGGGCTGGTGATGTTCTGCGCATTCGGGAGCCGGTCGAGGCCGGTGAAGATGCCGGCCGAGCCGAACCAGTCGAGCTGGCGCGGCGGGTCGTAGATGCCGATCTTGTCGTAGCGGACGACGAAATTGTCGCCCTTGAGGCTCCTCTCGACCGGCCCGAACAGGTCGTAGAAGTCGCCGCCGTTGTGCCGGTACTGAAGGTCCCAGTTCAGCGTCTTGTACTGGAGGTTGACGTGGAACCGCTCCCGCGTCGCCAGATGGTTGAACGGCGAGACACTGACGCTGGCGTTGATCTGCCGGAACTGGAGCGGGTCCTCGAAATGGAAGAAGTAACCGGGCGCGGCGGTCTTCTTGTAGCCCTCGACGATCGGGTACATTCCGGCGAGCTTCAGCCGGCGCGCGCTGTTGTACTTGCTGCGCGCCGTGATCAGCGGGTCGAGATCGATCTGCGAGGGTGAGCCGACGCCCCAGGTCTTGAGCTCGGGATGCTCGTTGACGACGCGGGTGCCGAGAAATTCGACGGTGCCGAGGTCGTTCTGGACCTGCGGCGTGAAGCGCACCGGCTGAAGTCCCTCGCCACTATATTCGTAGGCCACAAGCGATCCGTCCGCCTGCGGGATCGGGCGGAAGAAGCCGGTCGACGCGTTGCTGACCGCGTCCCATTTCTGAGTGGCGAGGTCGAAGCGGTAGATGTTCGAGACGCCGGTGTAATAGGACGAGCCGTATATCGACTTGCCGTCCGGCGCGAACACGAAGCCCTCGGGCGTCGACGGCGCGAGCTCGAGCCGAGCGACCTCCTCGGGATCGCTGTCGGGATTCAGGCCGGCGATCTTCCACACCCGCACCGTCTGCTTGCCGTTGACCTCGCCGAACGAGGCGGAGAGCAGCTGGCCGTCGGGCGAAACGTCGAGGTCGAACGGGACCTGGCCGTATTTGAAGCTGTGGACCTGGTTGAAGCCGGCATAGGGCGCGGGGATTCGGACGATCGTCGCGAGCCCGTTTTCGTGGCGGATCCCCCAGATCGACTTGTCGGCATGATCGAAGGCGAGGTCGCCGATGCGCGCGTCGCGAAGGAGCATGCGCTTGCGGCCGGTATCGACGTTGACCGCGATGAGGTCGCGAAAAGCGCCATTGTCCTCGGTGTAATAGGCCGTTCGGGCATCGGGATCGAAGGCGAGGCTCGTCACCTTGTAGAGCATCATGCCCTTGATTTCATGGAGCTTGGTCAGCTTGCCGGTGGCGAGGTCCATGCGCCCGACGAAGCCGATCGTCCCCGGATAGCGGAAGGCGGCGATGAGACTGTTGGTCTTCGCATCGACGAAGCCGCGCGACATCGAGCCGAGCCCGCGCGGGCTGAGCTTCACCGTCTCGGTCAGCGGATATTGCGCGAGCTTCGCAAGGTTCGCCTTCTGATAATCGTGCTCGAACGCGATCCAGTCGTTCCACACGTCGTCGAGGCGGCGCCCGAAGACGTGGCGGAACTGGGCGGCGTAGAAGGCCTTGCTGCCCTCCCGCCGGCTCTGCCACTCGACGAATTTCTCGGGCCCGTATTTGAGCGCGAGATAGGACATGAAGCGGGTGCCGTAGAGATAGTCGTTGACGCCGACCTGGAAGTCGACCGCGGTGCCTTCGGATTCGAGGCCCAGCGGCGAATAGAACCGGTCGTTGTCGCGCACCCTCGCGCGCCACACCATCTCGTCATAGCCGCCCTGCGCGCGGCCGAGGCCGCCCGACATCCACGTCTCGAAGAACACCGCGCCGCCTTCGAGATACCAGCGCGGCGCATCGACACGCGGTGCCGAGAGGTAGCTCCAGAGGATGGATTCGGGATGTTCCTGGATCGGCATCGGCTTGCCGTGGACGAAGTGGCGCCAGCGGGCGTCCTGGCCGTTCCACACGTCCATCTGGGCGACGTGGGCGAGCTCGTGGTTGACGATGGTGAAGAAGCGCTCGCCCGGACTGAAGGTCTCCATCGTCATCGACAAGGGCGCAACGTCGATGAGGACGGTATTGTTGGGCGACGCACGCGCGCCGGCGTTGGCATAGTCGCTGAAGTCCTTGAGGAGGACGGTCGTCGGCTCCCACGGCTTCCAGCCGAACTTCTTCTCGTGGAAACGAAGCGCATTCTCATAGGCGCGCGCGATATAGGGCGTGAGATAGGTCTGAACCGGGTCGAAATAGAGAAGGTCGAGATCCTTCGTTTCGAGCGTGGTCAGGTCGATCCCCGATGCGTCGGGGGGAACGTGCGCCGGTCCCTGGGGCTTCTCAGCCTCCGGCGGCGGGGGAGGCGGCTCGGGCTTGGGTTCGACGACCGTCGTCGTGTCGGGCTGCGGAGGCGGCGGAGGCGGCGCCTGTTGCGCGGCAGCCGCGGAAGCCGTGCCGAGAAGCAATGACGCAACGATTCCCGACACCGCCTGCCGCGGCTGTCCCATGCCCCCCAATGAGCCCCCTCGGCCGCCCCCGCGGCTAGACTGTTACTCCGACTTGTTGATCGCGTTCGCGACGTTCCCCGACTGCAGCGCCGCGGCGAAGGCCGAATTGCTCATCAGCTGGCGGAAGTTCGAATTGTTCGACAGGGCCGCAAGCGCCGAGCTGTTCTTGGCCAGAACCTGCAGCGCCGCCGTGTTGTTCACAAGTGACGAGAAAGCCGACGGGCTCGCCGAGATGGCGGCAAGCGCGGCTCCGTTGGTCTGCAGCGCCGACGCCATCGACGCATTGAGCTTGCCGTCCGCGTTGAGCGACGCCAGCGACGCGGCCGAATTGAACTTCGAGGCGGCCATCGCGGCATCGGCGAGCGCCGAGCCGGCGCGACCGAAATTGGCGAACGCCGCCGGGTTCTGCGACATCAGGCTGGCCGCAGCCTGGAGGTTGCGGAACGACGCGGCGTTGGTCGTCAGCTTTGCGAACTGGCTCTGGTTTTGCGACAGGGCCGAGAATGCCGCCGGGCTCGCCTCGAGCGCCGACATGGCCTTCGAATCCGACGCGAGATTGGCGAAGGCAGAGGCTGCTCCGGCCATCGCCGGGACATTGGCCGCGTTGGCCGCGTCAGCCTTGAACGCCGAGAAATTGTTCGCGTACTTGCTGAACGCCGAGGCCTGCTGGGCCATCGCGGAGAAGGCCGCCTGGTGATCCGAGAGCGCCGAGAATGCCTGCGGGCTGCTCGCAACCGCGGCGAGCGCGCCCGGCGATCCCGACAGGCTTGCGAGCGGCTTCGCATTGAGCGCGACCGCCGAGACGGTGAGGCTGCTCAGCGCCCCCGCCGAACTCAGCCGCGAGCCGAGCGCGAACGCCGACTGCGCCGCCGCCTGGAGCGCGCTCGAACTGCCCGAGAGCGCTTTGAACGCCGACGCGTTGTTCGCCATCAGCCCGGCCGCGATCTGGAGGTTGTGGAACGAGGACGCATTGTTGAGCAGCGCCGAGAACTGGCCTCCGTTCGTCGCCAGCGCCGAGAACGCCGAGGTGTCCGCGCCCAGCGCCGACATCGCCTTCGTGTCGGACGCGAGATTGGCGAACGCCGAAGCTGCGCCCGACATCGCCGGAACGTTGGCAGCATTGGCGGCGTCCGCTTTGAACGCCGAGAAATTGTTGGCGTACTTGCTGAAGGCCGATCCCTGCTTGGCCATTACGGCGAAGGCCGCCTGATGGCCGGAGAGCGCGGAGAAGGCCGATGCATGGCCCGACATGGCCGCGAACGCACCCGGGAATTGCGACAGCTTCGAGAAGGCGGCCGAATTCTGCGCCATGACGCTCAACGCCGATGCCGACGACACGTTCGATGACGCCGCCGAGAGCGCGCTGGCTTGCTGGACGAGCTGGTGGAAGTTCGCCGGATTCTGCGCCAGCTTGGAGAATTCGGTCGGGTTGGCCGCAATCGCCGACATCACCGCCGAATTGCTCGCGAGCGCAGAGAAATTGGGATCGCTTGCGAGCTGGCGGAAGTTCGGGTCCTTGACCAACACCTGGAAGGCGTCGGTCTGCATCAGCTCCGGAACCGAGGTGTCGCCGAGCGTTACGTCGCCTTCGCCGACCTGACTCGAGACATAGCGTTGCGCCGGGCCGACCGTGCCCTGGCTGGGACCCAGCGGCGGATAGACGCGCCCGAGCCCATATGCACCAACACCCACCGCGAGGACCGCCGCGGAGGTCAGAATCAGCTTACGATTATTCTTCGTGGAAATGACAGTAGCCATGGTTGCCCCCTTGACTGAGTCAAGGCGTCCGCTTTGCGACGGGTTTAACGCGGAGTCAATGAAAGTCGGGGTTCCGACATGGCAGCTAAGTCGCTGCGACTTCACTGGAAAATGCGACAATACAACATTGCCGCGAAACTAATCTTCCAGACATCTTAACCACTTATCGCAGGGCATCGGAAAGGATGCGCGCGTTATCCAGCCGGCTCATTTTCGAGGGAGCCGGTCATGCATGCCCGCTTCGTTTTGATTGCCGTTGCGACGCTGATGAGCACGAGCGCCTTTGCGGCCGATCCCGCGACGCCCTCGCCGAAACCGCCGGCGCAGCCCGAGTCGTCGACTCCGAAGGTAGTGCTCGCTTCGGCCAATATCGAGCAGCCCTCGACGCCTTCGGCCGAGCAGGCGCCGGCGACCCCGAAGCGCCGCGTCGGGCGCGTGACCAGCTGCCGCTGCGGCGATCAGCAGGCGCAGCCGGACGACGAATAAGCGCGGACTCGTCGCCGCTATTTGGCGGCAATCTGCTGCTTCACACGGATCACCGGGATTTCACCGTCCCCGACTGCCGCGAACGGCGACCAGTAGAAGGGATGCGACGTCTTCTCGTCATCCATCAGCTGACGCTCGGACATCCTCAGCGCAGTGACGGTCGGGGTCCCGGGGGGCGCGGAGAATAGCCCCGTCATCAGCCGCCCGGTTGCTTCGTCCGAGACCGGCCAGTGACTCGCCAGCACCAGCCGGCCGCCGGCGCCGACGAAGGCGCGGACGAGGCCGTCAAGCGCGACATCGCCGCCCGTGCCGAGGCCTGCCTGCTGGGTGGCTGCGAGGCTCGCCTTGCTTGCGGTGTCGCACGCCGAGAGGATGATGAGGTCGGCGTCGAGGTGGAGGTCGAACACTTCCTTGAAGGTCAGGAGCCCGTCGGAGCCGCTTCCCCCGAAGCTGGTGAGAAGCGCGGGCTGGGCTGCGCACTTCGCGGCTGGCGACGTGACGACGCCGTGGGTCGCGAAATGGATGATGCGATAGTCGCTGAGATCCGAGCGGCCCTCGATCGCCGTGTCGGTGAAGCCGTCGCCGGTCACGACCTGGACTCCGGACGGATCGTAGGAAGCGAGTATCGAGCTCGCGACCTGCAGCTCCTTGCCGGAGATCGGGTTCGCCCAGTTGCTCAGCCGAAGCGTGCAGTCGCGGTCTGCGGCAGCAGGGACGAGGCCTTCTGCGGCCGCCGACGGCGGCGTGTTCTGGCCAAGCCCGAGATATTCCTTCCTCGCCGCGGAAGGCGGCGCGCTTCGCAGCTGCGCGAAGGAGCGTGGGCTGACCGAGGTCGAGATGTCGCGGTCGCGGCCGAGCCAGGCGACTCCGCGGAAGTCGTAGGCCGCATCGTCGCTCACCTGCGCGCGCTTGTTGTAGGCATCGACCGAGGCCTGGTCCATCACGAGGAGGTTGGGCGGAAGGCGAAGCATCGCGCCGTCACCCTCGAAGATGAGGTGCTTCGACGCCGCGATCTCGGCCGCGAAGGGCGAGAACAATTCGCCGTAAAGCTGGTGCGATAGCGAGACGTCGAAGGGATAGGTGATGCGCTGGCCGTTCTCGACCGTCGAGATGGTCTCGCGAAGCGCTTTCACCTGGTCGCCGAGCTGGCTCGCGGTAACGCCGAGCTTGGCTGCGCGCGCCGCGGTCGGCGTGAGGAGGAAGGCATAGACCTGATCGCCGACGATCGTCATCCGATAGTAGGTTTCGCCCGGGCGAAGCGCTTTCTGTAGGTCGGCGAGCGGAATGACCTGGTCCGAGACGGCGCGGTAGCGGGGGAAGCTGGCCAGCGCCGACTGGGTGGCGAGCTGTTCTTTTTGCGAATTCTCGAGCGCCGCCTTGACCATCCTCAAGCGCGCCTGATCGTCCGGCGTCGGAGCGGTGATGTCGGACAGGCGCGCGAGCTCGATCCGGGCGCGCTCGACCTGGCGGGTTAGCGTCACCGACTGGCGGAACAGCCGCGATGCATCGTCGGCCCCACCGCTGAGCTCGCGGGCGAGCACGGCTTGGGTCTGGGCGAGGCCAGGGCGGACCATCAGCTGGGTTGCCGCGAAAATCTCCGCGGTTGCTGCCGCATCCCCGCGCTTTTCGAGCAACAGGTCGACATAGGGGCGAAGCACGTTGGCGAAGGACGGCGGGAGGTTGCTGGTGTCCGGCTGCGAATGGACGATCTCGCGGAACATCGCCTCCGCCGTCGCGCCCTGGCCGGTCCGCGCGAGATAGCCGGCGAGGCGCGCGCGAGCGTTGAGGAGCGCCGCGGAGCCCGGATAATTGGCTTCGACCAGGGCGACGCCCTGGCGGTAGAGCGCGTCGGCCTGGGCCATGTTCTTCTGGTCTTCGGCGATCGCCGCGAGGTCGCCGAGGATCTGCGCGCGCATCCACGTCACCGAGGCGACCCGACCGTTGCGCACCGCCTGGAGCTTGGCATCGGCTTGCTGCAGAGCGATGCTTGCAGCGGCGAGGTCGCCCTTCAGGCGCAGCGAGGTGCCGCGCAGCTGCAGCGCCTGGCCGTCGAGGATCGCCGCTTTCTCGGCGGGCAGGAGCTCGTCGGACTGGGCGTTGAGCTGCTGGCCGAGCTTGGTTTCCGAGTTGAGCCGACTCGCCGCGACGGGGCCGATCACCGGCCCCTGCGTAGCGTCGGTCTCGCCAGCCGCGCGCGGCACGGGCTTGTCGAGCTCCTGCAGCGCGGCGTCGGCCTTGCCCTGGTTGAGCTGGTGGATCGCTCGATAATTGCGGAGGCGGCGGGCGACGAGCGGGTCGTTGCCGAGCTGCTCGGCGGCGCGGATGAAGAGGGAATCGGCTTCGGCGTAGCGCCCGAGGTTGGACTTCTGAAGGGCTTCGTTGGCGAGCGCTTCCGAGCGGCTCAGCGGTCCTTCGCCGACGCCGCTGACGGCCGCGAAGAACTCGGCCGCCTCCGCATAGCTGCCGGCATTGTTGCGGCGATAGGCCTCGGCCAGCGCACGCGCGGAATCGAGCGTCCCCGCCTGGACGCGGGCAAAGGCGGACGGGTCGCCAGCGCCGGTCGTGGCGATCGACACTTCGCCCTTCACCGGACGATCGCTGACGACGCTGCGAAGGCCGAGCTGAAGCGCGCTGTCGTAGCCGGTCAGGCCTTCGGCGGCGTAGAGAATGTCGCCACGGGCGACCTGATAGGCGCGGTAGCCGACGTCGGCGCCCCTGAGCTTGCAATCGATCACATCGACGGCGCCGACGTCGGCAACGTTCGTCCGGCGCGGCGCCGCGCATTCGGCATTGGATTCGCGGAGGCCCGCGAGCCGCGGCTGCGCGGCTGCGGGGTTGCGAAGCTTGTAGATCCTGCCGACCGGAAGAGCGGCGTCGCGGCAGGTGACCGAATAGCCGATGTCGAACATGCCGCCGAGGCCCTTGTCGGTCGCGACGTTCTGCGCCGAGCAATAGACCGTGCCGCCGTTTCCGATCCGGAAGCTGTCGAGCACGCTGAGCGGCGCCGCCGGCGCGGCCGCGGGCGCGGCGAGGGAGGTCAGCGCCGCGATCGCGGCAAGGAGCGTCCTGCGCATCTCACTCTCCCACATCAGTTCGGGCCGCCGGCGCCGTCGCTGCCGCTTGTCACCGGGTCGTCGATCGGCGGATCGAAGGACACCGGGCCGGTGTTGATCGGGCCCTGCCAGAAGTCGGGCGGCTGGGTCGCATCGTCGCTTTCGCCGTCGTCGCCCTCGTCCCCGCCGCCGCTTCCGTTCGGGCCGAAGTCGAAGACCTGGTCGAGGAAGTTCTCGGCCGCGTCCTGCTCGACGACGGCGGCGGTGTTGCCCATCAGGCCTATCGGTCCGAGGATCGATTCCGCCCCGGTCGGAGTCGAGGCCGGCGCGCATCCGCCGAAGTCGCAGCCGTTGATTGTCGAGCTGTCGCTGAAGCTGCCGGTCGTCACCACCAGCGGGACGAAGCTTGAGCCGCTGGTGGTCGTGCCGCCCGAGACGCGGCGGCCATAGAGAATGACGGTCGCCGGCTCGGTTCCTTCGTTGATGATGGTGAGGCCGCCGCTGCCGATGCTGATTCCGGCCGGTTGCTGCGCGGTGCCGCTGTTCTGGACCATCAGGCTGCTTCCGAGGAGATCGACGGTGATACCGCCGGCCTGGAGGAATCCGGCCTGGTTGTTGGTGCCGGTATTGGTCCCGAGGTCGGTGTTGCGCGCCGCGTAATCGGGGTTCGCCTCGAGCTTCGCCAGCGTCGCCTGGTTCGCGACCCAGACGTCATGGCCGGTGAGGGTGAGCGAGCCCGATAGATTGCCCGAGCTGTCGGTCATCGCAATGCTTCCGCCGGCGTCGGTCGCGACCTCGATCTTGTCGCCCGAGTTGAGGCTGAGCGAATCGTCGGCGCCCGCATTGGCGTAGTTGATCGCCCCGCCGACGAGGATCGAGCCGGTCGTGTTCACCTCGACGCTGCTTGCTCCACCGCCCGAGGTCTGGCTGCCGTCGATGTCGACGTCGAAGATGTGGACGTCGGGAGCGGCGCCGCCGCTGGTGGCGGCGACCGCGTTGACGACGATGCTCGCGCCCTCGATGTCGCCGTCCTCGTCGAGCACATACTGGCCGGCGGCCGGCGAGCCGCCGCTGCCGATCACGATCGGGTCGTCGCTGACCGCGTTGAGCGTCAGGAGATCGGTGACGCCGAATACGCCGAGCGAAGCGCCCGAGGCGACGTTGATGTCGGCAGAAGTGACGGTGATCGTCGGGACCGAGACGACGCCCAGGAAGTTGGCGGTCCCGGTCGCGGTGAAGCTCGCATCGGTGGCGGTGACGTCCCCGACGCTGCTGTCGCCGCCCGCATTGACCGCGAGCGTGGATGCCGCGGCAAGGTCGCTGGCAGTGACGTCGCCGGCGGCGGTGAGCGCGATCTTGCCCGCCGAATTCACGGCCCCCGTGGTGAGGTTGCCGCCAGCGCCCAGGGTCACGTCATTGCCGTTGCCCGATGCGACGTTGCCGACATGGACATCGCCGTCGGCGGCAGCGGTGACCGCCCCGCCCGAGGTGATGTCGAGCGACGTGAGGTTGCCGCCAGCGTCGAGCGACAGATCGCCGCCGGAGGAGAGATCGCCCGTCCCCAGATCGGTGACCGCCGAAAGCGACAGCGCGCCGCCCGCGGTCAGGTGGCCGGCCGAAAGAGCGGCGCCGCTGGTCAACGAAAGATCGGCTCCGGCATTGGCATTGCCGACCCCGAGGTTGCCGACCGAGGTGGCGTCGATCGAGCCACCGGCCGAAAGGTTGGCCGCGGTCAGCGTGCCGCCCGAATCGAGCGCGATGTCCTTGCCCGTGCCCGCGGTAACGTTGCCGACCTGGACGTTGCCGTCGGCGCCGGCAGTCACTGCACCGGCGGAGACGATGTCGAGCGTGGTCAAATTGCCACTGGCATCGAGGGTCACATCGCCGTCCGCGGAAAGCTTGTTGGTGACCAGATCGTTGACCGCCGAGAGGGCGATCGTGCCCCCGGCGGTGAGGTTTCCGGCGTGCAGCGCGTGGGCGCTGGTCAGCGTGATGTCGGTGCCCGCGTTGCCGTTGGCGACCGTCATGTTGCCGCCCGAGGTGGCGTCGATCGAGCTCCCGGCGGTGAGGCTCCCCGCCGTCATCGCGCCGGTTGAGTTGAGGCCGATGGCCTGGCCCGCCTTGAGATTTCCGGTCGAGAGAACGCCGCCGCTCGACAGCGCGAGGTCGGTTCCCGCGTCGGCCGTCGTGAGCGTGAGGTTTCCGCCCGAAACCGCGTCGATGGATGTTCCTGCGATCAGGCTTCCCGTCGTCATCGCGCCGGTCGAGTGAAGGTCCATCGCCTGTCCGGCATGGAGGTTGCCGGCCGACAGCACGCCAAGGCTGGAAAGGGCGAGATCGGTGCCGGCATTTGCGCTGGCGACGTTGAGGTTGGCGCCGGAAGTCGCAGTGAGCGACGTGCCGGCAACCAGCGCGCCTGTCGTGAGCGCACCGGTGGAATCGAGATCGATCGCCCCGCCCGCATTCAGATTGCCGACATTCAGCGTCGTCCCGGCCGTCGCGAGGATGTCGCTGGCGGCCAGGATCGCGCCGCTCGTGAAGCTGGTGCCCGCGGCGGCCTGGAACGTTCCGGTGGAGACCGGCCCGTTGATCTTGATCGAGCCGCTCGTAGCGACCGGCGCGAGGGCGAGGACCGCGTTGGGATCGAAATTGTCCTGGCCGCCGCCATTGTCGAGGAACATCGACACGTCGGCGAGATAGACCCGGCCCGTCGACGGGGTCGTGATCGAGCCCAGGTCGATGTTGCCGCCGACCAGCGCCATGAACATGTCGCCCGAGCTGATATTGCCTGCGTTGAGGTTGCCGGTCGTGGCGAAGCCGACGCTTTGCGCCCCGCTGACGTTGCCGACGTCGAGCGAGGTCGCCGACGACATGGCGACCGAGAAGCCGTCCTCGTTCACCCCACCGGCACTGATGTTGCCGACGGAGACCGCGCCTTGGGCCTCGCCGTTCACGAAGTCCGCGACGACGATATTGCCGCCGTCGACGTCGCCGTCGGCGTCCCATTTGAGGCTGCCGACATTGAGGTCGCCAAAGGTGATGTTGAGCGACGAGATGAGGTGAAGCAGCCCGCTGACCGCGATGTCGGTGCCGAGCGTGGGCACGACGAGATTGTTGCTGGTTTCGAGCGTCAGGTCGCCGAAGCCCATCGTGCCGCCATTGGCGACGAGGCCAATCGACCCGGTGCCGACATCGCCGACCGAACTCTCGTAAAGCGTGCCGGCGGTGAAATCGCCGCCGTTGAGGCTGGAGACGCTGACCGAGCCGCCGGTCGCCGTCCCGGCGGGGCCGGAACTGGCGGTCCCTCCGAGCGCGCTAGCGAGAATGTCCGCTTCGCCGGTGACCGTCGCGCTGCCGCCGTCGACATTGAAGCTCGCTGAGCCGCCGACGGCGTCGCCGCCCGCGGTCGTTCCGACGCCATAGGGGAGAGTGGTATCTCCGCCTGCCTGAGCCGCCACGTAAACGTTTCCGGCCGTCGCCGATCCCGTGATGTTGATCGTCGCAGTGCCGGCGCTGGAGTTTCCGCCGCTCCCGCCGCTGCCGTTCCCGGCGAAGGCCTGCGCCGCCGCCTCGAGGAGACCGTCGACGGTCAGCGCGCCCTCGACGTCGATCGTGGCCGTGCCGTCGGTCGCATCACCGCCGTTCGCTCCGTCTCCGCCGAAAGTGCTGGAGCTGATGACGAGGCCATCCACGAGATGCGCCGTGGCGCCCTGCATGACGTCGATATACGCCGGGCCGCCGAAGCCATCGCCGCCGTCTCCGCTGCTGGTTCCCCCGCCACCAGCCCCGCCAAAGCCGTGCGTGATGCCGAAATAGGAATTGGCGTCGAATGTACCGCCGATCGTGAGATCGCTTGAGCCGCCGATGCCGTTGCCGCCGTCACCGCCGCGACCGGCGCTGCCGTTGCCGCCGTCGCCGCCGACACCATTTGCGTTTGCAGTGATATCGCCCCCGGTGAACGAGCCGATATCGAGTGCGAAGCCGGTGCTTCCGCCTAGGCCTTCGCCGCCGGCCCCGCCCGTCGTCGCGTTTCCGCCTGTGCCGCCTCCGCCGAAGGCCAGCAGGCTGAGGTCGTGAAGAAGGACCATCGGCGCCGACTGGGGCGTGAAGAAGCATTCGCCGCAATTGGGCGCGTTGCCACCGATGATGAGGTCGGCTTCGCCGCCGTGGCCGTCGCCGCCGGTTCCGGTCCCGGCGCCGCCGCCGTTGGCGCGCGCAAAAATCTGGGTCTCTCCGCCGACCGTCAGCGATCCGCCGGTCGGAGTGATGACGATCGCAGCCAAGCCGCCCTGGGCATTGCCGCCGTTGACCGAGCCGAAGCTTCCGTCGTTTCCGGGATTGCCGTCGATGTCGCCGTTTCCGACCGCGCTGACCCAGACGTCGCCGGTCACATCGGCCGAGCCGCCGTTGACGATCAGCTCGGCGTCGTTCCCGATTGAATCGCCGCCGTTGCCGGCGCTGCCGTTGCCGCCCGTGCCGCGGCCGTCGATGTTGACTTGCGGGGCGTTGAGGACGCCCTCGACCCAGATCTGACCGAAGCCGCCGTGACCGAGGCCGCCATTGGCGCCGTTGCCGCCGACTCCGCCGGCCCACACATTCGCGGACCCGTCCAGTTGGCCATTGCCGAAGATATAGAATCTGCCGGTGCCGCCATGGGCGTCGCCGCCATCGCCCGCGATGGTGCTTCCGGCGCCCCCGTTGCCGCCCTGCGCGCTCGCTGCCGAAGAAACGTTGGTCGCAGTGACTCCGGTGTCGAGGTCGATCTCCGCGTAGCCGCCGGTGGCGTCTCCGCCCCTGCCGCCCGCGCCCGCCGTGCCGTTGCCGCCAAGGCCGCCCACCGCACTCGAACCGACGTTGATTTCGCCCGCGGCGACATCGCCGCTGTTGATCTGGAGGAAGGTCCCATTGCCGGCGAAACCCGCGCCGCCGCCGCCGCCGGTCAATCCGTTGCCGCCGGCGCCGCCCCGGCCGGTCGAATCCACCGACAGGTTCCCGCCAACATTGATGTCGATCGTCGCCCCCGTCTGAAGCGAATCGGTCACGAAGAAGCGCGCCGAGCCGCCGTGGCCGTCGCCGCCGGCACCGCCGGTGCCCGAGGCGTTCGCGGCCCCGTCGCCGCCGGTCGATCCGCTGCCGAGGCCGAGATTGCCTCCAATGTCGAGGCTGCCGCCGGCGTTGCCATTGCCGTTATCCTCGAACACGACCTCGGCGTTGCCGCCGAATCCATCGCCGCCGGTGAGGCCGACTCCGCCGACGCCGCCGGCGCTGACGGTCACGGTTCCGGTCGTGGTTACATCGCCGCCGTCGATGCTGAGTGCGGCATCGCCGCCGGTGGCTTTTCCGCCCAGGTTCGTGCCGGCCCCGCCGGTGGCCCCGGCCCAGACGTTCATCGAGTCCGCGGAAAGCGAGCCCGAGACCAGGACGGTTGCGTCGCCGCCCGAAGCGTCGCCGCCGACGTCACTCCCGGACCCGCCGATCCCGCCAGTGTTGAAATCGATCGACCCTGCGGAGATGGACCCGAAGACGTGGATCGCGGCGCTGCCGCCGGTGCCGACGCCGCCCGTGACGCCGCTTCCGCCGAACCCGTTATCGTAGAAGCCCAGGCTGCCGCCGATGACGATCGACGATGTCCCGAGCGCGAAGATTCCGCTGCCGTTTCCGGCTTCGTCGGGAAGCCCGCCCTGGCCAACGCCGCCGAGGCCTGCCGTACCATTGCCGCCGAAGCCGGTCGCATCGAGGGTCACGTTCCCGTCGAGGTTCATGACCCCGACGCCCGCGCCCTGAAGGATTGCCCAAAGGCCGTCGCCACGGCCGCCATTCGCGCCGGTGCCCCCCCAGGCGGCTGCCGAAAGCGAAGTGTCGCCGAAAACGTGAACGAGGCCGTTCGCGCCGAGGAAGGCCGCGCCCCCCATTGCATCGCCGCCGTCGCCCTGGCCCGCGGCGCCGGAGCCGCCGGTCCCGCCGAAGCCGTTCGCAACAAGAGTCAGGCTGTCATATGTCGAACTAGCCGAGCTGCCGCCCGTATTGTTGAGGTCGTAATTGCCAGCCTGCGTGTTGCCGCCGAGGCCATTGCCGCCCCTGCCGCCGATTTGGCTCGAGCCGCCGACGCCACCCGCCCCACCGAGGCCGTTCGATAGAAGCGTCACACTACCCAAAGTAAGCGAGCCGCCTTCCTCGTCGGATGCCGCGTAGGCGCCGCCGGTGCCGAAGCCCTCGAAAAATCCTCCTTGTCCCTCGCCGCCGTCGCCGGCGATGATGTTGTCGCCATTGCCCGCGCCGCCGGTGCCGCCTGTCGCGCTAACGTCGATGGTCGCTTCGTCGCCGGTGATGGTGCTGGTCGTCGCCGGTGATTCGATATCGCCCGGATAGGCACGCGCCTCGATGTAGGCGACGCCGCCGCGGGCGGAGCCGCCGGTGCCGCCGAATCCGACGCTTGCATTGCCGCCTCTCGCGAGGGCGGAGAAATTGTTGACCGGCCCCAGATTGATCGTGCCGTTCTGCGAGCTCGAGCCGGCCTCGCCGCCGCGGGCGTATCCGCCGGTCTGGCCGCTGCCGCCGGTGGCGTCGGACGCCAGCGTCACGTTGCCCACTAGCGTGGTCGTTCCCGAGCCGCCGCCCCAGATTCGAATGATTCCACCCTGGCCATCGCCACCGAGCGCCTGCGTCGGGATGCCGGTGCCGGCGAAGCTTCCGCCTATCCCGTAGGAGGTCAGCAGTGTGTCGCCGGTGATATGGATGTCGCCGCCGAACTGGTTGATCTGGATGCCGCCGCCGGTGCCTTTGCCCCCGGCAGTGCTGCCGTCGAACATGTTGCCGCCATAGCCGCTGGCATTGCCGAAAAGGTTGCCGTCGACCGTGACGCTGCCGTTGGTGTCGGCACTGATGTAGATGTTGCCGCCGGTGGCATCGCCCGCGGTCGTGTCGCCGCCTCCGGCATTGTCCTGGCCGTTCGCGGAAGCATCGAGCTGCAGCGAGCCTGTCGCGATGTTCCCGCCGCTATAGGCCTCGACATGGATATCGCCGCCCTGCGCGTCGGCGCTGGCAGTCTCTGAATCGGCCGTCACCGCAGAGGTGTTGGTGTATATTTGCGTCGATCCGCCGATCGAGAGCGTGCCGTTGAAGGCTGTGAGCCAGGCGCTTCCGGCCGGCGAGCCGGTCGTTCCGCCCGCGCCGATCATCACGTTCCCGCCGATCGTGACGTCGCCGCCGCTCGCCTCGATCGACACCTCGGAAGGCTGCGCCGCGTTTTGGCTGTCCAACGTCACGTTGCCCAGCACCGACAGGGTGTTTCCGCTGTCGGCTTCGAGCAGGATATCGCCGGCATTGGGCGCGGAGAAATTATGGAGGGAGAGATCGCCGGCGAAGCTCAGATCGCCGGTCGTCGCGAGCGCCGTGATGTCGCCGCTGGCGAGGCCGTAAACGTTGGACGTGAAGCTGGTAGGAGCGGACGCTCCGATGAGGATGCCGGCGTCAGTGCCGGGAATGGAGCTGCCTGAAACGCTGCCGCTGGTGTCGTTGATGCTCCAGCCCGCGGAAAGAATGATCTGGCCGTTCTGCACGCTCGCGGTCGTTGCCGGGGGCGTGAAGCCGATATTTCCGTCGAGGAGCATCGTCAGCGCCTGGTTCTTCGGAACGGCGACCATGTAGATCGAGTGGTTGTCGGCGGCGGTTGTGTTGGCCGGTCCGGTCGTGGTCCCGGTGTGAACGATGCCGTTCGCCGAGCCGTAGGTCTGGACGCCTTCCGGATCGTCCGTTCCGCCGCCAAGCGGGACCTGAATGTCGAACAGGCCCTGGTTCATCGTCATCGTCACCTGTTCGGCGGCGACATAGGCCGCGGAGCCGTTGACGGTGACGGTGCCCCCCTGCTCGATGCGCGGCGCGATGAGGGCGATATAGCTGCCCTGCTGCAGCGCCTTGAGCTGCGCGCCGGCCGCGATCTGAATCTTCGACGCGCCCGCGGCAGTGCCGAAGGTGGCGTTGAAGCCGGTGGCATTGGGGGTCCAGCTCGTCGGGTCGGCCGTTGTCAGGAGGAGGCTGCCGACGTCGATCAGCGCGCCCGAGCCGACGAGGATTCCGCCGGGGCTGTAGAACCAGATCTTGCCGCCCCTCGTGCCCCCGCCCTCGAGTGTCGAGAAGATCTTCCCGTTGAGCGCGATCGCGCGGTTGGGATCGACCGGAATGATGCGGTTGAGCACCGTGTAATCCGTGAGGCCGGTGGTGCTGGTGAACGTCGCGGTGTTGGCCGCTGGCAGGAAGTCGATCGGCGCGGTCGTCCCCGTGGTCTGGTCGAACGGCGTCCAGTTGATCTGCGTCTTGGCCGTGGAAACGGTGATCGTCTCTGTGCCGCCGACGGGCCCGATCGTGCGCGTAGCCGAACCGACGGTCGCGATGTTGGGGCCGGTGCCGCCCGGCGTGCCCTGGAAGCCGGGGGCGACCTGCGCCTGCGCGGACTGCGGCGCGAGGGCCACGGCGGCGATTGCCACGCTCGCGCTGGAGATCAGCAACTTCGAACGAGCTGCCCGGGACGCGGGGTACGCGGTGCGGATCATCATCGGATGCTCCAAGGCCAGAGGCGGGTGGTAAGCGAGACGAGGAACCGGACCGGCGGCCGGCGGTCATCGATTCCGACGCGGGTGAGCGGGACTGCGACTGCGGCGTCGAGCGCGAAGCGGTCGAAGCTTATGCGGGCGCCGCCGCCGATCGAGTTGAGGTGGGTCGACCCGGCGACGAGGAACAACTTGTCGAGGTTCTTGACCGACGCATGGTCCCAGAAGGCGTAGGCCTCGACCGCGGCGCTCCGCGCGGTGCGCGGGGTGCGGCTTCCGAAGCGGATCTCGGCCTGGGTCCCGAAGCCGCGGTCGCCGAGCAGGGCTCCCGGATCGTAGCCGCGGCCGACGGTGTAATTGCCGGCCGAGAATTCCTCGAAGCTCAAAAGCGGCTTCCACGCATATTGGAGGCGCGCGCCGAGCGCGAGCGTGAGCTTCGGAACCGGGCGGAACTCGCCGTAGCCGGTGTAGCGCAAAACGGTCGCGTCGGACTGGCCCTCGACCCGACTCGGCGGAATGTCGCCTGGCCCGAGGCAATTGGCGCCGAGGGTGCCGCAGTCATGCGTCGCCCCGAGCATGTGTACGCCCTGGCGAAGCTCGAGGAGGTTGGCGAACCGCCATGGCGGCTCGGACGGCGCGAAGCCGGTGAAGTCGGTCGCTTGGCCGTCGAACCCGAGCCGGAGGAACGCGACTCGAAGCCGGTCGCGAGTGAGGCGGATGCCGTCGACCCTCACGTCCTGGTTGACGTAGTCGAGGCCAGCGCCCGCACGCAGCGTCTGCGCCTGGCGGCGGATGATCGGGTAACCAAGCTCAAAGGTGTTGAGCAACGTCCGAGCGAGCACCTTCGAATTGGGCACGTCCGGCCGTGCCCAGGCGTAGGTGAAGGTGTCGCCGATGCTCAGTCCCTGCGGGCCGAGCCGGAAATCGTGGCCCAGCTGCACGGTCTGCTGCTCGTGGAAATCGGGCGTGCTGAAGACAGAAAAGAGGGTGCGGTCGCCGAGACCGGTCAGCCCGAACAGCTCTGCGCGAAGCAGCCCGCCCCACGGCCCGAGCGCCTGGGAGCCGCCGTTCTGGACGTTGAAATCGACGTAGGCCGGCGTGTGCTGGACGGTGACGTCGCCGACCACTTCGCCCGGCGCCGTCCCCGCCGGACGCAGCGTGAGCCGAACGGTGTAGCCGGGCAGGTCGCTGGCGAGGAGCAAGTAGCGCTCGGCATCGTAGCGGTTGAACACCGGGTCCTTGGTGAGCTGGTTCAAATAGCCGGCGATGATCTGCTCGGCGCCCGACGCGTTGCCGCGGACCCTGACCTGCGTCAGGTGCGCCATCAGCACCTTGAAGCGGACGGTGCCGTCGGTGATCTTTTGCTCGGGAACCTGGACCGCCGCGACATAGCCCGCGTTGCGAAGGATGGTTCCGGCGCGGTCGCGGATGTCGCAGACGACCGAGATCGGAACGTCACGGCCGACATAATCGGCGTAGGTGCTCGCGAGATCTTCGGCCGAAAGCCCCTGGAGGCCGTCGAAATCGGCGCCGCGAAGGACGAAATGGATATTCTGATATTCGGGTCCCGCTAGCGCGCAGGGCGCGCGTTCGACGCCGCCCTCGACTTCCAGCTTGGGCCCGCGAAGCGCGACCGGCGGCGGGGCCGGGCGAGTGACCTCCTCGCGAGTCGGCGGAAGCGGCGTGGGCGTCGGTGGAGGCGGCGGGGGCGCGACTTGCGCCGCGGCCGGCACTGCCGTCGCAAGAACGATCGCCGATCCAAGAAAATGCGCCGCATTGCGGCGTAGAGCACGCGCGAACGGCCGCCCTGGAATCACACGCACAGTCACGGGGGTGCCCCCTCCCCGTTAGAGAAAAACCCGAGTCGCAAGCGACCCGGTGTGCGATTTTAGAGCAACTTAGCGTCGAGTCGGCAACACAAATTTAACCTTCGTTTACTTTCTTTGGTGAATCCGCTGTTTCAGCGCGGGAATTGGGTTGGAGCCCGGCGCGGCTTCGCGCATTGTCTCCCCCGATGTCGCAACGGGAAAAAACGAACGAGCTGTCGTGGCCGTGGTGGGCGCCGTGGGCGCTGCTCGCGGTAGCCATCACCTCGCTGCTGACCATCGCCGCGACCTTGTACGACATCCGATAAAGCGGTGCAGCCGGCGCTCCCGCCGCCGCAGCCGCAAGCGGCGATCGTCATCACCGGAAAGGCGCTGCCGGATCCCAAGGCCGAGCGTGTTTACGGCGTGCAGCGGATCTCGCGGCGCCAGATCGAGCAGTCGCCCAGCCACGAGCTCGACCAGCTCCTGAAGGAAGTGCCGGGGCTCCAGCTCTTCCGCCGCTCGGACGCGCGCAGCGGCCACCCGACCAGCCAGGGCGTGACGCTGAGGGCGCTCGGCGGCAATGCGTCGAGCAGGGCGCTGCTGGTGCTCGATGGGGTCCCGCAGGCGGACCCGTTCGGCGGCTGGGTCAACTGGCCGGCCTATGACCCGGAACGTCTCGCGGAG
>Ga0207657_10000460_pt1 | contig 43189 bp, 43 predicted proteins | sample KBSC33metaG_FD_184316 | JGI IMG/M metagenome (GOLD analysis project Ga0207657, IMG submission 184316) | Corn rhizosphere microbial communities from Kellogg Biological Station, Michigan, USA - KBS C3-3 metaG (SPAdes) (version 2) | ecosystem: Host-associated > Plants > Roots > Rhizosphere > Soil ... | reverse complement strand
CCGAGTACCTCACCTTCGCCGGCGTGCTGGCCCAGTCCTCCAACATCGGCACCATCCTGGCGGGGGAGAAGGTGCCGGCGAAGACGATGTACGACTACTTCCGCAAGTTCGGGCTCGGCCAGACCTCCGGCATGGGCTTCCCCGGAGAGGGCCCCGGTCTGCTCACCAACGTCAAGGACTGGAACGGCTCCCAGCGCTACACCGTGCTGTTCGGCCAGGGCCTGTCGCTCAACTCCCTGCAGGCGACCGGCGTCTTCCAGACCATCGCCAACGGCGGCGTGCGGGTCCCGCCACGCATCGTCGCCGCCACCGAGGACAGCCACGGGGACTGGGTCGGTGCGCCGCGCCCCGACGGGGTCAAGGTCGTCTCGCCCAAGACCGCGCAGGAGGTCCGCGACATGCTCGAGGGCGTCGTCGGCAAGGAGGGCACCGCGCCCGAGGCGAAGATCAAGGGCTACCGCGTCGCCGGCAAGACGGGCACGGCGGACCGCTACGACGCGCGCGTGGGTGGCTACTCCGGCAAGACCGCCAGCTTCATCGGCTTCGCCCCGGCGGACGACCCGCAGGTCGTGGTCTCGGTGACGCTGCAGCGGCCGATCAAGGGCTACTTCGGTGGTGCCGTCGCCGGCCCGGTGTTCCACGACGTGATGACCTACGCGTTGCAGGAGCTGCAGGTCCCGCCGACCGGCACCAAGGCACCGGTGGCCCAGATCCGCCCGGCCACGACGCCCGCCAAGAACGACCCAGCGGTCATCCGCGACACCAAGTCGCGCGGCGGGCGCTGAGTGCACTGACGGTATCCTCCCCTTCCGTGTCGTCACCCCGCCCCGAGCACGTGCGCCCGCGCCTGCTCTCCGACCTCGGGGCCCTGGTCGTGCAGGGAGCCATCTGCGGGCTGGCCGTCGGCACTCAGATGTACGTGGCCGACACCGTCAACCAGCGCATGGAGCGGTTCACCACGGCCACCGGCGTGTTCCGGCAGGCGTGGGGCGCGCGCGGCTGGGAGAAGGCCGATCTGACCGGCTTCAACTGGCCCCGGGACGTGACGTTGAACACCGCCACCACCACGGTCTGGGTGGCCGACACCAAGAACAACAGGCTCACCCAGTTCCACACCGACGGAACCCCCACCGGCAAGGTGTTCGGCCACCTCGGTAGCGACTCCAGCTCCCTGCACTGGCCGTTCGGGATCGCATCGGTGGGCTCCGATGTGGTCGTGGCCGACACCTTCAACAATCGCGTCGAACGCATCGACACCAGCGGCCTGACGGTGCAGTGGAGCAACAACGCCCTGCACAACCCCCGCGACGTGACCGTGGCCGGCGGAGTGGTGTACGTGGCCGACAGCAACGGCAACTCGGTGGTGGAGCTCGACGCCTCGACCGGGAACGTGATCACCAGCTTCGGCGGGTTGCACAACCCGCAGGGGATCGCGGTTGCACCGAGCGGCAACATCTGGGTGGCGGACACGGCCTCGAATCGTTTGGTCGAGTTCTCGCCCGGCGGCACCAAGCTGCAGGCGCTCGGAGCCACCGGCGGGGGCACGGGCACCGCGCACGGGAAGTTCAACCACCCGACCCATCTCGAGATCTGGAACGGCGCCCTGTACGTCGCGGACGAATACAACGACCGGATCGAAGCGTTCACGCTGAATGACTAGAGGTATCCGCTCGGGAGTCACGCTGGTGGCACTGGTGTTGTGCTCGACGCTGGTCGCGGCATCGAGCGCGCAGGGCGACACGACCGTCCTGAACGGCACGGTGAACCAGGCCGGTACCGCCTTCAAGTCGCACAAGATCACGATCGGCGCGGCCGGCACCATCACCGCCACACTCGATTGGGACAACGCTTCCGCCAACCTGCGGCTGTTCCTGTACGACCCAACCGGCGCGCTGGTCTGGCAGAGCCCCACGGCGGGCAAGCCCAAGACGATGAGCTTCGACGCGGCAACGGCGGGCACCTGGAAGCTGGGCGTGAAGGCGCTCAGCGGATCCGCGGCCTACACGCTCTCGGTCGACTACCCGGGCAGCGGAAGCGCCGGCGGGCCGGCCACGTACTCCGGGGTCTACGGCTTCAGTGGGTCGGCCGGGCTGTACGCCTACGGCATGGACTGGGACTCGACCGATAACACGATCCTGGTCGGCGACTACTGGAACTACCGGGTGTGGCGCTACGACACCAACGGCAACCTGATCGGCTCGGTCTCCCAGCACGCGCTGGGCGGAATCAGCGGAGGCATCACCGCGCCCTACGACGTCGAGGCCGACCCCACCGATCTCAACTCGAGCGGCAAGGCGGCGCTGTGGGTGGCCGACCAGGGCAGCTCGCGGATCGTCGAGTTCGACCACAACGGCCAATGGCTGCAGACGATCGGCCCCCTCAACGCGGGACAGGCCAGCGGTACCGATGCGCAGCACCCGGGCCACAACTATGCGTACGGCTGCGGGGGCGGTCAGATGCACATCCCCACGCACATCCTGGTCGACACGGTGCAGCCGTCGCACCTGATCTACGTTTCCGACCCCAACTGCCGTGCGGTCTACATCTTCGACCACAGCGGCACGTTCCAGGGATCGCTGGACTGGACCGGCTCGGGTGTGAGCACACCGATCCCGCGCGGCGTGGCGGAGGACGCGGCCGGCAACATCTACGTGGCCGAGTTCAACTCGCGCAAGATCTTCGTGTTCAGCGCGACGACCCGGAAGATCATCGGGGTGATCGGCCCCCAGAGCGACGAGAACGATGTGCGCGGCATCGACATCGACCCGACCAACCACTTGATCTACACCGTCGGTGCCTACTGGAACCGGGTCTACGAGTTCTCGTATGACCCGGCGAAGGTCGCGGCCGGCACCGGACCTTCGAGCGTGGTCGGCAGGTTCGTGAACGAGTGGCGCAACATCGACGGCAGCAACTACGCCAGTGGCCATCAGGCGTTCGACTCGATCCGCTTCCCGGCGGTGGATGGCCAGGGCAACGTCTACGTCGGTGAGACCTGGGGCTGCGACGCGTCCTGCAACGGCACGCCCTACGGCTACGGCGTCGAGAAGTTCGCACCCGGCAACATCTCCGCCTTCCCATCGTGCAACGTCGCAAACGGCGGCACCGCACAGACCACCTGCGCCGGGGCGACCCGCCTGCCGTGGGCGACCGGCCCGCAGCCTCCACCCGAGGGCGGGTTCAACCAGCAGAACGGGATCGGCCTCGACCCCAGCGGCAACCTGTACGTGATCGACACGTTCGAGCAGCGCGTGCAGAAGTTCGACACGACCAAGACCTGCGGCTCGGCCGGTAACTGCCCCGCCTGGGAGCTGCAGTGGGGCTCACGGGCGCCCAACGCGCCGAAGTCACAGGGATTCGGGTATCCGCGCACGCTGACGGTGGGCGACGACGGCCGAATCTGGGTGGGTGATAACAACAACGACGTGCTGGCATTCAATCCGGACGGCTCATTCGTGCACCGCTACGGCTCCCAGGGAAAGGGCAGCGGCCAGTTCTCAGGGGGCGTGCAGGGCATCGATGTCGAGGGCGGAAAGGTCTACGCCACCGATGTGGGCGGCTGCCGCCTGCAGGTGTTCGACGAGGCCAAGTTGCTGACGGCGGACAGCATTGCCAATGCGCCGGCAGGCACGCTGCTGGAAAGCCTGGGTACGTGCGGAACGGCCGCGAACCAGATGAAGGTGCCGCGCGGCGTGGCCGTCTCATCCAGCGGAACGACGGCGTACGTCGTCGACACCGGCGCCAACCGGATCAGCATCTGGAACCTGTCGAACACCACCGCCACCACCGCGAAACCGAACTGCGGCGGCACGCTGCTGTCGCAGCCGTGGGGGATCACGTGGGATCCGGCCCGCACCTGGCTCTACATCGGCGACGTCGGCAACAAGCGCATCGTGCGCTGGGATCCGGTCTCCGGCAGCTGCCAGGTGGTTGCCACGACCGCCACGCTGCCCGCCGGCTACACCATGGACGGCAGCAACTACCTCGCGTTCGGACCCGACGGCAGGCTGTACGCGAGCGACAACAGCCGCCACATCTACGCCTTCACCATCACCGGCTGAAAGATCGCCCCAGCGACCCGATAGGGCGGGTCGTTAGCTCGTGCGACCTTGCGGGACGCGACCGACCCGTCGTTATCGCTAAGCCTCTCGCGTATTTCGCCGATGACGAACCACAGATGATCCCGAGTCAGCTCAGATGAACGACACAAAGCTCGCAGATCTGGCCGTCAGCATCCTGTCGCAGCTGCCCACGCCGAAGGTCGAGGCGTTCTCCGCCCGCGGCGGCGTGGTGCTGCTCGAGCTGCAGTCGCAGGACGGGGTCTACATCATCGCCGAGGCGCCGCGGCCGCAGGTGCGCGACCAGCTCGACCTGCTGGTGCGCACGAACGAGATCAGCGGCGGCGGCTACGACATCTCGCTGACCGTGGCCGAAACCCTGCACCAGACGGAGTCGACGATCAGCGTGCGGCTGCTGGTGCGGGACGTGCTGCGTCGCGAGAGCGAGCGCACCACGCCGCGCGCCGCCGTCGAGGAGCTGGCGCTGATGCACGTGCTGGGCGCACGCAGGATCGCGGAGGGCGAGGAGTTCGACGTGCGCCTGGCCGACCTGTCGCCGACCGGCGTCGCCTTCATCACCGACCGCAGCTTCCACACCGGCGACTTCTTCGCGATGATGGTGACCATCCGGGGACAGCTCCTGCGCCTGCAGGCGCGGGCGCTGCAGACCTCCCCGTCGCACTACGGCCGCCAGCGGGTGGGCTGCGAGATCCTGCAGATCGCCGACGACGATCGCCGCCACATCTCGGCGCTGACCGCCGAGGCGCCCCACACCGGCACCGTCGACCAGCGCTTCCGCCGCTCGGCCTGACCCGCCTGCCGGTATCCTCCCGCGCCGATGCCATCGGACGCCCCACTGGCGGACGCGGTCGACGCGTTCCTGGCCGACCCCGGCACCACCTTCACCGTGCCCGGGCACAAGCGCGCGCCCGGCATCGCCGACCAGCTGCTGATGCTCGACCTGCCGCTGGTCTCGGGCGCCGACGACTCGCGCCTGGGCGGCGACGTGCTGGGCAAAGCGGAACGCCTGGCGGCACAGCTGTGGGGCGCCGACCTGTGCAGGTTCTCGGTGGCCGGATCGACGCACGGCAACCAGTCGCTGGCACTGGCGGCGGCGCGGCCGGGAGACCGCGTGGCCGTCGCCCGGACGCTGCACAAGTCGATGTTCGGGGGGCTGGTGCTGGCCGGTCTGGAGCCGGTCTGGGTGCGGCCGCAGGTCGACCCGGAGACGGGCCTTGCAACACAGGTGCCGGCCGGCGCTGTGGCCGCTGCGATACGCGACCACCCGGATCTGCGGGCGGTGTTCCTGGTCGAGCCCAGCTACGTGGGCATGCTGTCCGACCTGGAGGCGATCGCCGCCGTTGTGCACGAGGCCGCGGTGCCGCTGATCGTCGACCAGGCCTGGGGCGCACACCTGGGCTTCCACCCGGCATTGCCTGCGCATGCCATCGCCCGCGGCGCCGATGCCATGGTCACCTCGACCCACAAGACGCTGACGGCCTTCACGCAGGGCTCGGTGGTGCTTGCCCGCGGCGGCCTGCTCGACCTGGCCCGCGTCGAGGAGTCGTTCGAGCTGCTGCACACCACCAGCCCATCCGCCGCGATCCTGGCGTCGACCGACCGCGCCCGGCAGCTGATCGAGGACCGCGGCCGGCAGCTGCTGGAGCAGGCGATCGCGCTCGTGGCCGACGCCCGCGCCCGGCTGCGCCGGATCGACGGCCTGCACGTCTCGGAGGCGTCCGATCCGGTGAAGTTGGTGTTGGGGCTGGCCGGCACCGGCGCCGACGGGTTCCGGGTCGAGGCCGACCTGCTTGCCGACGGCCTGCGCCTGGAGATGGCCGACCGTGACACGCTGGTGCCGATCGTGACGCTGGCGGACACGCCGGCCACGGTGACACGTCTGGTGGAGGCGCTCGAGCGATCGATCGGGCTGCGGAGGGGAGCGGCACGGCCGCTGGCCGCTTCCAGCGTGTGGTCGCTGCAGCCGGTGGCCGCGATCAGCCCGCGCGAGGCCTTCTTCGCGCCGCGCGAGCGCGTGCCGGCCGGGCGCGCCGTGGGCCGGGTGGCGGCCGAGACGGCCGCGCCCTACCCGCCCGGCATCCCGGCGCTGGCGCCGGGCGAGCTGATCACCGAGGAGATCCTGGTCGCGCTGCAGCGCGAGGCAGCAGCCGGAACGCGGGTCGCGTACTGCTCGGATCCCACGCTCGAGACGCTGCTGGTGGTGGCCGACCGGCCCGTCTAACACTGGCGCCGGGTTCTGCCGATACCCGGCTCGATGCAGGTTCTCAGCGAGGCCGTCCGCGCCCCGGGCCGCGATCGAGCGGCTGCGGCCGCGCGCGGGCTGACCCGCTCATCGGTGATCTGGGCCGTGTCGCTGGCCGCGCTCGTGTTCACCGCGGTCGCGTGCACCACCTCGCGGCTGTTGATGCTGGACACGTTCGCGAGCCTCGCGGCCGGTCGTGAGATCGCCCAGCACGGCGTGCCCCACACCGAGGCGCTGACGTGGGCCGCGCACGGGCGCCCCTGGATCGACCAGCAGTGGCTGGGCCAATGGCTGTTCTACGAGGCCTACCGTCTGGGCGGGTACCCGGCGGTGGGCGCGCTGTCAGCCGTCAGCATCGCGCTGGCCTTCGGCGTGCTGGCCGCCTACATGCTGCACCGCGGCACCTCCACCGTGCGCACGCTGATCTGGGTGGCGGTGGCGTACGCCGTCTGTGAGCTGAACACCGTCATGCGCACCCAGAGCTTCGCCTATCCGCTGTTCGTGCTGATGATCGTGATCCTGCTGGAGGACGACCGCCGGCATCGCTTCAACCGCAGCCTGCTGGCGCTGCCGCTGCTGTTCCTGCTGTGGGCCAACCTGCACGGCTCGGTGCTGCTGGCCGCCCCGATCGTGGTCATCTACTGCCTGTGGGCTGCGGCACACAACCTGCGCCCGCTGCGGCGGCGCACGCTCGGGGCGTACCTGGGGCTGGCGGCCTGCATGCCACTGGCGCTGCTGACGACGCCCTATGGGCTGACGATCGCCGACTACTACCGCTCGGTGCTCGACAACCCCGTGCTGACCGCCCGCGTCGGCGAGTGGCACCCGGCCACGTTCGGCGGCCCCAGCACACAGTTCGTGATCGTGCTGCTGGCGGCGATCGGCCTGCTCGGGTTCGCCTACGGGCGCGGGTTCCGCCCGCCGCTGTTCATGGTCGGCCTGACCTTCGCGCTGGCCCTGGCCGGAATCCACGCGGTGCGCTATCAGGTCTGGTTCGGGTTCGCCGCCACGCTGCTGATCGCCGAGGTGATGAGCGGCACGTTTGCGTCATCGGAGTCGCCGCTGATCCGCCGCATCTCCGCCCGGGTTGTGCCGGCCGCGGCGGTGATCGGTGTCGTGGGCAGCTCGCTGCTGCTGGCCACCACCGCCACGTCGCGGTTCGAGGCGCTGTCGCCGCGTCCCGCCATGAACGCGACCGCGACCTGGGCGGCCGCCCATCCGCAGGCGAAGATCATGGCCGGTGACACCTCGGCGTCGGCACTCCTATGGACGCATCCGGAGCTGACCGGTCGCGTCGGGTTCGACTCGCGCTACGAGATTTACTCCCAGCGCCAGCTGCTTGCCTACACCGACTGGGTGGCCGGCAACGGCTCGCGGTCGCAGTGGTCGCGGGTGCTGGACGGCTACGACGAGGTGCTGCTCTCGACCGCCTACCGGCAGAACGTGATCGACCGCATGCGCACGCTGCCCGGCTGGCACCGCATCTACGGCGATGCGGACGGCGTCGTGTTCGTGCGCGACGGGGCCGGCTGACTCAGCCGGCGGCGCGCTCGGCGTTGAACTCGGCCGCAGCCTCGGCGATGCCGTCGCCCCGGTGCGGCTGGATGGCACCCCGCACGTGCGCCATGAACCGGGCCGGCGCGTCCGGATCGACCCGCTTCACCCGCTCGCCGCCGGGCACGGTCAGGAGCGTCTTCGCCGCCGCCGCTCGCGCCATGAAGGTGGCCGCGGTGAGGCCGCGCACCGCCAGCTCGCCCCCGGCACCGTGGTGCTTGCGGGCGTAGACGGCGCGGCTGCGCTCCATCTCGGCGATCCGCCGCTCCGGCACCCCGCCGGTGCTGGCGTTCTCGAGGTGCACCAGCGAGGCCAGCGGGAAGTACGCGGTCGCGTAGCCGGCGTCGCGCAGGCGCAGGCACAGGTCGGGATCCTCGGAGTAGATGAACAGCTGCTCGTCGAAGCCGCCGACCGCGGCCAGCGCCGCCCGCCGGGCCAGGATGGCGGCGCCGCACACCCAGTCGACGCGGGCGATGCGGTCGCCGCCCGACTGGATCCAGCCGCGCCGCTGCAGCGTCACCGTCGTCAGCGCCACCCGGCCCGGCGTGGGGAAGTGGAAGGCGGACGGCTGTTGTGAGCCGTCGGGGTTCAGGATCTTCGGCCCACAGGCGCCCACCTCGCGGTTCTGGTCCATGAACCGGCGCATGCGGTCGAGCATGCCCTCGTGCAGGACGGTGTCCTCGTTCAGGATCAGCACGTAGCGGCCCCGCGCCCTTCGGATCGCTTCGTTGTGGTTGGCGCCGAAACCGTGGCGCCGCTCCCGCTCCACCACCTCGACGTCCGGGTACGCCTCGCGCACCGCGGCCGCGCTGCCGTCGGTGGAGGCGTTGTCGATCACGATCGTCTGCAGGGCCGTGTCGCGCGCGGCACCCTCGAGCGAGGCCAGGCAGCCCAGCAGCAGCTCCCGGTTGTTGGTGTTGACCAGGGAGATCGTGATGTCGGGGGTGCCGCTCACCGGGTCAGGCCGGCGGCAGCCAGCCGGTCGGCCGCGGCGTCCACCGAGTCGGTGGCCTGCTGCGTCGCGACCCAGCCCAGCAGCTCCCGCATGCCGTCGGCGAACTCGACCCGTGGCGCGTAGCCAAGCGTCTCCCGCGCCAGCGAGATGTCCGAGAAGCAGTGCCGGATGTCACCGGCGCGGAACTTGTTCACGACCTCGGGCTGCAGGTGCTCCTTGCCCAGGCCGCGGGCCAGCTCACGGGCGACGTCGAGCACCGAGTTTGACACGCCGGTGCCCAGGTTGACGGCGCGGTGGTCGGCGCCGCCGCCCTCGAGCGCCGCCACGCAGCCGGCCGCGATGTCGGAGACGTGCACGAAGTCGCGGCTCTGGAGGCCGTCCTCGAACACCAGCGGCGCGTGGTCGTTCAGCAGCCTGCCGCCGAAGATCGCGGCCACGCCGGTGTAGGGGTTGGACAGAGCCTGCCGGTCGCCGTAGACGTTGAAGAAGCGCATCGCGACGGTGGGCAGGCGGTGGGCGCGGCCGATGGCCAGGAACATCTCCTCGTGGTCGCGCTTGTTGACGGCGTAGATCGACATCGGCTGCACCGGCTTGTCCTCGCCGGTCGCCAGCGGCTCCAGCGGCCGGCCGCAGTCCGGGCAGGCAAGCTCCCACCGGCGCGCGTCCAGCTGCTCGTCGCTGCGCACCTGCGGCGCCAGCAGCCCGTGCTCGGAGCAGCTGTAGCGGCCCTCGCCGTAGATCGACATCGACGAGGCCACCAGCACCCGTGCCAGCTGGTCGCGGCGCTTCGAGATCTCCTCCAGCATCACGGCCGCGCCGATCGAGTTGATCGACGTGTAGCGCTCGATCTCGTACATCGACTGGCCGACACCGACGGCCGCCGCGAAGTGCACGACGTGGTCGATGCCCTCGAGCGCGGCCGCCACCGCCTCGTGGTCGCGGACGTCACCGACGCGCAGGTCGATCTGGGGATCGAGGTACGCGGGCCGCTCGCCGGCCGGGTGCACCTGGGGGTCGAGGTTGTCGAGCGCCCGCACCTCGTGGCCACGCGCCAGCAGGGCGTCGGCCAGGTGCGATCCGATGAAACCGGCGCCACCCGTGATCAGGACTCGCATGAGGCCGGATGTTACCGGCCTCACATTCAGCGGACGTTCAGTCCGAGTTAACCCGGCTCCGCGACATAGCGCACCAGCCGGCGTCCGTATGCCTCGAACTCGCCGTCGTCCCGCATGCCGATCTTCTGCATCACCCGCACCGAGGGAGCGTTCTCCGGGTAGGACAGCGCCACCACCCGTTCCAGCCCGAGCGGTCCGAAGGCAACGTCCAGGCAGGCGCGGCCGACCTCGGTGGCGATGCCGCGGCCCCAGGCGTCACGTACCAGCTCGTACACCACCTCCACCTCGGGGCCGGCCATCTCCACCAGCACCAGGCCGGCCACGCCGATCACCTCGCCGTGGTCGCGGCCGGCCACCGCCCACAGCGAGAACCCATGCTCATGCTGGTGGTCGATCAACCGGCCGACGCCCGCCGCCGTCTGCTCGGGCGTGCGGACCGAGCCATCGGCGCCGACGTACCGCATCGCCTCCGGGTCGCCGTACAGCCGCTGCAGCGGCTCGGCATCCAGCGGCCGCAGCAGCTGCAGCCGGAAGCGCTCGGTGGTGGCCACCACCTCCAGGCGACCGGGCGCGCTGACCGAGCGAAACGGCCAGTCTCGCTCGAGCCAGTCCCAGACCGCCTGCCACAGCGGCTGGTCGAGTTGGGCGTGGGTGGCCCGCACCCACAGCAGCAGCTCGGCGTCGTGGAGGGGCTGCTTCGAGGGATAGACGTAGACGCAGCCGATCACCGACCGCGAGCCGGGGTCGAGCACGGTGTAGGTGAAGCCCTTGCGCTGTTCGAAGTCACGCTGGTGGCGCTCCAGGTCTCCGCGGTTCTGCTCGAGCGTCATCGGATGCGGCCAGCTGCCGTCGGGGTAGCCGGGCGTCGACCGGATGTGCTCGATGCTGGACGTCCAGGCGTCGTGGTCGGACTCGTTGTGCTGCGGGCCCAGCGGCTCCAGCAGGAAGCTGGCCGTGGCCAGACCGGCCGGCGCGACGAAGCGCTCCGGCACGAACGGCGTGCGCTGGTCCGTCTCCATGCCGCGATCCTAGCGCCGGACACCGGTAGCATCCGGCCCATGGACGACTGCATCTTCTGCCGGATCGTGGCCGGCGAGCTGCCCTCGATCCGCATCCACGAGGACGAGCGGTCGATCGTGATCATGGACATCAACCCGGCCACCCGCGGCCACGCGCTGGTGATCCCGCGGGCCCACGCCCGCGACATCCAGGCCATCTCCGACGAGGACCTGGCGCACTGCGCGCTGGTCTCGCGCGACATCGCCGACCGGGCTCTGGCGGCCCTCGGCGCCGACGGCGTCACGATCATGCAGTCCAACGGTGCGGCCGCCTGGCAGACGGTCTTCCACTACCACGTGCACGTGATCCCGCGCTACGACGGCGACCCGCTGGTGCTGCCGTGGCGCCCGGCTCCCGGCGATCTCGCGGAGATCCAAGATATAAGCTCCGCTTATTTTCAAGATTAGCGTTTCTTCTGTAGAATGCGGCCCGTGAGCTCACTTCCGACACGCGCGGACGTGCTCGTGGTCGGCAGCGGCGGCGCCGGCCTGGCCGCGGCGTGGGCGGCCTCCCGCGGTGGCGCGCGGACGCTGCTGATCACCAAGGGCTCGCCCGCTTCCTGCAACACCGGCAAGGCCCAGGGCGGTATCCAAGCCGCCATCGCCGCCGACGACTCGCCCGAGCAGCACGCCGCCGACGTCTACCGCTCCTCGCACGACACGGCCGACATGGAGCTGGTGTCGGTGCTGACCGGGGAGGCACCGGAGGCGATCGCCTGGCTGGAGCAGCTGGGCGTCGAGTTCTCACGCGAGGGCGGCGGCTACCGGCTGGCCCGCTGCGGCGGCGCGTCCACCAGGCGCCTGCTGCAGGTGGGCGACCGCACCGGCCACGCCATCGCCCACGCCCTGCGCGGCGCGCTGGCCGCCGCGGGCGTCGAGATCCACGGCCACGCGGCGCTGACGGCGCTGGCGAAGCCCAACGGGCACTTCGCGGCGTCCGTCGACTGCGAAGGGGAGACCGCCACGATCGAGGCCGGCACCGTCGTGCTGGCGGCCGGCGGCCGCTGCTATGCCGAGGCCAGGCGCCGCGGCGTTCTCACCACCAACCAGCCCGGGGCCACCGGCGAGGTGGCGGCGCTGGCGCGCCGGCTGGGAGCGGCGGCCCGCGACGAGGACTCGCTGCAGCACCACCCCAACGGTGGCGCATGGCCCCCGCCGCTCCAGGGCTACTCGATCCCCGAGACCACGCGCAGCTACGGGGCGCTGCTGGTGAACGGCAAGGGAGAGCGGTTCGTCGACGAACTGGCGCCGCGCGACACGGTGGCGGAAGCGATCGTGAAGGAGTGCGACGAGGGCCGCGGCCTGACCACGCCGGACGGCCGCCCGGCGGTGCTGCTCGACACCACCCGGATCGAGGCGGAGGTGGCCGACCAGGTGCTGCCCTACATGATGCGGCGATATCGCCACGCCGGGATCGACCCGCTGACCGAGCCGATCCTGACCTATCCCGTGCTTCACTACCAGAACGGCGGGCTGGTGATCGACCGGGACGGCCGCACCACCGTCGAGGGTCTGTTCGCCGCGGGTGAGATCACCGGCGGCGTGCACGGCCGCAACCGCATGATGGGGAACTCCCTGCTCGACTGCACCGTGTTCGGGCGCCGCGCCGGCCGCGCCGCCGCCGTGGATGCCCGCTGAAAGGATCACCTTGGCCATCGACACCACCACAGACCTGCAGCAGACCGTCGAGGACGCCGCCGCGCACCTCTACGTGTGGTCGCTGAAGGACATCCCCCAGGACCTTCGCGACGCCCTCCGAAACGCCATGGAGACCGAGACCCACAAGGTCGGCAAGCGCATCCTGGAGACGATCAACACCAACGTGTCGGTGGCCGACGAGCGCAAGAACCTGGTCTGCCAGGACACCGGCCTGGCCGTCTACTACGTGCGGCTGGGCGAGCGCTTCCCGCTGCATCCGGCCCGCATCGAGCAGGCCCTGCGCGAGGGCACCCGCCGCGCCACGCTGGAGCACCCGCTGCGCTCGAACACGGTGCACACGCTCACCCGGGTGCCGACCGGCGACAACACCGGACACAAGATCCCGCACATCCACTGGGAGTTCGTGCCGGACTGGGACGGCCTGGACGTGAAGTGCATTCCCAAGGGGTCGGGCTCCGAGAACATGAGCTTCCTGAAGATGCTGGTGCCGGCCGACGGCGTCTCGGCGATCAAGCGGTTCGTGCTCGACTCGATCGTCGGCGCCGGCGGCAAGCCCTGCCCGCCCGGCATCGTCGGCGTCGGCATCGGCGGCTCCGCCGACCTGGCCATGCACCTGGCCAAGGAGGCGATCGCGCGGCCGGTCGACGACGTCAACCCCGATCCGGACGTGGCCGCGCTTGAGCGCGAGCTGTTCGAGCTGCTGAACGAGACCGGCATCGGCCCGATGGGGCTGGGCGGCGACACCACCGTGCTGTCGGTGCACGTGGAGCAGGCCCACACCCACATCACGTTGAACCCGGTGGCCGTGAACTACCAGTGCTGGGCGGCCCGCCGCGCCAGCGCCCACATCTTCAGTGACGGCACCGTCGACTACGACCGGGAGGCTTAAGTGCTCCAGTCGGCGACATCTGGCGGCATCCGGCGGCTGCAAAGCGTCGCCATCCGGCGTCCTCGACCGGCGCCGTGCGAAGCACTGTCACCGGTCTTCGTCCTTGGCTGGCTCGCTTTTCGCTCGCCGGCCCTCCACCGACGCCACCGACTGGAGCACTAGTGGCACATCACGAGATCACCTTCCCCACCGACGAGGCGGCCGTCCGCGAGTTCCGGGCCGGCGACACCGTCACCATCCAGGGCCACATCATCGGCATCCGCGACGCCACCCAGATCCGCATCTTCGACAAGGGCGTCGAGCCGCCGATGTCGCTTCGCGGCGCGGCGCTGCTGCACACCGCGCCCAACGTGCGGAAGCTGGGCGAGGGCCGCTACGAGCCGATGTGCATCGGCACCACCACCAGCGCCCGCATGAGCCGCTTCACCGAAGGGCTGGTGCGCGACCACGGCGCCCGCGCCATCATCGGCAAGGGCGGGCTGCTGCCCGAGGCGCTGATGCCCCTGCGCGAGCACGGCGGCGTCTACCTGGCGATCGTCGGCGGCGCGGCCGCGCTCGAGACCACCCAGATCGAGGAGATCGAGCAGGTCGAGTGGGAAGACCTGATGCCGGAGTGCCTCTGGAAGTTCCGCGTCAAGGACTTCGGCCCGCTGATCGTGGGCATGGACACGCACGGCGAATCGCTCTACGAGAACGTCCAGGTCGAGGCGCGCAAGCGGCTCGAGGAAACCATCTACTCGAGGTTATAAGCCATGGTCGAAGAGTTCCTGGGCCTACCGATGCGCCCGTCCAAACCGCGCGAGCGCGGGCTCACCCACGTGATCGACAAGGGCATGACCCTGGCCGAGGTGGACGGCATGTTCGAGACCTCCGGCGAGTACGTGGACATGGTCAAGCTGGGCTGGGGCACGTCCTACGTGACGCAGAACCTGTCCGCGAAGGTGAAGCTCTACCACTCCTACGAGACGCCCGTCATGTGCGGCGGCACCCTGCTCGAGGCGGCGGTCGCGCGCGGCCGCGTGGACGAGTTCCGGCGCTGGACGCGCAGCCACGGCTTCACGCACGTGGAGGTGTCCGACGGCACCCTCCAGATGGAGCGGGAGAGCAAGCAGGAGCTGATCAGCTCCCTGGCCGAGGAGTTCGTGGTGCTGTCCGAGGTCGGCTCCAAGGACCAGGACTCGATCTTCGCGCCCTACCAGTGGGTGGCCTGGATCAAGGAGGAGCTGGAGGCCGGCGCCTGGAAGGTGATCACCGAGGCCCGCGAGACCGGCACCGCCGGCATCTTCCGCGGCACCGGCGAGGTGCGCAGCGGGTTGATCGACGAGATCGTGCACGAGATCCCGGCCGACAGCCTGCTGTTCGAGGCACCCCAGAAGGAGCAGCAGGCCTGGTTCATCCGGCACCTCGGCCCCGAGTGCAACCTCGGCAACATCCCCCACGACGAGGTGATCCCGCTGGAGACGCTGCGGCTGGGGCTGCGCTCCGACACGCTGCCTGACCTGCTGCTGCGGGACATCCCCACCGCCACATGAGCACCACCCTTCCCATCAGCCCGGCCGAGGCAGCGCGTCTGGCCGACGATCTCGAGTCGCGCAGCGCCGAGGACGTGCTGCGCGTGGCCGTGGAGCTGTTTCACCCGCGGCTGGTGCTGACCTGCTCGTGGCAGAAGCAGAGCTCGGTGCTGGTGCACATGCTGTCGGAGATCCAGCCGGACGTGCGGGTGGTCGAGTTTGACACCGGCCTCCTGTTCCGCGAGACCTACGAGACCCGCCAGAAGCTGATCGAGCGCTACCCGGTGCGGTTCGAGCGGATCGAGCCTGAGCTGTCGGTCGCCGAGCAGGCCGCCAAGCACGGAGACCGGCTGTGGGAGCGAGATCCCGACGGCTGCTGCGCGATGCGCAAGGTGGCGCCGCTGCGCCAGGCGCTGGACGGCATGGACGCCTGGATCACGGGAATTCGGCGCGACCAGTCGACAACCAGGGAAACTGCCCGCAAAATCGAGATAGATGAGCGTCGCGGCGTTGTGAAGGTGCAGCCGCTGGCCGATTGGACCAACCGCGACGTCTGGCGCTACATCTGGAGGCATGGCATCCCGTACAACCCGCTGCACGACCACGGTTACCCGTCGATCGGCTGCGTCCCCTGCACCGCATCGGTGGACAGCGGCGCCGACGAGCGCACGGGCCGCTGGAAGGGCACGGGCAAGGTCGAGTGCGGCCTACACGGCGACTAACGGCTACAACGCGTCAGACGATACGACGAAAGGAACGATTACTCGTGGGGAATGAAACCAACGGATTCACGCTCTGGTTCACCGGACTGTCCGGGGCCGGAAAGAGCACCATCGCTGAGATCGTCGGCCCGGAGCTGGAGCGGCGCGGCATCCTGGTCGACCACCTGGACGGCGACGTCGTCCGCACCAACCTCAGCAAGGGCCTCGGCTTCTCACGCGAGGATCGCGACGCCAACATCCTGCGCATCGGCTTCGTCGCAAAGCTGCTGACCCGGCACGGTGCCGGCGTGATCGTGGCCGCCATCTCGCCCTACGCCGAGACCCGCGACGCCGTGCGCGAGATGATCGGCGACCGGTTCGTCGAGGTGTTCGTGGCGACATCGCTCGACGAGTGCGCCCGCCGCGACGTGAAGGGCCTGTACGCGAAGGCCTTCTCCGGTGAGATCAAGGAGTTCACCGGCGTCTCCGATCCCTACGAGGCTCCCGAGCACGCCGAGATCGTGGTCGAGACCGAGGGCCGCACGCCCGAGCAGTCGGCGCAGCATGTGATCACGCAGCTCGAACAGCTCGGCTTCATCGCACGCGAGAAAGAGGAGGCCGTCGCCTGATGCCGGAGGCGACCGCATCGACGAAGTCGAACGTGATCGCGCCGCACGGCGGCGAGTTGATCGACCGCACCGTCAGCGGTGACGAGGCCGCGGCCCTTGCGGCCGAGGCCGAGTCGCTGCCGCGGGTGCGGATGAGCGACAAGCAGACCGCCGACCTGGACATGATCGCCTCCGGAGCGCTGTCGCCGTTGACCGGGTTCATGACCCGGGCCGACTACGACGCCTCGGTCGAGGACATGCACCTCGCAAACGGGCTGCCGTGGGCGATGCCGGTGACGCTGTCGGTGACCGACGCTCCGGCCGCTGACCGGGTGGCGCTGGAAAGCGCCGAAGGGGAGCTGCTGGCCGTGCTCGACGTGGAGGAGGTGTTCAGCGTCGACCGCGAGAACGAGGCGGCCAAGACGTACCGCACCACCGAGCAGGAGCATCCGGGCGTCGCGCAGATCTACGCCGAGGGCCCGACCCTGGTGGGCGGCGCGGTGACGGTCTTCAAGCGGCCCGACCCGGCCTTCCCCACGTACCAGCTCGATCCGAGGGACACCCGCGCGGTCTTCGCCGAACGCGGCTGGAGCCGCGTGGTCGGCTTCCAGACGCGGAACCCGGTGCACCGCGCGCATGAGTACATCCAGAAGTGCGCGCTGGAGACGGTCGACGGGCTGCTGCTGCACCCCCTGGTCGGCAAGACCAAGGGCGACGACATCCCGGCCGACGTGCGCATGCAGTGCTACGAGACGCTGCTGGAGGGCTACTACCCGGCCGACCGCACCGTGCTCGGGGTGTTCCCCGCCGCGATGCGCTACGCCGGGCCGCGCGAGGCCGTGTGGCACGCCCTCTGCCGCAAGAACTACGGCTGCTCGCACTTCATCGTCGGTCGCGACCACGCCGGCGTGGGCAGCTACTACGGCACCTACGACGCGCACCACATCTTCGATGAGTTCCAGCCGCACGAGCTGGACATCGAACCGATGTTCTTCGACCACACGTTCTTCTGCAAGACCTGCGGGAACATGGCCTCCAACAAGACCTGCCCGCACCCCTCCGACCACCACGTGTTCCTTTCGGGCACGAAGGTGCGCGAGATGCTCGGCAACGGCGAGGTCCCGCCGGTCGAGTTCACGCGACCCGAGGTGGCCGAGGTGCTGATCGCCGCATACCGCGGCCGGTAGCCTGATCTGACCGGCGAGGGCCGGGCGCCGCGAGGCTCCCGGCCCTCCGCTTGCGTTCCTCGCTAGCGGCCTTGTTCAAGGTGCCAGATGGGAGGTTCCAGGCCTCTCGGGTGCAAATCCTCCGTCAGCGCACTTGCATTCCCCACTAAACCGCTTAGACTTGTGGAACTCCTGAACAACGGTCACCAACGCGGGGGCACGAACAGATGGACATCAACACCGGAATGATCGCAGCGGGGCTCGCCGTTGGCATGCTGGTCGGAGCGACGGGCATGGGCGCCGGCTCGCTGATGACGCCGATCCTGATCACCGTGTTCGGCATCCCGCCGACGACCGCCGTCGGCAGCGACCTGATCTACGCCGCGATCACCAAGACCTTCGGTGCAGCCCGCCATCACCAGCTCAAGAACGTGAACACCGAGCTGGGCCTGTGGATGGGCGCTGGCAGCGTTCCTGCCGCCATCCTGGGCGTGTTCACCCTCTACGAGATCTTCCCCCGCATCGGCATCGACGTGAACAACGTGCTGCTGAACCTGATCGGCATCGTGCTGGTGATCGTCGGCATCACGGTTGCGGCCCGCACGTTCCTCACGATCCCGCGGCTGTGGAGCTCGGACAACCTGCCTACCGACGGCCCGCTGGACACCCGGCACAAGGTGCTGGCCGTCACCATCGGCGTCGTGTTCGGCTTCATCCTGGGCCTGACCTCGGTCGGCTCGGGCGTGTTCTTCGGCCTTACCCTGGTCACGCTGTTTCCGCTGGCCGCCCGCCGCGTGGTCGGCACCGACCTGTTCCACGCGATGTTGGTGACGGTCGCGGCCGGCCTGGCCACGCTGGTCTGGGGCACCCCCAACTTCAGCGTCGTCGGCTCGATCCTGATCGGCTCGATCCCCGGCATCCTGATCGGCTCGCACTTCACCAACCGCGCCCCCGAGCGGATGCTGCGCGGCGCGATCGCGGTGGTGCTGGCCGCCTCCGGCCTGAAGACGCTGGACGCCGCCCCGTACTGGTACGTGATCGGCGCCGCGGTGATCCTGGTGGTGGCCGGGGTCTACCTGGCCAAGGGCGTCAAGGCCCCGGCGCCGGCCTCCGCGCCCGCGTCGGCGCCGGCTGAGCTGCAGCAGACGTAACGAACGCCGCAGCGGCTCACGGTGCGGCCCTACACTCTGGCCCGCACCGTGAGCCACCGCGCAGCCGCCGCCATCCCGCTGGTCCTGATCGCCCTCTGTGCCGCGGCGTTTCTGCGCGCCGAACAGCTGAAGCTGCACCACTCGGCGGTCGCGCATCCCCACGTGCGGCAGGCATTCTCCCCCGGCTGCACCGATCCCGGCTGCCTGCCGGCCGCCAGGCTCAGCTTCACGCTGCGAAAGGCACAGGCCCTGGATCTGGCGATCGTCGACGCCGACGGCAACGTCACCAGGACAATCGCCACAGGCCGCCGGTACCGGAAGGGCCCCGTCGTGCTCCACTGGGACGGCAGCACCGACTCGGGTGGGCAGGCCCCGGACGGCCGCTACCGGCTGCGCGTGACGCTCGCCGACGGCCGTGCGGTCACGATCCCCGACGCGTTCATCGTCGACACCGTGCCGCCCACCATCCGGATCGACCGGGTACGCAGGGGCCCTGCCGCGCTGGCCATCCATTACGCGCGGTCGCTCGGCAACGGGTACGCGCTCATGATCGTGCGCCAGGGCAGCCGCATCGTCCTGCAGAAGCGCGTGATCCCGCATGTCGCGCACCTGGCGTACGGCCAGGTCGCTCCCGGCCGCTACCTGATCGAGATGGTGGCGGTCGACCAGGCGGGCAACCGCACCCCCAATCCGCCCTCCTTCCCGGCGACGATCCCGTGAGCGGCATCGCGCTGGGCGCCATCGTCGCGGCCGCGGGGCTCGGCCTGCAGCTGTGCGCCGGCGGTCGCGGCCTGCGAACGGCCGGGTTCGCCGGGTACGTCGCGGGCGTGCTGATCCTGGCCGGCGACCTGCTGCACTCCCCGATCTCGACCATGCGGACGGATGCGGGACGGCGGCCCGCGGTGGCCGCAGCCGGCCTGCTGGTGGGGCTGATCGCGATCGGCGTGGCGGCGGTGATCGCCCACCGCAAGCCGACACTGGCGCTGATGGCGGTGGTGGCGGCGGCGCCGGGCCGGATCCCGCTGCACGCGGGCGGGCAGCAGGCCAACCTGCTGGTACCGCTCTACGGCGTCCTGCTCGCAATCGCGCTGGCCCATGCCTACACGCTCGCCCTCGGCCGCGAGCAGCGGCCCCAGATGGGCCTGGTGGGCTGGACGATGGCGGCGCTGATCGGCTGGAGCGCGATCTCGCTGCTGTGGAGCACCGACTCCCACCAGGGCGGCGTGCAGATGCTGTTCTTCTATCTGCCGTTCGGCTACCTGGCGACCCGGATCGTGGCGCTGCGCCCAACCCTCCGCCAGCTGCGCCTGATGCTCTACACCGACGTGGCACTGGCGCTGGTGTTCGCGGCCGTGGCGTTCTGGCAGTACGAGAGCCGCCATCTGTTCTGGAACCACAAGATCATCGTCAGCAACCAGTACGCCTCGTTCTTCCGGGTCAATTCGCTGTTCTACGACGCCAGCGTGTACGGCCGCTTCATGGCGGTCGCGATCGTGCTGCTGGCGGCGGTGGCCGTGTACCGGCGGGCGACGCCGCAGCTGCTGGGGCTGATGGCGCTGCTGTTCCTGGCCCAGTACCTGTCCTACTCGCAGTCCAGCCTGATGGCGCTGGCCGCCGGCTCCCTGCTGATCGGCGCCACCATCTGGCCGCGGCGGCTGCTGGTGGGCCTCGCCGTCGCGGTGGCGCTGGTCGGGGTGGCCGGGCTGCTGGTCTCGTCGCACGGCAGCTCCACCAAGCAGGTGACGAGCGGCCGCTCGGTGCTGCTCTCCGACGGCTGGCGCGTGATCAAGCACCATCCGATCGACGGCGCCGGGCTGGGCGGCTTCGCCCGCGCAGCCCTGGCCGGCAGCGCCCACCCCAACCGCACCCGCACCGCCGCCTCGCACACCACGCCGGTGACCGTGCTGGCCGAGCTGGGACCGCTGGGGCTGGCCGCCTACCTGGCGCTGATCGGCTCGATCGCGTGGGCGGCGTTTCGCACCGGCCCGCAGCGGCTGCTGCGGTTCGGCCTGGCCGCAGCGCTGGCCGCTGTGCTGACCAGCTCGCTCTTTTACAATGCGTACTTCGAGGATCCTGCGTCGTGGATCCTGACCGCCCTGATCGTGTCCGTGGCAGCGTTACCCAACATCCGCATCCGGCAGGCCCGCGCGTGATCGCAGCCGGCCGCCGCGCGCTGGTGCTGGCGCCACATACGGACGACGGCGAGTTCGGCTGCGGCGGCACCATCGCGCGCCTGGTCGAGGCCGGCGCCGAGGTGCACTACCACGCGTTCTCGTCGGCGTCGCGCTCGCTGCCCGAGGGCTTCCCCGCCGACACGCTGGTGCACGAGGCCCGCGCCGCCACCACCGCCCTGGGCATCGACCCGGAGCGCGTCTCGATCCACGACTTCGACGTGCGCACCTTCCCGACGGTGCGGCAGGAGATCCTCGAGTTGCTGGTGGCCGCGAACGCCGAGATCGCCCCGGACATGGTGCTGATGCCCTCGCTGGGCGACATCCACCAGGACCACGAGACGATCGCGCGCGAGGGCATGCGCGCCTTCAAGCGCACCACGCTGCTCGGCTACGAGATCCCGTGGAACTGCTTCGCCTTCCGCCGGGACGCCTACGTTGCCCTGGAGCCGCGGCACCTGGACGCCAAGGTGACGGCGCTCGGTCATTACCGCAGCCAGCAGCACCGCAACTACGCGAACGAGGAGTACATCCGCAACCTGGCCCGCACCCACGGGATCGAGAGCGGCCGCGAGCTGGCCGAGGTGTTCGAGGTCTACCGCTGGATCCTGTGAGCGATCCGCTCACCATCCTGGTCACGGCCAGCGGCGCGCCCGGCTCACCGCGGCTGCTGCGGGCGCTACGGGAGGGCGATGGACGTCCGCTGCGACTGGTCGGCGTGGACATGCGCGACGAGTCCGCCGGACGCTTCCTGTGCGACCGCTTCCGGCGGGTGCCGCCGGGGTCGCACCCGGGGTACCTGGAGGCGTTGCTGGAGGTGGCCGAGCAGGAGCGTGTCGATGTGGTGTTCCCGCAGTCCTCGGCCGAGGTGGGCGCGATCTCGGCCGGCGCGGAGCGCTTCGCCGTTCCGGTGCTGGTGTCGCGCCCGGACGCGATCGAGCGGGCCAGCGCCAAGTCCGAGACGGTGCGTCTGGCGGAGCGGCTGGGCATCCCCCAGCCGCGCACGATCGCGGCCTCCGATGCCGACGGCTTCCGGGCTGCGGCCGCCGAGCTCGGCTACCCGGGCCGCGACGTCTGCATGAAGCCGCTCGAGGCCAAGGGCTCGCGCGGCTTCCGGGTGCTGTCGGCGGGCGCCGACCGGCGCGAGCAGCTGCTGGGCGCGCGGCCAGGCACGCTGCTGCCCCTGTCCCTCACGGATGCCGTCGAGATCCTGGACGGCGGCGAAGGGTTCCCCGAGTTGCTGGTGATGGAGCTGGTCGAGGGCGAGGAGCTGGCGGTGGACGCGCTCTGCCGGGACGGCCGCACCCTGATCGCGAGCGCGAAGACGCGCGAGGCGTTCCGGGCCGGGCTGGCGATGGAGTTCCGGATCATCGACCGGCCCGATCTGCTCGAGCACTCGCGCCGGCTGGTCGAGGCGCTCGCGCTGGACTGGATCGTGAACGTCCAGTTCCTCGGCGACCGGCTGCTCGAGATCAATCCGCGCATCTCGACGCTGGTCTATCAGCCCGACCTGAACCTGCCCTGGCTGGCCGTGCGGCTGGCGCTGGGCGAGATCGATGCGGACGAGGTGGCGGCACTGAACGGACGCACCACGATCGGGCGGCGGGTCACCCGCTACTACGACCAGGTCGAGTACTCCTAACGTCGCGACGCTCAGGTCCGTCCCACCACGGGATCGGCTCGCGCACGTGGCCGCGCCAGACCCGCACGCCCTCGGCGCGCAGCAGCTCCGCCTGCTCCCGCTCCCAGCCGGGCGCCAGCCGGCCGCCGGACGTGACCACGCGGTGAGCCGGCACCCCGTCCGGCGACCGCGCCATCGCCCCGCCCACGGCCCTGGCGGCTTCCGGCTTCCCCAGCCAGGCGGCGATCCGGCCGTAGCTGGCGACCGTCCCCGCCGGCACCCGGCGCACCATCTCGGCCACGGACCGCTCGAACGCGCTGGTCTCGGCCACGATCCGGAATCCGGGCGGGATGTTCATCGCGGCGATCCTAGAGGGGGCGACCCTAGACTGCCCGGTGATGCGAGTCCTGATCGTCGCCTTCTACTTCCCGCCGGCCGGAGGCGGAGGCGTGCAGCGAACGCTCAAGTTCTGCAAGTTCCTGCCGGAGCACGGCGTCGAGGTACACGTGCTGACGCCGTACGACCCCAAATGGTTCGCCCGCGACGAGCACCTGCTGGAGGCGATTCCGGCCACCACGACCGTGCACCGCTGCCGGTTCCTGGGCCCGCGCTCGGCGTCGCGCGCGGACGCACTGGAGGGTCGCTCGGGGCTCGGCCGGCTCGCTACCGAGGCCCGCTTCGTGTACCAGCGGGCGCTGATCCCCGACAAGGCAACGCCGTGGCTGGCCACCGCCGTCCCGGCCGGCATCGGCGTGGTGCGCACGCATGACATCGACGTGGTCATGTCGACGTCGCCGCCCAGCTCGACCCACCTGGTCGCCGAGGCGATCGCGACCGCGACCCGGCGCCCGTTCGTGGCCGACTTCCGTGACTCCTGGCTGGACAACCCGCACCGGCGCTACGACAAGGCCGGCGTGCGCGCCAAGCGGGCCGTGGAGTCCCGGATGGCGGCATCCGTGGGTCGGCGGGCGACGGCGCTGACAGCGGCGACCGGCTCGATCGCCCAGGAGATCGGCCATCTGCACTCGGACGCGGCGCACAAGACGACCGTGATCGAGAACGGCGCCGACTTCGACGACTTCGAGCAGCTCTGCTACCGGCCCAACGACCGCTTCACGATCGTGCACGCGGGCTCGTTCTTCGGCCGGCGCTCGCCACGGCCGTTCCTGCAGGCGCTGGCCGGGCTGCTCAACCGCCGCTCCGATCTGGAGGGCCTCGTCCTGGCGCGCTTCATCGGCGAACTGCGGGGCGAGGACCGCACGTTCGCAGACAGCCTCGGCATCGACGGTGCATGGCGCGAGGAGGGCTTCCTGCCGTACAGCGAGTCGCTCCGGGCACAGCGGGCGGCGGACGCGCTGCTGCTGCTGATACCGCACGCGGGCGGCCGCGGCGACACGGTGCTGTCGGGGAAGGTGTTCGAATACGTGGCGGCACGTCGCCCGATGCTGGCAGCGGTGCCACCCAACGGCGCAGCGGCCAATCTGATCCGCTCCGTCGGCGCCGGCAGCGTGGTTGACTCGGACGACGTGGTCGCGATCTCGGCCGCGCTGGAGCAGATGGTCGACGGCTGGCAGAACGGCGGCCTCGCGGACGTCGAGCAGCCTGACGAGGTGCGCAATCGGCTGTCGCGCGCCGGGCGGGCCGGCGAGCTGGCCGCGGTGCTGCGACGGGTGGCGAGATGAGCACCCGCTGGCTCGACCGCCTGCTGCTGGCGACGCTGTTCGTCCAGACGATGGAGAAGATCCAGTGGCAGGGTGGAGGCCTCAGCCTGACCATCACCAACATCACCTGCCTGGCCTTCGTCGGCGCCTTCCTGCTGACCCGGTTGCACGCCCGCGACAGCGCGATGCCGTGGGTCTGCGTCACGCTGTGCGGCTTCATGCTGGCCTTCCTGGCCGTCTACCTGGCCGGCTACTTCGACCTGCAGACGCGGCAGGGCCTGTCCTTCTGGGCGAAGGGCGTGGTCACCTGGACGATCCACTTCGGCTTCCTGGTCGTGGCCACGGCCTACATGCTGCGCCGCGGCGCGGAGCTGTTCGACCGGTCGCTGCGCTGGTTTCTGATCGGCCTGGTGGCGAACGCGGCCTACGGGCTGGTGCAGCTGGTGTTGGTGGTGGGCGCCGGCATCAACCTCGACAAGCTGGTGGTGGCACCGCTGACCGCCGGCCAGGGCAAGGCCAACGGCATCAACGTCTACGGCCAGGTCGCCGGCAGCCAGAGCATCTACCGGATCAACGCCCTGACCGGCGATCCCAATCACCTGGGCGTGATGCTGTGCGTGCCGCTACTGGTGCTGCTGCCGCGCTATCTGTCGGACCGGCGCGGCCAGCGGCGACTGGGGCTGCTGCTGGTGTTCCTGCTGACGGTGCAGGCGCTGACGCTGTCGCGCAGCGCCGCGCTGGGCGACATCGTCGGCCTGCTGGTGCTGGCGCCGACGATCCTGCCGCGGCTGCCACGGCCGCGGACGCTGCTGCTGGCGCTGGGCGTGCCGATCGCAGCGCTGCTGCTGCTGTACTCGAGCTCGAGCTTCGTCCGCACCGTGATCAGCTCGCGCACGAACGTGAACGGCAGCGGCGTGAAGACGCACTTCGAGTTCTACTCGCTGGTGGGCCCGGCGCTCGACCCGCACCCGCTGTTCGGCATGGGCTACAACACCTTCGCGGTCTTCTACCAGTTCCTGACCGGCAAGTCGGACTTCGGCCCGCACAGCTTCTGGGTGGCCACGCTGGTCGAGACCGGGGTCGTGGGGTTGACGTTGTACCTCGTCTTCTTCGCCTGGGTGACCGCCTGCGCACTGGCCATGCGACGCGCTGCCGACCCCGGCCGCAGGCTGCTGGCGAACGGTCTGGTGGCCGCCCTGGCGGGCACCGTGGCCGCGAACTTCTTCTACCTGACGATGAGCTTCGACTACTTCTACGTGGTGCTGCTGCTGGTGGTGGCCGGCTACGCCCTGTTCGCTCCGGCACGGGTGTCCCTCTCGCGTACCGTCGCCGCTCCGGCACGGGCTCGCTAGTGCCAGCCTAGGACGGCTGCCGCACGCTGTAGATCTCCCAGCCGTGGCCCGCACCGGGCACGTGCAGCCGTTGCTCCAGCAGCGGATCCTGATCGAGCTTCGTGATCAGCCCGGGGTGATCGGCCGGTATCACCAGGACGGTGACCCCGTACTTGCGGATGATGGCCTCGCGCTCGGCCTCGGAGCTGCTCGGCTTGAGGAATGTGATCACATCCTGCCGGCGCTGCTCCGGCAGGCTGGCCGGCTCTGCGCGCGTGCGCACCTCCGGCACCGCCACCACGTAGGCGTTGGTGTAGGCACCCAGCCGGTAGGAGCGGAGCTGGTCGGAGAGCACCACCGGCATCGAACCGCCGTGCTGGTTCACCCAGTTCACGATCGCGGCGGGCAGGGTGGTGCGCTGCACTCGAGGGTGGCCGTGCACGACGTTCGACGCGACCGTGCGCAGCGACGACGGGTCGCTCAGCATCACCGCCGCCAGCGCCACGGCGAGGGTCGGCAGCACCGCCGCCTGCAACGGCGGCGCCGGGAGCGCGCGCAGCCGGCGCACCGCGTACCAGACCGCGCCGAGGACAGCCGCGATCGCGATCGGCGTGGTCGGAAAGCTGGGGGCGAAGCTCCACAGCGACTGCACCCGCTTCGGCCCGATCGCGGCCGCGGCGCCGAGCAGCACCAGCGCCGGCAGGATCCAGCGCCGGTCGGCATACATCACGACCAGCGCCGCCACCACGGCCGTCACCACCTCCCATGGGACGGCGGTGCCGAAGCGGTGGGTCTGGCCGATGCCGAGCGTGGCATTCAGCAGCAGCGCCGGCCCCGGCGCCGCCACCAGCACCAGCACGCCCGACATGACGGCCGACGGGTAGGCGAGCGACGGCGCGCGCCAGATCAGCAGCGGCACCAGCGCCAGCAGCGCGATCAGGAAGCCGGGCTGGTGGGCGAGGATCGTCTCGGCGTTGAGAGCCAGGGCGTGCCCGTGCACCAGCACGAACACGTCGGAGGTGGCGTGCTGGTAGGGCCCGGCCCGGATCACCGGCTTCGGGTACCCGTGCAGCGCCACCAGCCAGACGAAGCCGAAGACGGCCGTGGTGACCGCGCCGGCCAGCACCACGGGCAGCACGCATCGGCGCGCGTAGGCGACCACGCCCACAAGCAGCGCCAGCAGCGGCACCGCGTAGCTGACGTGGACGAGCGCAACCGAGAGCACCGTCGCCGCCAGCAGGGCGGTCAGCCGGCGGTCGCCGGGCGTGCGCAGCAGCTCGGTGATCGCCAGCACGCCGACCGGCATCAGCACCAGGAACGTGAACGGCCCCGGCCAGCTGGCCATGCCCAGGTTCGGGTGCGAGCTGACCATCCACGTCCACAGCACCAGCGCCAGCGCCGAGGTGCCGACGGCGGTGCCGCCGACGGCGCGGCCGGCAGCGAACGTCGTGAACACCAGCAGGATCACGGCCGCCGGGGCCAGGTCGGGGAAGCCGGTCGTGGGATTGATACCGGCCACCCGCAGCGCGGCCGCCTCCACGGCGTGCAGCAGCGGGAACACGTACCCGGCGTGCGGTTTGCCGTTGGCCAGCTCGCTGACGGAGTCCAGCGACAGGTGCGGTACGGCCAGGATCTTGCGGACGCGCGCCAGGTGGAACACGGCATCCCCGGCCAGCGACTCCTGCCACTGCACCGAGAACAGGGCGGCAACCGGCACGGCGATCGCGAGCACCAGCCGGTCCGGGGCGCGGATGCCCTGCGGCCGCGGGTCGCTCACCGCCAGCAGCACGATCGTCTGCAGGGCCACGATCGCCAGCACCATGTCGAAGCTGAGCCCGACCGCGAAGCCGAGCGCCAGCGCGGGCGTCCAGGCCGCCATGCCGGCCACCGGCACGGCGCCCAGCATGCCGACGGTATCCAGGCGCCGGGACAGGCCCACTGCGCAGGCCACCGCCCAGCCCGGCAGCACCAGGGTCGTCGCCACGGCCAGCACCAGCGCCGGCTGGGAGGGGAGCACGGCTCCTGCCGCTCGCGTGACCGCGGCCGCGACCACCACCACCAGCACTGCTCGCACGACGGCGGCAAGGTCCCTTGGCAGCACCGCGCAACTCTACCGCGGCATGCGGCCGGGCCCTGCAGGGAACGCCAATCTGCCGCTGCTACCATCGGACCGCTTTGCTGAGGCGCCACAGGAAGCTCGTGATCCTGGCCGCCGCTCTCCTGCTGCTGCTGTGCGGTGGTGCGGCGGCCGCCTACGTGATCGCAACACGACCCGTCGCGGACGTCCACAACGGTCTCAGCGAGCCGTTCACGAGCGCCGCCGAGCCGACGTCGTCGGCGCCTGCGACGAGCGGCGGCAAGAAGCAGCCCGACTACGGCGCACCCTGGCCGATGTATGGCCGAAACGCGTCCCATAACCGCGACGCCTCCGACATGACTGCAGTGGCACCGCCCTTCACGCGGGTCTGGAAGAAGCCCGGTCACGGCATCCTCGAGTACCCGCCGTCGTACGTTGACGGCGTGCTCTACCTGGCCTCCGACTCGGGCTGGGTGGGCGCCTACCAGGCCCAGAGCGGCGAGCTGATCTGGTCGAAGCGGTTCACCAAGGTGCTGAACCAGCCCGCCTACTACCGCGGCCGGGTCTATTTCGGGTCGTACGATCGCAACATCTACGCGCTGGACGCGGCCACCGGCAAGGTGGTCTGGAAGCGCAACATCGGCGAGCAGATGGAGTCACCGCCGACGCTCGCAGCGGGGCGGCTGTACATGGGCGGCCTGGACGGCAGCGTGCGCGCGCTGGACGCCGGCACCGGACGGGTGCTGTGGACGTACCACACGTCCGGCGCGGTCAAGGGCGCGATCGCGGTGTCGGAAGGGCGCCTTTTCTTCGGCGACTACGCGGGCGTCATGTACAGCCTGCGGGCCGGCAACGGCGGCCTGGTCTGGCGCACGGCCAGCAACGGGCTGTCCTCGGGCCTGCGGTCGGGCACCTTCTACTCGACCGCGAACGTGCGCTACGGCCGCGTCTACATCGGGAACACCGACGGCAAGCTGTATTCGTTCGTGGCCTCGAACGGCCACATCGCCTGGACGCACACGATCGACGGCTGGGTCTACGGCAGCCCGGCGGTGTGGAACGGCATGGTGTTCGACACCGGGTACGACGGCAACTTCCAGGCGATGGACGCGCGCACCGGGGCGGTGCGCTGGAGCACGCGGCTGCCGTACCTGACGACGTCGTCGCCGACCGTGATCGGGCGCTACGTGTACGTGGCATCGCACGGCGCCAGCGGCAAGAGCGGCAACCTGTGGGCGTTCGACCCGCGCACCGGCCGCAAGGTCTGGCACTTCCCCGACGGCTGGTACTCGACCGTCGCGACCGCCGGGCCAAAGGAGCTGGTCGTGACCGGACCGCGCCACCTGTACCTGCTCCGTTCGCGATAGGTTTGGGGCGTGCGGCCCTTTTTCATCGTCGGCTGTGACCGGTCCGGCACCACCATGCTGCGCCTGATCCTGGACCGCAGCGACGACGTCGCGATCCCGACGGAGTCGATGTTCATCGCCGACATGGCCGCGATCCGATCACGGTTCGGCGACCTGGCCGGCGACGAGCAGTTCGACCGGCTGGCGGAGACGGTATGGCGGCATCCGAAGGTGCGGGAGTGGCGGCTGGAGGGAGCGCCGCCGCGGCGAGCGGGCCGCAGCGGCGGTGCCGCCTACCGGGCCGCGCTGGAGGCGCCCTACCTGGCCTACGCGGCGCAGCACGGGAAGCCCGGATGGGGTGACAAGACGCCGTACTACATCGGCCACATCGACGAGCTGCGCCGGGTGTTCCCCGAGGCGCGGATCGTGAACCTGGTGCGCGACGGCCGGGACGTGGCGCTGTCGCTGCTGCGGGTGCCGTTCGGCCCCGCCAACGTGTGGGCGGCGGCGTACCAATGGCGGGACGCGGTCGACGCCGGGGAACGGGCCGCCGAGCGGCTCGGCCACGACCTGCTGACGGTGCGCTACGAGGACCTGGTGGCCGCCCCGGAGACGGCGGTTCCGGCCGTGTGCGAGTTCCTCGAGATCGGCTACCGGCCCGAGATGCTGGCGGTCGAGGAGTCGCCGCCGGAGCTGATCGCTGCCGGGCAGGAAGCGTGGTTCCGCGAGCTCTACGGCGGCATCAGCGCCAACTCGGTGGGCAAGTGGCGGCGGCAGATGTCACGGTCAGACATCGCGCTGTTCGAGTCGATCGCAGGCGAGGAGCTGGAGCGTCACGGGTACCAGACCGGCCTGGGCAGCACGCCGCCGCACGTCCCCGCGGCTGCCTACCTGGCGCACAACTGGTCGGTGAAGCTGTGGCACTTCACGGTGCTGCACGTGTGGCGCGAGCGGGGACGCGAGGTGCCCTACCTGGTGCGGCGCAGGCTGGGCCGCTAAGTGATGCGGGACCCGGCGGCCTTGTCCCAGGTGGCGGGGACGCCGCGGCGCAGGTAGCCGGTCAGCGCGATCACCGTGGCCAGGGTCACGAGCAGGTAGTAGTGCAGCACCCGCAGCGGCCGGAAGCGGCCGCCGGTGGCGATCGAGAGCACGGCCATCGCCAGCCCGGCCAGCTGCACCGCCAGCACGGCCGCGTAGATCCAGCCGTGCGTGGCCAGCAGCGCGCTCGTGACCAGCAGCACGATGTGCAGCGGACCGCTCCAGTAGCGCAGCAGGCGGTGCGAGACCAGCTCGATCCAGTACGTCAGCCCCAGCCTGCGCAGGCCGAACATGTGCCCGCGGAACAGCATCAGCCAGGCGTGCTCGAACATGCGCACCTTGCGGCGGAACTCGTCCTCGATGTCGGTGGTCATGCTCTCGACGCCGCGCGCGTCCGGCTCGTAGACGGCCCGGTAGCCGTTCTGCACCATCAGGTACGGGAAGGACATGTCGTGGCCGAAGCGGGGATCGACCTCGCGGTAGGCCTCGCGGCGGACGGCGTAGATGGCCCCGTTTGACCCGGTGATCGAGTGCAGCCGCGACTCCCGCTCGCGCAGCCACATCTCGTAGCGCCAGTAGAGGCCCTCCTGGTTGGTGCCGCCCTCCGGGTTGACCAGCCGCACGTAGCCGCAGACCATGCCGACGCGGGGGTCGGCGAACGGCTTCACGATCTGGAGCAGCGCGTCCGCGTCCCAGCGGACGTTGGCGTCGCCGAAGGCCACCACCTCGCCGGTGGTCTCGCGCACGGCCCGGTCCTGGGCGGCGACCTTGCCGCCGCGGTCGCAGACCAGCAGGCGCACGCCGCGGTCGGCGTATCGGCGGACGATCTCGTGGGTGGCGTCGGTGGAGGCGTCCGAGGTGACGAGAATCTCGAGCCGGTCGCGCAAGTAGTCGAGCTGGAGGGCGTTCTCGAGCTTGGCCTCGATCACATCCTGCTCGTTGTAGGCGGGGATGATCAGGCTGACCGGGGGCAGCACGTCGGCCTTGGCCACCGGCCAGGGCCGCAGGCGCGACCAGGCGGCCACGAACAGCGGGTAGCCGAGGTGCGTCCAGACCAGCGCAGCCAGCGAGGCCCAGAACAGGATCTGGAGCAGGAGGATCACGGGCGAATCATAGGATCAGCCGTCCGCGGTGACCGCCGCAGGCCGGCGGTAGGCGGGGAAATACGCGTCGGCGGGATCGGCGCCGGCCCGCTCGCAGAGGCGGCGGTAGGCGGCCTGGTCGTGGATCGCCGAGCCCACGTAGTAGGGAGCGCGGCCGGGGCCGAACGAGCACTTGAAGTCGTGCAGGGCGTCGCCCTCGCGCAGGCCGCCGCCCAGGTTGAGGACGGCAAGGCCGCCGTCGCGGGCGATCCGCATCGCCTCGTAGATGACGAGGTTGGTGGCGGCGCTGCGGCGGCCCTCGTCGGTGGAGGCCGAGAGGAAGTAGTGCATGGCGCCGGCGCCGCACAGGAACAGAGCGGCGGCGGAGCCGGCGTCGAGCATCAGCAGGCCGTCGCCGAGCGCGTCCAGGGCCTCGAAGTAGGCGAGCGGGAACAGGTAGCCGCCGGCCGCCCCGATGCCGCGCATGGCGTCGCTGTAGAGCCCCCAGAAACGCTCCAGGTCACGGCTGGCGCTGACCGTCACCCCGCGGCGGATCGCCTTTCGCAGCTTGTTGCGGGCCTGCGGCACCATCCTGCGCACCAGCTCGTCGTCGTCGCCGTCCAGGTCGAGCACGATCATCTCCTGGACGCGGGTCAGGGTCACGTCGTCGCCGGCGAAGTGCTGGTTCTGGCGCACCGGGTGGAAGCGGACGAACTCGGAGACGACGCCGCGTTCGGTGCAGGCGGCACGGAAGGCCGCGCGCCAGTCGCCGGCGGCGGACGGTCCGGCAAAGCCGTAGGCGCTGGTCAGGTCGCAGCGACCGTCGGGCAGCGGGCGGACAAGGAACGGGTACAGCACGTCGTCGTGGGAGAACACCGCCGGCTCAGCGTCTTCGGCCAGGGCTGCGGCGGCCAGGAACTCGGGGCGGTAGTAGGGATCGCCGTCGCCCAGGCGACGCCACTCGTCGGCGTACTCGACCGGCGATAACCAGCCGCTCACGCGGGGAACCCGTCCGGCGGCACATCTTCGACCCACTGCTCGCTCTCGTTCTCGGCGTCGAAGCCGTGGCGGAACAGGACGACCGGGACGGTGCGTAGCAGCAGGCGCAGGTCGCCGGACAGGGTGATGTCGCGGACGTACTGCTGGTCCATTTCGATCATCTGCGAGCGGCGCAGGGTGTTTCGGCCGGAGACGCCGGGCAGGTGGCTGAGGCCGGGGCGGACGGCCAGCGTCTCCAGGTAGTGGCTGCGATAGCGGTCGATCAGCTCACGCGGCTTGGGTCGCGGGCCGACCAGCGACATGTCTCCGCGGATCACGTTCCAGAGCTGCGGCAGCTCGTCCAGCGAGGAAGCGCGCAGCCACTTGCCGAGCGGAGTGATGCGAGGGTCGTTGCGCTCGAACCAGAGGCCGGCCCCCTGGGTGGAGGCGCCGCGGATCATGGTGCGGAACTTGTAGATGGTGAAGTCGTGGTCGTCGCGTCCGACGCGCTGCTGGGTGAACAGGATCGGGCGGCCCTGGGTGCGCCACAGGGCGACGGCGACGACGCCCATCACGGGTGCGGTGACGACGGCCATCAGGCCGGCGCCGGTCACGTCCAGCGCTCGCTTGCCCACGCGTGTGTAGAGCCCCATGGCCGGGGATTCTAGGGTTGGTCAGCCACGGCCGGCGCCGCCCACCAGCTCGCGGTAAAGCTCGATGTGGAGGCGGGCGGAGGCGTCCCAGGTGAGCGTGTCGCGGGCGCGGAGCGCGCCGGCGCGGGCCGCGGCCATGGCGGCCGGGTCGTCGAGCAGCTCGCGTACGGCGCCCGCCATGGCCTCGATGTCGCCGGCGGGGACGACCCGCCCGGCGCCGAAGCGGCGCACGTTCTCGCCCAGGCCGCCGACGTCGTAGGCCACGGCCGGGACGCCTGCGCCAAGGGCGCGGAGCAGCGTGCCGGACTGGTCGAGGCCGGGCTTGTAGGGGAAGATGGCGAGGGTGGCGTCGCCGTAGGCGCGGTCGACCTCGCTCTGGGGCAGGTAGCCGAGGCGCCACTCGGCCAGGGCGCCGGCGCGGCGCTGATAGCCCTCGACCGGCTCCATCGGGTCGCCCGCCACGAGCAGCCTGCCGCCCTCGACCAGGCGGGTCACCTCGATCGCGTCGTCGATGCCCTTGTAGGGGCGGATCAGGCCGAAGCAGAGCAGGGTGCGGCCGTCGTCGGTGCGGGGCGGGTCGGAGCGGATGATCGGATGCGGGATGACGCGCAGCTTGTGGTCGGGCACGCCCTGGGCCGCGAGCGCGTCGCGGCCCGACTCGGAGTGCGCGACCACGCGCTGGAAGCGGCGGTAGAGGGCGTCCCAGACGCCCTTCTTGGAGGAGGTGCGGCGCTGGGCGTTGTCGTGGGCGGTGTAGACGAGCGGGGCGCGGCTGCGCAGGAGCACGCGATCGACCTCGGGGATGGAGAGCCACTGGACGTGCACGACGTCGGGGTGGCGGAGCGCCAGCTGGGCCAGTCCGAAGGGATGCTCGGCCACCTTCAGCGGCACGCGCAGGCGCGAGCGGCCGAACAGCCGGGCCGAGAGCGGGTAGAAGACCAGGCTGCGGCGGTAGCCCTCGGGGTCCGGCATCTGCCCGAAGCGGAAACGGGTGGTGACCAGCTCCACGTCCTCGCCGCGCGCGGCCAGGGCCGAGCACAGGTGGTGGTCGTAGTCGGGGCCGCCGAAGCCGGGCGGGTTGGCGATGACGATGCGCACCGGCGCAGGCTACCGGCCGCGGCGATGCCGGTGAACCACACGCCGAAGTGCGGTTAACCCCATGGTCACGCGGAGGCTGGGCGGGGATGATGCACGCATGGACACCATCACTGACACCCATGATCTGATCATCGTCGGCGGCGGCGCCGCGGTGGTCGAATCCGCCACGATCGCACGCCTCAACGGCCTCCACCCGCTGGTGGTGCCGATGATTCCGACCCGCCTCGACTTGCTGCACCGCCCCCTCCGCGTTTGGGACGGGGACAGGGAGCTACGCGGCCGCGCGGTCGTGATCGCCGCGGACGACGGCCCTCTCCCGGCCGTGTACCGCGACTGGCTGGCGCACGACAGATACGGCAACCTGCTCACCGAAGAGAACTCGACGCGGACCAACGTCGAGGGCGTGTTCGCAGCCGGCCGCGAGGCCGCGCGCGAAGCGCTCCGGTGGCTGGGTGCCACGGAGGCAGCGACCCAGCCGGTCGCCGCTTGAGCAGCCGCGCCGGAGGGTCGTCCACTCGGGGTCGGCGGCCCTCCGGCCAGGCTCCACATCTGTGACGCTCGCGTGACGCGTTGCCGCTCGTGACACGCGCGCGCGAAAACGCCGCTCGGGATGCCCGTCGTCACGCGGCGGAGCCAGAGACGATGCTCCGGGCGACGTCCAGCAGCGTCGGCAGCGGCGGCGGGCCAACCCGGAACGTGCGGGCGCCGATCGCACGGCCGGCCAGCATGTCCGACTCGGCGTCGCCGATCACCACCGACCGCCCGAACTCGATCTCAGGAAACGCCGCGCGGGCCTGCTCGAACAGCCCCGTGCCGGGCTTGCGGCAGTCGCAGCTGTCGCGCTCGTGCGGGCACACGAACACGCCGGCGATCGGCAGGTGGGCCATTCGCGCGTTCACGCGGTCGACGTCGTCCAGCGTCATCCGCCCCAGCGCCACCCCGCGCTGGTTGGTCACCACCACCACCCGCCAGCCGTCGCCGGCCAGCATCCGCACCGCATCTTCGGCACCGTCGAGGAACCGGAACCGCTCCGGCGTCGTGACGTAGCCGCCCTCGGGCGCCTTCTCGTTGATGGTGCCGTCGCGGTCCAGAAACGCGGCGCGGCCGCTCATTCGCCGAACAGGCTGTGCTCGACCAGCTCGCAGATCGTGTGCAGCACCAGCATCGTGCCCTCCTGAATCTGTGGAGTCGGCACGGCCGGGATCGTGAGCAGGTGATCGCACAGCGGGCGCATCCGCTCCGCCCCGCCGTCGCCCGTCACGCCGATCGTGAGCAAGCCCAGCTCGCGCGCGGCCCGCAGCCCCTCCAGCACGTTCTCCGACCTACCGCTGGTGGAGAGCGCGATCGCCGCCCCGTCGCCGGTGCCGAACGCGTGCACCTGCCGGGCGAACACCCGGTCGAACCCGTAGTCGTTCGCGATCGCCGTCACCGCCGCGGTGTTGTCGGCCAGCGCCAGCGCCGGCAACGGCGCCCGGTCGATCATGTAGCGCCCCGTGAACTCGGCCGCCAGATGCTGGGCGTCCGCGGCGCTGCCGCCGTTTCCGAAGATCAGCAGCGTGCCGCCGGCGTCGAACCGGGCGGCCAGGTCACGGGCGGCGGCCGAGATCGCCACGGCGGTCTCCTCACTTGCCAGAGCCTGCGCCATCGCGACATGCATCGCCAGCCGCTCGGCCGCGCGCTCAGCCATCGCTCATGCTCCAGGTTGTCAGGCCCTCCGGCTCGAACGCGAACTCGGTGACCTGCCCGCCCATCCGTGTCAGCGCCTCGGCGACCCGGTGCTTCTTCTGGAACTCGCAGTAGAACAGCATGTAGCCGCCGCCGCCTGCGCCCGTCACCTTCCCGCCCAGCGCGCCGGCCCGCCGCGCCGCCGCGTACGCCTCGTCGATGAAGCCGGTGCTGATCTTGGGCGACATCCGCTTCTTCTGCTTCCAGGCCTCGTGCAGCATGTCGCCGAACTCGCGCGGCCGCCGCCGCACCAGCGCGTTCTTCATCTCCGTCGCGAGCTGCTTCTGGCTGCGCAGCGCGGCCAGCGTGCCGGCCTCGCCACCCTCGTAGCGCGCGGTCTGATCCTCGATCACGCCGTCGGAGCGGCGCGTGGCGCCGGTGTAGCAGAGCAGCATGTTGTGCTCGAGCTCGTTCACCACGTCGGCGCTCACCCGCAGCGGGTTCACGATCACGTGATCCGCGCCGAACTCGATGAAGTTGAACCCGCCGAACGTGGCCGCGTACTGATCCTGCATGCCGCCCAGCATGCCCATGTCGACCCGCTCGATGTGATGCGACATCTGGGCGATCTCGTAGTCGGTCAGCGCCAGGTTGTGGTGCTCCCGCAGCAGGCCGACCAGCGTCACCATCACCGTCGAGCTGGAGCCGAGCCCGGACCCCGGCGGGGCGTTCGAGTGCAGGAAGATGTCGTAGCCGGGGGCGGCCCGATCGCCCAGCCGCCGGATCGCCGCCTTCACCAGGTCGAGCCGGCCGTCGAAGATCGGCGCCTCATCCACGTTGTAGTTCACGGCCAGACCGAAATCGGCTGACTCGATCCGCACCTGCCGGTCCCGGCGTGGCCGCAGCAGCCCATACGCGTAGCGGGCGATGGTCGCGTTCAGCACCAGCCCGCCCTCCCGCTCGGGGAACGGCGGGACGTCGGTGCCGCCGCCGGCGAAGCTGATTCGAAGGGGTGCGCGGGAGCGGATGTTCATCGGCGTTTCGCAGCGCAGCCTATCGGTAGACTTCCGCGCCGTGTCCCAGAACCCCAGCCCCGACCAGGACGGCGAGGTGCGCCTGTCCGAGTACGCCGGACGCGTCATCCGCAACTGGTACATCGTCCTGGCCACGGTCGTGGTAGCGGTGCTGCTGGTGGTGCTGCACACGGTCGGCACCGGCAAGCAGTCCCAGGCCCAGGCGACGGTGTTCCTGGGCACGCCGCTGACTCCCACAGGCGGATCGGCCCAGCTGAACTCGGTCGTGGCCAATCCCACCAGCGCTCAGGCCTACCTGCACACGGGCTCCGTGCTCGACGCCGCCGCCTCCAAGGCCGGCATCAAGTCCGGCGCTGCGTTGCGCAGCCACCTCAGCGTGACCGCGCTGCAGAGCACCACCACCAAGTCCACCGGCGCCACGCCCAACATGCAGATCACGGTGCAGGGCCCGTATGACCGCACCTCCGCGCAGGCAGCGGTGCAGTCTCTGGGCGACTCGCTGATCGTCTGGGCCAACAAGTACCAGACGGCGAAGATCGACGCGCTGACGGCCCAGATCGCGACCGACAAGGCAACGATCGCCACCCTCCAGCAGACGCTGACGGCTGCCCAGAACCAGCTGAAGGCGCTGGGCGGCTCTGGCATGTCGAGCACCGACAAGGCCACCGTCTCGGCGGCGCTGCTGTCGACCATCTCCGACACGGGCTCGCGCATCGACGAGATCTCCCTGCAGCTGACCCAGAATCAGCTGTTCCAGGCCAGCGCGAAGGACGTGGAGGCGGCCGGATACGTGCAGACTCCATCCGGCGGCCGCGTCACCGCGTCCAACCGCAAGAGCAGGCTGATCGTGGCCATCTTCGTGGGCCTGGTCGTGGGCGTGATCCTCGCGCTCCTGTGGGATTCCGTTCGCCGCCGCCCACGCAAGACCGAGCCGGCGGCAGCGCCATGAGTACCCGCTCCTGCCCGGAGTGGCCGGAGTTGCTCGACCGCGCCCCCGACCTGCACTTCAAGCACTACACCGCCGACGAGCTGCAGCTGGCCGCCGACATCGTGGTCGCACTGGGCCCCGGCGTGCGCCTGTCCGAGATCGAGGTCTGCGCCGACACCCAGCGAAACGTTTTCTACGCAGCACACACCGACCCCCGTCTGGCCGACGCGCTCAGCCGCAGCTACTGGCAGGAGCTGGATAGCTGGACGGGGGAAACCGGATCCCCGTAAGCGGTTCCTTGCACACCGGGACGGGGGATACGCCGATCCCGGCCTGGATCCGATCTCTTCAGTACATGGGATCGATCCGATTCCAACTCACGCTGGGGGGAACACCAGATGAGCGAGGCAGAGCCCACACGGGAGCTCGCACCCGTGCAGCCATCGCACGTGGACGAGGTACCCGAACACGATCCACTCGAGATCCAGCGACTGCTGGCGTGGTACTTCCATGGAGAGGATCCGCCCCGGGCCAGCGGCGGCGAGCGCGAACTTCGCGACGCGGCCTGACCGGGACGTGAAAGCGGCGGGCCGTCCTCCCTGGGGACGGCCCGCCGCGCCGAAACGCTAGAACCTGCGCGCCAGCCAGGCCTGGCTCCAGGCCAGGAACGATGCCACCAGCCGCCCCGGCTGCTGGGTGGCCGGCCGCACGGTGGCAAAATCGCGCACCGGGTCGATCCCGGCCACGTCGGCGGTGGCCAGCGTGCCCCGCTCGAGCTCCCGCTCGACGGCCAGCTGCGACAGGAAGCTGACCCCAAACCCGGCCTCGACGGCTGCCTTGGCCGACTCCTGCAGGCCCAGCTCCATGGCCACGTTCAGATCGCGGGGGCGCACGCCCGCACGGCGCAGCTCCTCCTCGATCACGGTGCGGACGCCGGCCCCCGCCTGCATCACGATCAGCGGCTCTCCCACCAGCTCGGCGAGCTCGACGGTGCGGCCCGCGAAGCGGTGGCCGGCCGGTACCGCCAGCACCACGCGGTCGCGCAGGAACGGCTCGTATGTGAGTGCGCGGTGCGGCCGCATCGCGCCGACCACGCCCAGCTCGAGCTCTCGGGCCAGTACCCGGTCGATTACCGTCGAGGTGGCCTCGATCCGCAGCGACACCGTCACCTTCGGATGCTCCGCGCGGAACCCGCCCAGCAGCAGCGGCAGCACGTGCTCGCCGAGTCCCGTGCTGGATCCCACCACCAGCGACCCTGTCAGCTCACCGTCGCCGTCGGCCAGCTCGCGCTGGAACTCGTCAGACAGCGCCAGCATCCGCTGCGCGTAGCGCTGCACCATCTCGCCCCGCTCGGTGAGCCGCGCGCCGCGGCCGCCGCGGTCGAGCAAGGGCTCGCCGATCTCACGCTCGAGCGCGCGTATCTGCTGGCTGACGGCCGGCTGGCTGACCCCCAGGGCCTCGGCGGCGGCCGAGAACGAACCGCGCTCGGCCACTTCGGAAAGGGTGCGTAGCTGGCGCAGATCCATAAGCAAAGCTTATCGCAAGTGATAGAGAGGTGCCGGGCACCGTTCCATCAGCCGTGAAACTACCGTGACGCGCACGCGCGTGTTTCGCCCGGGATCTCGTCACGAGGACGTGACGCCGAGGTGACGCGTGTGACGACGGTGCCCGGCACCTCCGTTCCACCCGAACGGCACCTGTGGTTCGCCCAATGTGTCGAAACGCTTATGGGTCGCGGCGGGTCAGCGTCGCACCAGGCCCTGCACGGCCAGGTCGATCAGCCGGTCGGGGTCGCGGCGAACGCGGCCGTGTGCGGACGCCGGCTTGCGCTCGAGCACCAGATCCTCCAGCCGCTCCAGCGGGCGCAAGCGACCCTCTGCGATCAGCCGTTCGTCCACCCCGCCCAGCCTTCCGGCGAAGGTCGTGTAGACCGGCGTGCCCAGCACCACCGCCTCGCGGTTCATGGTGCCCCCTGCGCTGATCACGAGATCCGCGCCCGCCACCAGGCTCTGGCCGTCCACCGCCGACTCCGGCACCAGCAGCGAGGGCAGCGCCATCGCCCGGATCCGCCGTGCCTGCTCCGGCGTGCGCGGCAGCACCACCCCGCGCACCCGCTCGCTCCGGCCCAGCTGCTCGAGCAGCGCGTCGAACAGCGGGTTCTCGAACCGGTGGTAGAGGGCCAGGTCGGCCGGCGGTCGCAGCACCAGCCCGATCCGCTCCCCGTCCAGTCCCAGCGCCGCCGGCACGGTCGCATCCGGCCGGAAGTTGGCGAGGTAGTACTCCTCCTTCAGGCCCGGGTACGTGACCAGCTTGGGCGGACGCGCGCCGTACCCAGCCACCCGCTCGGGCCGGATCGCGTCGGGCATCAGCACCCGCTGCGCCAGCCGGCAGTTGAGCCCGTGTTGCAGCCGGGCGTACTCGTAGTCGAACATGGTCGTGTTCGGCACCCGCAGCGCGCGGCACGCCATCGGCAGGTCGGTCGATCCGTGCGCCCACGCCACGTCGAAGTGGCCACGCCGCCCGAACCGCGTCATCGCAGTCACCCTGCCGGCCGCCGCCCGCGCCTTGCCCAGCCGCGAGCCGCCGCCGTGATGCCCGACCACCGTGTGCTCGATGCCGTGGAGCTCCAGCAGCGAGATCGTCTGCGCGAACGCCCGTGCCGTCACCGACACGTCCCACCCGCGCGCCTGCATCCGGCGCACCAGCGGCGCGAAGATGGGCACGTGGGGCGAGTTGGTGAGATCGATCCAGACGCGCACGGGCGTCAGCTGCTACGCCGCGGCCGAGGCGGCGCCGCGGACCGCGTTCACGACCTCGCGCTGCTGCTCCTCGACGAGCGTCGGGAACATCGGCAGCGCCAGCCCTTCGCGGGACGCCGCCTCCGTCACGGGCAGCGATCCCTCCCGGTAGCCCAGGTGCCGGAACACCGGCTGCAGGTGGTGCGGCTGGCCGTAGTACACGGCCGACGCGACCCCCGCCTCCTTCAGCCGCCGCTGTAGCTGCTCGCGGGCCGGCGTGCGCACCACGTACAGGTGGTAGATGTGCGAGCGCCCGGGGGCGACCTCGGGCAGCGACACGTGCTCGCCCAGCCCCAGCTCGCGGTAGCGGGCGGCCGCCGCCATGCGGCCCTCGTTCCACCCGTCCACCTCCGGCAGGAACCGCCGCAGGATCACCGCCTGCATCTCGTCCAGCCGCGAGTTGACGCCGATCTGCTCGAACACCCGCTTGTCGCGCGACCCGTGAAACCGCAGCAGCCGCACCTTCTCGGCGATCTCCTCGCTGGAGGCGATCGCCATGCCGGCGTCGCCCATCGCCGGGAAGTTCTTGGTCGGGAAGAACGAGAACGTGGCCACGTCGCCGTAGCTGCCGGCCCGGTAGCCCTCGAAGGTCGCCCCGAAGGCCTGGGCGGCGTCCTCGATCAGCGCGATCCCATGCCGGTCGGCCAGCTCCCGGAAGGCGCGCAGGTCGGCGGTCTGGCCGAAGATGTGGACGGGCATCACGGCCCGCGTGCGCTCCGTGATGGCCGCCTCGGCCGCGTCCGGATCGAGGCACAGGGACACCGGGTCGATGTCGGCGAACACCGGCGTCGCGCCGCGGCGCGCGATCGCCTCGGCGGTCGCAAAGAAGGTGTAGGCGGTGGTCACGACCTCGTCCCCGGGGCCGATGCCGAGCGCCTGCAGGCCCAGCTCCAGCGCATCGGTGCCGTTTGCGACGGCCACCGCGTGCCCGTAGCCGACCGACGCCGCCACCTCCACCTCGAGCGCCCGCACGTTGGGGCCGAGGATGAACCGGCCGGAGTCGATCACGTCGCCGACGAGCTGCTTTATCTCGGGCAGCAGATCCTCGTACTGCGCCTTGATATCCATCAAAGGAACCGACACAAGGAGGCCGAGTCTAGACGGCCGACTGCCGCCGTCGTCGCAGTAGCCACCAGCCCGCGAGCGCCACCGCAGCCACCACCACCAGGTAGTCGAGGTAGCCCAGGCGGTGGTGCCAGGTGTCCCAGTTGGCGCCGGCCGCGTCGCCGATCCAGACCAGCGCGAAGCACCACGGCAGGCAGCCCAGGAACGTCAGCACCGAGAACCGCAGCAGCGGCATCCGCGCCACCCCGGCCGGCAGCGAGATGAACGTGCGCACCAGCGGCACCATCCGCGCGAAGAACACCACCGGCGAGCCGTAGCGCTCGAACCAGCGCTGCGCCTGGTCGATGCGCCTGGTGCTGTGGTCGTGGCGCAGGATCGCGTAGTCGACGCCGTAGGCCCCCACCCCCCAGGCGATCCACGAGCCCACGAGGTTCGCGAACGCGCCCACCAGCACCGCCTGCCAGAACACCAGGTCGCCCTGCGACACCAGGTAGCCGGCGTACACCATCGTCACCTCGCTCGGGATCGGGATGCACGCGCTCTCGAGCACCATCAGCACGAAGATCGCGGTCAGGCCGTGCGCCGCCACCTGGTCCTGCACCCAGTTCGCCAGCGAGGTCAGCACAGCGGGTCAGACACGCGCCACGGCGATCAGCGAGGGCATGTCGAACGTGATGTGGCCGTCCGCGCGGAGGTGCTCCAGCGTCGGTGCCAGCTCGGTGACGACGGCTGCCCGCCGGTCATCGCCGGCTGCGGCAAACGGGCCGGCGGCGGGGTTCGACCCGGCCACCCCGGCGGCGAACTGCTCCGGGCCCCCTGCGAACCGCGCCCGCACCCGCTCGATCTCGATCACGACGTCGTCGTAGCCCGCCTCCTCCAGCAGCCGCCGCAGCTCGCCTGGATCGGACAGACCGTACGGCGCGCGCAGGATGTCCGCGACGTCGCGGCCGATGTGGTGGTCGATGGCCTCGGTCAGGGCATACCACCCGGCCGTGTCCGGCAGGTCGGTCCAGCAAGCGACCGCCAGCCGGCCGCCCGGCGCGAGCACGCGGCGAAACTCGCGCAGCGCCGCGTCCCGGTCCGGGAAGAACTGCAGCCCCTGCTGACAGGTGACCACGGTGAAGGCCCCGTCGTCGAAGGGGAGCTCGTCGGCCGAGCCCTGCACGTAGTCGATCGGCGCATCGCCCTCGACGGGCGGCCACGCGCGCGCTCGGGCGAGCATGCCATCGCCCAGATCCAGGCCGGTGACGTGGCCGCCGGTGCCGCTGCGGTAGGCGATCGCACGGGTGAGCACGCCCGTCCCGCAGGCCACATCGAGCGCACGCTCACCGGGGCCGACCTCGACCGCATCCGCCACCGCCTCCGCCAGTGGCACGAACATGGCCGGCGCCAGATACCGCTCGTAGCTGGCCGGCGCGCCGGGGTCGTTCGCCGCCCAGTCCATGGCGCTGCTCACGACGATGCCTCCTGCTCGAGCAGCTCCAGCTGGCGGCTGAGGCCCTGCTCGATGTGCCCCTTTGCCAGCCCCGCCACCAGCCGCGGCAGCGCGACCACGGCGGTCAGCGTGACGCGGCTGCCGGTGCCGTCCGGCTCGACCACGAACTCGGTGGTGCCGTCACGGATGCCGTCCACCCGCTGCTCGACCAGGCGCCGCGGCGGCTCCAGCTCCGTCCGCCGTACCAGCATCCGCTCGCTCTTGCCCATTGCCGACACCGTGCACGAGATCTCACCGGAGCCGAGCACCTCGACCTGCGACACCGAGGTCGGCAGGGTGCGCACGTGGCGGTAGGGGTCGCTGATCACGTCCCAGACGTCCTGGGGGGCGGCCGACGGCATCCGCCTCGAGACGGACGCCTTCACGACGCGGCGGCGAGCGGGAAGTCGCGCACGGTCCGGTACAGCGTGTCTCGCTGCGACGGCCGGAAGCCCGCGTTTCGGATCGTGTGAAGGAAGTC
>Ga0207657_10000456_pt1 | contig 43472 bp, 38 predicted proteins | sample KBSC33metaG_FD_184316 | JGI IMG/M metagenome (GOLD analysis project Ga0207657, IMG submission 184316) | Corn rhizosphere microbial communities from Kellogg Biological Station, Michigan, USA - KBS C3-3 metaG (SPAdes) (version 2) | ecosystem: Host-associated > Plants > Roots > Rhizosphere > Soil ... | reverse complement strand
GACCTTCGGTGCCGGTACCGCGATCTTGCCGGCGAACGTTCGCACGTCGCCCCACTGCGAGCCGACGAACGACTGCACCGCTGCGGGAACGGCGCCCGATCCGCGCGGTGACACCTGCGCCAGCGCGAGCGGCTGCCAGAACGACGCGTCGTGCACGGTCGAGCCGGCTTGCGCCACGATCAGCGGCTGGTTCTGCGGGGTGTAGGTGGGGTCGGCGTAGTGGAGCGACTCGTTCGAGCCGTCGTGTCCGCCCGCGGCGATCGCCTCGGCGGCGATGCGGTTGCCGAGCGCCGCACCCGGCCCCACCTGCGCGGTGTAGCTCGGTGAGTAGCAGAGCGCGCGTAGCTGCTTCGCGAGCAACCCGAATGTCTGCGACAGATTCGAGGCGTGCGCCGCCTGCCACAGCAGCAGGCGGTACGCGGCGAAGCTGATCGCGGCATCGCGGTCGTTCGGCGTCTGTGCCCGCGAGTACGCCCGGCGCACTGCGAGCGCGAGGTCGTACAGGTCGCGTGCCTGGACCGGCTCCGGCACACCACCTGAGCGAAGCACGGCGACCGCCGTGTCGTTCCACACGCGTGCGACCGACCGTCCGTCCGCAGCCGGCGAGCACGTCGCGATCGTGGCAACGCGCGCGGTCCGGGCGGCAGGCAGGGTCGCCTGCGGGGCGAGCACCGTGACGACGCGATCGACCGGAACGTTCGCGAGCCGCGTGTATTGCCCCGAGGTGGAACGGACGATCAGCTGCGCGACCCTCGTCGCCGAGCCGAGCCCGAAGTGGACGCGGGGATCCTCCGACGAGAGATAGCTGCTGCCCGCACGGAACTCGCCCGAGATCGAGCGGCCGCTCGGCAGGATCGCGGTCACGACGGCACCCGGCGAGAAGCGAGACAGCGCGACGTCGAGCCAGTGACCGCTCGGCTTCGTCGGTTGGAGCAGCACGAGGTTCCCGCCGATGGTGTTGATCGCGATCTCCTGGCGGCCGTCGTTCCACGCGTCCGCGACCGCCAGCCCGCGGCCGTTCAGCTGCAGGTTCCCGACGACCGGCTTCGTGTTGTCCCGCAGCGCCCCGCGCGCGTTCTGGGCGAGCACCCGCACCGTCTCGGCGTTCTGGGCGAGGCTCGTCACCGGGATCCCGCCGGCGGTCAGGACCAGGTCGAGCCGGCCCGTGTTCTGGAGATCGACCCATGACGCTCCCCACCCTGCGAAGCCGCGGCCGAGACCGGGGTCGACGCGCGGGCGGTCGTTCGCGAACCCCGCCGGGCCGACCAGGCGATAGGCGGCGGACGGCTCGCCGCGCGAGTTCGTGACGAGCAGCCGCCCGTTGGCTGCCGCGAGGCCCATGCCTGCGAAGGGATCGGCAACGCCCGCTTGCGTCGCACGGTCCTCGAACCGGAAGCCGAGCCCGGCCGGATCGGCTTCGGCGCCGCCCGGCCACGGCACGTTGACGTACAGCTCGTTCGGATCCTCGTCGTTCGCCACGTACAGGTCGGGCCGCCCGTCGCCGTTGACGTCCATGAACTGCGCGCCGAGCCCATGCCGGAACGCGCTCGCCTCGATGCCGGCTGCGACGCCGACGTCGTGGAACCTGCCGCCGCCGTCGTTCAGGAAGAGCAGGTCGCGGACGCCCGCGATGTTCGTCGGGAACCCCGCGAACGAGCCGGGCACCGGGTCGTTCGGGTCCGAGTACCCGGCGACGAACAGGTCGGGCCGGCCGTCGCCGTTCACGTCGGCGGACGCGATCCCGGTGTACCAGCCGCTGCCGGAGAGCGCCGTCGTGCGGAACGTCCCGCTCTCGTTCCAGAGCACGTCGACTCCGCTCGTGGTCGTGACCGCGAGGTCGGTGCGGCCGTCGCCGTTCAGGTCGGCGGCGACACAGCCGTCTCCCTGCACGGCAAGCCCTGCGTGCGCCTTGCTCGTCACGTCGCGGAAGCGGCCGCCGACGTTCTCGAACAGCCGGCTCCGAGGCAACCCGCCGTGCGCGTCCCACGTCGGCGCGTCGGCGCTCGAGTACGAGTTGACGGCGAACAGATCGAGCTTCCCGTCACCGTTGTAGTCGAGCCAGCAGACTCCGCCGCCCATCATCGCCTTGCTCTCGTTCGAGATCCCGAACCGGAACGAGCCCTGCGTGAAGTCGAGTCCCACCGACGACGCCACGTTCGTCAGGCTCGTGCCCGCGAGCTCCTTGCCTGCGAGCACGGTGCGCGGTTTCGCCGCCGGTGCCGCCTGCAGCGTCCAGGCGTTCCCGACCTGGTCCAGGCGGTAGGTCCGGCCCGCGAGCTGCGCGACCGCGAACGGCGGATTCTGTCCCGCGCCGGGCTCGAGGTGCAAACTGATGCGATCGCCCTCGTGCGCCGGAACGACCTTCAGAAGGTCGTGCGCGATCAGGTCGGCGGTCGGCTGCGTCAGCTTCGTCTGGACGCCTTTCGACGGCAGGATCGTGATCGGCGGCAGCGCTCCGGGCGACAGCGGCTTCGCAGCCGCGACCGCGCCGGCGCCGTTCCCGGCGACGAGCAGCGCGGGGACATAGGCGCACGCAGCAGCAGCGGCGGCGAGCACGAGCACGCGGCGCGGCACGTACGCGAGGAGCGGCCTCGCCGCGCAGACGATCGCGAGCGCGCCGAGCAGCGCGACCTTCGCTGCGAACTCCGTCCGTGTCGGCGCGATCAGCAGCGACGCGAGCAATCCGAGCGTGACCGCGTAGACGACGCGGGCACGGCCGCCTGCCGGCGCCGTCTTCGGGTCGGTGATCATGAAGAACAGGAACACGAGCACCTCGGGCGAGCTGATCAGGATCCACCACAGGTTCCAGCCCGTGATCGGGCCGAGGTGCCAGCGCGCGGTCATCTGATGCCCCGCGAGCGCGAGCACGCCGATCCCGACCGCGAACGCCGCCCAGAATCCGAGCGCGACGCGCAGGAGATGCAGGCGGCGCAGGATCGTGAACCCGCCCGTGACGATGATCGCGAGCGCGAGCGCCATCCACCACGACATCGGTCCCCACCAGAAGTCGAGTGGGTCGGCTCGGCCGCGGCCGACGATCAGGAAGCACGCGACGAGACCGATGTTCGACGGGTTGAAGACGTGCTCGCCCTTCCACTTGATCACGTGCTTCGAAAGCAGCGACCCGGCGGCGACGGCCATGAACAGCCACCAGTCCCGGAAGCTCCACCAGTCACCGTGCGGCATGCCCGGGATGCGGAGCACGAAGGCGACCCCGTTGCCGGTCAGGAGGGCGCTCGCCGGCCACATGATCACCCGCTTCGTGCGGAACGTGATCGCGATCTCGAGCACCGCGCAGGTGCCGAGCGACACCAGGATCTGCGAGATCGAGAGGCGGAAGTTGAAGGCGACCTGCCCCAGCACCTGCAGCGATGTGATCGTTGCCGCCAGGTGGAGGCGGGGGTCGCGCAGCTTGGGGAAGACGACCGGATACGTCGTCCCGCGGATCGCGACGGCCGTCATCGCCGATCAATCTAGACTCGGTGGATGCGTCTCGCCAGAGCCCGGGCCATCGTCGACGACGTCCTGGCGAACGCCGCAAGCCCGGTTTCGGTCTTCGTGGCGGACGTCCACGGCGAGGTGGTCGCCGCCGCCACCATGGACGGCGCGGCGCCGGACACCCGGCTGAACGCCCAGCGCAAGGCGTACACGGCGGCCAGGAGCGACGCCCGCTCGACGCGTGAGCTTGCCGAGAAGGTGAAGGACGACCCGGTCGAGCGTGCCAGCTTCGACCCGTTCTTCACGTTCTTCCTCGGCGGCGTCGCCGTCTTCGAGGGCGATCGGCGCGTCGGAGCGGTTGGTGTGAGCGGCCTTCCGGGTGAGGAGGACGAGCGGCTCGCGCTCGCCGCTATCGAACGATCCGCGGATCGGTGAACACGTCGGTCTCGTCGCGGCTGCGCGTCGAGAACTCCGACACGATCGCTCCCTCGTCGCCTGCGCGGAACCAGTGCAGGGTGTCCGGCGGGATCGTGAACTGGTCGCCTGGTCGGAGCTCGACTTCGCCGTGCCCATCGACCCAGAGCAGCACGCTGCCCGTGCGACACCGGAACGTCTCCTCCTTGCCAGGGTCGTCCCCGACCGGCGGATGACGATGCTCCGGGCACATCTGCCTCGGCAGCAGCACGAGCTCCTTCGCGCAGACGCGCTCGGTGTTCACATAGACGAGGATCGCGAGCCCCGTCCGCTCGAAGTCGTCGAGCCCGAAGTCCGCGATCTCGATCGCCTCCCGCTCGGCGGGTGTGAGCACGATCCCGGCGGCCTCGAGCGCCGTCGCTGCACGCTCCTTCACAGCAGGACCGGGATGCTCGCCGCGGCTGACGCGTGCAGGGCCTCGAGCGCGCGAGCCTGACCCATCGCGTCCGCGCGCGCGAGGAGCAGCTCCCCGTGGCCGCGGATCGCGTCGCTCATGTTCTCGAGCTCGAGCCGGTAGGAGTCCTGAGGCTCGAGCTCGATCCGCTCGACGCTGCCGTCGCGGCGCAGCTCGATCCCCGGACGGAGGCAGTGCCACGGGTCGTCGACGAACAGCGAGCCTTCGCTGCCGACGGCCTCGAGCTCGTCGCGGTTCGGCATCGCGGTACCGCAGTCGAAGCTGGCGATCACGTCGCCGGGGAACCGCATCGTTCCCGCGAACACCCAGTCGGTCCCGGTCGGCCCGAACCACGCTTCGCCGAAGACGCGCTCCGGCTCGCCGCCGGCCAGGAACCGCGAGCCCGAGATCGTGTAGCACCCGACGTCCATCAGCGCGCCGCCCTCGACCTCCGTCTGGAGCCGGATGTTGCTCTCGTCGTAGAGCGAGTAGCTGAATGTCGAGCGTACGAGGCGGAGCTCGCCGATCGCGCCCTGGTCGAGGAGCTCCTTCAGCCGCGCCGTCTGCGGGTTGTGGCGCCACATGAACGCCTCGCTGAGCAGCCGGCCGGTTCGGTCGGCGACGTCGAACGCCGCCGCGACCTCGTCCGGGTGACGCGACAGCGGTTTCTCGCACAGCACGTGCTTGCCCGCCTCGAGCGCCTTCACCGACCACTCGCAGTGCAGCGTGTTCGGCAGCGAGATGTACACGGCGTCGATGTCGTCGTCGGCAAGCAGCGCGTCGTAACTGCCGTACGCGCGCGGGATCTCCCACCAGCTCGCGTACTGCTCGGCCCGCTCCTGCGTACGGCTCGCGACGCCGGCCAGCTCGACCTTCGGCGACGCCTTCGCGCCGGGGATCACCTTCCGGTTGATGTCCGCCGTCGAGACGATCCCCCAGCGGACCGGCGCGTCCTCAGGCACCCGCGCCCTGCTTCTCCATCAGCTTCCCGTCGCGGATCGTCTGGGCCATATCGGTCGACTGCTCGCGATACCAGGTGCCGTTCTCGAACTGGATCGCCGGGTACGAGGCCTGTCCCGTCCCCTCGATGACTGCGGTGCGTGTCTTCCGGCGCGGCCACGGCCCCTTGACGACCTCGTACTCGATGCCTTGCTCGTCGAGCGCCTTCTGCACCCTCCAGCACGGGTGGGAGCCCGCTTTTGCCCACAGGTTCGGGCAGCGGTGGAACTTGATTGCCATGCCAGCCTCCTTGGGTGTCGAGGTGACTACTATCGCGCAGTGGCCACGATCGGCGTCGGCATGCTCGGGTACGCGTTCATGGGTAAAGCCCATTCGAACGCGTTCAAGAAGATCGCGTACGTGACGTGGCCGCCGCCGCTCGAGCCGAGGCTCGTCGGCATCGCGGGGCGGAACACGGAGGCGGTCGAGGAGGCGGCCCGGCGGTACGGCTTCGAGTACGCGACCGACGACTGGCGGCGGCTCGTCGCGGACGAGACGATCGGGCTCTTCGACAACGGCGGCCCGAACGCGCTCCACGCGGAGCCGACGATCGCAGCGGCACGGGCCGGCAAGCACGTCGTCTGCGAGAAGCCGCTCGGTCGGGACGCCGCCGAGAGCTACGACATCTGGCGCGCCGTCGACGCGACCGGCGTGAAGCACATGTGCGCGTTCAACTACCGGTTCGTCCCGGCGATCCGGTTCGCGCGCGAGATCGTCGAGGCCGGCGAGCTCGGGGAAGTGCGTCACTTTCGCGGCCGGTACCTGCAGGACTGGGGCGACGATGCGTCGCTCGACACGTGGCGCTTCGATCCGGACGCAGCGGGGTCCGGCGCGCTCGGCGATCTGATGGCGCACGTGGTCGACCTGGCGCGGTTCCTGAACGGGGAGCCGGCGACCGTGCAGGGCTTCACGCATACGTTCCTGCCGAACCGTCAGGTCGACGACGCGGTCGAGGCGACCGTGACGTTCGAGAACGGCTCGGTCGGAACGCTCGAGGCGACGCGGTTCGCGCACGGCCGCCGCAACGCGCTCCAGTGGGAGATCAACGGCACCAAAGGCTCGCTCGCGTTCGACATGGAGCGGATGAACGAGCTGCAGGTGTTCCGGGCCGACGGCGACCGCGCGCGCGGCTTCAAGACGGTGCTCGTGTCCGAGACCGACCACCCGTTCTGGCAGCACTGGTGGCCGCCGGGGCACATCATCGGCTGGGGCGACACGTTCGTGCACGAGCTGCACCACTTGCTCGAGGCGATCGCCGACGACGCACCGGTCGCGCCGTACGGGGCCGACTTCCAGGACGGCTACCGCGCGGCGGAGATCTGCGACGCGATCGTTCGCTCGGGCGCGAGCGGCGGCCGCGAGACGATTACGTATCGCACATGAGCCCGACCTCCGGTACGTACGTCGTGTTCCAGAAGGTGGGCGAGAACGACTGGCGTGTCGTTGGCGAGATCAGCCGGCGGCCCGGGCTGCCGGCGCGCAAGGGCCGCGCGCAGGCGATCCGCGACGTGATCGGGCGTGAGCCGTTCACGAACGAGAGCTTCGCGGTGCTCCAGCGCAGCGAGTGGCGCAACGCGCTCGACAGCTGATGGAGACCGATGCGTGGAACGCCGCGGCGCACGACTGGGCTCACCGCGTCCGTGAGGGGATGGGCGGGCGCGTGCACCTGCACGACGCCTCCATCGACGAGCTGCTCCCGCCGCCGGTAGGACTGACGCTCGACGTCGGCTGCGGCGAAGGTCGCCTCACGCGTGAGCTCGCCGGCCGTGGGTACGACGTCGTGGGAGTCGACGCATCCACGGCGCTCGTCGACGAGGCGCGCGCCGCCGATCCGTCCGGCCGCTACGAGGCGGCATCGATCGACGCGCTGCCGTTCGCCGGCGGAGCGGCGGAGCTCGCCGTCTGCGTCAACGTGCTGCCGCACGTGCACGACCTGGCCGGCGCCGCCGCCGAGCTCGCGCGCGTGCTCGCGCCCGGCGGCGCGCTCGTGATCGGGACGATCCACCCGGCCGCCCACGCCGGCACCTACGACGAGGAGACCGGCGAGCTTCGGATCGCGAACTACTGGAATCGCGAGCGGGAGGCAGTGCCGCTCGGCGACCACACCGTCCACCACGAGCGGCGGACGATCGAGGACTACCTGACTCCATTGCTCGCCGCCGGGCTCGAGCTCGGCGCACTGCGCGAGGTCCCCGGCCAGACGGGGAAGCTCCCGCTCTACCTCGATCTCTTGCTCACGCGTCGAGCATGAGCGTCGCCTTCCCGCCCTGGTAGGCGAACGCTTCCGAGAACCGGTCGAGCGGGACGCGCAGCCCGATCAGCTCCTCGAGCGCGCCGGGAAACTGCCGGCGCGCCCGGTCGAGCGCCTCGACACCGGTCACCCAGTCGTCGTGATGGGCGTTGACGCTGCCGAAGAGGACGCGGTTCTCGAGCACCGCGTCGACTCCGATCACCTTGTTGTCGATGTGCGCCTTCCCGTCGTGGCCGTCGATCCCGAGCAGGCAGGCGACGCCGCTGCGCCCCAGCAGGCCGAGCGCGTCGAGCATGAGCTGGGCGTTGCCGGCCGCCTCGACGACGATGTCGAACGGTCCGAGGTCCGCGAGATCGGTGGTCTTCGTCGAGACGTAGTGCGCACCGAGCGCGTCGGCGATCGCGCTCGACGGCTCGAGCGACGCAGTCCAGACGTCGAAGCCCTCGAGCCGCAGGAGCATCGTCGAGAGCAGGCCGACCGCGCCGGCGCCGGTGACGAGCGCGCGTTTCGGCTCCCATGGTTGGCGTGCGCCGATCGTGATCGCGTGCCGGACGCCACGCGTGCAGATCGACGTCGGCTCAGCGAGCACGCCGAGGCGGCCGAGGGAGCCGGGAATCCTGATGAGATGCTCGGGCTGCTCGAGCACGAGCTCGCGTGCGAAGCCGTCGAGGCGCGTGATCCCGCGCTCGCTGTAGTCGCCGGTCAGGCACGAGTCGGGTGCGCCCTCGCCGCAGGGGAGGCAGTGCCCGCACGAACGGCGGACGGTCGCGCAGACCAGGTCGCCTTTCGAGAAGCCGTTGCCGTCGCGCGCGACCTCGGCGAGCGACTCGTGCCCGATCACCAGGTGCTGCTCGCCGTCCGGCGCGACACCGAACACGCCTTCGGAGATCTCGCGGTCCGTCCCGCAGACGCCGACCTCGAGCATGCGCAGCAGGACGCCGTCGCCCGTGGGCTCGTCGACGTCCTCGACGCGCGTCGAATGCGCGACGCCTGGGTCGACGACGAGCGCCTTCATGCCGCGGTGAGGCCGCCGTCGATCGTGAGGATCGTGCCCGTCGCGAACTCGGCCGTGGTCAGGTACAGGACGGCCTCAGCGACCTCCTCGGCAGTGCCGAGCCGGCCCATCGGCTGCCGGGCGCGCAACGCGTCGAGCGACTCGCCGGCGTCCGCGACGAGGCGCTGGACCCACGGCGTGTCGATCGTGCCGGGGCAAACGGCGTTGACGCGGATCCCGTCGCCGACGTGGTCGACCGCGAGGGCGCGCGTGAGTGCGATCACCGCTCCCTTCGATGCGGAGTAGGCGGCGCGGTTCTTGAGGCCGATCAGCCCGGCGACCGACGCGACGTTGACGATCGCGCCGCCGCCGCGCGCCTTCATGCCGGGGATGACGTGCTTGCAGCAGAGGAACGTGCCGCGCGCGTTGACCGCGAAGACGTTCTCCCAGACCTCGACCGTGGTGTCGGGGGCGTTCGCCGTCGAGCCGATGCCGGCCGCGTTGACGAGCACGTCGACGCCGTCCATCGCCTGTGCGACCTGCGTCTCGTCCCGGACGTCGAGCCTCAGCGCGGTCGCGCCGAGCTCGGTCGCGATCGCGTCCGGCTCGAGGTCGGCGATGGTCACGTTGAAGCCGTCGTCGGCGAGCCGGTGCGCGACTGCCGCGCCGATCCCTGACCCTCCGCCCGTCACGAGTGCTCTCATATCCGCGTGAGCCTAGAGGTAGTCACCGACGTGCGGTGCACGCTCGCGGAAGGCCCGCGGTTCTACGACGGCGTCCTGACGTGGGTCGACATCGAGGGCTGCGCGCTCCACCGCTTCGACGGCTCGCACACGGTCGAGCAGTTCGATGTCATGGTCGGGTGTGCGAACCCGACCGTCGACGGCGACGCGGTCATCGCGCTGGCCGATCGGATCGAGCTCCTGTCGAGCGGGGAGGTGCTGGCGCGGTTCGACCACAGTCCGGAGCTGCGCGCGAACGACGGCGCGTGCGACTCCCTGGGGCGGTTGTGGGTCGGGACGACGGCGATCGACCATCGCGCGGGCGCCGGAGCGCTCTACCGGCTCGATGCGGACGGGCTAACGGCGATCCTCGAGGGCTTGACGATCGCGAACGGCATCGGCTGGTCTCCGGACGACGCGTCGATGTACTACGTCGACACGCCGACCGAGCGCGTTGACGTGTACCCCTACGACGGCGAGCTCGGCGCGCGTGCGACCTTCGCCGAGGTCGACGGTCATCCGGACGGACTGACCGTCGACGACGAAGGCTTCGTGTGGATCGCGTTCTACGGCGGCTCGCGCGTCGAGCGGCGCGCGCCGGACGGGTCGCTCGACCGTGTCGTCCCGACGCCCACTCCGAACCCGACGGCGTGCTGCTTCGGGGGCACGACGCTGTACATCACGAGCGGTCGCGGTGACGGGCGTCTGTACGCGTACGACGCAGGTGTCTCGGGGCCTCAGGCGATGCCGTTCCGGAGAACTGCGCCTTCGGACGCCGAGCCGACGAGCGCGCGGTAGCGGCCGAACACACCGGTCGCATACGGGAGCTCCGGTGCCGTCCAGGCTGCCAGCCGACCGTCGAGCTCGTCGTCGTCGATCTCGACGCGGAGGGCCCGCGCGTCGACGTCGATCGAGATCGTGTCGCCGTCGCGGACGACGGCGAGTGGGCCGCCGCGCGCGGCTTCCGGTGCGACATGCCCGACCATCAACCCGCGCGTCGCACCGGAGAAGCGCCCGTCGGTGACGAGCGCGACGGTCTCGCCGAGCCCCGCGCCGACCACGGACGACGTGACGCTGAGCATCTCGCGCATCCCTGGGCCGCCCGCCGGCCCTTCGTAGCGGACGACGAGCACGTCACCGGGCTGGACGTCTCCCGCGCGCACCGCGTCCGCGCACGCCTCTTCGCTGTCGAAGACGCGCGCCGGCCCGCGATGGCTGCTGCGGGCGGCGCCTGCGGCCTTGACGAGGCTGCCGTCGGGCGCGAGGTTCCCGCGCAGCACCGCCAGCGCTACCGTCGTCTTGAACGGCTGCTCGACGCTGAAGACGACCTCGCCGTCGGGCCCGGGCGCGTCGGCGGTCTCGGTGGCCAGCGTGGCGCCGGTGACCGTCGGCGCCTCGCCGTCGATCAGCTGCGCCGCCGCCAGCTCGCGGATGAGCGTGCGTGTGCCTCCCGCGGCATGGAAGTCGTCTGCGACATAGCGGCCCGACGGCGCGAGGCTCGCGATCACCGGTACGCGCGCCGCGACGTCGGCGAGATCGTCGAGCGTCAGCGTCACGCCGCCCTCGCGCGCGATCGCGAGCAGGTGGAGGACGCCGTTCGTGGAGCCGCCGGTCGCGGCGATCCCCGCCATCGCGTTGAGCAGCGCGCGCCGGTCGAGGAACGTCCGGGCGGAGGGGAGAGGAGCGGCGGCGAGCGCGCCCGCACGTCGCGCGGCCGTGCCTTTCGTCTCCAGGTCGACCGCCGACACGAGCCCGTCGCCCGCGGCCGCGATGCCGAGGCATTCGACGGCGACGGCCATCGTGTTCGCGGTGAAGTGGCCCGCGCACGCACCGGCGCCGGGGCACGCGACGAGCTCCAGTGCGTCGAGCTCACCGCGGCTGATCAGGCCGCGCTCTTCGGCGCCGATCGCCTCCCAGACGTCCTGGATCGTGACGTTGCCGGGGCCGGCGCGCATCGGGCCGCTGTAGAGGACGACACCGGGCTTGTCGAGCCGGGCGAGCGCCATCAGGGCGGCGGGGACGGTCTTGTCGCAGCCGACGAGGCACACGAGCGCGTCGAAGTCGTGCGCGTGAGTCATCAGCTCGATCGAGTCGGCGATCACCTCGCGCGAGACGAGCGATGCGCGCATCCCGGGCGTGCCCTGCGACTGGTTGTCGCTGACGGCGATCGTGTTGAACGGGAGCGGCACGCCGCCGGCGCCGGCCACGCCCCGGCAGACGTGCTGCGACAGCTCGAGCTGGTTGAGGTTGCACGGCATCGTCCCGGTCCAGGTGGAGCAGACACCGACGATCGGCCCGTCGAGCCGCGTTGGGTCGATCCCGAGCGCCCGAAAGTGCGCCCGAGCCGCGGCGCGCTCCGGCGCAGCCACCAACCCGGCGCGAGCCCGGCGACGAAGCGCGTCCACGTCCATCGCGGACGAGTCTACGGCGACGGAACCTGAGCTAGTAACAGTCTGTTACGAGCTCCAAAGCGCGCGAAGGCTCGAACGAAGCCAGAAGCGGCGGCGCACTTCGCTTGCTTGTAACAGACTGTTACTTGGTATGCGCCGGATCCGTCTTGGCCTCTTGAGCACTGCTGCGATCAACGGGGCGATCCTCGGTGCGCGGGCGGAGGACGCTCCGTTCGACGTCGTCGCCGTCGGTTCGCGTGACGGTGCGCGCGCTCGGGCGTACGCACACGAGCACGGCATCGCCACCGCGCACGCGTCATACGATGCGCTGCTCGAGGACGACGGCGTCGACGCGGTCTATATCGCCCTGCCGAACGCGCTCCACCACGAATGGACGATGCGCGCCCTGGCCGCCGGCAAGCACGTCATCTGCGAGAAGCCGTACACCCGCCACCCGCACGACGTGGACGAAGCGCACGACGCGGCCGAGCGCAACGGCCTGATCGTCACCGAGGCCTACATGTGGCGGCACGCGCGCCAGACGGCGCTCCTCCGCGAGTTGCTCCCACGGGTGGGAGAGCTTAGAGCCGTGCACGCGACGTTCACCGGTGCGCTCCTGCGGCCCGACGACGTGCGCTGGACGCGCATCCTCGGCGGCGGTGCGCTGCTCGATCTCGGCTGCTACTGCATCGGCGCGGCTCGGCTCGTCACCGGCGGCGAGCCCGATCGGGTGCACGGCGAGGCGCAGATGCAGGGCGAGGTCGACGGATCCTTCGCCGGGACGCTCCACTTCGCGAACGTGACGGCGACCTTCCAGTGCAGCCTCCTCGCGTCGCTCGTGAACACGATCGATGTGATCGGCGCCGACGGTTCGCTACGCGTGCCGAACGCCTTCGTGAACCCACCCGGAGTCGTCGTGCTGAACGGCGAGGAGCATCGCGTCGACGGCGGCAACCACTACCGCGACGAGCTCGACGACTTCTGCGCGGCGATCCGCGGCGAGCACCCCGCGACGATCGGCCGTGTCGAGATGCGCGGCCAGGCGCGCGTGCTCGACCTGTTGCTACGCGGTCACGGCGCGGACTGACGGAGTCGCGACGAGGATCGCGGCGATACCGACCGAGCCGGCCGCGGCGAGCCACAAGGTGTCGCTCGTCCCGATGCCCGCAGCGAGCGGCCCTGCGATCGCCAGGCCGAGCGGCTGGAACGCCAGCGAGCCGAACCAGTCGTACGCGCTGACGCGTGACAGCGCGGCCGGCGCGATATGCCGCTGCAGCGTCGTCTCCCACAGCGAGTTGAAGACCATGTTGCCGACGCCGGCGAGAAACGCGCCTGCGGCGATCAGGTACGCCGACGCGCGGATCGCGAGGAATGCATCCGGCACCGCGAGAAATGCGGTCAGAGCGGATCCGAACAGGAGCGGCCGCCGAACATGAACGCGTAGCGATATGAACCCACCGGCGATCGAGCCGAGCGACAGGCCGGCGAGGATCACCGTCCACGCCAGTGCGCCGCCGAGATCCTCCTTCGAGATCACCGCTCCCAGCACGCCGAAGAACGACGTGAACATGTTTCCGAACGCCGCCGCCATCACGATGAGCCAGACCCAGCTCCGCGCAACGAACTCGCGCCAGCCGTCGTGTAGGTCTCGAAGGAACGATTGCGGCGGCAGCGGGATGTGCGCGGGCAGGTGCAGCTGGGCGAGGAAGTACGCGCTCACGCCGTAGCTGGCCGCGTCGACGGCGAGTGCCCACCCTGGGCCTGCGAGGGTGACCACGGCGCCGCCGAGCGCCAGGCCGACCAGGCCGGTAGACGACATCGACAGCCCACGCAGTGCGTTTGCCTGTTGCAGGCGCTCTGCGCTGACCGTCATCGGCGTCAACCCGGTCGACGCGGGATTGAAGAACGCGGTAGCGGTCCCGGACACCGCCTGGAGCAACGCGACTTGCCAGACATGCGCCGAGTGGGTGAGGAACAGCGCCGCCGTTCCACCCTGCGTCCCCAGCCGTACGACGTCGGCGGTGAGCATCACCGCACGGCGCGAAAGTCGATCCGCGAACACGCCGCCGACGAGCAAGAACGTGACGAGCGGTATCGACTTCGCCGCGAAGACGTAACCGAGATCGCTGGCCGAGCCGATCGACAGCACGGCGAACGCGAGCGCGATCGACGTGAACGAGTCGCCGAGCAGCGAGATCAACTGGCCGGTGAAGAGCAGCCGGAACTCGCGCTCGCGGAGCGCCGCGAACGAGTCGTGCACTATCGCTTCTTGCCCGGGTTCAGCAGGTTCTTCGGGTCGAACGCCTGCTTCACGCGGAGGTGCAGGTCGTAGCCCGTCCGGCCGAGCTGGTGCTCGAGCTGCCCGCGCTTCAACCAGCCGATGCCGTGCTCGCCGGTGACCGTCCCGCCGAGGCGCAGCGCGAGCTCGAACAGCTCGTGACACGCGTCGTCGGCGCGTTGCTCCTCGTCGAGGTTCTCCGGCGCGAACAGGAACGTCGAGTGGATGTTGCCGTCGCCCGCGTGCCCGAACGAAAGTGCCGGCACGTCATGACGTTCGCCGATCTCGAGCGTTTCTCGGGCGACGTCGCGAAGCCGGTCGAGCGGTACGGCGATGTCCTCGCTGAACGCGCCGCCGCGTTGCGCGAGGATCGCGAACGCTGCACCGCCGCGCCACCGCCAGAGCTCCGACACCTCGCCGGGCTCTGTCGGCGCGTGCACGGCAACCGCGTCGTCGGCGAGTGCTTCGCGAAGCTCGCCTGCGACGCGGCGCGCCTCGGCTTCGGCTCCGTCGGCCTCGGTGATGACCATGAATGCGGCCTCGGGAGGCAGCCCGAACGGATACGCATCGCCGGAGTACGACAGCGTGACGCCGTCGAGGTACTCGACTGCGGCAGGGACGACGCCCGAGGCGAGCACGCGCTCGATCGCGGAGATTCCGGCCTCGGCGCTGCGGTACAGACCGATCACCGGCAACTCGAACTCGGGCGCGGGCACGAGGCGCAGCCAGGCGGCGGTGACGAGGCCGAGCGTGCCCTCGGACCCGACGAGCAGGCTCTTCAAGTCGTACCCGGCGACGTCCTTCCGGATCGGCCCGCCGAACGTGACGACCTCGCCGGGCGGGATCACAGCCTCGATCCCGGTCACCCAGTTGCCGGTGACGCCGTACTTGAACGCATGAGGGCCGCCGGCGTTGCAGGCGATGTTGCCGCCGATCTGGCTGATCTCGGCGGCGCCGGGATCGGGCGGGAACCGGAGGCCGTTCTCGCGCGCCAGCCGGTGGATGTCGCCGGTCGTGACGCCGGCCTCGACGTGGATGCGCCAGAGCAGCGGGTCGAACTGGCGGACACGGTTCATCCGCTCGAAGCCGACCACGATGCCTCCCGCGACCGGGATGGCGCCGCCCGCGAGCCCCGTGCCGCCGCCGCGCGCGGTCAGCGCCACGTCGTTCTCGTAGCACCAGCGCATCGCCGCAGCGACCTCGTCGGCGGTGGATGGAAGCACGACCGCGTCGGCTGTCCCGTGGACGCCGCGCCCCATCAGATCGGCGAGATAGCGCCCGCTCGGCTCGACGATCGCCTCTGCCGGTAGTACGTCCGCTAGGCCCACCGATCGAGCGTACCCTGTCGAACGGAGATCCTTAATCGATCAGAGGAGCACCATGAAACTCGTTGCAGTCGCCGCGACCGCCGCGCTGGTCGGAGTGCTGGCCATCCCGGCGGCGCTCGCGGGAACGCCGACGCTGAACGGCACCGACGGCCCCGGCTTCACGATCACGCTGAAGAAGAGCGGGCAGAAGGTCAGCAAGCTGAAGGCCGGCACGTACATCTTCAAGATCAGCGACAAGTCCGGTATCCACAACTTCCACCTGACCGGCCCGGGAGTCGACAAGAAGACCTCGGTCGGCGGTCAGGGAACGTCGACGTGGAAGCTGAAGCTGAAGAAGGGGACCTACAAGTACGTCTGCGATCCCCACAAGTCGTTCATGAAGGGCTCGTTCACGGTTACCTAGAGAGCTCGATCTCGGTGACTTCGTCGCGAGACACGCGCCAGCCGCGCAACTCGTCGCGCGCGAGGCCGTAGATCAGGAACGGCTTCCCACTCCACAACCCGGCGAGCTCGCGGTCGGTACGTGACGGCCGCGGCTCGGTCTCGGGGTGCGAATGGAAGATCACCTGGTCGAGGTCGTCCTCGATCTCCGACCAGACGAACGGGTCGATGTACAGCTCGTACCGGTACGGCGACGCGAGCGTGTTGACGCCCGCGATGTAGCGGACGGCGACGCCGTCCTTCACGAGGACGAGCCCGCAGCACTCGTTCGGCGCCTCCGCAGCGGCATGCGCGCGCAGCTCCTCGCGGATCGCGGCCGGGATCACCACCAGAGCACGCCCTCGTCGATCTCGTCGCCCTCCCAGAACGGCGCCGACAGGTACTTCCAGCCGCCGTCGGCAAGTACGCACGCGACGACCGAGCCTTCAGGCAGCTCTTCGGCGATTCGCCGGGCGACGTGCACGACCGCGCCCGACGACACACCGGCGAAGATCCCTTCGCGGTCGAGCAGCGCGCGGGCTGCGGCCGCTGCCTCGGCGTTCGAGACGAGCAGCTTGCGGTCGAGCTGCGAGACGTCGAGCACGGGCGGGACGTATCCGTCGTCGAGCGAGCGAAGCCCCATCACCGGATCGCCCGGAAGTGGCTCCGCCGCAACGACCTGCATACCCGGGAACGCCGCGCGCAGGCGGCGGCCCGCGCCCATCAGCGTGCCGCCCGTCCCGAGCCCGGCGACGAACGCGTCGAGCCGGTCGAGGTCGCGCGCGATCTCCGCGCCGGTCCCGTCGTAGTGCGCGCGCGGGTTCGCCTCGTTCTCGTACTGGAAGAGCATCGTGTACCGCGGCTCCGCCGCCATCAGCTCCTGTGCCAGTCGCACCGCGCCGTTCGAGCCGAGCTCGCCCGGCGAGTCGACGATCGACGCGCCGTACACCTGAAGCAGCGCGCGGCGCTCCGGGGTCGCGTTCGACGGCATGACGCACGTCAGCTTCAGGCCCTTCAGCTTCGCGACGAGCGCGAGTGAGATACCGGTGTTGCCGCTCGTCGGCTCGAGCAGCTCGGCGCCCGGCCCGAGCTCGGCTGCTTCGACCATCGCGAGGGCGACGCGATCCTTGATCGACCCGGTCGGGTTCTGCGCTTCCAGCTTCGCGTAGATCGTGCGGCCGGGCGGCGAGAGCCGTGAGAGCTCGACGAGCGGCGTGTCGCCGATCAGGTCGAGCAGCGAGCTAGCAACCACCGGCCATCGCCGGCAGCAGGATCACCGTGCTCGTCTCGTGTACCGCCGTGTCGAGACCGTCGCGCGTCCGCACGTCTTCACCGTCGACATAGACGTTGACGAAGGCGCGGATCTCGCCGTTGCCGTACACGCGCGTACCGAGCGCGGGGAGGCGCTTCGACAGGTCCTCGAGCAGCTCGCGCACGTTGTTGCCGGCCGCCTCGACCTCGCGCGCGCCGCCGGCGTCGTCGCGCAGGACGGGTGGGACGCGGATCAGGCTCACCGTGCGCAGAACTCCACGTAGTCGATGTAGCTCGTGATCGTGGGGTGGTCGCCGCACACGGGGCAGTCGGTGCGGCGCTCGATCTTCACGTCGCTGAACTCGGTCGAGAGCGCATCGAACAGGAGCAGACGGCCGACGAGCGGCTCGCCGATCCCGGCGGCCAGCTTGATCGCCTCGTTCGTCTGCAGCGAGCCGATGATCCCCGGCAGGACGCCGAGCACGCCACCCTCGGCGCACGACGGCGCGAGCTCGGGCGGCGGGGGCTCCGGGAACAGGCAGCGGTAGCACGGGCCCTCGTGTGGCTTGAACACCGTGACCTGGCCCTCGAAGCGATAGATCGAGCCGTGGACGACCGGGATGTCGTGCCAGACCGACGCGTCGTTCACGAGATACCGCGTGGGGAAGTTGTCGGCGCCGTCGACGATCAGGTCCCAGCCTTCGTCGAGGATCCGGTCGATGTTCTCGGAGGTGAGCCGCTCGCGGTAGGTGACGACGTTCACGTCAGGGTTCAGCGACGCGATCGTGCGCTTCGCCGAATCGACTTTCGGTGTGCCGAGCGTGTCGAGGGAGTGGACGATCTGCCGCTGCAGGTTCGTCTCGTCGACGATGTCGGCGTCGACGAGCCCAAGCGTCCCGACACCCGCCGCCGCGAGGTAGAGCGACGCCGGCGAGCCGAGGCCGCCCGCGCCGATCAGCAGCACGCGCGAGTCGAGCAGCTTGAGCTGGCCCGCCTCGCCGATCTCCGGGATCAGCAGGTGTCGCGAGTACCGCGCCCGCCGCTCGGGCGACAGCGTGCGCGGCATGACGAGCTCGAGGCCGTCGCGCTTCCAGTCCTCGATGCCGCCGGCGAGCGAATGGACGTCCGTGTAACCCAGCTCCGACAGCGTCTTCGCCGAGAAGGCAGACCGAGCGCCGACCGCGCAATAGAGGACGACGGGCCGGGACTTGTCGGGCGCGATCCGCTCGATCCGGCTCTCGAGATTCCCGCGGGGCACGAGCACCGCGCCCGGCAGGTGGCCCTGTTCCCACTCGTCGATCTCGCGCACGTCGATCCAGAGCGCGCCGTCGAGCGCCCGCGCGCGCGCGGCGTCGACCTCCGAGATCTCGGCCCTCGTCTTCGACAGCAGGTCGCGGTACGTGCTCATCCTCAGACATAACGGTAGCTGCCGGTACCTTCATTCCCGGATGTCCGCTCCAGCACGCATGCGCGCGATCGTGGCCGTTGTCGCGGTTGCTGCGGCAGGGGTCGTCGCGGGGGTCGTCTATGCGACGCGGCAGGATCCGGCGCAGCCGACGGCGGGGTGCAAGGACGGCATTCCGGCGGGGATCTATCCGGGCGCCTCGACGAAGAACGTCGCCGCCGTCCGCAAGGCGCTCGCCGAAGGCCCGCACCGGGCCGCGCGTGCGCTCGAGGGGTTAGCCAACGAGCAGCCGAAGGACCCGGTCGTCCAGTTCAACTACGGCACGGCGCTCGCCTGCGCGGGATTCAGCACCGAGGCGGTGCAGGCGTTCCGCAAGGCGAAGAAGTACGGGCGCGACACGCGCTACCGGGTCGTGGTCGACAACCTGTTGCACCCTCAATACTTCAAGGACGGATACCCGCCGTTCCAGTACAGCGGTCGCGACCCGTTGCTCATCGAGGGGCAGGTCGCGCAACGCAACGACCACAACGAGACTGCGGAGCGCCTCTGGTCTCGCGCCGCCGAGCTTCACCCGGACGACCCCGACGCACAGGTCGCCGCGGCGATCGGCCGGTTCGACATGAGCGATCTCAACGCCTCGTTCTCACGACTGGGGCCGCTCGTGAAACGGTTCCCGAAGAGCCAGACCGTGCGTTTCCACCTCGGGTTGCTGCTCGCCTGGACGGGACAGCGGACGCTCGCCGTCAAGGAGTTCAAGGTCGCGCGCGAGCTCGGCGCGACGACGGCGCTCGGCAAGGATGCAGATGCATTCCTGGTCCAGCTCGGAAGCAGTGGGACCCAGGGTTCAAAAAGATGAGCCGAGCGGCCTATGCGTCCGTCCGGTAGCGATGCGAGTCTTCCGCATCCGATCAAGGGGCGCCGCGTGAGCACGACCGAAGAGTTCGAGGCGGGGGAGGACTTCGACGAGGAGACCGAGGTCGACGCCGAAGCGACTCCGCTGGACGCCGAGGCGGACGCCGACGCGGAGGCCGACTACTACGCGGCCCAGGTCGAGGAGGCGGAAGAGAAGGCCGACACCGAGTTCTCCGCCGACTCGCTCCAGCTCTTCCTGAAGGACGTCGGCAAGGTCGATCTCCTGACGGCGGCCCAGGAGGTCGAGCTCGCGAAGCGGATCGAGAGCGGCGACCACCGCGCGAAACAGGAGATGGTCGAGGCCAATCTTCGCCTGGTCGTTTCGATCGCGAAGCGCTACCGGAACCAGGGGCTGCCGTTCCTGGACCTGATCCAGGAAGGCACGATCGGGCTCGTCCGCGCGGCGGAGAAGTTCGACTGGCGCAAGGGCTACAAGTTCTCCACCTACGCCACCTGGTGGATCAGGCAGGCCGTTGCGCGCGCGCTCGCCGACAAGGCGCGGACGATTCGCATGCCCGTGCACGTCGTCGAGAAGCTCAACAAGATCATGCGCACGGAGCGCAAGCTGCGCGCCGAGAAGGGGCGCGAGCCGACCGCTGCCGAGATCGCGGTCGACCTCGACCTGAGCGTCGAGGAGGTCGAGTCGATTCGCCGCACGTCCCAGACACCGGTGTCGCTCGAGAAGCCGGTCGGAGACGAAGAGGAGTCGGAGTTCGGGCAGTTCATCGAGGACGTGCACACGCCGCTGCCCGAGGAAGCGGCCGACACCGCGTTCCGCGCAGAGGCGCTGGCGAAATGCCTCGGCTCGCTGAACTACCGCGAGCGCCGCGTGCTCGAGCTGCGCTACGGCCTGAACGGCGAGCAGCCGCGCACGCTGGACGAGGTCGGCCGAGCGTTCCAGGTCACCCGCGAGCGCATCCGGCAGATCGAGAACCAGGGCCTGAAGAAGCTCCGCGCGCTGGCGGAGTCGAACAAGCTCCGCGACGTCGCCTAGGCACGACGTTCATCAACAACGACTGTCTTTCGCCCTAGGGTCACACCGTGTCGGTATCTGACGGGACGCGTAGTGCCGTCGCGGCGGCGGTCTCCGTCGCCCGAGCGCACGGCGTTCGGTGTGACGAGCCGGTCGTGCTTCGCGACGCCTGGCATGTCCTCGTCCACCTGAGCCCGGCTCCGGTCGTCGCCCGCGTGTCCAGCGGCGCGCCGACGATGGATCCGGAGGATGTCGTGCGCGAGCTCGACGTCGCGCGGCATGCGGCGGACGCCGGCGCGCCGGTCGTGTCGCCGTCGGATCTCCTCGATCCCGGCCCGCACACGCACGACGGCCACACGCTCGCGTTCTGGACGTATGTGGGAGAGCGCCGAGAGCCCGATCCGGCGGCGGCGGGGGAGGGGCTGCGCGCGATCCACGCGGCGCTCGCCGACTACTCCGGCGCGCTGCCGGTGCAGCACGAGATGGAGTCGTTGCTCGACGAGTTGCCGCCCTCCGCGGACGCCGAGCTTCTCCGTGAGCTGACCTCTCGGTCGTTGCCGGCGGGGCAAGCGATCCATGGCGACGCGCATCTCCACAACTGCATCGGAACGGCCGACGGGCCACTGTGGCACGACTTCGAGACGTCATGCCGTGGACCGGTCGAGTACGACCTTGCGGCGCTGATGCAGGAGCAGCGCATCCACGGCGGCGACCATCGCTCGGCGGTGGCGCTGGCCGCATACGGGGAATACGACGCCGAGTTGCTGGAGGCCGCGCTTCCCGTGTACTCCGCCTGGATCGCAGCATCGTGGCTCGTCGCCCTTCCACGCCGCCCCGACCTCGTCCAGCGAACCGAACGGCAGCTGGCGTTTCTGCGCACCGGTCGCCGGTAGGCTGCGGCGTCGTGGACTGGTTCGACGAGCTCGCCGAGTTCCTGCGCATCCCTTCGATCAGCGCCGACGCCGCGCACAAGGCGGACGTCGTCCAGGCGGCCGAATGGGTGCGCGACTTCATCCGCGACGCCGGCGGCGACTGCGAGGTCGTCGACTGGAACGGGCAGCCGCTCGCGATCGGCGAGATCCGCGCGTCGGCGAACGCCGAGGACGCGCCGACCGTCCTCTGCTACGGCCACTTCGACGTCCAGCCGCCCGACCCGCTCGCGCTATGGGACTCGCCGCCGTTCGAGCCCGAGATCCGCGACGGCTACCTCTACGGCCGCGGCTCCGTGGACGACAAGGGGCAGCTCTACATGCTGCTCTCGGCTGCCCGCGAGCTTGCGCAGGCCGGAGAGCTGCCGGTCAACGTCCGCTTCTGCTGCGACGGCGAGGAGGAGACCGGCGGCCACTCGATCGTCGAGTTCCTCGAGGCCGACGAGCGCGGCGCGGACGCGGCGATCATCTTCGACAGCGGGATGATCCGGCGCGACGTCCCCGCCTTCAATCTCGCGACGCGCGGCATGGCGTACTTCCACGTCACGCTCCGCACGGGCGACAAGGACCTGCATTCGGGCATCTACGGGGGAGCAGCGCTGAACGCCGCGCACGCGCTGATGCAGACGCTCAGCGCGGCGGTGTCGTCCGACGGCACGCTCGCCGAGCCGCTGCGGAAGGGGATCGTCGCGCCGACCGATGAGGAGCTCGCCGGCTGGACCGAGCTGCCCGCCGGCGCCGACGAGCTCGGCGACCAGGGCGCGCGCCCGAAGGATCCCGATGCGGCGCGCGACTTCTATCGCCGCACGTTCGCCGAGCCCGCCCTCGACGTGAACGGGATCCAGACGGGCTCGCCGATCCTCCAGAAGACGGTGCTACCGGTCGAAGCGATCGCGAACGTGTCGATCAGGCTCGCGCCGGGGCAGAAGGTGGACGAGATCGCGCCCGAGGTCGAGCGCATCCTGCGCGACGCGGCGCCCGCGGGCGCCGAGGTCACGGTCGAGCTGTGGTCGTCGTCGCCGCCGGGCCTCGTGCCGCCGGACGCGAAGGCGGTGCAGCTCGGGCTCGACGCGTTCGAGAAAGCCCTCGGCCGCCGGCCGGCGTTGATCCGCTCCGGCGGCACGCTGCCGATCGTCCCTGCGCTCACCGACAAGGGCATCCCGACGGTGATCACCGGCTTCGGCCTGCCGGACTCGCAGGTGCACTCGCCGAACGAGCGGCTGGTCGCCGAGTACGTGCCGCTCGGGATCGGGTCGGCGCGCGAGTTGTACCTGGCGTTCGCCGCTCTTTGATCGATCTCCACTCTCACGTCCTGCCGGGCCTCGACGACGGGGTCAGGACGATCGACGAGGCACTCGCGCTCTGCGCGGCCGCTGCGGGGGAGGGCGTCGAGGTTCTCGCGGCGACGCCGCATGTCCGTCACGACTATCCGACGACGCCGGCGCAGATGGAGGAGGCGCTTGCGGCTGTCCGCGCTGCCGATCCGCCGGTGCAAGTGGTCTCGGGTGGAGAGCTCGATCTCGCCGAGCTCGACCGGCCGAACGACGAGCTCGCGCGGTTCGGGCTCGGCGGAACACGGTGGCTGCTCGTCGAGACGCCCTACTGGGGCTGGCCGCTCGACATCACGGAGCGGCTCAGCCGGCTCCGGCTGCAGGGCTTCGGTGTCGTCCTCGCCCATCCGGAACGGAATGCCGACGTTCAGGAGCGGCCGGAGCTACTGGATCCCCTGGTCGCGGATGGGACGCTCGTGCAGCTGACGGCTGCGTCGGTCGACGGACGCCTTGGGACGCGGCCTGCACGCTGTGCTCGGGCACTGATCGACCGGGGACTGGCGCACCTGATCGCGAGCGACGCCCATGCGCCGGACGTCCGCGCCGTGGGGCTCCGGGCCGCGTTCGCGTCGCTGCACGACGAGGAGCTCGCGCGCTGGCTCGTCGATGACGTGCCACGGTCGATCCTGCACGACGTGGAACCGCCGCCGCGACCGGTGATCCGGCCGCGGCGGCGCTGGTTCCGCTAGCGGGTGGTCTGTGGGTTACGCCTTGTCGGCCGCGCTCGACGGCTCGTGCTCGCCGACGTGCCGCGCGGCGGTGTTCTCCACGTCGGAGAGCGACGAGTGGCGCGGGGCGCGGATCCGCACGGTGATGCGGTCGCCGGCCTTGAGGTCGGCGGCGCCGATCACGGTCGGCACCTTCCCCTGCCAGAGCAGGAAGATGGTGTTGCTGTCGTAGCTGAACGTCTGCGTGGAGCTCGACTGGCCGAACAGGCTGCGCAGGGCGAGGCGGTTACCGCCCTTGACGTCGACGTTGATCTTGCCGGCCGTGGGCGAACCGGCATACGTGCCGCGGTACAGGAACAACGGCTTGCCGGCCTTGCCGGGCGCAGCGCCGTGGTCGCCGACGATGCCCGCCGCGTTCGCCTCGACGTCGGCGAGCGACTTGGCGTCCTTCGCGCGGACGTTGACCTGCACCCAGTCGTTCGTCTTCAGATCGGTGTACGACCCGACCTTCGGGATGCCGTGGCTCCAGACGAGGACCTCGCTGGTCGCGCCGAGCGTGAAGGTCTGGTTCTGCGACTGGCCGAGCATGGCGCGAAGCGCAGCGTGGTTCCCGCCTTCGACCGTGATCTGCACCGACGTCGACGTCGCAGATACGACCTCGCCGCGGAACTGGAACAGCTGGCCGTTGCCGCCTCGCCCTGCCGAGGCGGTCGCTGCGAGCGCGGAGCACACGAGTGCCGCGAGGCCGATGGTGAGAGTCAGGCGATGCTTCATGTCGGGAGCCTCCAGAGGGGAGCGATCGGGTTGACTTTCAGACGATGCGCCCCGCCGACCAACGAGCTGTTGCGTCCGCGTAAGACGGACGCAAAACGTCAATCCGCGCTGAAAGGCCGCGGGCAGGCCGCGATCTTGGGGATCGAGACCCGCGCGATCGTCGAGAACGGCTGCGGCCGGCAGGCCTGGCAGATGTTCGCGTCGCAGGCGACCGAGAGGAAGATGAACGCCTCTTCCATCGTGAAGCTCCACTGGTCGACGAGGAACCGCGCGGCCTCTTCGGACGCGCGGTCGAGCGCCTCCATGAAGTCCGCGCCTGCCGTCCCGTGCACGACCCAGCGGTCGGCGAGCTCGGTCACGGGCCACGTTCCCTGCTTGCCCTTCAGAAGCGACACGCGGATCGTCACCTGACCCGAGATCTCCACGCCGGTGAAGCAGATCTCTCCGTCACCCATCGACGCGTGCATGTCGCCGATCGCGAGCATCCCGCCCGGCTGGCGCACGGGCAGGAACACGGTCGCGCCGGGCCCGTGCAGGTGGTTGTCGAGGTTGCCGCCGTGCTCGCCGGCGTAGCCGTTCGTCAGCGTCTCGCCGCCGGTCGCACATCCGATCACGCCGACCATCGGGCGCAGCGGGAACGAGATGCGGTCTGTCATGTGGATCGTGTCGCCGTCGACGCGGAAGACGTGCGTGAGCGGCGAGGTCACCTGCTCGATCAACTGGCCCATGCCGGGGATGAGCGTCGCGAACCCCTTGTCGTCCGGGCGCACCTCGAGCAGCTCGACGACGAGCGAGTCGCCGGGCTCGGCGCCGCGCACGGCGATCGGGCCGGTGGCGCTGTTCACGCGGTCGAAGTCGATCTCCGTGACGAGGTCCGCTTCTGTCTGGATCTGCCCGGTGAAGCAGTCGTTCGTCTCCAGGGTGACGATCTCGCCCGGGTCGATCTCGAGCGCGGGCGTCATGTCGGGCCCGAAGGCCCAGACGACCTCGTCGCCGGAGATGCGGTGCGCGGTCAGTCCCATGGCGGTGGATTGTGCACCCAGCGCCCCGCGACCATCGTCGCCACCACCTGCGCGTCGAGGTCTTCCCACGGGTCGCGGTCGAGGACGACGAGGTCGGCGTCGTGGCCGGGGATGAGCGTGCCGCGGCGGCGTTCGTCGCCGGCGATCCAGGCCGGCGCGACGCAGGTCGCCCGGAACGCCTCGTCGACCGTGAGGCACTGCTCGCCGTGCCACGCGTCACGGCCGTCGATCGAGCGGCGCACCGCTGCACGGATGCCGGCAAGCGGGTCGAGCTCTTCGATCGGCGCGTCCGAGCCGTTTGCGACCACGGCCCCGGAGGCGAGCAGCGACTTGAACGCGTAGGCGCCGTCGGTCTTGCCTGCCCAGAAACGGTCGGCGAGGTCGCGGTCGGACGGCGCGTGGGAGAACTGGACCGAGCATGCGATCCCCAGCTCCGCGAAGCGAGGGAGGTCCTCCGGCGTGAGCAACTGGCAGTGCTCGATGCGGTGGCGCAGGCCGAGCGGCTTCCATACCTCCTTGGTCGCCTCGAAGGCGTCGAGCGCTTCGCGGTTGGCTCGATCACCGATCGCATGCACGCCGACGGGAAAGCCGGCGGCGGCGCCGCGGCGAACGATCTCGGCGAGCTCGGGGCCGCTCGTGATCTGCACGCCGCTGCCGTCCAGCATCCACGCCGTCTGCGAGCCGAGCGTGCCGTCCATGAACACCTTGAGGTAGCCGATGCGGAGCAGCGGGCTGCCGAGCCCCGAGCGCAGCCCGACCGCGGCGGCAGCCTCGACGAGGTCGGCGGGGATCGACTGCCAGACGCGGAGCGAGAGCTGTCCTCGCTCCTCGAGCTTCCGCCACAGGCGCAGCGCGCCGAGCCACCCGTCCTTGTCGTGCACCGACGTGACCCCGCGCGAGTTGGCGAGCCTGACGCCCGTCCGCATCGCCTCGAGGTACGCATCGTCGGCGACGAGCATGTGCTGCTCTTTGAAGCGCCAGGCGGACTCCTCGCGGAGCACGCCGGTCGGCTCGCCGTTCTCGTCGCGCTCGACGACGCCGCCGGCGACGTCGAGATCGCCGTTCGCGAGCGCGAGCGCTGCGGAGTTGAGCCAGAGGGAGTGGTAGTCCTTCGCGATCAGCCCGGCGGGCATGTCGCCGGTGATCGCGTCGAGGTCATGGCGCGTCGGCTCGCGCGCGGGCCGCCAGTCGCCGCTGCGCCAGCCGTACCCGCGCAGCCAGCCGCCGGGCCCCGGCGCGACGCCTTGCAGCCGTCCGAGCGCCTCCTCGAGGGAGGCGCAACCGTCGAGATTCACCTCGTGCTGCGCGAGCGCCCACGTCGGGAAATGGACGTGCGAGTCGGAGAAGCCGGGGACGACGACGCGGCCGCCGAGATCGAGGACCTCGGGCGACGCGAGCGCCGTCTCGTGCACGCCGACGCCGCCCGCGATACGGTCGCCCGCGATCGCGAGCGCCCGCTGGGTCGGCACCTGGGGATCGAGCGTGCGGATGAGGCCGTTTTCGAGGATCACGGGTCGGTCCTGATCGTAAGGTGTTCGACCAGGTCGACACCCATCTCTCCGACCGGAGGTCAGCGCACGGCGACAGCGGCGGGGCTGTCGAGCACTTCACGGATCTTGGTGGCGAGGCCGCCGGCGCTGAAGGGCTTCTCGAGGAACGCCGCATCGGCGTCGAGTGATCCATTCCGGCTGACGGCTTCGTCCGCGTATCCCGACATGAAGAGCACGCGGACGCCCGGGACCTGCCGTCGGATCTGCACGGCGAGGTCGCGTCCGTTGGTCCCCGGCATCACGAGGTCGGTCAAGACCAGCGACAGGTTCGGTTCGTTGGCCGCCAGCTCCACGGCATGGGCCGGGGTGTCGGCTGCGAGAACCTGGTAGCCGCGGGCGCGGAGCGTGAGCGTGACGAGGTCGCGGACCGGCCGCTCGTCCTCGACGACGAGAATCGTCTCGCTGCCGGTCGCGTCAGGCCTGGGCTCGTCAGGACGCGCGACGTCGGCCGCGTCCTGGACGGCCGGGAGGTAGACCTTGAACGTCGTCCCGTGACCGGGTTCGCTGTAGACCCAGATGGTGCCGTTGCTCTGCTTGACGATGCCGTAGACCGTCGACAGTCCGAGGCCCGTGCCGGTGCCGGCCGGCTTGGTCGTGAAGAACGGCTCGAACGCACGGGCGACCGTTGCTTCATCCATGCCGATCCCGGTGTCGCTGACCGCGAGGACGGCGTGAACTCCAGGACTTGCCTCGGGATGCTGGTCGACGTACGTCTGGTCGAGCTCGACGGTGCCGGTCGAAATGGTGAGCTTTCCGCCGTTCGGCATCGCGTCGCGGGCGTTCACGACGAGGTTCACCAGCACCTGCTCGATCTGACTCGGGTCGGCGAAGACGTTGCCGGCTTCAGGGTCGAGGAACGCCTCGAGCTCGACGTCTTCGCCGATCAGCCGCCTCAGCATCGGCGTGAGGCCGTCGGCGATCTGGTTCATCGACACGACGCGCGCCTGCAGCACCTGGCGGCGGCTGAATGCGAGCAGCTGGCGCGTCAGGATCGTCGCGCGCTCGGCCGCTGCGGCGATCTCGTTCAGCTCGGGCTGCGCGTCTGCGCTCTCCTCGAGCAGCGCCTCGCTGTACCCGCTGATCACGGTCAGGAGGTTGTTGAAATCGTGGGCGATCCCGCCGGCGAGGCGGCCGATCGCCTCCAGGCGCTGCGACTGCCGCAACTGCTCTTCGAGGCTCTGGCGTTCGGTGAGATTGCGGCAGATCGCCTCGATCCCCGTCGGCACGCCGTCCTCGAAGATGACCCGGCTCGCCACCTCGACCGGCACGTGACGCCCGTCCTTGGCGACCAGGTCGTGGACATAGACGGTGGCCGCCGCCTCGCCGTCGAGCTTGTCGTCTCGTGCGACTTCGAGCTCGTCGTGCCATTCGTGCGGGACGACGTTCGTGAGCGGCTTGCCGACGAGCTCCTCGGCGTCGTAGCCCAACGTTTCCGCGAACGCACGGTTGACGGCCGTGAAGCGGGCATCCAGATCGACGGTGGCGATCATGTCGGTGGCGTTCTCGAACAGATCCCGGTATCGGGCTTCGCTGTTGCGAAGCGCCTGCTCGGCCTCGTACCGGCCCGTGATGTCCTGGGCGAGCACGATGCGGGCAGCTCGCCCTTCGAACACGTGATCTTGCGAGACGACCTCCACGTCGAGATATGTCCCGTCCTTGCGTCTGTGGCGCCACGTTCCGGACAGGTTGAGGCCGCGCTGGAGCGGGTTGTCGGCCGAGAGGACGACGGCGCGAAGGCGTGCTCGGTCATCGGGAGGTCGGATCTCCTCGATCGTCGTGGCGAGGAACTCCTCGCGCGTGTAGCCGTACGTCTGGATGGCCGCGTCGTTGACGGCGAGGAACGAAAGAGTCTGGACGTCGTACACCCACATCGGGCTCGGGTTGCTCTCGAAGAGAAGCCGGTAGCTGCGTTCGGACTCTGCGATCCGGTCCTCGATGCGCTCCCGTTCGGCGAGCTCCCGGTTCAGGGACGTGACGAGCGTGTTCACGTCCTCGGCCAGCCGTCGGAGCTCGCGCGGTCCGCCGGTGGCAACGGCGCCCGTTTCGCGTGCGGTGGGGAGGCTCGTCTGCAGGCGCCGGATCGGCCGCACGAGGCTGCGCTGCATGAGAAGGACGGCGAGCAGCGCTGCGAGCAGGCCCGCCAGCACCACGGCGAAGCCGCGTCGCTCGAGTCGCTCGCTCGCGGCGAGGACTGCCGCCGTACGCTCGCCGACGTAGAAGTGCCAGCCGGGTCCTGCGACGGCCGCCGATGCGTACAGGCGCGAGACGCCGTCGAGGTCGTCGCGCTCACCCGTGCCGGCGATCGTGGCATACCCCGTCGTTCCGAGCGGACGTCCGATCCACCGCGCCGGGTCGACCGAGCGGGCGATGACGGTTCGGCCGTCGGCGCTCGTGACGAGGAACTCGTCCTGATGGCCGCCGCTGTAGAGGGACGCGAGCGCGGGCCCGACCGACTGAAGGTCGACGAAGCCGGCGATCGTGCCCTTGCCGGCTGCGACGGGAACGGTGATCACCACGGTGTCGACACCGGTGGCGGGGTCCCGGCGCGGACCGACGAGCTGCGGTTTGGTGAGCGCGGCCGAAAGCCACGTCGCGCCTGCATATGTGTCGTGCCCCGCCGCCTTCGGGTGCGACGAGCACGCGACCTTGCCGGCAGCATCGATGATGTCGACATGGCTCTTGTCGGGGCCGCCGAGTCCGGCAAACGTCAGTGCGCAGCCCGCCGGATGCTGGAAGACCTGGGCGATCCGCGGATTCGCCGCGAGCTGTGCGACCGTCGTGTTGACGAGCGCGAGGTAGTCGCCCAGCTGCTTCGACGCGGTGCGCGCCGCGAATCCCGCATCGGCGTAGGCGGCTCGGCGGTGGTCGCGAGTCGTCGTCGACTCGACGACCCACGACGCGGCGATCGCGGTCGCGAACACGATCGCGAGCAGCACGACGAAATGCGCACGGATCGGCCAGCGGCCGACGTTCCAGGTCACGAGGCGCTCAGCACGGTGAGGCCGTTCGGCCGGAAGCGAAGCCGGTGGTCGCGAACGAGCGTCAAGACGATCGCGACCAGCGTCGGGTCCCACTGGGTGCCGCGGCCCTGTTCCAGCTCCGAGACGACCTCCGAACTGCCCTTGGGCGGGCGGTAGGGGCGCTCGCCCGACATCGCCTCGATCGAGTCGGCGATCGCGACGATCCGCGCGAGCAGGGGAATCTCGTCACCGGCGAGGCGGTCGGGATAGCCGTTGCCGTCCCACCGCTCGTGGTGATGACGGACGATCGACCGGACGGCGGCAAGCGGCTCGAGTGGCGCCAGCATTCGATCGCCGATGACGGCGTGCGTCTCCATCACCTCGCGCTCGTCCGGGGTGAGTGGGCCGGGCTTCATGAGGATGCGATCGGGGATCCCGATCTTGCCGACGTCGTGGAGAACGGCGCCGAGCTCGAGCGTCTCCAGCTCTCGCTCGGACAGTCCGAGCTCCCGGCCGAGCTCGAGCGCCAGCCCGGCCAGGCGCTCCGTGTGACCTTCCATCCCCTCGTCGCGCACCTCGATCGCGTTTGCGAGGACGCTCGCGACGGTCGGCGCGAACAGGCGCTCGCGCATCTCGCCCTCCACCAGCGAGAGCCGGTTGAGCGCGCCGCTCACCTTCAGCCGGAGCTCCGCGGCCTTGAACGGTTTCGTGATGAAGCCCGCGGCGCCGCGGTCGAGCGCCTCTCTGAGGTTTGCCTCGTCTGCCGAGCCGGTCACCGGGATGATCGGCAGGCTCGGCTTGCGCGCATGCAGCTCGTCGATCAATTCGAGCCCCGTGATGCTGCCCGGCATGTTCACGTCCGTGAGGACGACCTCGACCGGCTCACGCTCGACGATCGCGATCGCCTCGCCGGCCGACGCCGCGGTCAAAACGCGATACCCGGCGCGGCTGAGGATGGCCGCGATCAGGTCGCGAACGGCGCGCTCGTCGTCGACGACGAGCGCCAGCGTCCCCTGCGCCGCAGTGAGGGGCATGCTCAGGTCCACCTTGTCTTCATCGGCACATGCGTACCGAAGTTGAGGTCGTTCATCCCTCACACGCGTGCGATCGGCGCGTAGAGCCGAAATCAGGAGAATGGAGCGATGTTCGACCACGTCGAGATCCATGTGTCCGATCTCGCCGCGAGCCGTGCGTTCTACGGCGAGGCGTTAGGTCTCCCGACGTTCGAAGGCGAGCTCGTGGAATGGGGCGACTTCGGGATCGTGGCGGTCGACGCAGAGCATCCTCTGACGCGGCGTTTGCACATCGCGTTCGGCGCCGAGAGCCGTGCTGAGGTCGATGCGTGGTGGAACCGCATGACGGAGGCGGGCTACGAGAGCGACGGCGAGCCCGGCCCGCGGCCGCAATACAGCGCGTCGTACTACGGCGCGTTCGTCGTCGATCCGGACGGCAACTCGGTCGAGGCGGTGCACCACAGCACGAGCCGTGCGCGGGAGATCGACCACCTCTGGCTGCGCACGCGCGACGTCGCGGCGGCCAAGAGCTTCTACGAGACGGTCGCGCCAGTGGTCGGGATCACCCTGCGCCGCGACGAGCCCGAGTGGGTGCTGTTCAGCGACGGCCGCGGCTCGTTCTCGTTCGTCGAGGGCACGCCGACCGAGCACGTGCATCTCGCGTTCGGCGTCCCGGACTTCGATGCGGTCGTTCGCTTCCACGAGGCTGCGCTGGCGGCCGGCTATCGGGACAACGGTGCGCCGGGCGAGCGCCCGCAGTACCACCCGGGTTACTACGGGTCGTTCGTGCTCGACGCGGACGGCCACAATGTCGAGGCGGTCTTCCACGACCGCCGCTAGCGCCGTAGGCTCTGCAGGTGGCGACCTGTACGAGCTGCGGCCATCCGAACGCTGACAGCGCGAAGTTCTGTGCGCAGTGCGGTAGCCCGCTCGCGCTCGCCTGTCCGTCCTGCGGCCACGCGTATGCGTCCGGAGATCGTTTCTGCAGCGAATGTGGCACGACGCTGGGAGCGACCGTGCAGCCGGCGGCGCCGGCTCCGGTGGCCGAGCGGCGGCTCGTCTCGGTTCTCTTCGCCGACCTCGTCGGCTTCACGACGCTGTCGGAGCGGCGCGACCCGGAGGAGGTCCGAGAGCTCCTGTCGCGGTATTTCGAAGCCTGCAGCCGGTTGATCGGTCTGTACGGCGGCACCGTCGAGAAGTTCATCGGCGACGCGGTGATGGCGGTCTGGGGCACGCCCACCGCGACGGAGGACGACGGCGAGCGCGCCGTGCGTGCCGCGCTCGACCTCGTCGCTGCGGTGTCGGCGCTCGGCGACGAGGTCGGTGCACCCGAGCTCAGAGCGCGCGCCGGCGTGCTGACCGGCGAGGCCGCGGTGACGATCGGCGCCGAGGGCCAGGGGATGGTCGCCGGCGACCTCGTCAACACGGCCGCGCGAATCCAGTCAGCGGCGGAGCCGGGCACGGTCTTCGTCGGAGATGCCACGCGGCGCTCGACCGAGCAGACGGTCATCTACGAGCACGCCGGCACCCATGCGCTGAAGGGCAAGGACGAGCCGACGGAGCTGTGGCGGGCGCTTCGGGTCGTCTCGGGCGCGCGCGGCCAGCTCAAGTCGACCGGGCTGGAAGCGCCGTTCGTCGGCCGCGACCGCGACCTCCGGCGCGCGAAGGATCTCTTCCACGAGTGTGCCGAGAGCGGGAAGGCGCACCTTCTCTCGGTGACCGGCATTGCGGGCATCGGCAAGTCGCGGCTCGCGTGGGAGTTCTACAAGTACTTCGACGGCATCGCGCAGACGACCTACTGGCACCGGGGACGGTGCCTCTCGTACGGCGAAGGTGTGACGTACTGGGCGCTCGCCGACATGGTGCGGATGCGCTGCCGGATCGGCGAGGAGGACGAGCCGGCGGTTGCGCGCGAGAAGCTCGCGCGGGCACTCGAGGAGCACCTGCCGGACTCGGACGAGCGCGCGTTCGTCGAGCCGCGGCTGGCGCATCTTCTCGGACTCGCCGAGCACACGGCGCGCGACAAACAGGACCTGTTCGCAGCCTGGCGGCTGTTCTTCGAGCGCCTCGCGGACGTCTACCCGACGGTGCTGGCGTTCGAGGACATGCAGTGGGCGGACGCGAGCTTGCTCGACTTCGTCGAGTACCTGCTCGAGTGGTCGCGGAACTCGCCGCTCTTCGTCGTCACACTCGCCCGTCCCGAGTTCGCCGACAAGCGGCCCGCGTGGGGCGCGGGTCTCCGCAACTTCACGTCGCTCTACCTTGATCCGTTGCCGCGTGATGCGATGGAGCAGTTGCTCGCCGGTCTCGTGCCGGGGCTGCCCGAGCAGACGCGCGAGCAGATCCTCGCGCGTGCGGAGGGTGTCCCGCTGTACGCGGTGGAGACCGTGCGCATGCTCCTCGACCGCGGCCTGCTCGTGCAGGACGGTCCCGTGTACGCGCCCGTGGGGGAGATCCGTGAGCTCGAGGTGCCCGAGACGCTGCATGCGCTGATCGCTGCCCGCCTGGACGGCCTTTCCGCGGAAGAGCGACGGGTGCTCGCGGATGGAGCCGTGCTCGGCAAGATGTTCACGCGCGACGGCGTGCAGGCGCTCTCGGGACTCGGTGCCGACGCGATCGAGCCTCTGCTCTCGTCGCTCGTGCGCAAAGAGGTGCTTGCGGTGCAGGCTGATCCCCGGTCGCCCGAGCACGGGCAGTACGGCTTCCTGCAGGACCTCGTCCGGCATGTCGCCTACGAGACGCTGTCGCGGCACGAGCGTCGCGCGCGCCATCTCGCCGCAGCCGAGTTCCTGCGTGCGTCGTTCGCGGACGAGGACGAGATCGCCGAGGTCGTCGCCGCGCACTACGTCGACGCGTTCAAGGCGAACCCCGAGGCGCCCGACGCCGCCGACGTCCGCCGGCGCGCTCATGAGGCGCTCGTACGAGCCGGCGACCGCGCCGAGTCGCTCGCCGCCGCGGGGGAGGCGCAGCGCTACTTCGTGCAGGCTGCCGAGCTGACCGACGAGGCGGGCGAACGGGCAGGTCTTCTCGGTCGTGGTGGCTGGTTGGCTTACGGCGCTGGCGAATTCGAGAATGCGGTGCGCCTGTTGACGGAAAGCATTGAGCTCTATCGGTCCGCGGGGGAGACCCACGCTGCCGCGGCGGTGTCGAGCCGTCTTGCGTTCGTCGTGCGCTGGCAGGGCCGATTCGACGAGGCCCTTGCGATGTTGGAGGAGGCGTACGACGTGCTCAAGGACGACGAGCCCGACGAGGATCTCGGGTTGCTCGTCCAGCGTCTGGGGAGTGCGTACATCTTTGCCGGCGATTGGGCCCGCGCGCGCGAGCGACTCGACCGGGCAACCGAGATCGGTGAAGGTCTCGGCTCTCCACTCATCCTCGCAGGCGCGTTCAACGCGCGCGGGATCCTCGCCGCATATACCGGGCGGCAGCAGGAGCGGCTCGCGATGCTCCGCCAGGCGCGTGAGATCGCGCTCGAGCACGACTTGGAGTCGCTCGGATCGATCTACTTCAACCTTTCGGACGCCGAGTTCTTCCGCGATCAGTACGACGGAGCGCTCGCGTACCTCGAGCAGGGGCTCGCGTTGTCGCGGCGCCGAGGACACCGGCTCGGCGAATGGGCGACGCTGGCAGAGACGACGTTCCCGCTCTTCATGCTCGGTCGGTGGGACGAGGCGCTCGAGCGAGCGAGTGAGATCCCGGAGGACCGGCTACAGGAAACGACGACTCTGAGCCTTCTCGAGTCGGTGACGCAGATCAGCATCGCCCGCGGCGACGTGGCGGAGGCGCGGCGTGTCCTCGGCCTCTACCCGGAAACGTCGACCGACGTGCAGGAGCGGTCGTCTGTCCTCGGTGCGCGCGCCGGCGTTCTGGTTGCGGAGGGGAACCTAGAAGAGGGTCTCGCCGCGGCGCTCGCCTGCCTCGAGAATCAGGCCGGAACGACGCCTGCCGCCGTCTTCTCGAACCAGCAGGGGAAGCAGGCGTTCGCGATCGCCGTCGAGACCATGATCGCGCTCGGCCGTCCCGCCGAGGCGGGCGAATGGATGGCGCGCTACGACGCCGCGCCGCCCGGTCTCCGGCCGCCGTTCGTCCGGGCGCACGCGGAGCGGTTGCGCGCCATCCTCGGCGGCGATCCGGCCGGCTTCGCGACCGCCGCCGCGGCGTTCGACGAGTTGCGGATCCCGTTCTGGGCGGCGGTCGCCCGGCTCGAGCGGGCCGAGCTCCTCGAGGCGGGGGAGGAGCGCGAGCAACTGCTCGCGGCGGCCGGCGCCGAGTTCGAGCGACTCGCCGCGAAGCCGTGGCTGGACCGGGTCGACGCGGCGCGCTCGGCGGCACTCGCGACCGCTCACGCTTGACAGATGGGAAGGTCGAGGGCCCTATACTCCCGCCCCGACGGCCGTTCGGCCTGAGTCTCCAACTGGGGAGGGAAGAGATGAGGCAATTCTTGCCTGCGGCACTTGCCGTTTGCGCACTGATCCTCGTCGCCAGCGCTGCAGGTTCAACACCGGGCGCAGACGTTCGGCTCACGAATGACCTCGCGAGCGGTTACACGAGCGCCTACACGCTGGCAACCGGGAACGCCTACACGGACGCCACGCTGACCGAATGCGGCATCTCGCGCGGGCGACAGAACGAACCGGCGGTGGCGATGGACCCGCGCAACACAAATGTGATCCTCGGCAGCTCGAACGACTATTGCGGTGTCTATAACAGCGTTGACGCCGACCACAATCCGGTTGCGTCCGGGCCGATCTGGCTCGGCTATTACCGCTCGGTGGATGGCGGCTCGAGCTTCATGAGCTCGCTGGTGCCGGGCTATCCGGGCGACACGTCGCCCTACGACGCGTTGGCGCATATTCGCACAGCGAGCGCCGGCGATCCGGTGATCGCCTGGGACGGCCACGGCCGTGCGTTCTTCGGCTCGGAAAGCTCAGGCGATCCGGCCGGAACGGCGAAGACGTTCGGGGATGTCTGGGTCGCACGCTTCGAGAATCCCGGCGGAGCCGACGCATCTGACACATCGAAGGACGGGCTTGCCTACGGAGGAACGGAAACGATCGCCCAGGGCTCCTCGGCGCCCAACCTGCTCGGCGTCTTCCACGACAAGACCGCGATCGAGGCGGATCGCACCGGCGGCCGCTGCGACGGCAACGTCTACTTCGCCTGGGCTCGTTTCAGCGGCAACCACGGGAATTCCAACATCTACTTCTCTCGATCCACCGATCACGGGGTTTCCTGGTCAAGCCCCTCGTTGCTCACGTCCCAGGTGCAGAACGTGCAGGATCCGAGCATCGCGGTGACCGGGAACGGGAACGTGTACGTCACCTGGGATCAGGGGAGCACAAACAGCGGGCAGACCGAGGGCGTCGGCGTCGTCAAGTCAACCGACTGCGGCGCAACGTTCGGGTCTGACCAAGTCCTTGTCGGCTACACGGGCTACTCGGCCCAGGACGTGTCGGCCCCGCAGCCGATGCCGATGCCGCAGACCCGGCCGGATGACCCAGCGTCCGCCGACGACACGTCTGCCCAAGGTAGCGCGCGTGACTGTGGCGATTTCGCCGACGCGTGCCAGTCGGGGTACACGTTCTTCCGTCGCGGCACGAACACCCAGACGACCGCCGACGAGTACGACGCCACGCACGAGTGGCTCTATGTGGTCTACGACGCTTCGAAAGGACCTGTCTTCGATACGGGCACGACCTACGGCACGCTCGAGGTCGGCAAGGCGGCGCAAACGGCGGCGTATTTCGTCCGCTACGACGGGGCCACCGGCAAGGTTGACCTCGGGCCGAGGCTGCTGGACGACCAGCCAAGCGGCGACCAAGTCTTCCCAGACATCGGAGCCGACCGTGGGGTACTCCACACGCTCTGGTGGGACAGCCGGAATGACCGGTGCTACTCGCCGATCCTCCCGATCGGCAACTGCCCCGGCGGCACCACGGACGCGTCGCTCGACGTGTACGCGAGAAAGTCGATCGACCACGGCGAGACCTGGACGACGCCGGTCAAGCTCACCGATGCTATGTCGAACCCGAACTACGAGCAGTTCGACAACCGTGCGGTCCCGTTTGCCGGTGACTACCTGACGATCGCGTCGAACGGAGACGACTCCTTCGGAACCTGGACGGACTCGCGCGACACCGTGCAGGGCACCGACCAGCGTGAGACGCCCGAAGACTCCGACAGTACCTCGGCCGACGTCAAGCAGTGCCGCCACGTCGTGAGCTCCGCGCCGGACAAGAAGGGCAACACAACCAGCGCGTGGAGTAGCGACACCTGCCCGCACGACGGCGGACTCGACCAAAACATCTACGGCGACCAAACCCCGTAAGCCTCACCTGACGCTGATCTAAGGAGGGCGGTCTCCGGGCCGTCCTCCTTCCGCCGGCCTGCCCTGCGCCACTGCGCATGCCAGGTGACGACTATGAGGCGCGGGGAGGGATCGGCGATGCCACGGCTGGTGAAATCGCTGCTGCTGCGCCGGGCATGGCATGGCAACTGGCGGCGGACCCGAGTCCGAGACAGACGGCCGCTGGGCTCGTGAGTAACAAGGCGGCAGGAGTCAAGAGGTAGGCGCTCCCCGTGTCTTCAGCACAGCGATCGTGCCATGCGTGAAGCCGACGCGAGCATCGAGAGGTGCCCCGCGCCGGGTACGAGCTGGAGCGGGACGCCGAGCGCCGCGGCGCTCGCCCGTCCGCTCGCGACCGGGTCGACGGTGTCGATCTCGCGGTACCACCCCCCGACGAATCTTCGCCGGCGCTGAGAGGAACGAGTACGGCGTCGTGCTCTTCGGCGCATCGCTCTAGACTCCAGCCGTGAGCGCACTCGATCCGCTCTCCGACGAGCAGCGGGAGATCCGCGAGCTCGTGCGCACGATCGCCCGTGAGCGCATCGCGCCGCGCGCGGCCGAGATCGACAAGTCGGCCGAGTTCCCGTGGGACGTCGTCGAGGTGTTCCGCGAGAACGACCTCTTCGGCGTCATGTACGACGAGTCGTACGGCGGAATCGGGGCGAGCGCGCTGATGACGCTCGTGATGATCGAGGAGCTTTCGAAGGTGTGTGCGACGAGCGGCCTGATCATGGCGGTGCAGGAGCTCGGCTCACTCGGGATCAAGCTCGCCGGCACCGAGGAGCAGAAGCAGCGCTTCCTGCCGAAGCTCGCGAGCGGGGAGTGGCTTGCTGCGTACGCGCTCACCGAGCCGGAAGCCGGGTCCGACAGCGCCGCGATGCGCACGAGCGCCGTCCGGGAAGGTGACGCGTACGTGTTGAACGGCGGGAAGCGGTTCATCACGAACGCGGGTGTCGCCTCGTTGTACGTCGTGTTCGCAAAGACCGACTCCGACGCGGCGCACAGCGGCATCAGCGCGTTCGTCGTCGAGTCGGACGCGCCCGGGTTCAGCGTCGGGCGGATCGAGCCGAAGATGGGGATCAAAGGCTCGACGACCGGAGAGGTCTTCTTCGACGATTGCCGCATCCCGGCCGGCAACCTGCTCGGCGAAGAGGGCGAAGGATTCAAGATCGCGATGCGCATCCTCGACCGCTCGCGTCCGGGCATCGGCGCGCAGGGTCTGGGGCTTGCGCAGGGCGCGACCGACTACGCCGTCGAGTACGCGCGCTCGCGCGAGACGATGGGCAAGCCGATCGCGCAGCATCAGCTGATCGCGGGGATGCTCGCCGACATGGAGACGAAGTGCGAAGCGGCGCGCGGGCTCCTCTACAAGGTCGGGCGGATGATCGACGAGGGCGACACCGGCTCCGAGCTGACGAAGCTGTCCGCGATGGCGAAGCTCTACTGCACCGACGTGGCGATGGACGTGACCACCGACGCCGTGCAAGTGCTCGGCGGGTACGGCTACATCCAGGAGTACCCCGTCGAGCGCATGATGCGCGACGCGAAGATCACGCAGATCTACGAAGGCACGAACCAGATCCAGCGGCTCGTGATCGCGCGCGAGATGCTGAAGGAGAACAGGGCCTTCCTGCTTGCCGGCATCGGGTAAGCCGGGTGAGACGTTCGGGCGCGTCGCCGAGGCGTACGCGCGCACGAGGCCGCCGTACTCGGCGGAGGTGATCGAGCGCGCAGCGCAGGAGCTTGGCCTCACGAGCGAGTCGACGGTGCTCGATCTCGCAGCAGGCACCGGCAACCTGACGCGCGCGCTCCGCGACGTTTTCGCACACGTCGTCGCCGTCGAGCCGGATGCCGGGATGCGCGCACAGTTCGACGGCGAGGTTCTCGCCGGCACGGCCGAGTCGATCCCGCTACCGGACGGTTCAGTCGACGCAGTTTTCGTCGGCGAGGCATTCCACTGGTTCGACGCCGAGCGGGCGCTCGCTGAGGTCCGGCGCGTCTCGCGGGGCCTGGCCGTGGTCTCGAGGAGTTGGGGCGAGATCGAGCAGCCGGGTCTCCTGCCGCCCCCGTTCTGGGCCGAGCTAAACGACGTGTGGAAGCGATTTCACACTGGGACACGGGAAGACTTCCCCGACTGGCGTGACGTCGTCCGGCCCGATGGTCCCGTTCGTTTCGAGCACACAGTGCGCATCTCTGGTCGCGACTTGGTCGACCTGCAGATGACCGGAAGCACCCCAGCGTCGCTCCCCGACGACGAGCGCGCGGCGATCGAAGCCCGTGCGTACCCGTTGATGGACGACGAGTACCAGATGCGTGTCCGCACCGAGCTCTACTGGCTCCGCTTTTAGTCGATCGTCTTCAGAAACGCCTCCACGATCTCGAGGAAAACGTCCGCCTCTTCGACGTGGGGCATGTGGCTCGACTCCTCGAAGATGCGCCACTGCGCGCCCGGGATCCGCGTGTGGATCTGCTCGACGATGTGCGGCGTCGCCTCGTCGTAGCGGCCGGAGACGAGCAGCGTGGGCGTCGTGATCTCGTGCAGCCGGTCGGTGATGTCCCACGTCTTCAGCGAGCCGATGCAGTGGAACTCGCTCGGCCCGTTCATCGTGTGGTAGACGGTCGGGTCTTCGGCCATCTTCGCGAACGACCGCTCGACGTAGTCCGGCCACGGGACGCGGCAGAGATGCCGGTCGTAGTAGACGCGCACCGCGTCCTCGTACTCCTGCGTGTTCGTCGTGCCGTCCGCCTCATGGCGTGTCAGCGTCTCCTGCACGTCCGGCGGGAGGTCGGCGCGCAGCCGGTTCGCCTCCTCGACCCACAGCGGGATCGAGGCGGGGGAGTCGGCGACCACGAGCCCGCGCAGCCCGGCCGGTTGGTCGATCGCGTGCTCCATGCCGAGCATCCCGCCCCAGGACTGCCCGACCACCGCATACCGGTCTGCGATGCCGAGGTGGCGCGTCAGGTCGACGAGCTCGTCCTTGAACAGCTGCACCGTCCAGAAGCCAGCCGGCGCATCCGGCAGATGCGTGCTGTTGCCGCAACCGACCTGGTCGTAGAGCACGCAGCCGCGGCCGTAGCGCGAGAGGTTCGCGATCGGCTCGGTGTAGTCGTGTGCGGCTCCCGGGCCGCCGTGGCAGATCACGACCGGTGTGGGACCCGACTCGAGGTCTCCGACGACGCGGTACCACGTCTCGTTCCCGTCCCGGGTCATCGTTCCCTCGCTCATGTCCCAGCTCCCTTCGCGTCGAGTGGATGGTGGCAGGCGGCGAACCGGCCGCCGCCGTGATCGACGAGCGGCGGCCGCTCGATCTTGCAGACGTCCGTGGCGTACGGGCAGCGCGTGTGGAACCGGCAGCCGGCCGGCGGCGCCACCGGGCTCGGCACCTCGCCCTCGAGGACGATCCGCTCGCGACGCACCTCCTCCTCACCCTCGATCGCGGGGATCGCCGACAGGAGCGCCTCCGTGTACGGGTGCACGGGCGCGAGGAAGAGCTCGTCGGACGGCCCGACTTCCACGATCACGCCGAGGTACATGACCGCGATCCGGTCGGAGACGTGGTGGACGACGCCGAGATCGTGGGCGATGAACACGTACGTCAGGTCGAAGTCGCTCTGCAGGTCGTCCAGCAGGTTGATCACCTGCGCCTGGATCGAGACGTCGAGCGCCGACACCGGCTCGTCGGCGACGATCAGCTTCGGATTCAGCGCGAGAGCGCGGGCGACGCCGATGCGCTGGCGCTGCCCGCCCGAGAACTCGTGCGGGTATCTGTTCACGTGGTCCGGCGAGAGTCCGACGGTCTCGAGCAGCTCGCGCACCCGCAGGCGGGTCTTCTCGCGTGAGAGACCGCCGTGGATCTCGAACGGGTCGCCGAGTATCTGCCCGACGCGCTTGCGCGGGTTCAGCGACGCGTACGGGTCCTGGAAGATCATCTGCATCTCGCGCCGGTACGGGCGCAGACGCCGCCGCGAGAGCGTCGTGATGTCGCTGCCGCCGAAGCGAACCGAGCCCGAGGTCGGCTCGTGCAGCCGCACGAGCAGCCGGCCGAGCGTCGACTTCCCGCAGCCTGACTCGCCGACGACGCCGAGCGTCTCGCCGCTGCGGACGTCGAGCGAGACACCGTCGACGGCGTGCACGACCTCGCCGCCGCCGCGGAACGCCGTGCCGCGCACGGTGAAGTGCTTGACGAGGTCGCGGGCTTCGAGCAGCGTCTCGCTCACGCGCTCCTCCGCTCGTCGCGGAGCGCGCGCCGTGACGACGGCTCCAGATGGCACGCGTCCGAGTGCCCGGGCTCGACCTTCGCGATGAGCGCCGGCCGCTCGTCGCATTTCGGGAAGCGATAGATGCAGCGCGGCGCGAATCGGCAGCCGGGCGGCGGTGCGAGCAGGGACGGCGGCTGGCCGGGGATCACCGTCAGGCGGCGGCCGCGCGTCTTGCCGACACGCGGGATCGAGTCGAGCAGGCCCCACGTGTACGGATGCTGGGGCTCGCGGAACACTGCGCGCTTCGGGCCTTCCTCGACGACGCCGCCCGCGTACATGACGACCACCCGCTCGGCGAGATCCGAGACGACGCCCATGTCGTGCGTGATGATCAGGATCGACGAGCCGTGGTCGCGGCGCAGCCGCTTCATCAGCTCGAGGATCTGCGCCTGGATCGTCACGTCGAGCGCCGTCGTCGGCTCGTCGGCGATCAACAGCGACGGGTTGCAGGAGAGCGCCATCGCGATCATCACGCGCTGTCGCATGCCGCCCGAGAACTCGTGCGGGTACTCGTCGACGCGCCGGTCCGGGTTCGGGATCCCGACCTCCGCGAGCAGCTCGATCGACCGGCGCCGCGCTTCCTGCCGCGTCATCTTGCGGTGCGCCCGCAACTGCTCGGCGATCTGCCACCCGACCGTGTAGACCGGCGTGAGCGCGGTCATCGGATCCTGGAAGATCATCGCGATCTCGGCGCCGCGGACGGCGCGCATCTCGCTCTGCGGCAGCGCCATCAGGTTGCGGCCGCGCAGGAGCACCTCGCCCGTGATGATCGCGTTCGGGTCTCGGATCAGGCGCATCACGGCCATCATCGAGACGGTCTTGCCGGAGCCCGATTCGCCGACGATGCCGACGACGTCGTCGTTCTCGACGGTGAGCGAGAGGCCGTCGACCGCGCGCACGAGCCCGTTCTCCGTCCGGAACGACACGTGCAGGTCGCGGATCTCCAAGAGCCGCTCAGGCACGACGCACCCGCGGATCGAGCCAGGCGTAGACGAGGTCGACGACCGCGTTCGCGACGACGACGAAGAACGCCGCGTACATCACGGTCGCGAGGATCACCGGCAGGTCGAGATTCTGCAGCGAGTCGAACGTGAGCTTGCCGACGCCGTGCAACCCGAAGACGACCTCGGTCAGCAGCGCGCCGCCGCCGACGAGCGCGCCGAAGTCCAGGCCGAACAGCGAGACGAAGCCGATCAGCGACGTGCGCAGCGCATGGCGGAAGAGCACGCGGCGCTCGGTGAGGCCTTTCGCGCGCGCGGTGCGCACGTAGTCCTCTTCCTGCGCCTCGACGATCGCCGAGCGAAGGACGCGCGCGTAGATCCCGATGTAGAGGATCGAGAGTGTCAGCCACGGGAACAGGAGCGCTTTGAACCAACCCCACGGCGAGTGCGTGAACGGCACGTACCCGAGTGGAGGGACCCACGAGAAGACGCTCCCGTGCAGGCGGCTCTGCGTGATCAGGTTCACGACCTCGCCGAGCCAGAACACCGGCATCGAGATGCCGATCAGCCCGACGATCATCACGGTCGTGTCGATCGCCGTCCCTCGGAAGACGCCGGCGAGCATGCCCATGGCGATCGACGCAATCACCCAGATCACCGCCGCGCCGAACACCAGCGACAGGGTCACCGGAGCCGCCTGCGTGACCTGCGGGATCACCTTCGCGCCGCGGTTCACGTACGACGTGAGGTCACGGGTGATGAAGAGCTTCTTCATCATCAGCGCGTAGCGCACGGGCAGCGGCCGATCGAGCCCGAAGTCGTGCCGCACGGCCTTGAGCGTCTGCTGGTCGGCATTGCGGCCGGCGATCCGCGCGGCCGGGTCGACCCCGGGGGTCGCGAAGAAGATGAGGAACGACAGCACGCTGATCGAGAAGAGCACGAAGATCATCGAGACGAACCGGCGCGCGATGAACCGCAGCATCAGTCGTCCTTGGTCTTTCGCAGCTTCGCGCGCGGATCGAGCGCGTCGCGGATGCCGTCGCCGAGCACGTTCAGCGCGAGGACGGTGAGCGCGATCGCGATGCCGGGGGCGAGCGCGACGGCCGGCCGGGTGTAGAGCAGGTCCTGGCCGTCGAGGATGATCGAGCCCCAGCTCGCTTTCGGCTCTTGGACGCCGATCGAGAGGAACGAGAGCGCCGCCTCGGTCAGCATGTCGATGGCGAGCATCAACGGAAACAGCACGATGGCCGTCGTGACGACGTTCGGGAGGATGTCGCTCCAGAGCAGCCGCCAGTTGGAGGCGCCGAGCCCGATCGCGGCCTCGACGAACTCGCGCCGGCGCAGCGAGAGCACCTCCCCGCGAATCGGTCGCGCGACGTACGGGATGTAGACGAGCCCGATGATCGTGATCGGCAGGAGGAGGCTGCCCGACGTGAGGTGCAGCGGTCC
>Ga0207657_10000450_pt1 | contig 43770 bp, 45 predicted proteins | sample KBSC33metaG_FD_184316 | JGI IMG/M metagenome (GOLD analysis project Ga0207657, IMG submission 184316) | Corn rhizosphere microbial communities from Kellogg Biological Station, Michigan, USA - KBS C3-3 metaG (SPAdes) (version 2) | ecosystem: Host-associated > Plants > Roots > Rhizosphere > Soil ... | reverse complement strand
AGAGCTTTCTAGGTGGATTGGACAGTCGACGATGTCCCTCAGAAGTATTGCATCGCTGGCGATCGCCCTGTTGCTGGGCCTGATCGCCGTTGTCATCGTCCGCAACTACCTCACAGTCAGAAATGGAACCGGCCCGAGCACAGCCTCGGCCGCGCTGACGCCGGTCGTCGTGGCTGCGCTGCCGATCGACCGTGGCGCGGAGCTGAAGGCGCCGATGCTCAAGGTCGTCGGCTATCCCAGCGGCGCAGTGCCCGCCGGCGCGTTCAAGACGGTCGCCGAAGTGGCCGCCGCCAACGGCGCGACGCCGCGCCTGGCGCTGCGGGCCATGGCCGCGAACGAGCCGTTGATGGCCGATAAGGTCAGCGGCTCCGGCGGCAAGGCCAACCTGTCCGTCACCCTCACGCCCGGCATGCGCGCGGTGAGCATCCGTTCCGACGACGTCTCCGGCGTCGCCGGCTTCGTGCTGCCGGGCGACCGTGTCGACATCCTGTTGACCCGCTCGGTCGGCTCGGGCCCGACCCAGACGTCGATCACCCAGGTGCTGGCGGAGAACTCGCTGGTCGTGGGCATCGACCAGCTCAGCGACACCACGACCGAGAAGCCGGCCGTCGCCAAGGCGGTCACCATCGAGGTCACGCCCGAGCAGGCGCAGGCCATCTCGCTCGCACATGCGATCGGCTCGATCTCGCTGTCGCTTCGCCAGGTGTCCGACCATGACCCGGTGGCGCACAAGCTGACGACGGTCGCCGAGCTGGGCGGCCCCCGGCCGGCGCTGGTCGCGCACGCGCGGCCGCGGGTCCGGAAAGCCGCTCCGATGGTGATGCAGGTTCGCGTCACCCGCGGCGTCGACACGACCGGCTACCCCCTGGGGGGCAGCTAGTCGGAAGGAAAACGAACGTTCAAGGGGTGCGCCTGCAAGGGCGCTTGGGGGTTTCAGTGAAGACCAGATCAGTAGGCGGGAGTTTTGCGCGCGGCGCGGCGGCGGCGATCTGCCTCGCCCTCGGCGTCGCGGGCGCGGCCTCCGCGCAGGGGCTCGCCACCGCCCAGAACACGTCGCCGGAGGTCGTTGTCCCCGTCGGCAAGTCGCAGGTCATCGAACTGCCCGGGACCTACAGCGACCTGATGATCGCCGATCCCAAGATCGCCGACGTCCTGCCGCTGACCAGCCACTCGATCTATGTGGTCGGCAAGGGCATGGGTTCGACCGCGCTCACCGTCTACGGGCCGGGCAAGCGGTTGATCGCGGCGGCCAACGTGGTGGTCTCCGCCGACGTCGAGGGGCTGAAGACCCGCCTGGGCGAGATCCTGCCTGAGGAACGCGACATTTCCGTGCGGCCGGCCAACCAGTCGATCGTCGTCTCCGGCACCGTCAGCAGCCCGGCGGCCCTGCAGAAGGCCCTGGCGCTCGCGGAATCCTACGCGCCGACCAAGGTGGTCAACATGCTGGGCGTCGAGGGCACCCAGCAGGTGATGCTCTCGGTCCGCTTCGTGGAAATGAGCCGGTCGACCGCCAAGAACCTTCGGCTGAACGTCAACCGCAGCAACCTCAACCCGTCCAGCGGGGCCAGCCGCTCCGGCGACGCGCCCTACGTTTCGGTGTTCACCGGCGACACCAACGTCGCGAACGGCGGCGCCTTGGTGAACAGCTTCGGCGCCGTCAGCGCGCTGTTCAACGGCAACCTGGAAGTCCTGCTCGACGCCCTTGAGACCAAGGGCCTGGTGAGGACGCTGGCCGAGCCCAACCTGGTGGCCATGTCCGGCGACACCGCGAGCTTCCTGGCCGGCGGCGAGTTCCCGATCCCCGTGTCGCAGAGCAACGGCAGCGGCGACGCCGCGCCGACGATCACCGTGCAGTTCAAGCAGTTCGGCGTGTCGCTGGCCTTCACCCCGACCATCCTGAAAGACGGGCTGATCAACATGCTGGTCGCCCCGGAGGTCTCCTCCATCGACCCGACCGTCTCGTTCGACGTCGGCGTCATCAAGGTGCCCGGCATCAAGGTGCGCCGCGCCAAGACGACCGTCGAGCTGCACGACGGAGAATCCTTCACCGTCGCGGGCCTGCTGACCCAGGACTACCAGACCCAGATGCGGTCGCTGCCGTTCGTCGGCGACATGCCGATCCTCGGGGCCCTGTTCCGCTCGAACGGCTATCAGCGCGACGAAACCGAGCTGGTGATCGTGGTGACGCCGCACCTGGTCGTCCCGCGCCGCGGCAAGGTCGCGATGCCGGGCGAGGGCTTCGTTCCGCCGTCCGACTTCGAGCTGTTCCTGCTCGGCGCACAGCAGGGATCGAGCGCCAACCTGCGTCCGGAAGATCGCGCGCTGATGTCGGGCGACCCCGGCAAGGCCGGCGTCGAAGGCCCGCACGGCCATGTCCTCTATTAAGGAGCCCGCGATGTCGCTCGCCAAGATCCTGTTGCTCACGCTGGCGCTCGCGGGCCTTTCGGCCTGCGTCCAGAGCCAGAAGACGCTGGCCGCCGATTTCGGCGTGGCCGTCCGCCAGGACGTGGCCGCCCAGATCGCCGACCCCGACGCGCGCTACCCCGCCGACACGCCGACGGACGGCGCACGCGTCGGGCTCGCGCAGGAGCGGTATCGGGCGGGCAAGTCCATTGCGCCCAGCACCGGGACCATGACGGTCGGCGGCTCGAGCGGCGGGGCGTCGGGGGCGCCGCAGTAGGATGTCCCGGGTCGTGTCTTCCGAGGCCGGAATGCCCCTCGCTTCCGCGGCAGGGAACTTGCAGGGGGAGACCCGCTGGGCTGCGACCTCCACGGGGGCGCGCGGCCGCCCCGTGGAAGGACGATCGGAATGACACAGTTTTCGCGGATGTTCGGCGGCGGGCTCGACCGGCATGACGCAAGCCAGGGGAGCGAGCCGGTGCAATCTGTTGGCGTGGTCGATGGCGCGATCGGCGGCGCCGAGCGCTTCGCTTCGATGGCGGCCCTGTTTCCCGACGTCCGATTCGAGGCGATCGGGCCGGATTGGCCGCAACGCCAGGACCCGCGCCTCGACGTGATCATCATCGGTGTCTCGGCGGCCTCGAGCGAGGAAGTTGAGGCCGCCATCCGGCTTCTCAAGGCGCGCACCTTCGCCGCCAAGGTTCTGGTGACGCTCCGCGAAGCCGATGTCACCACGACGCGCCGGCTGGCGCGTGAGGGGGCGGCAGACGTCCTGCCTGCGCCGGTCAGCGAAGCCAGCCTGGCGCTCTCGCTCGAACGCCTGCTGGTCACGGACGGGATTGGCGCCGGCCCGGAAAGGTCCGGCCGGGTGATCGCGGTGCTGAAGGCCGGCGGGGGGGTCGGTGCGACCTCGCTTTGCGTGCAGGCGGCCGCCATCCTGGCCAAGGGCGGGCAGGGCGTCTGCCTCGCCGACCTGGACCTGCAGTTCGGCGCGGCGGCGATCTACCTCGACCTGCCCGACGCCGTCAGCGTCACCGACCTCCTGGGCTCCGGATCGAGCCTGGCCGACACGCCGCTCGGCGCGGCGCTGGCGACGCACAAGACCGGCGTGCGGGTGCTCGCCGCGCCGTCGGACGTCGTCGCGCTGGAGACCCTCTCGCCGCACGATTCCGACGCCCTGCTGACAGCGCTGCGGCGCGATTTCAGGGTGACGATCGTCGACCTGCCGGCGTCCTGGACCGCCTGGACAAGCCAGGTGCTGAGCGCCGCCGACCACATCGTACTGGTGACCCAGCTGTCCGTGCCGCACGTGCAGCAGGTCAAGCGCCAGCTTCGCGCGCTCGCAGCGCAGGGGCTGGGCGAGCGCCCGTTGACCCTGGTCTGCAATGGCCTCTCGTCCGAGCAGACCGCGAGCGTCTCCATCAAGGCCGCCGAGCGCGCGCTGGGCCGGTCCTTCGACATTGTCGTCCCCGAAGACCGCCGCACCATGGCCGGCGCGATCAACGAGGGCGTCGAGCTGTCGGCCATCCGCCGCGGCACGAAGCTGGAAAAGGCCATCGAGCAGGTGGCGCGCCGCATCGCCGAGCCGGCGGCGGCCCGAGTGTTGAAGTGAGAGCGGGATGTTGTGGAAACCGACCGAGCCGGCGCCCCGCGGGATGAAACCGGGGGCCGCGTCGACAGTCGCGCCGATCGAAGGCGCCACGGCGCTGAAGGTGCGGATTCACCAGCGCCTGATCGAACTGTTGAACCTCGGCCTGCTCGACAAGACCCCGCGTGAGACCCTTCGCCTGGAAATCCGGGGCGCGGTCACCGGCCTGCTGACCGAGGAAAAGCGCATCCTCGGCCTCGGCCAGACCGACCAGCTGATCGAAGACGTGCTGGACGAGCTGCTGGGCCTGGGCCCGCTCGAGCCGTTGCTCAAGGACGAGACCGTCAGCGATATCCTGATCAACACCCACAGCACGGTCTACGTGGAACGCCTGGGGCGGCTGGAGCCGACGGGCGTCCAGTTCCAGGACACCAAACACCTGGTGCGGATCATCAACAAGATCGTCTCGGCCGTCGGCCGGCGCGTAGACGAATCCCAGCCGATGGTCGACGCCCGCCTTGCGGACGGCAGCCGCGTCAACGCCATCATCCCGCCGCTGGCGGTGGACGGGCCGCTGGTCTCGATCCGTAAATTCGCAAAGGTGCCGATTCACATGAATCGGCTCGTGGAGCTGGGCAGCGTCACCAGGGAGATGGCCGACCTGCTGCAGGGCGTCGTCAAAGCCCGCCGCAACGTGTTGATCTCCGGCGGCACCGGGTCGGGCAAGACCACGCTGCTGAACGCGCTTTCCGCCTACATCGACACCGAAGAGCGGATCATCACCATCGAGGATTCCGCCGAGCTCCAGCTGCAGCAGCCCCACGTCGGACGCCTGGAAACCCGGCCCTCCAACATCGAAGGGCGCGGCGAGGTTTCGCAGCGCGACCTGGTCCGCAACGCCCTGCGGATGCGCCCCGACCGGATCATCGTCGGCGAAGTACGCGCCGGCGAGGCGTTCGACATGCTGCAGGCGATGAACACCGGCCACGACGGCTCGATGACGACCGTCCACGCCAACACCGCCCGCGACGCCCTTTCCAGGATCGAGCAGATGATCGGCATGGCCGGGCTGGAGCTTTCGCCGCGCTCGATCCGCCAGCAGATCGCCTCGGCGATCAATGTCGTGGTCCAGGCCGAGCGCATGGATGACGGGCGCCGCCGCATCGTCTCGATCGTCGAGATCGTCGGCATGGAAGAAGACGTGATCAGCACGCAGGAGATCTTCCGCTTCCGCCGGACCGGCCGCAACGCGTCGGGCGGGGTCGCCGGCGAGTTCGAGACGACCGGCGTGCGTCCGCGGTTCCTGGAGGCCCTGAGCTCGCGCGGGATCGAACTGCCGCCGATCAACTTCTCCGCGGGCCGGAAGTCGGTGTGACGATGGGCTCGATCCTCGCACCCCTGGCCTACGTCCTGGCCTTCGTCGCAGTGGTGATCTTCGTGCAGGCGATCTCCAGCCTGTTTTTCGCCGCCGGCGACCGGACCCGAAGGGTGAACCGCCGTCTGACCATGCTCGACGCTGGCATGTCCCGTGACGAGATCTTCTCAAACCTGGTCCGCAAGAGCGCCGCGCCGAAAGTGGGCGGCGTGCGCCTGCTGCGCTTCTATGACGCGGTCGAGCTCTATGTTCAGCAATCCGGCGTTTCGGTCACGCCCGCACGGCTTGGCGTCTTCGCCGTGCTGGGCGCAGGCCTGCTGTGGCTCGTGGCGCTCAGCCTCGCCGGCTCAGGAAGCGGGGGCGCGCTGCTTCTGAACGGAGCCGTCTCGCTGGTCGCGGCCCTGGGCCTGTCGTGCTTCGCGGCCTGGTTCTGGCTGCGCACGATGCGCAACCGCCGCCTCAAGAAGATCGAGGAGCAGCTTCCGCTGGCGCTCGACATCATCAACCGCGCGATCCGCGCCGGGCACCCGGTGATCTCGGCGGTTCAGCTCGCGGCGGACGAACTCGGCGATCCTGTCGGTTCGGAGTTCGGCCTGATCGTCGATGAGACGACCTACGGCGTGGAATTCCGCGACGCGCTGTCCAACTGCGCGCACCGGACCGGATCGGCTGACGTCCACTTCTTCGCCGTGAGCGTCAGCATCCAGTCGGAAACCGGCGGCAACCTGGCCGAGATCCTCGAAGGGCTTGCGACCGTCATGCGCGGCCGCTCGACGCTCGCGAAGCGGGTCAGATCGCTGGCCAGCGAGGGCCGGGCCTCGGCGATCCTGCTGAGCGTCCTGCCGCTCCTGATGATCGGGTTCCAGATGCTCGTCCACCCGAGCGTCTACACCAGCAAGGTTTCGGACCCGGTGTTCTGGCCGACCGTCGGCGTGACCATGGTCATCTACCTGATCGGCTGGATGATGATCCATCGTATCATCAACTTTAAGTATTGATGGCCGCCATGTCCGGACTCGACATCGTCATCCAGGTCCTGACCTTCACGATGGTTTTCGTGGGAGTCCTGGTCGCCCAGCGGACGATCGCCTCCATTTCGGCGGTCCGGCGCAGACTCGGCGACAGCGCAAAGCCCATGCCGCAGCAGGCGCGTTCCGTCGTGCGCAGCGACACCGTCCGCAACCGGTTCCTGCTCTGGGTGCAGGCGACGACGGCTTCCGGCGGTCCGCAGGAAGCCAACAAGCTGCGGCGGGAACTGTCGCTTGCAGGCTTCGAACAGCCCACGGCGCCCGTCTGGTACGTGATCATCCGCTTTTCGCTCGCGATCGGGCTGCCGCTGCTGATGATCTTTGGGCCGGCGTTGTTCGGCAGGACGATCGGCGGGATCGGAGCCATCGTCTTCCCGCTGGTCCTTTGCGGTCTCGGCCTGGTCGCGCCGCACGCCTTCGTCAACAACCGCGCCGAGGCGCGGCGCGTGCAGATGGAGCAGGAGTTCCCCGACGCCCTCGACCTGCTGGTGGTCTGCGTCGAAGCGGGGCTTGGCCTCGAGGCGGCCTTTGTGCGCGTGACGGCGGAGGTGGCCACATCCCATCCGCGGATCGCCGAGGAATTCGGCCGGATGTCGGCCGAGCTGACCGCCGGCCGCGGACGCGCGGAGGCCCTGCGGGCGATGTCCGAACGCGTGAGCGTCGACTCGATCAACTCATTCGTGGCGTTGCTGATCCAGACCGACGCCCTGGGGGTCAGCATCGCCCAGAGCCTGCGGACCTACTCGTCGGAGATGCGCCAGAGCCGCTTCCTCAAGGCGGAGGAGAAGGCCATGCGGATCCCGGTCCTTTTGACCGTGCCGCTGGTCGCCTGCCTCATGCCGGTGATCATCGTGGCCCTGCTGCTTCCGCCCATCATCGACCTCATGCGCACCTTGGGCCCTGCCTTGGCGCACACCCCGGGAGCCGGACCATGAGCCACAATTTCGGCCGCACCCTCGTCACGACCGCGGCGGTGGTCGGCCTGAGCGGCTGCGCCGCCGTTCCCGCGGAGCACCACTGGGTCAGCGTCAAGCCGGTGCGCTCCACGCCGCGATCGGAATTGACGCAGGTCGACGGCGACTATGCCGCCGCCGTCGCCGCGATCGACCGCCGCGACTATGGCCTGGCGCTGGACCTGCTGCAGACCGCCAACGCCCGCAAGGGCGACGACGTGCGAATCCTGAACGCCTTCGGCGTGGTCTATGACAAGCTTGGCCGGTTCGACCTGAGCAGCCGCTACTACGCCCGCGCCCATGCCGCCGACGCCAATTCCGCGATCGTGGCGAGCAACGAGGCCTATTCGGCGATGCTGCAGGGCGATGCGCGATCTTCGGCCGCCGCGCCCGCAGTCCTCGCCCGCGCCGCCACGCCGGCCCCGGCGAGGCTTCCGGCGGCTGTCATGCTGTCGCCGGCGCCCCTGGCTGAGGCGCCGCAGGCGCCGGCTCTGACACTGGCGCCGTCGAATGTTTTCCGGACGGCGGCCTCGCCGGCGATCCGGAGCGTCGTCCCGCCTGTCGATTCGCCGGCGGCCGCTCCCGTCCGCCTGGCCGCGGCGCCGAACATCGCGATGCCGGCAAGGCTCTCTCCGGCGCCGGTCGCCGAGGCGGCCCAGGCTCCGGCGCTGGCTTTGCGTCTCGTCCACAGCCTTGCCTCGCCAAACCTCCTGAAGATCCTGGCGCAGTACCTGACGCCGGCTGCGGAAGAGCATCCTTCCAGCGCCCCTGTCGTCCGCAGCGCCTTGCCGCCCACGCGTCTGGCGGCGGCGCCGCGCACTCCGGCGGCCTCGGCAGGTCCGCCGATCCTGCTGGCGTCCGTGGCGCAGGCGAATGTTCCGCAAGTCGTCGCGCAGCCTGGCGTAGTGCGGCTGGCCGCCATCTCGCCGATCGCCCTTGGCCCGGTGACCGAATCCGCGCCGCCACGCTCCGCCCAACGCGGTGTTATCCGCCTCGCCGCGATCGCGCCGAACGCCGTCCAGCAGCTGCCGCCGGTCCGTCGGCGAGGCCTGGAGATCGCCGACGCGTCCGGAAGGCCCGGCGCCGCGGCGCCGATCCGGCTGCAGCTCGCCCAGCTTGGCTGGACGACGCACAAGGGTCCGATCGCGGTCGCGCCGCGCATCAGCCGCACGACCATCACCTATGCCGCCTATCGCGCGCCGGTCGCGCTGTCGCTGGCCAGGACGCTGCCGCGCGGCGTCAGGCTCGTCGACTGCGGCAGCGCCTGCGGCGGCATCCGTCTGACGCTTGGCTCCGATTCCCTGTCCTGGCCGTCCCGCATCCGCGCCGTGCTTCGGGCCTTCGGCTGAGATGTCTCGCAACCTCGTCGTCGCTTTCGCGGCCATCCTGGCGCTGAGCTCCCCACCCGCCGCGTCCGCGGCGCGGGCGCCCGCCCCGGCGGCCGTGAGCTCCGCGACCATCGCCCAGATCCGCCAGGCCATCGACGAACAGCGTCTGGTCGATGCGGCGCGCCTGCTGGACGCCGCGCTGCTGAACGGCGCGCGAGATCCCAGGCTCAGCCTCCTGAGCGGCGACATCAGCCTGGCCCGGTCGAACTATGGCCTGGCGCTGTCCAGCTATCGCGCCGCCCAGGAAGCGCCGGAAACCCACGCGGCCTCGCTCGAGGGGCAGGGCATCGCGCTTTCCCTGATGCAGCGCTCCGACGAGGCCAAGGCCGCTCTGCTGGCCGCGGTGCAGGCCAACCCGGCCGCCTGGCGCGCCTGGAACGCGCTGGGCAGCGAATATGACCAGGCCGCGCAATGGCAGAAGGCCGAAGAGGCCTATAAGCACGGCATCGACGCCTCCGGCGGGGCGGCGATCGTGCTCAACAACCGCGGCTATTCGCGCCTGCTGCAGCGCCGGCGCGCGGAGGCGGTCACCGATCTCGTCGCGGCCCTCGACAAGAGGCCGAACTTCCCGGAGGCGCGCACCAACCTGCGGCTCGCCCTGGCTCTGGGCGGCGACTATGAGCGGGCGATCGCCGGCGGCGCGCCCGGGGACCAGGCCGCCCTGCTCAACAACGCCGGGTTCGCCGCCGGAATGCGCGGGGACTACGCCGAGGCCGAGGACCTTCTGGGCCGCGCGCTGAAGGTGAAGAGCGAATACTACGCGCGCGCCGCGGAAAACCTGAAGATCGTTCGCGCCCTCGCGGCGGGCAGCCGTGCGACGGACCATGCCGCTCCTTGACGTCCTTCGTTACCTGACGGCCGTCGTCCTGACCGGGGTCCTGATCTGGGCCGCCGTCAGCGACGTTCGCGACCGGCGCATCCCCAACAAGGCGGTCCTGAGCGTTCTCGGCCTTTTCGGGCTTTGGGCGGTGGCGAACGGCGGCGCTGGGCTGGCCTCGGCGGTCGTGGCGGGCGCCATCGCCTTCGCCGTCGCCTACGGGCTCTATGTGTTCAAGATCGTGGGGGCGGGCGACGCCAAGCTGTTCGCGGCGCTAGCGCTCTTCGCGGGCCTGTCGCACCTGCCGCTGTTCGCCCTGGCGACGGTCTGGACCGGTGGCCTCATGGCTCTCGTGTCGTTGGCCGCCAGCCCCCGCCGGGCGATGATCATCTTCGCGATGAGAGGGCAGGGCGACCACGGCCGGGGCATCCCCTATGGCGTCGCGATCGGCGTGGGCGCGGCGGTCGTCCTGTGGGGCTACCTGTCCGGCGTGCTGCCCATGACCGTGCAGAGCGTGCGGATCGGTTAGGCCGCGTTGGGGGCTGTCGGCCCCTGGGCAGGGGTTGACCGCAGCATCAAGGCAACGACTACGGCCAGGCCCGCTGCGCCCATGGCGACGTCCCACCACATGAGCTGAGGCGTGTTCTGAGTGAGCACGCCCGGGCTGCCGCGGAAGGCGTCGCCGCTGGACACCAGCACGACGGCCCCGAAAACGTTGTTGGCGAGGTGCAGCCCGTAGCCGAACGCGAGCCCGCCGGTGCGGATCGCCAACAGGGCGAGGGCGACCCCGAACAGGGTGGCGCTGATCGCCTGCGGAACGCCATTCGGAATGTGCAGGGCGCCGAACAGCACGCCGCTGATCAGCACCGTCGGAACCGTGCGTTTGGTGGCGAGCAGCAAGCCTTGCGTCAGGTAGCCCCGGAAGACGAACTCTTCGGTGAAGGTCTGGATCGCCAGCGCGCCAAGCGCAACGGCGGCGAGTTGCAGGGTCTGGCCGTTGGCCGTGACCTGGAACCCCTTGGGCGCGATCAGGAAGTCGATCGCCGTCGCGGCGACAAGCGCCGCGGTCCAGAGGGCGACGCCCTGTCCGAACCGCCGCCAGCTCCACAGGCCGATGATGTCGACGAACCGCTTGCCGTGAACCCACCCGGCGGCGAACACGAAGCCCAGCAGCAACAGCCCGAACATCGCGCCGTTGGCTGGATAGAAGGTGTTGGGCTTGCCTGCGTCCTGCAGGTCCTGCGCGAAATCTGGCGGGAGCACACGCGCCATCTGCAGGGCGAACACCAGCAGGACAGCGATCAGCATGCCGACCACGACCCCGGTGAGGACGCCGACCACATAGCGCCAGGCGGCGTTCTTTCCGCGCCGGGCGTGCTCGATATAGGCCATCAACTTAGGGCGCAGGCGCTGATCATCGCGCCATAGGGCCTGATTCCGGTTTCGGCGATCCTAATGCCGGGCTGCCGGCGCCGGGGCCACGGAGCCTTTCGCCGAGCCGAACGTCCTGCAGAGGTCGCGGCCCAGTTCCGGGCGGCTCGGCTGGCATATGTCCGACAGCGAGGCGCCGAGCGCCTGGGCGATCCTCCAGAGGTCGGCTGCGGAACACCCTTGCTGGTGAACCTCGAGGCCGTGCAAGGCCGCCAGGTCGACGCCGCTTGCGCTGGCCAGGGCCGCGAGGCTCACGCCCAGGCTCGTTCGCCGCGCCCGGACAGACCGCGCAATCGCGGCGTTGGCCTCGTCCAGCGCCAGCTCGTGCGCTCGAAGGGGCCCCGGCCTGGGGAGAGCTAGCGTCATGTCGGGAGTTCCGGTTTCGAGGTGCGGCTGCGGCCCCCGAACAAGCCGGGGGCCGCTACTCCGGCGACGCACCTCGAGGTGGGACGATGTACGGCGCCCAAGTGGTTTTCTTGTATCGGCCAGAAAGTCTGCGAGATAGTCTTCAAAACGTAATAATGCTAAACGCTGAACTCGAATTTCACAGATCAGGATATCTGAACAACTTTGAAGGCAGGATAACGCGGCTCAGCGGGGCAACCTAGTCGCCGCCCTCCTCCTTGATCTCGCCGCGGGCGCCTTCGATCGGGCGGCCCTCCTTCTCGGCCTGCCGGGCGCCGGCCAGGATGCCGGTCATGGCGTAGTTGCCCTCGTGGCAGGCGTATTCGTAGATCCGGTCCCGGGTGGCGTTGAGGGCTTCCTCGCCCTTCACGGGCGCCGAGAAGGCCTGCGGGTCGGTCACCTCGAACTGGTAGAGGATCTGCTGCGGCGAGACGCGGGTGAACCGCTCGACGACCGTCATGTTGTCGGCGGGGCCGCGCAAGCCTTCCTCCCGACGCAGGTTCGTCGTCTCGACGACCAAGGTGTCGCCGTCCCAATGACCGACCGAATCGCCCATCCAGAGCCGGACGCCCGGCGGCGGATGGCCGCCGCCCAGCCGCACGATGCGCGCGTCGTGGACCATCTCCACCACGATCACCACGGCGTCCCTGGTCTGCTGGATCTCGTAGTGGTTGTTGTACAGCACCGGCAGCATGGGCGGGCCGGAGGTGCCGCCGAAGCCCACGATGCAGCGTTCCCCCAGCGAGCGCCGCTCGGGCCCGTCGAAATTGCCGCCCGTCTGGCGGCGGGCGCGCGCGGCCGCGGCGCCCGGATTGGTCGGCAGCCGCCCGTTCGCCGGCGCCGTCAGGATCGAGGTGCGCGCCTGTCCGCCGATGCGGACGAGGCGGGTGCCGGGATCGGTCCAGAAGGCGTTGTAGCCGCACGCCGCGCCTTGCGCGCCGCTTTGGCATTCCGGCAGGTCGTCGACCTTCTTGGATTGGTCGGTGTTGGCGCGCAGGCGGGCGTTGCGCGCATCGCTGGCGCCTTCGATCGCCTTGGCCTCGTCGGGCGTCAGCACCAGGCGCTCGCCGTACTTCGGGTCGCGCTCCAGGCGGGTGATGGTCGCGTTGCTCCAGACGCCCGAGAGGTCGGGCTGGCCGAACGCGTTGCGCGCGGCCTTGTAGCCCTTGGCGACCGCGGCGGGATCGGTTTGCGCCAGGGCGGGCGTGGTGAGCACCGAGGCGAGCGCCAGGGCCATGAGGGCAGGGCGCAGCAATCTGCGGATCATCTTGGAGCCTCCCGAGCCGTCGCTCTCAGCGGCGACGTGCGCGGTCCAGCAGAGAGACGGTCGCCGTCGTGGTCAAGCCGCAGGAACAGGAGGGGAGGCGAGAGTAGAGGAGTTCCTGGTTTGTTCTTGACCGCGAGCCGCGTTCCGGCTTTCGTTGCGCTACGCCAATGGGAGAGAGCGAGCATGTCCGACCTCTTTGAACTCGATCTCCCGGCCAGGCCGGAAAGCGCGATCCGCCATAAGGTCTTCTTCGCTGTTCGGCCGGACGCCGACGCCGCTCAACAGGCGCACCAGCTTGCGCGGACCAGGCGCGGCCTGGGCGGCTGGATCACGCCGCCGGAGCGGCTGCACGTCTCGCTGACCCACGTCGCTTCGGGGCCGGAGATTCCATCCGCCGTGGTGGCGCGCGCTCTGGACGCCGCAGCCACGATCGCAGCGCGGCCGTTTCTCCTCGCCTTCAACCGACTGGCGACCTGGGGCGGCAAGCCCGGAGACCGCTGCGTCGTCCTGTGGGGCGACGAGGGCGTGGCCGGCGCGACAGGCTTGCAGGCGGCGCTTCACGGAGCGCTGACCACGGCCGGGGTCGTGCGGCCCGCCCAGGCTGCGTTCGAGCCGCACCTCACATTGCTGCGCAAGCAGCGCGACGCCCCGCCGGAGTTCATTCCCCCGTTGCGCTGGTGGGTCCGCGAGTTCCTCCTGATCGACAGCGTCCACGGCGAGGGCCGACACGAGGTGCTGGGCCGCTGGACCCTTGGCGGCTGAACGAAATACCATTCGATGGCGAGCGCGACAGCGCAACGGCCTGACGAGACCCTGGAGACCTGTGTGACGAGCGAGACAGTGACGCTGAACGGCATTCGAAACTGCGACACGATGAAGAAGGCCTGGACCTGGCTCGACCAGCACGGCGTCGCCTATGCCTTCCACGATTACAAGAAGCAGGGCGTCTCGCGCGCGGCGCTCGAAGGCTGGGCGCGGCAGGTCGGCTGGGAGACCCTGCTGAACCGGGCCGGGACGACGTTCCGCAACCTGCCGGAGGCCGACAGGCAGGGGCTCGACGAGATCAAGGCGATCGACCTGATGCTGGCCCAGCCCTCGATGATCAAGCGTCCTGTGCTGGAGACCGGCGGCAGGGTGATCGTCGGCTTCAAGCCCGAGGTCTATGCGGCGGCGTTCGGCTAGTTGCCGGACCGCCCTCGCGTCGCTAGGCTGGCAGCCTGTATGGAGGCCCGAGCGCCCATGATCAGCATCTGTCGTTTGAGGCCGTAGGCCGGTCGGGCTTGCGCCCGCCGTCGTCTGCCGAGCCGTCCGGACGCGCCCGCCTGCGGGCCTGAACGCCGTCCGACGCCCGCTTCACTCCAACGGATGCTTTTCCATGCCCCAATCCAGAGACCCGCGCGCGCCTGCGCGCCAGCCCACGCCCTATGCCGACCTGAACGCCGTGCTCGCCCACTTGCTGGAGGGCGTCCAACGCCTGCTCGGCGACAATTTCGTGGGCGCCTACCTGCAGGGCTCGTTCGCGGTCGGCGACTTCACGGAGTTCAGCGACTGCGACTTCATCGTGGTCACCGCGCGCGACATCACGCCGGAGGAGCTGCCCGCGTTCCAGGCGCTGCACGCCGAGATCCACAAACTGCCCTTCGCCTATTGGCGGACGGGGCTCGAGGGGTCCTATGCCCCCGCCGCGATCCTGCGGCGATGGAGCGACACGCCGCGCGATCCGCCCGGCGAGCCGCGCGCCGCCGACTGGGCCGATCCTGGAACATCAGGCAGCCCGCCGCGCGGCTATCCGTTCTGGTACCTCGACCACGGGGCCAAGACCCTGGTTCGTTCAGAGCACGACAACACCCAGGTCGTGCGCTGGTGCCTGCGCGAAAAGGGCGTGGTGCTGGCCGGTCCCGATCCGCGGGACCTGATCGATCCGGTGAGCCCGGCCGCGCTGCGGGCCGAGGTGCGCAAGACGATGGACCTCTGCCTTTCGCTCGATCTCCAGCCGATGCATCTGGTGGCGTGGCAGGCGTTCTGGGTCGGGCTCTACTGCCGGATGCTGCACACGCTGGCGACCGGCGCGGTGTGGTCGAAGAAGGCCAGCATGGCCTGGGCGCAGGGGGCGCTCGACCCCGCTTGGCACGGCCTGATCGCCCGCGCGGCGGCGGTGCGCAAAGGCGATGAAGCCCAGGCCGGCGCGCCGGCGGACCCCGCCGACGCCCAGGCCACTCGCGCCTTCGCTCGCTACGCCGTCGAATTCGCCGACCGGGCCGAGCGCGCACGCCAGGTCCTGGAGCGGCGGCTGGCGGAAAAGCGCAACGCCGGCGGCGGCTTTCGGCCTGTTCGACCGGGCGGGCCGCCGGCCCAGGGCGCGAAGCCAGGCGGCGGGCGGTTCACACCGCCGCCCAACCGGCCGGGCCAGCGCGGACGGCGTGGCTAGACGGATGCGTACGGCGTAGGCTTCCTCTGCATCCGACGGTGGGGTCGGCGGCGACTATTGGGGGAAAGGGCGGCGTGGGGAAATGTCCCCGCCGGCCCACGCTTAGGGAGCTTACGGCTCATGGAAGACATCTTCCGCAGCTATTGGTGGCTGCTCTTTCCGATCGGCGCCTTCGTGTTCGGGGCCTGGGATCGATGGCTCACCTATCGGCGCAGCCGCGACCACTTGGACCTGCTGAAATCCTACGCCGCCCAGGGCAAGGAGCCGCCGCCGGAGCTGGTGCGCGGCGTCAGCGACGACATGCCGGGCGAAGCGCCTGGCGGCTATCCGGGCTATCCCGGCTATGGCAGCTACTGGATGAGCCCGCGGCACATGCGCCGCGCCTATCGGCACTACTATCGCTGGGGACCCTATTGGCAGTGGCGCAGCGTCTTCGTGACCGGCGCCATCGCCGCCGGCTTCTGGTGGGCTGCTGAGTGGACCGATTGGCCAGGGACCTACGGCGCGTTCCGGCTGGTCGCGATCATCCTGAGCATCGTGACGGTGGGCAACCTTGTCTTCGCGGTGCTGTCGTCCAGCCACAGGGGCAGATGAGCCCGGCGAGCCTCGACGAGGAATTGGTCGCGGCCGCCCAGGGTGGCTCGACCGAGGCCTTCTCGCGGCTCGTGGAGAGGCATCAGCAGGCGCTGCGCGGGTTCCTGCGGCGCGCCTGCGGCGACTGGGCGACGGCCGACGACCTGGCGCAGGAGACGTTCCTTGCGGCCTGGTCGCGGATCGGGCGCCTGAGGGCCGGCGCCAGCGTGCGCGCCTGGCTATGCGGGATCGGCTACAACAAGCACCTGACGGCGGCGCGCTCCGCCGGGCGCGAGCGGGCGCGGGCGCAGCGCTACGAGGAGGATCGCCCGATGGCGTCCGAGGCGCGGCACGAGGACCGACTGGCCCTGGAAGCCGCCATGGCCGAGCTTCCCGCGGAACAGCGGGCCTGCGTCGCGCTTTGCCTTGCGGCGGACTTCAGTCACGCCGAGGCCGCGGAGGCTTTGGACATGCCCTTGGGCACGGTGAAGAGTCATATTTCGCGGGGCCGCGCGCGGCTCATGCAAGCGTTGGGAGTGTGTGATGACTGAGGCTGACAACCGGTTGAAGAGCCTGTTCGCTCTCGATGAACCGCCGCCTCGCGACGCCGTCTTCTCGACCGCTGTCATGGAAAAGGTGATGCGCCGCCGGTTCCAGGAGGACGTGGCGCTGCTGTCTGTCGCGAGCGTTGCGGGCGGGGGAGCCCTGTGGGCGGTCTGGCCGACCCTGCAGCCGGCGCTGGTGGCCGTTTCGCAAGGGCTGGCGCCGGCCCTGGGCGCGTTGGCGCTGGCGGCCTGCGCCGCGGTTATCCTCGGGGGCCGCGCGCGTACGGCGCTGGGCCTGGAAGCATGACGACCGGGGAGATGACGAGCGGGAACATGACCAAGATTTCACGCTATAGCTTGCATCCGATGGTCGCCGGATAGGTCTCTTCCCTTGCAGAGACGGGCCGCCGACGGCTTCGCCGCGAGGGACAGAAGAGAGACATAGGAAATGGAAGCCATCGTTATCATCGGGATCATCTTCGGATCGATCACCGCGATTATCCTGGTGCCGTACTACCTCCGATCGCAGGAGCGAATCCGCGTCCAAGAAACACTTCGGGCCGCCATCGAGAGCGGTCAGGCCATGCCGACCGAGGTCATGGAGAACGCCGCCCGCAACATCAACATCCGGCCGCAGCCGTCGTCGGGGCGCGACCTGCGCATCGGCATCATCTGGATGGGCGTTGCGATCGGCTTCGCAGCCTTCGGCATCGCGCTCGGCTTCGAGGAGCCCGACGCGGTCTTCCCGATCGTGGCCTGCGCCTGCTTCCCGGGCTTCATCGGCCTCGCCTTCATCCTGCTGGGGCTCATCAACCGGACAAAGTCCTAGGGCTGGCAGCCGGGGAATCATTGCCCATGTCGGGCCCAGAACACTCAAGGTTCGCCGCGCTCCATGACGTGGAGCTCTGCGCCCTCGCGGCGACCGGGGAACGTCGCGCCTTCGGGGAACTGGTGCGCAGGCACAGTTCGGCGGTGCGCGGCGTGTTGCGCCGAATGGGGGCTCACGCGGCGGAGGCCGACGATGTCGCGCAGGACGCCTTCCTGGCCGCCTTCGAGCGCATTTCGGAGTTCCGCGGCGAAGGCACCTTCGCCGGATGGGTCAAGAAGATCGCGGCCCGGCTCTATCTGCGCCGGCTGCACCGTGACCGGAGGCTTGGCGCCTTGACGGACGAGGAGCCTGCCGATGAAGCGCCCCGCGGCGACGCCGATGCGGCGATCGACCTGGAAGGCGCGTTGAAAGCCCTGGGGACGGCGGAGCGGCTCTGCGTCACCATGTGCTTCGGAGCAGGACTTTCTCACAGTGAGGCGGCGGAGGCCTTGAACCTGCCACTCGGAACGGTCAAATCCCATGTCAAACGTGGTCTGGAAAAGCTCAGAACGCGACTGGCGCCGGAGCACGGCGCAGCTCTTGAAGGGAGGCGCGGCAATGGTTGAACATGAGTTCGAGCGCCGCCTCGAGCGCCTCTTCGCCGAGACGCCCGAATTGCCCGACGCCGGCGCGTTCGCCGCGCGGGTCGAGCGCCGCCTGGACGCCGGCTGGACCGCCCGGCGCTGGCTGATCGGCGCCGCGGGCGTGGTTGGCGGCGTGATCGGGGCCAGCCAGCTGATGCTCTCCAACGTCTTCCAGCGTGTCGAGACCGCCGGCGATTCTGCGCGCCTGTTGTCGACCAGCATCAATCACCTCTCCACCGAAACGGACTGGATGGCTGCGATTTCCAGCGGCGGCGCCGTGGTCTGGGTGGCTGCGGGAATGGCCGTGGTGATGATGGGCTTCGTGCTTACCCGGGTGATCGGCGAGATCTGACCCCGGCCGTGCGGCCGCGGGCCCCGGGGAGGATCGGTTGCGGCGCGAAGCGGCGCGCTATAGGTTCCCGGCCTCTGAAGCGCGACGCCAAATTCTGTCCGGAGTCCCCGATTGACCGATCTGTTTGAAGAGGTCGAGGAGCAGCTTCGCTCCGACCGCTACCGGACGCTTGTCCGCAAGGCCGCGCCGTGGGTCGTCGCCCTGGCCGGGGCGGCGCTGGCGGTCGCGCTCGCGATCTGGGCGTGGCAGCAGTACCATCAGAAGGTCACCGACAAGGCTTCGGAGCAATATTCCGCCGGCCTCACCGCCGAGGCGCAGGGGGACAATGCGACGGCGGCCAAGCTGTGGGACGCGGTCTCCAAGTCCGGATCGAAAGCCTACAAGTCCCTGGCCCTGATGCAGCTTGGCGCGCTCAAGCTGGGCGACGGCAAGCCGGCGGACGTGAAGGCCGCCGTGGCGCTCTTCGACCAGGCCGCCGCGGCTGCGCCCGATGACTTGATCGGCGACGCGGCGCGCCTCAAATCCGCCTTCGCGATCCTCGACACCGCTCCCTTCGCGGAAGTGGAGGGGCGATTGTCGCCGCTGATGAAAGACGGCCACCCCTATCGGGTGCAGGCGCGTGAGGCGCTGGCGTTCGCCAAGCTCCTGAAGGGAGACAGCGCCGGCGCGCGCGGCGACTTCGTGGTCATCTCGCAATCGCTCGATGCGCCTGAGACGGCCCGGCAGCGCGCCAAGGCGGCCGTGGACCTGATCGACACGGGTTCGGCCAAGGCCGTGCCGGCCGCGGTCAAGGCGGCGGAGAGCCTGCCGCCGCCGATGCTGGTCGGGCCGGACGGCGTGCCGATGGGCGCGGTTCGACAGGGGCAACCGCAGGGTCAAGCCCAGGCGCCCGCCCAGCAATGACGCCGCGCCGAAAGAGTCTTCTCGCCGTCCTTCTGATCGCCGCGCTGGGCGCGAGCGGCTGTTCGACGATCAACCGGTTCAACCCGTTCCACGGCAAGGGGGGAACCAAGGAGGTCGCGACCGAGGGCGAACGCATCTCCATCGTCGCCGCCGACCAGAAGCTGGAGCCGGCGGAGGCGCTGAAGGGCGTCACCTTCGCCCTGCCGCCGCCCGAGACGATGGCGGAGTGGCCGCTGCCCGGCGGCCCGCCGGAACAGTCCACGCCCAACATCAACGCCGCCCCCGAACTCTCCATCGCCTGGCGGCGCGGCTTCGGCATGGGCTCGAAGGATGGCCAGATCGTCACCGCCCCGCCGGTGATGGCCGCCGGCAAGGTGTTCACCATGGACGCCCAGGCCCTGGTTTCGGCCCATGACGCGCGCACCGGGGCGGAGCTGTGGCGTGTCAACATGCGCCCCACCGACAACAAGCGGGACCGCGAGGGTTTCGGCGGCGGCGTCGCCTACGCCGACGGCAAGCTCTACATGACCTCCGGGTTCCGGCTGGTGGCGCAGATCGACGCCAATACCGGCCGCGTCGGCTGGCGCGCGCGTACGGAGCAGCCGATCCACGGCGCGCCCACCGTCGTCGGAGGTCGCGTCATGGCCGTCGCGATCGACAACACGCTGCTGACCTTCGACGCGGCCACCGGCGCCGCGGGCTGGACCTATCAGGCGCTCTCGGAACCGGCGCGCATCCTGGGCGCGTCGAGCCCGGCCGTCTCCGGCGACACCGTCGTGGCGGCTTTCGGCTCGGGCGAGCTGGTCGCGCTGCGCACGGCCAACGGCAACGACCTCTGGAACGAAGCCCTGTCGCGGGCGAGCCGCACCAGCGCCCTGTCGGAAATCCGCGATATCGCGGGCCGTCCGGTGATCTATCGGGGCGACGTCTTCGCCGTGAGCCACTCCGGCGTGTTCGCCGCGACCGACCTGCGCACCGGCCAGGCGCGGTGGAGCCTGCCCGTCGTGGGCATTTCCAGCCCCTTGCCGGAAGGCGACGTGGTCTATGTCATGTCCCTGGACGGCCAGCTGATCTGCGCCTCGCGCGAAGGGGGGCAGATCTACTGGATCCGCGACCTGAACGCCGGCTACGTCGCCAAGCGTAAGGGCGGCTTCTGGGGCATCGGCGGCAAGAAGGTCGTCAAGCCGATCTGGGCGGGCCCGATCCTGGTGAACAACCGCCTGATCGTCGTGGGCTCCACCGGCCAGCTCGTCGCCATCGACGCCAAGACGGGCGAAGTAGGGCGCCGCGTCGATCTCGGCGCGCCGGCCCTGATCGCCCCGATCGCCGCCGGCGACATGATCTACGTGGCCCTGGACAACGCCCAACTCGTCGCGCTGCGCTGATCTTTTAGCCTATGCTGACGCCATGGCCCTGAAACTCGCCATCGTCGGCCGTCCGAACGTCGGCAAGTCCACGCTGTTCAACCGGCTGGCGGGCCGCAAGCTCGCCATTGTCGACGACCAGCCGGGGGTCACCCGCGACCGCCGGTTCGGGACCGGCCGCCTGGGCGACCTAGACCTCGAACTGATCGACACCGCCGGCTTCGAGGACGTCGCCGACGAGAGCCTCGAAGCGCGGATGCGCGCGCAGACCGAACTGGCCATCGACGAGGCGGACGTCGCGCTCTTCGTGATCGACAGCCGCGACGGCGTGACCTCCATGGACGAGGTCTTCGCCGAGATCCTGCGCCGCCGCGACATGCCGGTGGTGCTGGCCGCCAACAAGGCGGAAGGCAAGGCCGGCGATCAGGGCGTGCTGGAGGCCTTCGGCCTGGGCCTGGGCGAACCGGTGCCGATCTCCGCCGAGCACGGCGAGGGCATGGCCGACCTCTATGCGGCGCTCGTGGCGGTCGCGCCGGACCAGAGCGACCATGAAGGCGAGGATGGCGAGAAGGCGATCAAGATCGCCATCGTCGGGCGGCCAAACGCCGGCAAGTCGACGCTGGTCAACAGGCTGATCGGCGAAGACCGCATGCTGACCGGGCCCGAGGCCGGGATCACCCGCGACGCCATCCCCGTCGACTGGACCTGGGGCGATCGGCCCGTGCGGCTGGTGGACACCGCAGGCCTGCGCCGCAAGGCCAAGGTGCAGGAAAAGCTGGAGAAGCTTTCCACCCACGATTCGATCCGCGCGATCACCTTCGCCGAGGTCGTGATCCTGGTGATGGACGCCACCCATCCCTTCGAGATCCAGGACCTGCAGATCGCCGACCTCGTGGAACGCGAGGGCCGCGGCCTGGTCTTCGTCCTGGCCAAGTGGGACCTCGTCGAGGACCCGCAGGCGAAACTCGCCGAGATCATCGACGAGGCGCAGCGCCAGTTGCCGCAGGTGCGCGGCGCGCCGATCGTCGCCCTGTCGGCGGAGACAGGCCGGGGCCTCGAAAAGCTGATGCCCGCGGTCTTCAAGACCCACGCCGACTGGTCGACCAAGGTGAAGACCCGCGACCTCAACGACTGGCTGCGGATGGCCACGGAGCGGCATCCGCCGCCGGCGGTGAACGGGCGGCGGATCAAGCCCAAGTACATGGCCCAGACCAAGTCGCGGCCGCCGACCTTCGTGCTGTTCGCGAGCCGCGCCGAGCAGCTTCCGGAGAGCTACCGCCGTTACCTCATCAACTCGATCCGCGAGAGCTTCGACCTGCCAGGCGTGCCGATCCGGGTGACGGTGAAGTCGAACAAGAATCCCTACGCCGAGGGCGAGGAGAAGTCGGGGCAGGGTTCGGCGAGCGCGCCGTTCGGCGTTGCGCTTCCGACCACCGGCCTGAAGGCCAAGACCCGGATCGCCGCGGCGACAAAGGCCAAGGCCGGGGCGAGCGGCAAGCCGAAGGCGTTCGGCAAGGCCAAGCCGCAGGGCCCGAAGGCCAAGGCCGGGACGCCGCGCGGCCGAGCCGCCAAGCTGCTGCGCCCCGGCGTCAAGCCGAAGCGAGCGTCCCGGCCGCCTTCCACCGGGCGAAGACCACGTTAGCGTGGGGCAGGCCCAGGTCGGCCTGCGCCAGCTCGACGATCAGCGGCCCAATCTCCGAAGGCTCGGTGACGGTCATCGGATCCTCGCCCGGCATGGCCTCGGCCCGCATCTTCGTGCGCATGGTGTTGGGATCGAGCAGCACCGCGCGGACGTTGGTCTGCTCCAGCTCGTCGGCCCAGGTGCGGACCATGTGCTCCATGCCGGCCTTGGTGACGCCATAGGGACCCCAGAAGGCCCTCGGGCGTGCGACGCGGCCGGTGGTCAGGAAGATCGCCCGAGCAGCCTCGGAGGCCCGCAGCAGCGGCTCCGTGGACCGGATCAGCCGATAGGTCGCCGTCAGGTTCACCGCCACCACCCGGTCCCAGTGGCTGGGCTCGATATGGCTGACCGGGGTCATCGGCCCAAGGATCGCGGCGGCATGGACCAGGATGTCGAGCCGCCCGAACCGCCGGTGCAGCGCAAGGCCCAGGCCGTCCAAGGCGTCGCCGTCGGCGATGTCGAGGGGCACCAGGGTCGCCGACTGGCCGGTGGCGGCGCGGATCTCGTCGTCGAGCTCGGTGAGGCCGCCCTCGGTGCGGGCGACCGCGACCACTTGGGCGCCGGCCTTGGCGAGCGCGAGGGCCGAGGCGCGGCCGATGCCGCGGCTCGCGCCGGTGACGAGGGCGATCTTGTCGGAAAGGGGAAGGGAGGCGGACATGGGGCCGCTTCCTAGCCGTTCACGGGCTGCAAGTCTGCCCGCTTTGCGTAGCGCTGGGCGATCACCGCGCAGACCATTAGCTGGATCTGGTGGAACAGCATCAGCGGCAACAGGGCGAGCCCGGCGGTCGCGGCGGGGAACAGCACGCCGGCCATCGGCACCCCGCTCGCCAGGCTCTTCTTCGAGCCGCAGAAGACGATGGCGATCTCGTCCGGTTTGGCGAAGCCGAGCGCGCGGGCGGTGAAGAAGGTGGCCGCCAACACGGCGCCCAGCAGCAGTCCGCAGAGCACCAGCAGCCGGAACAGGTCCAGGGCGCCGATCTGCGACCAGACCCCTCCCACGACCGCGCCGGAAAAGGCCGTGTAGACGACCAGCAGGATCGAGCCGCGATCGACGATCTGCACGAGCCTGGCGTGGCGCGTCACCCAGCCGCCCACCCAGCGCCGCAGCACCTGGCCGCCGACGAACGGGGCCAGCAGCTGCAGCACGATCGCCCAGGCCGAGCCGGCGGAAATCGCGCCTTGGGCGTGCAGCAGGACGCCGACGAGCAGGGGCGTGATCACTATGCCGAGGAGGTTGGAGGCGGACGCCGCGGCCACGGCGGCGGCGACGTTGCCGCGTGCGATCACCGTGAAGCCGATGGACGACTGGATGGTCGAGGGCAGGCAGCCCAGAAAGACGATCCCGCCGGCCAGCGCCGGCGGCGTGATCGCCGCGGGCAGGGCCGCGAGCCCCAGGCAGAGCAGCGGAAAGAGGCCGAAGGTGGCCGCCAGCACCAGCAGGTGCAACCGCCAGTGGGTCAGGCCGCCGATCACCGCCTCGCGCGACAGCCGCGCGCCGTGCAGGAAGAAGACCAGGCCGATGGCGATCTTGGTCGCCCAGCCGAAGCCGACCGCGGCCTCGCCGCGCGCCGGAAGGAGCGAGGCGGCGACCACCATGGCGACGATCAGCAGGAGGTAGGTGTCGACCTTCAGGCGGCGCAGCAGGCCGCCCGACCTGGCCTCGGTCACGCGTCGACCAGGAACGAGAGCTGGCGTTCGGAGAGTTCGTTGCGGCCCTCGGCGATCTCGCGGTCCAGCAGGCGGGTCGGATAGTCGCCGGTGAAGTAGTGGTCGGTGAATTGCGGACAGAGCGGATCGCGCGGGGCTGCGTCCATCGCCCAGTAGAGCCCGTCGACCGAAAGGTAGCCCATCGAATCCACGCCGAGAATCTTGGCGATCTCCTCGACCGAGTGGTTGGCGGCGAGCAGCTTGTCGCGGTCGGGCATGTCGATGCCGTAGAAGTCCGGCCACATGATCGGCGGCGAGGCTGAGCGCAGATGCACCTCTGCCGCGCCGGCTTCGCGCACCATGCGCACGACGCGCACGGAATTGGTGCCGCGCACGATGGAATCGTCGATCAACATCACCCGCTTGCCGGCCAGCACCGAGCGGTTGGGCGAGAGCTTCATGCGCACGCTGCTCTCGCGCGTCGCCTGCGTCGGCTGGATGAAGCTGCGCCCGACATAGTGGTTGCGGATGATGCCCATCTCGAAGGGCAGGCCCGCCTCCTGCGCGAAGCCCAGGGCCGCGGGCACGCCGCTGTCCGGCACCGGCACCACCACGTCGGCGGGGACCAGGCTCTCCTGCGCCAGGCGGCGGCCCATGCGCTTGCGCACCTCATAGACCGAGCGGCCGTTCACAACCGAGTCCGGCCTGGCGAAATAGACGTACTCGAAGATGCACGGGCGCGCCTGCTTGGCTGGGAAGGGCTTGAGGCTGCGCACGCCCTGCGCGTCGATCACCACCATCTCCCCGTGCTCGACGTCGCGGACGAACTTCGCGCCGATGATGTCGAGGGCGCAGGTTTCCGAGGCCAGGATCGGCTTGCCGTCAAGGTCGCCCAGCACCAGCGGACGGATGCCCAGCGGGTCGCGTACGCCGATCAGCTTCTTGTTGGTGAGCGCCACCAGCGCATAGCCGCCTTCGATCTGCGACAGGGCGTCGATGAAGCGATCGACGAAGCGCGCCTTCCGCGAACGGGCGATGAGGTGGAGGATCACCTCGGAATCCGAGGTCGACTGGAAGATGACGCCGTCGGCGACCAATTGATCGCGAAGGGTCAGAAAGTTGGTCAGGTTGCCGTTGTGGGCGAGGGCGACGCCGCCCGCTTCCATGTCGGCGAACATCGGCTGGACGTTGCGGATCACCGAGCCGCCTGCCGTCGAGTAGCGGGTGTGGCCGATGGCGAAGCGGCCGGGCAGGCGCTCCGTCAGGTCCGAGCCGCCGAAGGCGTCTCCCACATGGCCCATGTGGCGTTCGGTGTGGAACCTCTGCCCGTCGAAGCAGGCGATGCCGCAGGCTTCCTGCCCCCGGTGCTGGAGAGCATGCAGGCCAAGCGCAGTCAGGCCTGCGGCCTCGGCGGTGTCGAAGACTCCGAACACCCCGCATTCGAGCCGGGGCGAGTCGTCGAGCGGGTCCCGGCAGGGGGGCGACCCATGCTCGTCAGCACTCATCTGGATTTCTCCACCAGGCCCTCGATCTCTTGCCGTTGGCGCGCGTCGTAGCCCTCTGACTTCAATCTGTCATCAAGCGCATCGCGCGACGAACTGTGCAGCGCCCGGTCGAAGGCCGGTTTAAGGCGCCCGGCGATATCGAGGCCCCTCGGCGCCAGCGCCTGCAGCATCCGGCCCATGTTCTGGGCCAGGGGCCAGGTCCGCGCTTCGGTGATCCACTTCGGCTGCAGGTCCGGCGGCGTGGCGGCGTTGAACATCAGGTTGAGCGCGCCGAGCACGATCAGCCCGCGAGCCAGGCCGATCGCCAGCCCCACGCTGCGGTCCAGGGTCCCGATGAACTGGGTTTCGCGGATTCTCTGCGCAATCGCCGCGCCCCCGAGGCGCAGGACGACGTAGACGACGATGAAGGTCGTCACGAGGGCGCAGGCGGCGGCCAGCCAATCGGAATGGAAGACCTTGTGCCCCAGCGGCGCGGTGTAGGGCAGGGTGTAGATCGCCAGCACGGCGGCCGCGACCAGCGCCACGATCGAGACGATCTCCACGGCCGCGCCGCGCCAGAAGCCGACCAGGGCCGAAAGCCCGAGCAGGGCGAAGACGATGAAATCGAGCTGGGTCATGGGCCTAGTCCCAGCCCGCGCCGCCGATGCGGCTGACCGCGTCGGCCAGGCGCGTGGCGCCGACGGCCCGGATCGCCTGGCCGCCGTCCAGGTCGCCGGGGCCGAGCGCGCGCCGGAAGCCGAGTTTGGCGGCTTCCTTCAGGCGACTGTCCATGCGGCTCACCGAGCGCACCTCGCCTGAGAGGCTGATCTCGCCGAACACCACGCAATCCTGCGGCAGGGCCTGGTCGAGGGCCGAGGACGCCAGGGCCGCCGCCGCGGCGAGGTCCGCTGCGGGCTCGGTGATGCGCAGGCCCCCCGCCACGTTCAGATAAACGTCACGATCTCCGAAGGAGAGCCCGCAGCGCGCTTCGAGCACCGCCAGCACCATGGCCAGCCGCCCGGAATCCCAGCCGACCACCGCGCGACGCGGCGTGCCATAGGCGGAGGGCGCCACCAGGGCCTGGAACTCGACGAGCACCGGGCGTGACCCCTCGATGCCGGCGAACACCGCAGCCCCTGCCGCGCGCTCGCCGGAGGTGTTGAGGAACAGGGCCGAGGGATTTTTGACTTCGGCCAGGCCGGCGTCGCCCATCTCGAAGACGCCGATCTCGTCGGTCGCGCCGAAACGGTTCTTCGCGCCGCGCAGGATGCGGAACGGGTAGCCGCGCTCGCCCTCGAAGGCGAGGACCGCGTCGACCATGTGCTCGATCACCCGTGGCCCGGCGATGGTCCCTTCCTTGGTCACGTGGCCGACCAGCATCACCGCCACGCCTTGCTTCTTGGCGAGACGCACCAGTTCGCCGGCGGCGGCGCGCACCTGGGTGACGGAGCCCGGGCCGGCCTCGTGCGCATCGCTCCACAGGGTCTGGATCGAGTCGATCACCACGAGGTCGAAGGGCTCGCGCTTGAGGCCGTCGACGATCGCCCGCAGGGAGGTTTCCGCGGCGAGCTTCACCGGCGCGTCGGCCAGGCCCATCCGTTGCGCGCGCGAGCGCACCTGCTCGACCGCCTCTTCGCCTGAGATATAGGCGCACCGCGCTCCGCGCCGGGCCGCCTCCGCGGCCACCTGAAGCAGCAGGGTCGATTTGCCGACCCCCGGATCGCCGCCCAGCAGGATGGCCGAACCGGGCACCACGCCGCCGCCGCAGACCCGGTCGAACTCGTCGACGCCGGTGGAGATCCGCGGCGGGGCCGGGGTTTCGTCCTCGAGTCCTTCGAACGCGAGGCCGCGGCCCCGGCTGGCCTTAGAAGGCGCGAGCGCGCCCGGCGGGCGGGACTGCAGCTCCTCGACCAGGGTGTTCCACGCGCCGCACGCGGGGCACTGGCCCGACCACTTGGTCTGGACCGCCCCGCAGGACTGGCAGGCGTAGACGGCGCCGTCGCGAGCCATGGCGTCGGTGGAACTCCTGATTCGGTGTGCCGGCCCAGTCTAGCCGACCCGAGGGCCGGGCGTCTGTGCAGCCGCTTGCCGCGGCGCACGGTTGGGATAACCTTGTAAGCTGGGAAGGGTGGGAGATTTTTCAATGAGCGTGCTGGAGCCAGGATCCACGGGATCGAGCCTGATCGGTCGGGTGAAGAGCATTCTGTTGCAGCCGTCGGCGACGTGGGACGTCATCGACACGGAGCCTGCGACGATCGGCGGCCTTTATCGAGGCTACATTATCCCCCTCGCGGCCATCCCCGCCGTGTGCAGTTTCGTCGGCCTGCTGGCCTTTGGCATCGGCGGGATCTTCGGCATCTCCTTCCGGCCCTCGCCGGTGTGGCTGATCGCTCAAGGGATCGTCAGCTACGTGCTGAGCCTGGCCATGGTCTACGTCATCGCCCTGATCATCGAGGGCCTGGCGCCGAGCTTCGGCGGGACCAAGGATCGGATCCAGGCCTTCAAGGTCGCGGCCTATTCCTTCACCGCGTCGTGGGTGGCCGGCGTGTTCGGCCTTATTCCGATGCTCGCCATCATCTCGGTGCTGGGCGGGCTCTACAGCCTTTACCTGCTCTACCTCGGGCTTCCGAAGCTGATGAAGGCGCCCCAGGATAAGGCCATGCCCTATTTCGCGGTGGTGCTGATCATCTCCATCGTGGCGGGGATCATCGTCGCTGCGGTGACCTCGCGGATCACCATGATGGGCGGGCCGCTGCACATGGGCTCCGCCGGAAGCGTCGCGAGCGGCACGTTGACTGTGCCGGGCCACGGCAGCGTGAGCCTCGGCGAGCTGGAGGCGGCTTCGAAGCGCGCGGAGACGGCCGCCGCGCAGATGCAGTCCGGCAAGGCGGTTCCCGCTACCGACCCGGAGGTTCTGAAGGCCTATCTGCCCGCGAGCATAGCCGGCTTCACCCGAACCGAGGTCAGCGCGTCGGGCGGCGGGGCCGGCGGCATCGAAGGCTCCAGCGCCGAGGGCGCCTACGCCAGGGGCGACGCCAACTTCCGGCTGGCCGTGACCGACATGGGCGCGGCCGGCGCCATGGCCGGGATGGCGAGCGCCTTCAACGTCAAGGGGTCCAAGGAAACCGCCACCGGCTACGAGAAGGTCGGCAAGGTCGATGGCCGGATGACGACCGAGAGCTACGACCGCAACTCCCACCATGGGGAATATTCCGTGCTGGTGGGCGATCGCTTCATGGTGGCCGCGACCGGCGACAACGTCTCGATCGACGACCTCAAGTCCGCGGTGCAGGCCATCGGCCCCGCGCGGCTCGAAGGCCTGATCAAGAGCTAGGCTTCGCCGCGGTAGACGCGCTCGGCTCGGGAGCTCAGGCGCACCAGGATCTCGTGCGCGACGGTGCCGCCCGCCGCCGCGAGATCATCCAGCCGCGCGTTGGGCCCGAGGATTTCGACGGCCTCGCCGATCCCGGCGGGCGCCTCGCCCAGGTCGACGACCAACAGGTCCATGTTGACCGTCAGGATCGGCCGCGCGGCGCCGGCGAACCAGACCGCGCCGCCGGCCTTTGCCGCGCGGATGACGCCATCAGCGTAGCCGGCGGCCACCACCGCCACCCGCGTCGGCGCCGCCACGCGCACACTTTCGCCGTAACCCACCGGCTCGCCGGCATTCAAGTTACGGGTATCGAGGATGGGCGCGGTCAGGGTGGCGACCGCCCGAAGGCGCTCGTCCGGCCGCTCCCGCGGACCGCCACCGAACAGGCTGACACCCGGCCGCACCATGTCGAAGCGGTAGTCTCCCGCGAGAAATATGCCTGCCGAGGCGGCGAGGCTGGCGCGCGCCCGGGGAAACCGGGAGCGGATATCAAGAAAATCCGCCAACTGCCGCCTGTTGCGAGGATTTTCGGGGGTCGCCGCCGAACCGAGGTGGCTCATCACAAGGCCAACTTCGAGGCCTCGCAGGCGGTCGGTGGCTTGAGCGACAGCCCGGGCCTCGTCCGTCGTCAGGCCCTGGCGGTTCATACCGGTGTCGATGTGGAGGGCCACCGGCCAGGGCGACGGCTTCTGTGCGGCATAGGCCGTGGCGGCGGCGATCTGGGAGAGGTTCCAAAGGACCGGCGTGAGGCGGGCCTGGTCGAGGCGCGGTCCCTCGCCGTCGCTCATGCCGTCGAGGATATAGATCGTGGCCGGCCGCTCGCCGCCCAAGGCCGCGCGCAGGGCCTCGCCTTCCGCGAGCCGAGCGACGAAGAAGCTGCGCGCGCCCTCGGCCCACAGCCGCTGGCCCAGATGGCCGGCGCCCAGGCCGTAGCCGTCGGACTTCAGGACCGGCGCGACCTCGGCCCCGGCCGCTTCGGTGCGCAGCACCGCGTAGTTCTGGGCCAGCGCATCCAGGTCGATCGTCAGTCGCGCGGCGGCCGCCATCCTCAGTGCGGATCGTAGCGGCCGGCGTCGCGGGCGAGGTTCCCGAACTTGGTCAGGTCTTCGTTATAGGAGAGCTTCACGTTGCCGATCGGGCCGTGGCGCTGCTTGCCGATGATGATCTCGGCGAGGCCGCGGACCTGATCCATGTTCTCCTGCCACTTGAAGTGCTCTTCGGTGCCCTCGCGGGGCTCCAGGCGGCTCAGGTAGTAGGCCTCGCGATAGATGAACATCACCATGTCGGCGTCCTGCTCGATGGAGCCGGATTCCCGCAAGTCTGAGAGCTGGGGCTTCTTGTCCTCGCGGTTCTCCACCTGGCGGGAGAGCTGGGCCAGGGCCAGAACTGGGATCGAGAGCTCCTTGGCGAGCGCCTTCAGGCTCTGGGTGATCATGCTGACTTCCTGCACCCGGTTGTCGTTGCGGCCCATCCCGTCGCCGCCGGTGATCAGCTGCAGGTAGTCGACGATCAGGAGATCCAGGCCGACCATGCGCTTCAGCCGCCGCGCTCGGGCGGCGAGCTTGGCCATGCTGATGCCGCCGGTGGCGTCGATGTAGAGCGGCGCCTCCTGGATCTCGAGGGCGGCGTCGCGCACCCGGCCGAATTCCGCCGCGTCGATCTCGCCCTTGCGCAGGCGGTCGCCGGAGACGCCGGAGGCCTCGGCGAGCAGGCGCATGGCGAGCTGCTCGGCGGCCATTTCCAGCGAGAAGAAGGCGACGACGCCGCCGCGCACGGTCTTCTTCGACCCGTCGGGTTGCGGCTCCCAGGCGTAGTTGCGCGCCACGTCGAAGGCGATGTTGCAGGCGAGCGAGGATTTGCCCATCGAGGGGCGCGCGGCCAGGATCACCAGGTCGGAAGGGTGCAGGCCGCCGATCTTGGAGTCGAGGTCGATCAGGCCGGTGGAGAGGCCCGCCAGGCCGCCGTCGCGGCTGTGCGCCTCGGCGGCCATGGTCACCGCGCCGTGCAGGGCGTCTGCGAAGTTCACGAAGCCCTGCGAGACCCCGCCGGTCTCGGCCAGGGCGTAGAGCTGCTGCTCGGCGGCCTCGATCTGGTCGCGCGCGGAAAGCTCCGCGTCCCCCTGGGCGGCGGCCGTCGAGATGTCGCCGCCGATCCGGATCAGGTCGCGCCGCAGCGCCAGGTCGTAGATGGCCCGCGCATAGTCTGGCGCGTTGGCGGCCGGCGGCGCGCGGTCGACGAGGTCGGCGAGATAGCGAATGCCGCCCAGTTCCTCGAAGCCGACATCGCGGGAAAACTGCTCGGCGAGCAGGATCGGCTCGGCGAGCTGACCCTTGCGGATATGGCTCTCGATGGCGGTGAACAGCCGCTCGTGGAACGGCTCGAAGAAATGCCGCGCCTGCAGGTAGTCGCCGATCCGTTCGAAGGCGGCGTTATCGTAGAGCAGGGCGCCCAGCAGGGCCTGCTCAGCCTCCACGTTGGCCGGTGCGTGAGGGATCGCCACATCGTTGGATGCCGGGCGCAGGTCGAGAGCGGGGACGAGGGCCATGCGTTACCGATAGCCTAACGCCGCGCTCGCGATCAGTGCGACATCGCCGCCCGTCCACACTTTCGGGTGAGGCTGTGGACAAGCCTGGCCGTGGCTCACTCCGCCAACGAAAAGGGCGGGCTGGAGATCCAGCCCGCCCGATGCGTCATCGTCCTGGGACGAAGGGTCAGCTCACCAGTTGACGCTCAGCCGGCCGTAGACGAACCGGCCGTTGAAGCCGAACGGCGAGAACGAGCTCCAAGGCGCGGCGCCGGTGGTGTCGAGGCTTACCGGGATCTGCTTCGGATAGACGTCGAACAGGTTGTCTGCTCCGACGGCCAAGGTGACGCCGTGGGGCAGGGTGTAGCGACCCTCCAGGTCCACGATCGTCTGGGCGCCCGTGTGGACGTCGCTGGCGCCGGTGTCCGTGGTGCCGGGCGACAGCACGTCGCCGTAGTAGGTCGCCCTCGCTGTGGCTCCCCAGTTGTCCAGGGACCAGTCGCCCTGGAAGCCCAACTTGTACTTGGGCGTGCCGCGCTCGAAGCGATAGACGGCTTGCCGCGCAAACAGGGACACCGGCGTTGGCAGAACGGTCTGCTTGGTTGCAGGCGTCCTGGTCACTTCGAAGTCGTTGACATTGCCCGAAGCGGTCAGGTTGAGCGCGCCCCACGGCTGCGGATCGAGCCGGTAGGTGGCGACGATATCGACGCCGCGGGTCTTGGTGTCCACGCCGTTGAGGAAGAAGCGGGCCGCGGTCGCACCGAACGGCGAGAGCAGGTCGAACAGCACCCGGGCGTTGGAGCCAGCCGGCGCCGTGGAACTGCCGGTCAGGGTTTCGGACAGCACGATGCGGTCTTTGACGTCGATCTGATAACCGTCGACGGTGAGAGCGAACCCGCCCGTCTGGAAAACCGCCCCCAACGAATAGTTGCCGGACTTCTCGGGCTTCAGCGGTTCACCGCCGAGCGCCAGGCCGGTGCGGCTGGTGGAGGGGAAGGTGCCGGCGTCGAACTGCACGTTGTCGACGAACAGGCTGGCGGTCGAGGTGAAGTACTCCTGCTGCAGCCCGGGCGCGCGGAATCCGGATTCGGCCGAGCCTCGCAGGGCGAAGGACGGCGTGAACTCGTATCGGAAGGACAGCTTGCCGGAAGCGTTTTCGCCGAAGTCCGAATAGTGTTCCCCGCGAAGTGCGCCGGACAGGGTGAGCTGCTGAAGGACTTTGCCTTCGAGGGCGATGTAAATTCCCTCGTTGGTCCGGTCCTTGTTGACCGCATTGCTCGGCAGGAAGCCGGGGAAGCCCTGGGCGCCGATCCCCAGGGTGGTGAACGGCCCGCGGATATAGGAGCCGGGCTCACCCTCGCCGATCTTGAAGCGCTCGTCGCGGAGTTCGGCGCCGAAGGCGACGTTCAGCGGCCCGGCCATGCCGACGTCGAAGTCACGATTGAAGTCGGCGTTCCCGACCAGTTGGCCGTAGGTCATCTTGCCGGCATAGAACGAGTGCGGCGACGTCGGGCCGAGCGAAGCGTTCAGGGTGTTGACGGTGTCATAGTGGATCTGGTTCCAGCCGTAGTTGATGCTGAAATTCGAATGCCAGCCCGCCAAGTCGTCGCCCTTCAGCGCGACGCCCACGGTGTAGTCGTCCGAGTGGCTGCTGATGTGGGGCACGAACCCGTTCGGATAGACCGAGGGGATGTTCTTGGTGGGATCGGTCGGCGTCCGGAAGGTCGCAGCGGTTTCGGTATGGCGTTGCTGGCCACCGGCCCAGGCGAAGGCTTCCCAGCCGTCGCCCAGCGGCTTTCCGGCGTTCAGGTAGACGGTCGATTGGTGCACGTCGCCGTCGCCGAAACGCGAGGTGACACCCAGGTTGAAGCGCGGGTCGACGTCGCTGCGGTTGGTGTGTGAGCGGTCGAGATATTCGGCCGAGAGAGTGAGGAAACCGTCGGAGCCGAGCTGGAACCCTTGCCAGCCGTCGATGGTGGTCGTGGCCCCGTCGTGGATGTCGCGCTTGCCTCCGACAAAGCCGTCAAAGCCGGTGACATATTTGCCGTAGGTGACCGACGCGCCGCCGCCGTGGTCGGCCTGCCGAAGCTGGATATTGATCACTCCGGCGATGGCGTCGGAGCCGTAGAGCGCCGAGGCGCCGTCCCTCAGGACCTCGATGTGATCGATCGCGACCGTCGGAATCGTGTTCAGGTCAACCGCTGCCGAGCCGCGACCGACGGAGCCGTTCAGATTCACCAGGGCGGCCGTGTGGGCGCGGCTTCCATTCACCAGGACCAGGGTCTGGTCGGGGCCCTGGCCGCGTAGCGTGGCCGGGCGAATGGCGTCGGTGCCGTCCGTGTTTGACGGGCGGGGAAAGTCGATGGACGGAACCGCGATGGCCAGGGCTGCGCCGAGTTCGGTCGTGCCCTGCCGCTGCAGCGCCTGGGCGTTCACGACGTCGACCGGCGACAGCGACTCCAGGCGCGACCGCGGCTCGGCGCGGCTGCCGGTGACGACCAGTTCTTCGACGTTGGTCGGCGTGGTCGCCGCAGCCTTGGTCTGGGCGACAGCCCCGGTTGCAAGCAAGGACGCGGCCGAAGCCGCAGCGAACAGAACTATACGCGAATTCATGGATTTCCCCTGGTACGGCCGCGCCCGAGGACGCGGCGTCGGCGACCCTTATCACTGTTAAGCTAGGGTGCGTTGGGGACGTACGTGATGACAATTCTGCAACAGCCGAGATGCAAAAAGGCGCGGGGCGTGAACCCCGCGCCTTCTGGCTTCCGGTCAGTCGGACCGATCAGGTCACCAGCTATAGCTCAAGCGGGCGTAGATGAAGCGCCCCTGGAATCCGAACGGCGAGTACTCGGGGAAGGCCCCGACGCCGTTCGAACTGAGCGTCACCCCGTTCAACACGTAGGGCGGGGTGGTCGGGTAGGTGTCGAGCAGGTTGTCCGCGCCGATGGCCGCCTGCAGCTTTTCGGTCACGTTCCAGCGGCCCTCCAGGTCGATGAGGGTCTTCGGTGACAGCGTATAGTCGCCCGCGGCGTTGCTGTTGTTGGCCGGCTGCAGGAGCTTGCCGTAGTAGATCGCCTTTGCGGTGACCCCGAAGGCCCCCAGCGTCCAGTCTCCGACCAGGGTGCCCTTCCATTTCGGCTGGCCGTCCGTGAGGGTGGCGGTCCGGTAGTGCGGCAGGAACACCGGCGCGGGATTGAGCGCCGACAGCACCGGGGTCGACTGCACCCGGGTCAGTTCCGTCTCGTTGTGCGAAACGCTGGCGCTGAAGTCGAAGGCGCCCCACGCGGGATCCGGCCGCCACTTGTAGGCGGCCACCGCCTCGATGCCCTTGGTCTCGCTGTCGACGCCGTTGGTGAAGAAGCGCACGCCGCCGATGTCGTTGACGCCGCCGGCCCGGAAAAGGGCGATGACGTTGGACTGCTGCAGGATGTCCGACAGGACGATCCGGTCCTTGATCTTGATGTAGTAGGCGTCGACCGTCAGGGAGAAGGCGCCGCTGCGGAAGACGCCGCCGCCAGAGACGTTCGTCGACTTCTCCGGGTTCAGCGCGGTGGCGCCGATCAGCTTGGCCCGCGGATCACTGGGCGGCAGCAGGATGGTCTGCACCGGAAGCCCGCCCACGAAGTTGGTGGAGGTGGTCGTGATGAAGGACTGCTGAAGCGACGGGGCGCGGAAGCCGTTCGACACGCTGGCGCGAAGCGCAAAGCCGTCGGTCACATCGTAGCGCGCGCCGAGCTTGCCGGTGAGCACGTCGCCGAAGTCCGAATAGTTTTCGTAGCGGACCGCGCCGTCGAGATCGAGCGCGCCGAACTTGCTCTCGGCTTCGACGTACACCGACTCCGACGTGCGGCTCTTGTCGGTGGCGTTGGCCGGGCTGAAGCCGGAGAACGACTGGGCGCCTGAACCGCCAAGCACGCCGGGTTCGGTGAAGAAGCCGCCATTGACGTAAGAGCCCGGTTCGCCCGGCTTGATCTGATAGTTCTCGCGGCGGACTTCCAGGCCGGCGGCGAGGTTCACCATCTGGCCGCCCATCTCGAGAGGACGGCTGAGGCCGAGATTGCCGACGGTCTGCTGATAGATCAGCCGCCCGGCGTCGAACTCCGTCGGGCTCGTCGGGCCGAGCGAGGCGTTGAGCGTGTCGGTGACGCCGAAATGGAACTCGTTGCGGCCGTAGACGACGCTCGCGTCCCAGTCCCAATCGCCGGCCTTGCCCTTGGCGCCCCCGGCCAGGCTCGCGTCATAGACCTTGCCCTCGATCTTCGGCAGGAAGCCGTTCGGGTAGATGGCCTGGATGTTGGAGCCGGCGTTGCTCTGCAATGCGCGGCGCACATTGGCCGCCGAGAAGGCGTCGCGGAACTGGTAGCTGCCCCAGCCGTAGAGGTGGACGCCATTCGACAGGTCATAGCCGGCGTTCGCATAGCCCGTGTACTGATCGATCTTCGGGTCGCCGTACCAGTTGTTGTAGCGGTCGTAGGTCAGCTCGCGCGGGTCGAAGGCGCCGCCGATCAGCGAATACTGCTGGCGCGGATCGGGGCCGGCGCGGGTGGTGTGCTGCTGCATCTTCGCCTCGGCGGAGATCGTCAGGAAGCCGCTGCCGCCGAGCGGCAGGCCCTGCCAGCCGGTGACGGTGGTCGTGCCGCCGTCCCTGCGGTGCTTGTCCGGCTGCAGCACGAGCCCCGGAATAGGCGTGGCGCTGGGCCGCGTCTCGACGTCGGTGTCGTACTGACCGTAGGTGACGCTGGCGTAGCCTCCGGAGCTGGCCTCCCGCAGGCGCAGGTTGATCACCCCGGCGATGGCGTCGGAACCGTATTGCGCCGAGGCGCCGTCGCGCAGCACCTCGACCGAGGCGATGGCCGCCGCCGGGATGGTGTTGAGATCGACGGCGCCCGAGCCGTAGCCGATGGAGCCATTGAGGTTGACCAGCGATGCGGCGTGCGCCCGCTTGGAATTGATCAGGACCAGGGTCTCGTCGGGCGAAAGGCCGCGCAGCGTCGCCGGGCGCACGGTGTCGGTGCCGTCGGTCACGGCCGGGCGGGTGAAGTTCAGGGAAGGCAGGGCGAAGGACAGCGCCTGGGCCAGTTCCGTGGTGCCGCCGCGGGCGATCTGGGTGGAGCTGACCACGTCGACGGGAGCGATCGTCTCGAGCCGAGAGCGCGGCTCGGCGCGCGAGCCGGTGACGACGAGTTCCTCGATCTGGGCGGCCGGCGCCGTTTGGGCGGCAGCCGCGGTCGCCAACATGGTCAAGGCAGACGCCGCAGCGAACAGAATTACTCTCGATTTCATGGAATTTCCCCGGGGATTGTCCTCAGCCTTCGCGGCGAGGCGGCCGAACGGCGCTACACCGAAGCTAGAGTGGAGCGGGGCCGTGTGAAATGACAAAACTGCAACAGATCCAAAGCAAAAGGCGCGGGACTGGAGTCCCGCGCCTTCGCTTTAGGAACGAATTGAAGCCTCAGGCTTCGCCGTAACCGGTGTCCTGCGATCCGGCGCCGCCTTCCAGAAGGTCGGCCTGCGCCTGTTCGTCGGCGATGCGATCTTCCTCGAACTGGGAGTCGATCACGTTTTCGCCGCGCGCCTGACGCTCCGCCTCGTCCTGCGAACGGGCGATGTTGAGCGTGACGGTGACGGTGACTTCCGGGTGCAGGCGGACCTTCACCTCGTGCAGGCCAAGCGTCTTGATCGGCTTGTCCAGCACGACCATGGCCCGGTCGACCTTGGAGACGCCCTCGGCGTTGATCGCGTCGGCGACGTCGCGGCCCGCGACGGAGCCGTAGAGCTGGCCGCTTTCGCCCGCCTGACGGATCAGGATGTAGGACGTGCCGTCCAGCTTTTCGCCGGACTTGCCGGCCGCGTCCTTGGCCTTGGCGTTGCGGGCTTCGATCTCGGCGCGCTGGCCTTCGAAGACCTTGAGGTTGGCGTTGTTGGCGCGCAGCGCCTTGGCGCGGGGCAGGAGGAAGTTGCGGGCGTAGCCGTCCTTGACGTTGACCACGTCGCCGAGGCCGCCCTTGCCTTCCACACGTTCGAGCAGAATGACTTTCATGTGCCTGTCTCCCTTACTTCACGACGTAGGGGAGGAGCGCCAGGAAGCGGGCGCGCTTGATCGCCTTGGCGAGTTCGCGCTGCTTCTTGGCCGACACCGCGGTGATCCGCGACGGCACGATCTTGCCCCGCTCCGAGACGTAGCGCTGCAGCAGCTTCACGTCCTTGTAGTCGATCTTCGGCGCGTTGGCGCCGGAGAACGGGCACACCTTGCGGCGGCGGAAGAACGGCCGGCGCTGGCCGCCGGAGGAGCCGCCGGTCGCCGGGGCTTCGGTCGTGGTTTCGTCGGTCATCAGAAGGCTCCTTGCGGGGCGTCGTCGCGGCGTTCGCGGTCGCGATCGCGGCGGGCGAGGATCGGGGAGAGCTCGAGCTCCAGCTCGTCGACGCGCACGGTCAGATAGCGCAGCACGTCTTCGTTGATGCTGAGCTGGCGCTCCATCTCCTTCACCGCCTCGGCGGGAGCGTCGATGGCCAGCAGGGAATAGTGACCCTTGCGATTCTTCTTGATCCGGTAGGTCAGGTTGCGAAGGCCCCAGTATTCGATCTTGGCGACGTTGCCGCCACCGGCTTCGATCAGGGATTTCAAGGTGTCGTTGAGGGCTTCGGCCTGTTGCGGCGAGATGTCCTGCCGCGAAATGACAACGTGCTCGTAGAGCGCCATAGGTTCCTTCTTCCGTTGAGAGGGCGGCGCGGCCGGCGGCGGAAGGCCCGCTGGTCGCGATGGATCTCTGGCGCGGCGGCCGGGAGTTTCCCGAGCCCTTTGGTGTTCCGCGAGAGACCGCTCTCCGTGAAGAGGCGGGCAGATACGGGAAAAGCGATCGCGGCGCAAGCTTGGCGGGACTTGTCAGGCGTCGCGCTCGCGCGCAGCCTGCCGCAATTCCACGGGGGAAGAGACATGTTCAAGCTGCATGGTTTCCTGGCCTGCGCCGCCGCCGCCGGCGCGATCCTCATCGCCCAACCCTGCGCCGCAGCCGACGCCGCGCCCGCACACAACCTCGAGCTTGCCCAGCGGCTGTTCACCGGCATGCATATGGATCAGATGATGTCCGGCATGATGCGTAACATGATGCCGGCCATGGTGGCGCAGGCCCGCAAGGCGAATCCGGCGATGTCGGACGCGCAGGCGCAGGCGATCACCGAGGCGACCACGGAGTCGTCGCAGGCCATGATGGCCAAGATCATGGACCGCATGATCCCGCTCTACGCCTCGACCTTCACCGAGAAGGAACTGCAGGACCTGGTGAATTTCTACGAGGGGCCGAGCGGCCAGGCGATGCTGGCGAAAATGCCGGTCCTGATGGCGAAGATGACGCCGATCATGACCGAGATGATGCCGGAGATGCAGGCCGACATACGCCGACGCATCTGCTCGAAGATCGATTGCAGCAAGAGCGCGACGCCGCCTGCTCCGGGAAGCTGAACGGCGCCGCCTGTGGCGGAGAGCCTACTTCTTGAGCGCCTTCACGGCGTTCAGCGTCTCGGCGACGTGATCGTTGGGGTTCAGGTTCGAATAGACGTGAACGATCTGGCCGTTCTGCGCGATCACGTAGGAGGTGCGGCTCGACCAATCCGGCTTCTGGGCCAGGATCGCGTCGTATTCCTTGGCGATCTTGGCGCCTTCGTCGGCGGCGACGGGGAACTTGCCGCCGCAGTGCTCCGTCTCCTTCGAGAAGTCGGCCAGTTCGCTGGTCTTGCCAGCCGTGACGCCGATCACGCTGGCCTTCTGGGCCTTGAACTGGTCGATGGCGTCGGAGAACAGGTGGGCTTCCAGGTTGCAGCCGGACGTGTGGGCGGCCGGGAAGAAGTAGACCACGACCGGCCCCTTCTTCAACGCATCGGAAAGCTTGTAGGTGAACGGCTGGCCGGCCAGGTAGGCGGGTGCGGTGAAGTCAGGCGCCTTGGTCCCGGCCTTGAGTTCGGCGGAAGCGGAGGTGGCGAGCGCGGCGGCGCCCAGAGCGGCGACGGCGGTGAATAGGGCGGCGCGTTTCATGACGTTCATTTCCCTGAGATTCCTGACGTTCCCGAAGCCGCTCTACACCCGCACTCGCAGCTTGTCTTCGCAGAGCTGAAACCTCGTTCTTTGTTTACATCGTCAATTCTCAGCGGCTCGGCTCGACGAGGATTTTCACCTGCGCCTCGGGGTCCCCCAAGGCCACGAAAGCGTCGGCGACGCCATCCAGCCCGACCTTCGACGTCACCAGGCCGGTGACGTCGATCACGCCTTCGGCGATGTTGCGAAGCGTGTCCGCGAACTCCTCCGGCGAGTAGCCGAAGACGAAGGTCAGCTCGATTTCCTTGGTGATGGCGATCGAGGGTTCGATCCGGTCGCTCTCCATACAGACGCCCGCCACGACGATCTGGGCGCCGGCGGGCGCGGCTTCGATCAGCGCCTGGACGACTCCCGGCGCGCCGACGCACTCGAAGATGACCGGGCGGCCGAAGCTTCCGCCCATCATGCGGATCATCTGCTGCGCGCCGCGCGCCTTGGGCACGCCCAGCGCCTCCCAGCGGTCGTGGGGCGACTCCTGGGCCGGGTCGATGACGATGTCGGCGCCCAGCCGCTCGGCGGCGGCGCGGCGGCGCGGCGAGAAGTCGGCCGCGATCACCGGGCCATGGCCCTGCGCCTTCAGCGCCGCGATAACCGCCAGGCCCACGGGGCCGCAGCCCAACACCAGCGCCACCGAATTGGCGTCCATCCGCGCCTTGGCCACGGCGTGCAGACCCACCGCAAAGGGTTCGGTCAGCGCGGCCTGGTCGGTGGGCAGGCCGTTCGGGACCTCCAGCACCAGGGCTTCGCTCAGCAGCATGCGCTCGGCGAAGCCGCCGGGCAGGCGGTTGGAGAAGCCCAGCAGCTCCACGCCGCCCGCCGTCATCGTCGCCGGCACGCTGACCACCCGCGTCCCCGCCTTCAGGGTCTTCGGCGACCCTGGGCCGTGGTCGAGGATCTCGGCGCAGAACTCGTGGCCGAAGACGGTGTCGGCCGTGGGATCGAAGCCGCCGTCGAGGCCGCCGCCGCGCCGCGACAGCTCGATCATGTGCTCCATATGATGAAGAGCGTGCAGGTCCGAGCCGCAGATCCCGCAGGCCAGGGTCTTGACCAGCACCTGGCCCTCCGCCGGCTCCAGTTCGTCGATCTCGTCGCAGACCAGTTGCTTGTTGCGTCGAACGACCGCCCGCATGCTTCGTCTCCCGTCGCGCCTTGCCGCGCCTCGGCTTATTCCGTAACCCTCGCGCCGCGGAATCCCTAGAGCCCTGGAGCCTTTCGATGAGCCTCGCCTTCCTCTTTCCCGGCCAGGGCAGCCAGGCCGTGGGCATGGGCTCGGAGCTCGCCGACGCCTTCGCCGCGGCCCGCGAGGTGTTCCAGGAAGTCGACGACGCGCTCGGCCAGAAGCTTTCGAAACTGATGCGCGACGGGCCGGAGGATCAGCTCACGCTCACCGAGAACGCCCAGCCGGCGCTGATGGCGGTGAGCCTGGCCGTGGTGCGCACCCTGGAAAGGGAGTTCGGCGTCGCGATCGATCGGGCCGCCTTTGTGGCCGGCCACAGCCTTGGCGAGTATTCCGCGCTCGCCGCCGCCGGCGCGATCAGCCTCGCGGACACCGCGCGCCTCTTGAAGCTGCGCGGCCAGGCCATGCAGCGGGCCGTGCCGGTGGGCGAGGGCGCCATGGCTTCGCTGATCGGGCCGAAGAGCGACGTGGCGCTCGCCGAGGCGGCGGCCAAGGCGGGCTCGGCGGCAGGGGTCTGCGTCGTGGCCAACGACAACAACGCCGGCAATGTGGTGATCTCCGGCGCCAAGGCCGCGGTGGACCTCGCGATCGAGAAGGCCAAGGAACTGGGTGCGCGCGCCATCCTGCTGAACGTCTCGGCGCCCTTCCACTGCCCGCTGATGCAGCCGGCGGCCGACGAGATGGCCCCGGCGCTCGCAGAGGCGACCATCCTCGCGCCGCGCACGCCGCTGGTGGCCAATGTCACGGCGCGCCCGACCTTCGACCCGGAGGCGATCCGCCGGATGCTGGTGGAACAGGTGACCGGCCGCGTGCGCTGGCGCGAAAGCATGCTGTTCCTGGCGCAAGAGGGCGGAGTGACCCGGTTCGCGGAAGCCGGGGCGGGCAAGGTGCTCTCCGGCATGGCCAAGCGCATCGCGCCCGACGCCGAGGCCACGCCGCTGAACGTCCCCGCCGATCTCGAAGCCTTCGCCAAGAGCCTCTAGGAAAGCAGAATGTTCGACCTGACCGGCAAGACCGCTCTTGTCACCGGCGCGACCGGCGGCATCGGCGCGGAGATCGCCCGCGCGCTGCATGCGCAGGGCGCGCACGTCGTGCTCTCCGGCACCCGCGAAGCCGTGCTGCAGGAACGTGCGGCCGAGCTCGGCGCGCGCGCCTCGACCGTGGCCGCCAACCTCTCCGATCCCGCAGCCGTCGACGGCCTGATCGAGGCCGCGGAGACCGCGGCCGGCGCGCCCATCGACATCCTGGTCGCCAACGCCGGCATCACCCGCGACGGCCTGTTGCTGCGGATGAAGGACGAGGACTGGTCGGAGGTCCTGAAAGTCAACCTGGAGAGCTATTTCCGGCTGAGCCGCGCGGCGGTGAAGGGCATGATGCGCCGCCGGGCGGGCCGGATCATCGGCATCACCTCGGTGGTGGGCGTGATGGGCAATCCAGGACAGGCCAACTACGCCGCCTCCAAAGCCGGTATGATCGGCTTCTCCAAGGCGCTGGGCCAGGAGGTCGCCACGCGGGGGATCACCGTCAATTGCGTGGCCCCGGGCTTCATCGAGAGCCCCATGACCGACGCGCTCAACGAGGCCCAGAAGGCGCAGATCCTCTCGACGATTCCCACAGCCCGCCTGGGACGTGGCGCGGAGGTCGCCGCGGCCTGCGTCTACCTGGCCAGCGACGAGGCGGCCTACGTCACCGGCCAGACGCTGCATGTGAACGGCGGAATGGCGATGATCTGAAGCCTCGCCTTCACCTATCGGAACATGCTAACGCGCCAACGACTTTGAGCCTCCAGGCCGTTGTGGTTGACTTCACGGCCCGGCTCGCCGATGCAAAGCCTGAACTTAGAGGGACCTACCTAATGTCCGACGTCCTAGAACGCGTCCGCAAGATCGTCATCGAACACCTGGACGCCGATCCGGAGAAGGTGACCGAAAAGGCCAGCTTCATCGACGACCTGGGCGCCGACAGCCTCGACAACGTCGAGCTGGTCATGGCTTTCGAGGAAGAGTTCGATATCGAGATTCCGGACGACGCGGCCGAGCACATCCAGACGGTCGGCGACGCGGTGAAGTTCATTCAAGAGCGTTTGGGCGCGTAAGCGTCTGATTTCACTTCAGGGTTTTCGGACCGCCGGGTCGGGGCTCCCCCCGGCTTCGGCGGTCTTCCCTTTTTAGGATCGCGCCCGATTGAGGACAGGCATGCGTCGAGTCGTCGTCACCGGTATCGGCCTGATCACCCCGCTGGGGCAGGGGACGGAAGTCACCTGGGCCAACATCCTGGCCGGCAAGTCCGGAATCGGCCGCGTCACCACCTTCGACCCCACCGACTATGGCTGCCAGATCGCCGGCGAAGTGCCGCGCGTGGACGGCCGCGGCGGCGGCGGGCCTGACGTCGAAGGCTCCTTCGATCCCGACCAGACGCTCTCCACCCGTGATCAGCGGCGGGTCGACGATTTCATCCTCTATGCGATCGCTGCGGCCGACGAAGCCGTGAGGGACTCAGGCTGGCGGCCCGAGGCCGAGGAAGACCGCGAACGCACGGGGGTGATGATCGGCTCCGGCATCGGCGGCCTGGCGACGATCGAGCGCACCTCAGTCGAGCTGCACGAGAAGGGCCCGCGGCGGGTCAGCCCGTTCTTCATCCCTTCGGCGCTGATCAACCTCGCCAGCGGCCAGGTCTCGATCCGCTACGGCTTCAAAGGCCCCAACCATTCGGTCGTCACCGCCTGCGCGACCGGCGCGCACGCGGTGGGCGACGCGGCTCGCCTGATCAAGTACGGCGACGCCGAAGTCATGCTGGCGGGCGGGGCGGAAGCCGCGATCTGCCCGGTGGGCATGGCTGGGTTCATCGCCGCCCGCGCCATGTCGACCGGCTTCAACGACACGCCGGAAAAGGGCAGCCGTCCTTACGACAAGGATCGCGACGGCTTTGTCATGGGCGAGGGGGCGGGCGTCCTGGTGCTCGAGGAGTACGAGCACGCCAAGGCGCGGGGCGCCAAGATCTACGCCGAAGTCGCAGGCTATGGCCTGGCCGGCGACGCCTATCACATCACCGCCCCGGCCGAGGACGGGGACGGCGGGTTCCGCGCCATGAAGGCCGCGCTCAAGGACAGCGACGTCGCCCCGGCCGACATCGATTACATCAACGCCCACGGCACCTCGACGCCGCTGGGCGACGAGATCGAACTGGGCGCCGTGGAGCGCCTGCTCGGCAATGCCGCGTCCAAGGCCACCATGAGTTCGACGAAGTCGGCGACCGGGCACCTGCTTGGCGCCGCGGGCGCGATCGAGGCGGCCTTCGCCTGCCTCGCCATCCGCGACCAGATCGCCCCGCCGACGATCAATCTGGAGAACCCCTCCGTCGAGACCGCCATCGATCTCGTGCCCAACAAGGCCAAGCCCATGGAGATCAACGTCGCGCTCTCCAACTCCTTCGGGTTCGGCGGCACCAACGCCTCCGTGGTGTTCAAGAAGGTCTCGTGAGCCGCAGGCCCCTTTTCTTTGGAAGAGGGGGGCGCCGGCCGGTCCGG